>Ga0209309_10000087_pt1 | contig 128429 bp, 112 predicted proteins | sample COGITO_mtgs_1204_2_FD_184807 | JGI IMG/M metagenome (GOLD analysis project Ga0209309, IMG submission 184807) | Pelagic marine microbial communities from North Sea - COGITO_mtgs_120412 (SPAdes) (version 2) | ecosystem: Environmental > Aquatic > Marine > Epipelagic ... | reverse complement strand
ATCACATCCTGGGGCTGAAGTCGGTCCCAAGGGTATGGCTGTTCGCCATTTAAAGTGGTACGCGAGCTGGGTTTAGAACGTCGTGAGACAGTTCGGTCCCTATCTGGTGTGGGCGTTGGATGATTGATGGGAGCTGCTCCTAGTACGAGAGGACCGGAGTGGACGAACCGCTGGTGTTCGGGTTGTCATGCCAATGGCATTGCCCGGTAGCTACGTTCGGAATCGATAACCGCTGAAAGCATCTAAGCGGGAAGCGAGCCCAGAGATGAGTCATCCCAGACAGTTTAACTGTCCTGAAGGGTTGTTGTAGACTACAACGTTGATAGGCAGGGTGTGGAAGCGTTGTAAAGCGTTAAGCTAACCTGTACTAATTGCCCGTGCGGCTTAACCATACAACACCAAAGTAGCGTAAGCGAAAGGGTTGTTTGTGTGACAAGTAGCCAAATCAAATAAAGTAAGACAGAGTAGCGATACTCGTCGTTAAATAAGAGTGGGGTCAGAGTAAATAATACTCTGGCTGCGCGAACTAAGGCAACAGTGTAGGGTATTATTTACTCTGACCCGTTGTCATATCAGCTTTTCATTATTGTTTTAGACAACAGCTTTTTGCCTGACGGCAATAGCGATACGGTACCACCTGATCCCATTTCGAACTCAGAAGTGAAACGTATTAGCGGCAATGGTAGTGTGGGGTTTCCCCATGTGAGAGTAGCACACCGTCAGGCTCCCATTTAAGAACCCGTCCTTGTGACGGGTTTTTTCTTTCTAGACGTGGAAAACATAGGGGGCCACTTCTCCGTGGTTGTTAGTACTTCCTGTTGTTGTTGACACCTTCACCGTCTTTGCTGACACATCTCATCGTTGTTGACACCTCCACCGTCTTTGCTGCGCAGGCAGTAATCTCCTTAATATAGCAACCGATGCCGAATCAATAAATGCTGCTGTATGATGTTTGCCATGTAATGTGGGAGGTACTCGCCTCCGCGAGCATGACCTAGGTTGTTTTGAATGCGAGTGGAATTCTTGGTTATCACCGTCTTTGCTGCGCAGGCAGTAATCTCCTTACGATAGCAGGCAATGCCGAATCAATAAATGCTGCTGTATGATGTTTGCCGTGTAGTGTGGGAGGTACTCGCCTCCGCGAGCATGACCTAGGTTGTTTTGAATGTGAGTGGGGTACTCCCTTCGCGAGCATTACGTTGGTTGTTTTGACATCGAGTGGGGTACTCGGTTCTTTGTACTTTAGCAAATTAAATCCTCCTCGTATTTGTAAGCAATAACATAAAACTTTATCATGCCTTCACTGAATTTAGATTAAGAGACCCATGACTATATATTCTGGCAATATTACAAAGATGTCTGTAGACGTCAACGAAGACAACGTAGCGCAATACGAACTAAAAGTTGGTGATGCTGTTCTAAATATGAATGACGCGATTGGAAAGCAAATTTCAGTTAACTATGCAGCAACAATAAATTGCGTTCATTGTGGTAGAAAAACGAAAAAGAGTTTCAACCAAGGCTATTGTTACCCTTGTTTAACCAAATTAGCGCAATGTGATACTTGCATCATAAAGCCAGAAAAGTGCCACTACGATCAGGGGACTTGCAGAGAGCCAGCTTGGGGAGAGAAGAATTGCTTGCAGTCGCACTTTGTGTATCTTTCAAATACTGGAAACGCGAAAGTAGGCATAACACGCTTCGTTACTGACGGTGTGTCCTCGAGATGGATTGACCAAGGTGCCTCTCAAGCGATTCCTATTTTGCGAGTCCAGAATAGACTAATGAGCGGTTTAGTTGAAACCGCATTAAAGTCTCAAATTGCAGATAAAACTAATTGGCGAAAAATGTTGCAAGGGGAAGCAGAGCCTATCGATTTGATAGCGTTGAAAAATACATTGCTCGAAACCGCTGCGCCACAACTCACTGATTTACAGAATCAATATGGTATTCAGTCACTTACTGATATTGAATCAGAGATAATTAATATTGCTTACCCAGTGGAGACTTATCCAACAAAAATAAAGTCTATTAATTTGGATAAAGAACTCAGTTTCGAAGGACGCTTAGTGGGTATTAAAGGGCAATACCTTTTGCTAGACCACGATAGGGTGATTAACATCAGGAAGTATTCCGGATATGATCTAGAAATCGAAATTTAAAGACTGATATGGACGGCATCGACGCGCAGAAGAATAAAGCATTGAATTTTAGCAGTGATTTGCAAAGCGAGCGTTGCTTGTTCAAAACGGTATGCGTAATGGTTGATCTCAAAGTAAGCTGAAAACCACAAAGCAAGCAGTCGAAATTCGGCTGCTTGCTTAATAGTTTTTAGGTAAAGCCTTAGCTTAATATGAAGATACTAATTAAGTACTTCTTCAGATTTAACTGAAGATGCCTCAGGTGTTTCTGTACCTAATTCAAAGTCAAGCTGCACCAACACGTTTTGATAGCCTTGCGCAGATGGACTGTATTGCCATTTAGCTAGCGATTTTTTAGCTTCGCGGTCAAATACGCCCTCGGGGATCGAATTTACAACACTTATGTTCGATGTACTGCCCGTAGGAGTAATGTCATATTTTAATACCACGTTACCACTAAGCCCCTTTTCGACCGCGTGAGCTGGATATACTGGTGCAACGCGCAATATAGGTGCGATATGGTCCTCTTTACTTTCTACCTGTGTAGCTGATTTTGCTATAGCTAAAGTGCTAAGCATGCACGCGGCTACTATTAGCAAACCTCCTTTGGCAAATTTCGAGTTTTTTCCATTATGCTTAATGTGAGTAAGCCTCTGTAATATCATGTTTCTATCTCCGTAGTGTGAATAAGCCATTAGTGTTGCAGGCGAATTTGCCGCACAACTTATTAAGGCTTTGCTGTATAAAATGTGTTGTTCGATAGTTTTATTGCTAAGCACGTGTTCATCGCAAGAGAGCTCTTGTAAACGGCGAAAGCTTCCGTATGCCAGCCACGCTAATGGGTTGAACCACAGTAACAGTGTGCACAAAAGAAACAGGCCGTTACTCAAATTGTCTTTGCGCTGAATGTGAATGGATTCATGCTCTAAAATGAGCGTAAATGAATGTTCTGCGAACTGCTTTTCGTAGCCGATTGGAAGTGCGAGCTTGCTTCTGAAAAGACCTATCACCATCGGCGTTTTAATCGCAGGGCTAACGTATACACTTGTGAAGTTACTTCCCTTAAAAGGCTTTTGGAGCTTGATAGTGCATAAATCCAATTTGCTCACAAAACGCATGTGTACAATAAATGTATAGACTAGCAGTAAGATAGTGACCGCAAAATAAACATATGCCCACTCCCAACTGGCATTATTCAAGTAATGAGTATTGGGCGAAATTAGATAGTAACTAATTTGATCATTTTGCAAAGGTTTAAAACTGTCGGGTAAGTTACTTATCAACACTGCGAAAGGGATAATCAAAACAAGTTTATAGACAAAGCTTGGGCTAAGCACTTTCAAGCAGAATCGTTCCAACAAAACAATCGTGAGTAGTAATACACTCAACAGAAATTGCTGCTCAATGAGCCAAATGAAAAAAGTATGCAACATAATAGCTTCCTTATTGTTTCTGATTCTGTTCCCAATCAGATATCACTTTTTTTAGGTCGTTAATATCTTGTTGAGATAATTCTTCAGACTTAGCAAAGCCGCTAACTAAAGGGGCGATTCGGCCACTGAAAAGTCGCTCTAAAAAGTTGCGACTTTCTTTGAGAGTATAATCAGCACGCTCAATGGTGGGAGTATAAATATACGAACGCCCTTGCTTATTGAAGCTAACCGCACCTTTTTTGTGTAAGCGGCTGAGCAAAGATTTCACTGTTTTTTCATGCCATTGTTTGTCGTCGCTAATACGCTCAATGATTTCGCTAGCGCTAGCTGGATAATTTGCCCAAAGTGCGTCGAGCACTTCAAACTCTGCCTTTGAAAGTTCTATCATTTTTATCGCCTACAAATGTAATTCTTAATTAAGATTACATTTGTAATCAATTAATGCAAGTTTTTTATCAAACATATTTCGGTAAGCTACCTAGAGTGATGGTATTTTCTTCCTGTCTGTGACGTTTTGGCAGAGTAGATGCTGATTGCTACCGAAGGTCAGTAACGTTAGACTTAAAACAACATTCTTGGAAGTTGATCTACGCGTGGGACCCAAATATGAGCACATGGAACGTGAGAAAAATAATTAGATATTATCTATTTGCAACTTTAATAGCTTCTTCAAGTAAAGTGCTAAGCTCAGAGCTAGTGCTGCAACCCGAAATTTGGTTGTTGTCTGGCAGTGAATGTAACGTATGCGAAATTTTTGATAAAACAAAAGAAGGCAGAAATTACGGGAACAGTATTACTGTCCAAAACATAGAATTTTTGATTAGAAAAATTAATAAAGATGACATACCTGACAATTACAAAACCCTCGTTGATGAAATAGCAAAGGGCAACGAACATTGGCCCATTCAATTAAATATTGCAGTGACGCAAGGGAAGACAGTCTTATATCACGGTAATATTGCAGAATCTGCGGATTGGCGAAATGGGATGATAGATAACCGCTACATGCGCCCGCCAATTAGTGCGACCTTAGATGAACTGCATAGTTTCGGCTTCAATTATAATGAATTCTTTCGGCAAGAATTTAACTTAGAGCATTTTGCAAAACGCGCACTCAACCCGCTTGAGAGAGATGATTTTAATGCTAAGTTAGATCAATGGTCTACACCAGATATTTCGTCCACAGCCGAAAATATTCAAGTATCCATATTGGGAACGGCGCAGCAACCTGCTGCCAATGGCCTATTTATATCCACTCGCATAAAACAACTACAGGCTTTATTTAACAACGAACATTTGTTAACAACTTATGCAAACGGGCAAGATAAATATCGAGATACTTTAGTCAAGAACGGAGATGAATATGAGTTTGTTGCTTCTAGCATAGATGCACAATATTCAGGCAGCCTTATCGGCATGAATAATTGGCTACAAAGCATTGCTGCATCAAAACACGATAAGCAATTAGTTATCCAAGTTGGACACAGTGGTCCCAATGGTATGCCGATATGGGGGAGTGCCTTAACGGCAACGCCTGAAACATTGAAAGCAGGCTTTGACAAAACTAATAAACATATTACGTTTGTAAGTGGGGCATGTCATAGCGGTTTGTTTGCGAAAGTGGCACAGTGCGGTTATTTTGCAGCTCACCCTGAAGCCATCTCCACAGGCTGTCAAACATCTTTAGACGCAATAGAGTCGTCTGATGATTATTTAAAATACTTCTTTTTGCAAGATACCGTTGATGCCGATGCAAACGAAGACAAACAAATTAGTTTTCATGAAGCACACTGGTACGCGTCGTCTAAATTAGAAAGGCACAACATCAGCTATAGTGATTTCGATGCAACGGTTGATGAGTATTTTACGACACATCCGGATAAATTAGCTGAGGAAATATCAGTGTCTAAACTCGGCTCACTCATCAAAACATTAAGTAGGGCAGAACAACTGGCTTACAAAAAGCTATCAAACGGTGTGGCAAGCGATATCAAGATTAATCTGACTAATTATGTATCCTTACATAAGCTAGCCATCGAAACGCTAAAAGGTCATACGGAAGCATCGTCAAAAGATAGAAACCGCTTAAGTGGATTAGAGTACCCACTTAATTTAGTGATATTAGCGCGGCGGGCTTTTTATGCAGCAAATAATACGGAGTTCGAGCCAATGACTAAAGCTTGCTCAAGTGATTCTATTATCAGCTACCTTTGACTCTATTTTCGTGTGGACCTGATAAGAATACATCGCTTATTTAGACATATCACGCAGTAAATATTTGTGTAGAAATGTTTCAATTTCTTTGTAAAGCAACTTTGTATCATCTCTATTATCGAAAATATTGTGACCAGCATCTTTTATTTCGATGTACTTAAATTCTTTATCATGATCTTCAAGTTCATCGACAAGATCTTCAGATTGCTCAATTGGCACGACGTTATCATCTTGACCAGCAATGATTAGAAGCGGAATGTTAATCTTGTCTGCGTGGATTGCCGGTGAATTCTTATCTAGCATCAGCTTATCCATGTCAGGATTGCCAATACGCGCTAATATATACTTTTCAATAAAAGCTTCGTCATCAAATTTTTCAATATCAAACTCTATTTGATCACGTAAATGAGTGACACCGTTTATGCTTATGGCGCATTGATAGAGAGCCGGCGTTCGTATCGCCCCCATTAAGGCAGCATAACCACCGTAAGATAGCCCCACGATGCATATTTTTTTAGGATCGGCGAAACCTTGTTCTAACATAAAATTGACGCCATCCGTGATATCGTCCTGCATCAATTGCCCCCATTGTTTGTAGCCAGCTTCTTCAAAGGCTTTTCCGTAGCCTGTAGAGCCTCGGAAATTGGGTTGAATGACAATATAGCCGCGCGTAGATAAGAACTGGGCCAAGTTACTATAATTAGAACGACTGCGGTATTGTGGTCCTCCGTGGGGAAGCACTATCATGGGGAGCTTGACCCCTGGCTCATAATGATTGGGCAACAAAATATAATTACGGATCTCAGCACCGTCTCTAGTTTTATATGAACTAACCGCCGGTAAAGACAGCTTCTCCGTTGCCAATTCGGTAAAAGAGTATCCAAGCAAGGTCATCTTTTTAGTGCTGTAATTATATAGCGCGTATCCACCTGGGTTATCAGGTCCCGAAAAAGTAACGATGGCCGTATCTGTTACCTTGCTGTAATCGCTGAATGAAAAATTATTGCCAGCAAAATAACTACTCACTTCATCGTAATTAATCTGATTATCCTTATCAAAATAGTTATACCTGACATTGTCTTTTTCAACGGTATAACCCAATGTTTCTCGAGTACGACCGTTGATAACTAAAGAGCTGACATCTTGATTTGGAAGAGAAACGATGACTTTCTTGCTGCCGTCTTTTCGACTAATTGAACTGAGTTCGTAAAACCCAGTCATCTCACTGTATGTGCGATAGATTAGTTGATCATTGATGATGCCAAGGAATCCATCGAGTTTGATACTGTTTTGATCATCTTGCTCTAAAAACAGTGTATCGATCTTTTCCCATTCGTTTTTTTCTGTATAGCTGTATATGTAGATTTTCTTCAACCAATAGAGATAATCAATTCTAAATTTCAACGATCCATCTTCACTATTAATGAATCTATAAGTGTATTTAGAGCCCCTTGCAACGATGTTATGTTCCCCATTAATAACATTGTATTTATATAAAACTTGTCTTCCTGTTCTATTATAACGAATCAAAATATGCTCAGGGTCATCGGGTAAGTAGTGTTGAACGTTGCTTAAAGAAATTGAGTGAACATAGCTTTTACCTTCGAAGAGTTTATGAGCGTTCTTACCATCCCTATCCATAACCACGAGCTTGGTAATATAGCCGTGCTCATAAAGATCAAATTCTTCATCTTCCTCCGCATTTTCTCTGGCTTCTTTGGCCCTTCCAGGCACTACGAAACTTACCAACAGGCGATTGTCATTCACCCAAGCCAAGCCATTAGCCCTCAAAATATTGTCACCTACATTGGAAATGGTCGGCCAGCCAGGGAGGCTGATATCTTTAACCGTTATGTGTCTGACTTCACCTTTTTGAATTATTTCTGCTAAATATTTGCCATTAGGTGATAAGGCAACATCGAATATAGCCGCATCTGCGACAAAATCTTCCACTGAAAGTGATGACGAGAACGCGTCTAAAACAAACATAAACGCCAGAATAAATGCAACGAAAAGCGGTTGTACAAGTCGTCTATTGAACATTTTTCTAGAAACTGTAAGCGTTTTTTGTTGTGAAAGTTTTTTTAAACTTTTATTTGGACTAAGTTGGAGCATGCAGTCACTTCCTTGTTGAAATACATGTTAGAAAAAAGTTTCAGGCAGCAGCCTCAAAACTAGCCATTTTCATGACCAATTCCCTTTAATAATCGACCTAAGACATCTGCTCCGGTGATGACCCGTTTGGCTGAGCTTGTCCATAGTATAACTAAGTCGTGATTTAACACGTCTGTAGATACCTCTTCAAGATTAGCGGCTTGCTTCAGTTCACTCAGAGCCCTGCCAAGAGTACAGTTTTTATCTCTAACAATAACGGGCCGATGACAGAACAAATAGCTATCGGTATTTTTGTCTCCAAACATCAACGAACGAAGATATCCGTCGGCGTCTAACACCAGTTGTGGCGACTGTTTATGGTTTACCAGCACAACCCATTTATGACCAGAGGAGTTTACTTTTGCAATAAATATCTTCCCTTCCTCGCTGTTAGGTTCGGGAATTATAGGTAAATCGAGTCTACAGGGTAGTTCAATAATGCTTTTAGGATCTAGCTCTTCACCTTCCTCCATTACTGACACCTTGTCTATTTCTAAGAAGTTTAAAGCGCCAAGGCCCTCAACATGCACAACTGCCGCTTCGTTAGCTTCCGCGTGGGCGGTAATAATAGCTTTGAGTTCTTCTTCTCGAAAATAAGTGATCCCTTCTTTGCCAAGCCAACCATCTAACATAATGGCTGTTGGTTTCGCGACAATAAAGAATACCTTCTGATAAAACCCAATCACAGGTGTCAGTAATGACGCCATTTTCAGGGCGTTTCGTGAGAAATAAGCTTGTGGAATAATTTCACCAAGAAAAGTGATAACTATTGTTGAAAACAAAAATGAGGATACGCCGGCTAACACGGAATCAGAAAGCAAAGTCAGCAAGACATTTATTGAAACATTACCCCACAATATTGTGGCGAGCAGAAAGTTGGCGTCTTCTCTTAGCCTTAAAATACTCTTTGCCGCCTCGCTACCTTGCTTGACTTCAACTTCGAGCTGTAATCGACTCATGCTGAAAAATGCTAGATTCAGCCCCGAAAAGACTGCGCTATGGCAAATACACACGAATATACCTATCCAGATAATAATATCTGAGCCGAAACTGAAAATGTTTTCCATACTGAATCCTGTTGTAAATGACGCTGCATATTAACAGGTAATGCCATGCGTATATATCATGCAATTTTCGCAGAGGAATATTTAACAATGCCGCACTTTAAATTGATGATGACGTTATTCATATACTAAGTTGCGATATTGACCTTACTAGTAAGCTTCCTGCCGAGATTATGAAGGGCAAAGCGTTACCTGTGTATGGCTCTTGTGAGCTTGTTTGAGAGCAGGCTGGGTGCTCAATTCTCATATATTCGTGTATACTTTACTTACAAAGTTTACCTAATAGATTGATTAATATGATTGAAAAAATCCAATTGTCGCTCACTTCCATTCTCACATTTTTTGGTGACAATCCGATTGTCCAAGCAGCAATTGCGATTTTGCTGTCTTTCTTAGCGGCGACCTTTTTTAAACATGTGATTATTGTCGCTCTAAAGAAACTGGTATCGCGGTCAAATATTAATTTGGGCTCTGATATTCTGGATTTATTAAGAACACCAATTTATTACAGTGTTCTGTTCATCGGCCTATCGATAGGGCTGACAACGCTCAAACCATCCGAGAATGTTCTCTTTATCGAGTCGGCAGTGTTAAAGTCCGTCGGCGTATTAATATGGACGGTTTTTTTATTGAGAGCAAATAGTGCGCTGTTAAAGCGATTTGCGTTGCATCCCACTCATTTCAGTACCATCAACAGTAAAACTTTACCCCTGTTTCAAAATATTCTTAGTATTGTCATTATTATTATTTCTGTTTACGTCGTATTTTCAGTTTGGAATGTGGATATGACTGCTTGGTTGGCCTCTGCGGGTATTGTTGGTATCGCGGTGGGCTTTGCTGCAAAAGATACCCTAGCAAATTTATTCTCTGGCGTATTCATAATGGCTGATGCGCCTTACAAGGTTGGCGATTATGTTATTTTAGACTCAACAGATAGAGGTGAAATTACTCATATTGGAATACGCAGCACGCGCATGTTAACAAGGGATGATGTTGAAATAACCATTCCAAATTCGGTAATGGGCAATTCCAAAATAATTAATGAGTCAGGCGGTATGTTGGAAAAATCTCGATGCAGACTTCCTATTGGCGTTTCATACAATGCTGATATTGACTTAGTGAGATCGGTATTAATGGATATTGCGCAAAAAGAGGAGCTAGTTTGCAAGGAACCTGAGCCTCGCGTTAGGTTTAGACGATTCAGTGGTTCCGCTTTAGATTTCGAACTTTTGGTCTGGATTGAAAAGCCAGCGTTAAAAGGGCGTTTAATCGACATCTTGAACAGTCAAATTTTTCATCAGTTTAAGGCAAATCAAATTGAGATCCCTTACTCAAAACAGGATTTATATATAAAAGAGTTTCCTTATCGAGATGGTGAATAGAACTTTCTTCTACTTCTGCGTTGAATATCAATTATTTAAACCTGTGTGTATGTTGATAAAGTTACGCTAGCTAATATATGATGATGTTAAGCCGAACAATTGATTACGAGAACAAATGCAAAATATATTGATATATGGAACAGGTAATGGCGCTCTTCGCTTTTATAAAAAAATAATCGACCAATACAATATTTTGGGTTTCGTTGTTAGTTCAGCGGTCGATGACAATACACTTTTTATGGGTAAGCCTGTTTCCAGTATCTCGGATGTCTCTGCTATAGAATTTGACCAAATATTTCTTGCGAATCAATTTTCTGACACTTATTACGAGTGCTTGAAACATGGCATAGAAAGAGAAAAAATTAAGGTTCTCTTCTTTAAATGTTATTTTGATATACTTGAGAAAGTCATGCTAGAGGACAGCCCGATCTTCGACGATACACTCCAGCCATGCAGTCCAGTTATTACTCGAGGATTGTCTTATCAAACTGATTCTACGCTAGAAGAGCAATATACAGACTCAAGAGACTACGTTAGATTCAAACTGCTAGAGCTATTAGCTGAACAAATTAAAGAATCAGATGTGCCTGGATCCGTTGCAGAGTTAGGTGTTTATCAAGGTAATTTTTCAAAATATATTAATGCTTTGTTCCCTTCTAGGACGCTTTATTTGTTTGATACTTTTGAAGGTTTTGATGAAAAAGATGAGAAGTTTGATGTCGATGCAGGGCACGTAGACTCCACGATGTTTGACCATGTAGATAGATTCACTAACACCAGCTTAGAGCTAGTCTTATCAAAAATGGTCAACCGTGCAAACTGTGTGGTCTGCAAAGGATTCTTTCCTGAAACCGCCGCTGGTATTGAAGATCAGTTTGCGCTTGTGTCTTTAGACGCAGACCTATATAAGCCAATGCTAGCAGGGCTTGAGTACTTTTACCCCCGACTTTCTTCAGGCGGGTTTTTGATGTTGCATGATTACAACCATCCGAAATTTTTAGGCGTAAAGCAAGCCGTCGCCGATTTTGAAAAAAATCATGGAAAAGTTGCTAAGATACCGATGCCTGATAAAAATGGAACATTAATTATTACTAAGAATTAGTATTAATTATTGCTTGCATAGCAAGGTCACTTTCAACAATAGTCGGATTATCAACCGCCCCGTTCCAGCTTTTTACGGGGGTTTTCCAGTCGCCGTAATGCTCACTTAAGAAGATTTCAGGATAAACGGGCATCAATAGTTTGCCAGCAGGAGTGTCTTCCAAGGTTGCAGGTAAAAATCCTTTGGTGCTGATCACGTTGGCTGCAGGCTCAAACCAATAGGTTTTTTCGCCCCTAGCGTAGTGCACAATGTAATCAACCATAACTCCATCTTTATAAAGCTGCATCCAACCTTCTACTCTGCCGCTTGAAAACTGAGGCGTAGATGGTTTTTGCCAGTTCTTGCCGAATCTAGCTAGCAAGTGCCCTTCAAAGTCGTTTGGTAAGTTCAGAGTCATACCATGAACTGAAAGGGTATGTGCGGGAAATAACGGTGCTGAAAACCAATGATCACAATTCAGATCGCTCCAACCAAATTCATCTTGATTATCAGGATTCTGATGGTAGCAAAATAAATTGATGCGCCACTCGTCGGTAATTAAAATAACACCCTTTGTAAAGTCACCGTCTATATTTAAGTAAGTATCGCCAAGATCAGAAATATGCTTTTTCACTTCGCTCATTTTGTCTATATCGTTGGTATTTAAGAGCATAGATAAGGCCTGTGACTCTGAAAATAAATCTCCGTCGCGGTACAGGTTGAGTAAACCTCCGTTAACTTGGCAGTTTTCAACATTGATGTCATTTAGCCGCCGCTGCAGTTCTAATAGTAGGGCTTTGCCTTTATCCAATGACTGATTGCTTCTAACACCAAGATAGTGCAAGCGGCACTCAAAACCTGCAGCTCGAAATTCACCTTCTAATGCAAAGGTTTTTTCGACGTCCTTTTCAAATACGGCAAAATCAACGTCTTTATCCCAAGGTAAAAGATCCCCATCACGCACTAAACCAAGCAAAGAGCCGCCAATCATTACCGCCTCTATTTGGTATTGGTCACTGATACTCAATGCCAATTTACTTATTTCGTGTACGCTAGCGTAATCTGAGTAACGCTTATTCAATCGGTATTGCATAGGGGCCTCTAATATTCTTATTGCTTGTAAAAACAGTGTGTATCTTGAATCTCGGTGTTATACCTTACTCAATATCCCAGCATTGCCGTTTTAATGGTGAGTCATGGGGGTTATCGGCGGTTACTTGAGTTTGTTTATTATGCTCTGTTAATTTAACAAGATACAAGTGCAGTAGTTTACCGCAAATTCGACTTAATACCGCACTGACTATCTGATTCGTAACTCGCATATTATTACAGAAGAGCATTATGTCGGTGGAGGTTGGGGGAATATCACTCAGTGTATATTTAGTGTATCAGTGCCAGAAACAAAAAAACCTATTCAAATTGAATAGGTTTTGAGTCTCTAAAAAGAGATGGTACCAGAGGCCGGACTTGAACCGGCACAGTATTACTACCGGCGGATTTTGAATCCGCTGCGTCTACCAATTTCGCCACTCTGGCACAGAGTGCCACACGGCTTTCACCGAATGGACGAGCATTATATCCATCTAAGATCATGTATCAAGTGTTATTTTACTCTTATGTAGAAAAGATAGCCTATTTTGCGAATAAAAGTAAGCGCTTCAATGTTGTTGTAAGTCTAAACAGTGATAACATGCGTAAAAAATTAAATGAATACCTATTAGTTAGACCAGTTAAAGGCGGTAAACGTTGGCAAAGAGTAAATCAAAATTGAAATCCAAGCTAGGAACACCACAGCATCCAAAATCCCAAAAGGACGATAAATCGCTACAACGCGCGGGTTTCTTTCGGCGCCTAGCAGCTATGGTATACGATGCATTGGTAGCTACTGCCGTAGGCATGTTATCAGGTTTAATTTTTCACGTTGTGACGCTTATTCTATTTCAAAACAAACTGCTCAACAGCGATGGTTTTGAAAACTACATGGATTATTTTCAGTCCTCGGAATTGCTTAAGCTAGCCGCTAACGGGTGGGTTGCACTATGGGTAGCCGCTTTCTTTTTATGGTTTTGGAAGCATGGTGGTCAGACGCTCGGTATGCGAGCTTGGCGTCTTAAAATATACAACTTAAAAGACCAAAACGACATCAGTTACGCTCGGTTGCTACTTCGCTTGCTGACCGCGTTTTTAGGCTTAGGAACCTTGCTCGTTCTAATAGATGTCAAAAATAAACAGTCATTACAAGATAGGATTGCACAAACCGAGGTACTGTATTTGTCAAAAGAAGCAAACGACCACAAAAGCTGGTAGCGTTCAGTCGCTATTGACGTCTAAGTAGTAGCATCGCGATGCCTGCAAAAATGAGACTGGGGAGCAGTGCTCCAACCGCTGCGGGTAATTGAAAGACAAGACTGACTTGCCCAAAAACCTGATTCGCAATAAAGAATGAGAAGCCGACCATTACGCCCATGATTGTGCGTGCGCCCATAGTAACGCTCCGCAGTGGACCGAAAATAAATGATAAGGCCATCAGCAGCATTACAGCAACGCTTACCGGCTGGGTAATCTTGCGCCAGAATGCTAGTTCGTAGCGTGCCGAATCTTGATCACTGCTATTCAAATACTTCACATAACCAACAAGGCCTTGAATTGATAGGGCTTCGGGCTTTATTGCCACAATGCCTAGTTTGTCAGGCGTTAATGTTGAGTTCCAAGACAGCGTCTTGGCCTCTGACTTATCTATTTTAGTGGGAGAAAAAGACAACAAGCTTACGTTTTGAAGCTCCCAATTTTCATCTTTGAAAAGTGCTGCATCAGCTGTGAGAACGTTAGTTAATTCAAGTTCTGGATTGAATTGATAGACCGTTATATCTCGCAGCGTCTCTTTTGTCAGTACTTCACCGATACTCACGAAGTCGCTGCCGTCTTTGGCCCAGAACAATTCGTCCGATAAAATCAGACTACCTCCGGATAATGCGGTTGTTCTTAACTCTTTCGCTTTTGCTTCGCTACGAGGAGTCACCCATTCACCTAACATCATCACCGCGATAATTAGGATAACAAGTGATTTCATAGCAGAATTAATAATATTCCAGCGACTCAAACCCGATGCTTGCATTACCACAAGTTCACTGTTTTGAGCGAGTAAACCCATTCCAATAAGGCCGCCAAGCAGGGTCGCCATGGGAAGAAATTGCTCGATGTCTCGTGGCAAACTGAGCAGCACGTATAATGCTGCCATCGTCATATCATAGTCACCTTGTCCTACGCGACGCAGTTGTTCGACAAACTTGATCAGCGCACTAAGACCCACTAACACAGATAGCGTAACTGTTACTGTACCCAGAAGGGTTCGAGCTATGTAGAGATCAAGGAGACGGAACATCTTTTTTCCTCAAAAATATTTGACGTAACACTGCACCCATTTTTCGATCTCTAACAATCAAGCCGAAACCAACCAGTAACATGACCAAATGTACCCACCATAAGCCCAATGCTGGAGGAAGTTTACCGTCTTCCAATACTCGTCGACTCGCAAGCAACAATAAAAAATAGCCAAGATAAAGCAATAGCGCGGGGAACATTTTCCCGAATCGCCCCTGCCTCGGATCAACGGCACTTAACGGCACGGCAATTAGCACTAAAAAAGGTAAAGAGAGCGGTATTGCAATACGCCACTGCAGTTCAGCGATAGCTTCAATACTATCTAGCTTCATTAGTTCTGTGGTTGGCAATGCAGTCAGTTTGCGTCTTTTTTGTTCTTGGTCTCTTGGTGCAATCGTCACGCGGTATTCATCGAAATTAACAATTTGAAAAGCCTGCTCTGTGCTCGACCCTTCATATTGGTTGCCGTCGAACAACACTAGCTGTTGGTCACCAATTTCACTCGTTTCCATCGTGCCAGTTTTGGCATAAATAAGGTGCATTTTTTCATTATCAGGACTACGTTGCGACAAAAATACTTTTTGTAGCCGTTTCGTCTCTGAATCAACATCATGTATGAATATAACAGCTTTATTGTTGCCCGTTTGTTGAAAGCGACCAGGGATTACGGAGGCTAATCCTGATTTCGCGGTGGCTTGCTCCTGCAGTTGATACTCTTTTTCAGCGGCGGCTGGGGCGAGATACAGCGTAACAACACCGGTAACTATTGCCATAATGACCGCAAATAGTAGAGTGACTCTGGTAACATACCACTCACTTACGCCACATGCTTTGAGTACCGTCATTTCACTGTCGACATACAGCCTTCCGTGCGCAAGCATGACGCCCAAAAATAGACTAATGGGCAGTACGAGTGAGGCCAATATTGGGCTATAAAGTGTAATAAAACCAAGGACTAAATCAGCGGGAACATCGCCATCAGACGCATCACCTAAAATCCTTGCGAATTTAAGCGTGATGAAAATTGCCATGAGTATTAAAAATACAGCAATTTGTGATTTGAATGTTTCTCGCAATAAATATCGGAAAATTAGCATTTAGTTACTGATGAAAACATAGGTTTTAGTGGAAAGGTGCAGATATTTCAGTAAACTTAACGTTTCTAACTGTTTTAATGCACACAACGTATATAAATCGCGTATAAGTTTAGCATAAAGTTTTCTTTTGCTAATAAAGATTAATCGATTTTTATTCGTATGAAACTGAAAAGCAAAACGATCTCGGTTTTAGGCGAAGAAACTAAGCATAATCATTGAGGATATATCATGGAATTTAGCGTCAAAAGCGGTAGTCCAGAAAAGCAGCGCAGTGCGTGCATTGTGGTTGGCGTTTTCGAACCTCGTCGCCTGACTCACGTTGCTGAGCAGCTCGATCAAATAAGCGAAGGTTATATTAGTAACTTGCTACGTCGCGGCGACCTTGAAGGGAAAGCTGGCCAAATGTTACTGTTACACCATGTGCCAAATGTGCTAAGTGAACGCATTCTTCTTGTTGGTTGTGGCAAAGAGCGAGAGCTGAACGAAAGACAGTATAAACAAATTATTGCAAAAACAATCCAAACCTTAAATGAAACAGGGTCCATGGAAGCTGTATGCTTTTTAACAGAATTACATGTTAAAGGTAGAGATACGTACTGGAAAGTTCGCCAAGCTGTTGAAGCAGCGAATGATACTTTGTATACATTTTTACAACTGAAAACCAAAAAAGGCGAACCTCGTCGCCCCCTGCGTAAAATGGTTTTTAATGTGCCAACGCGCAAAGAGTTAACCTCGGGTGAGCGAGCAATTGAACATGGCTCGGCTGTAAGTAAAGGCGTTTTAGTTGCGAAAGACGTTAGCAATATGCCACCGAATATTTGTAATCCTAAATATTTGAATGAGCAGTCTGCTCTGTTAGTGGAAGAGTATGCGTCGTTGAGTTTAGAAACTATCGGCGAAGCGCAAATGGCTGAGCTTGAAATGGACAGTTATTTAGCCGTTGGCCGCGGTTCAGTAAACGAATCCATTATGAGTATTATTCATCATAAAGGTGCAGACGATTCACAAGCTCCTATTGTCTTAGTTGGCAAAGGATTAACTTTCGACTCTGGCGGTATTTCAATAAAACCCAGCGCTAGCATGGATGAAATGAAATACGACATGTGCGGCGCGAGTGCGGTGCTAGGCGTAATGCACACAGTGGCAAAATTGAATTTGCCACTTAATATTATCGGTGTGATCGCCGGTTGTGAAAACATGCCGGATGCCAACGCATATCGCCCCGGGGATATTTTAACGACCATGTCAGGTCAAACGGTTGAAGTGCTCAACACGGACGCTGAAGGCCGATTAGTGCTTTGCGACGCACTGACTTATGTCGAGCGATTTGAGCCTGAAGCAGTTATTGATATTGCTACATTAACGGGTGCATGTGTTATTGCATTAGGGCCTCACGCAAGTGCAGTACTAAGCACACACAATCCTTTGTCGCATGAATTAATCAATGCGTCGGAACAGTCGTCAGACAAAGCTTGGCGTTTGCCGCTATGGGATGAGTACCAAGAATTGATTGAAAGCCCGTTTGCCGATATGGCGAATGTGGGTGGAAGACCTGCGGGAACAATAACGGCAGGGTGCTTCCTATCTCGGTTCACCAAGAAATACAACTGGGCACACATTGATATTGCCGGAACAGCTTGGCTAGGAGGTGCTCGCAAAGGCGCTACTGGCCGTCCAGTACCTATGTTGTCGCAGTATCTATTCAATAAAGCTGGCCTGGTTAGTGAAGATTAATGACTAGCGTGACCGATAACCAACTAGTGCACCAAGACGGGTCTAAAACAGATCCTAGCCTTGGTTATGGACGTGACAAATAATGCCAATCGTGACCTTTTATCAATTGGACGAAAATAGCAAAGATGCAAAGCAGGATATTTTAGAAGCCTGCTCTCACTTGTTATTAGAGACCGTAAAGAAACGCAAATGGGCGGCTGTATTGTGCAATGACAAGCAGCAGGCAGAGGATGTCGACGAATTCGTTTGGCAGCACCCGGTTGAGAGTTTCATCCCGCATAATTTGGTGGGAGAGGGGCCAAAGCAAGGAACGCCTGCTGAAATCACGTGGCTCGGACAAAGCTTAAGTAGCCGTCACACGCTTATCAACATATCGCAAAGCATGATAGACAATCATCGCCAATACCAACACATTATTGATTTTGTGCCTGTTGAAGAAACGCAAAAACAGCAAGCACGAGAAAGATACAAGCAGTATAAATTAGCTGGGTGCACTATGCATTTTACCCCTGCTAATCAAATAAACGAGAGTAATTAATGGATAAGACATTCGACCCCCACAATATTGAGAAAGAGTGTTACGCGAAGTGGGAGCAACAAGGTTATTTCAAAGCATCTGGTGAAGGTCAACCTTACTGCATTTTGTTGCCACCGCCAAACGTGACGGGCAGCCTGCACATGGGGCATGCTTTCCAACATACTATTATGGATTCTTTGATCCGGTATAACCGCATGAAAGGCAAAAATACGCTTTGGCAATGTGGAACTGATCACGCCGGTATTGCTACGCAAATGGTGGTCGAACGTAAGTTGAACGCTGAAGGCAAAACTCGTCATGATTTAGGTCGTGATGATTTTGTGAAAAAAATCTGGGAATGGAAAGAAGAGTCGGGCGGCACTATAACGCAGCAAATGCGTCGTTTAGGCACATCACCTGATTGGGAACGCGAAGTGTTCACCATGGATGATAATTTGTCAGATGCAGTACAAGAAGTATTCATCAAATTACATGAAGAAGGTTTGATTTATCGAGGCAAACGTTTAGTCAATTGGGATCCCGTGTTATTAACGGCGGTGTCTGATTTAGAAGTTGTCAGTGAAGAAGAAAACGGCCACATGTGGCACATGAAGTATCCCTTAACGGATGGTTCGGGTCACCTAGTTGTTGCAACAACGCGGCCTGAAACTATGTTGGGCGATACTGCGGTTGCCGTTCATCCAGACGATACGCGTTATGCAAGCTTTATTGGTAAGACCATTACATTGCCGTTGACGGGAAGAGAAATTCCGATTATCGCGGATGATTACGTTGACCAAGAGTTTGGGACGGGCTGCGTGAAAATAACCCCTGGGCATGACTTCAATGACTATGATATGGGTAAACGCCACAACCTTGAAATCATCAATATATTAACCGACGAAGCTAAAATAAACGATGTTGCGCCAGCCAAGTATCAGGGCATGGATCGTTTCGATGCACGTGCAGCTATCGTTGCCGATTTGCAAGAATCAGGCGTACTGATCAAAATAGATGAACATAAGCTCAAGGTTCCTCGAGGTGATAGAACGGGTGTTGTTATCGAACCCTATCTAACCAACCAGTGGTACGTTGCGGTAGAGTCACTAGCTAAGCCAGCAATTGAAGCGGTCGAAAGTGGTGAAATTCGTTTTGTACCTGAAAACTGGAATAAGACCTATTACCAATGGATGAATAATATTCAAGATTGGTGTATTTCACGTCAACTTTGGTGGGGACATCGCATCCCAGCGTGGTTTGATGAAGAAGGTAATATTTTTGTTGGCCGCAACGAAGCGGAAATAAGAACAAAAAATAATATCCCAGACTCGGTTAAGTTAAGACAGGACGATGACGTGTTAGACACGTGGTTTTCATCGGCACTTTGGCCATTCGCAACGATGGGTTGGCCAAAAGAAACACCAGAATTAGAGACCTTTGTGCCAAGCTCTGTGCTTGTTACTGGCTTTGATATCATCTTCTTCTGGGTTGCCAGAATGATCATGATGACGAAGAAATTCACTGGTAAAGTCCCTTTTAAAGACATTTATATTACCGGCCTTATTCGTGATGAAAATGGCGACAAGATGTCGAAATCAAAAGGCAACGTGCTTGATCCCATCGACTTGATTGATGGCATTGATTTAGATTCGCTAATGGATAAGCGCACGTCTGGCATGATGCAGCCAAAAATGGCTGAAAAGATTGGCAAGGCGACACAAAAGCAATTTCCTGACGGTATTAACGCCTATGGTACTGACGCTTTGCGCTTTACCTTTGCGGCAATGGCGTCAGCCAGCCGCGATATCAATTTCGATATGGGTCGTGTTGAAGGCTATCGTAATTTCTGTAATAAAATTTGGAATGCGACACGTTTTGTATTGATGAATACGGAAGAATTCGACGCAGGTCGTGATGGCGGCGAAATGTCTCTTAGTGTTTTTGACCGTTGGATTTGGTCACAATTTCAAGAAACCTTAAAAGCTTATGAAACGGCTATAGAGCAGTACCGATTCGATATTGCAGCGCAGCATTTATATGAGTTCACTTGGAATCAATTTTGCGATTGGTATTTAGAATTATCCAAGCCAGTATTGAACTCAGAGCAAAGTACTGAAGCAGAAAAGCGCGGAACAAGACACACTTTAATCAATGTTCTTGAGCATATGATGCGTCTCCTGCATCCATTTATGCCTTACATCACAGAAGAAATTTGGCTGAAAATTCAGCCTCTCTCAAGCAATCGAACGACTGCAGAGAGCATCATGGTTGATGCGTTTCCGGTATTTGATGCAAACAAGCATGACCAAGCGGCAATTGATGATATTGAGTGGGTTAAATTATTCATCGTTGGCATTCGTAATATTCGTGGAGAAATGGATATTCCGCCATCGAAGCCTTTGCCTGTGCTACTTAAGAACGTGAGCGAAACAGATAAAGCTAGATTGGATAAAAGCGGAAGCTACTTGGAGAAGTTAGCTAAGCTTGAGTCTGTCACCTATTTATCTGCGGGTGAGAAAGCGCCCGCGTCTGCAACCGCCTTAGTCGGTGAAATGGAAATTTTAATTCCAATGGCGGGCTTGATAGATAAAGAAGCAGAGCTTGCTAGATTAAACAAAGCCGCAGAGAAAATTGACAAGGATGCACAACGAACCAAAGGCAAACTTAGCAATGAGAGCTTTGTGAGCAAAGCGCCTGCTGCCGTTATTGACAAAGAGCGTGCGAAACTTGCGGACATGGAAATGCAGTTGTCTAAAATCCAAGCACAAAAAGCGGAAATCGAAGCCATTTAAGCTTCGATACCCGACCAAGTGGATTTAAAATTCAAAAGGAAAAATTATGTTACGTCAGATATTTATACCTGCGGTAGCCCTATGCAGTATTGCTATTTTGGCTGGCTGTTCACCTTCACAAGAGTCTCAAATGCCTGAAAAGCCAACAACTGAACAACAGCGATTAAAACAGCTGAGTATTGCAGCACCACAAGCAAATAAAATTCCGTTTAGCGCTGAGTATCATGGAAAAACAATAAGCGATCATTTCAGTTGGTTAAAGGACGCTGGTTACCCGGAGGTTGACGATCAAGCAATCATTGATTATTTGAACGAAGAAAATGCGTATTTTAATGCTTTTATGACGCCTCAAAAACCATTGGTGGATACCTTGTTTGAGGAGTTTAAAGGTCGCACAAACGACGTCGAGAGCTCAGTGCCTTGGATTGAAAGTGGCTACGAATACAAATCGTTCTATAAGCCAGGCGAAGATTACTTAACGTTTAGCCGTCGTAAATTGAATAGTGATGAAGAAGTTGTTTTCTTAAGCGTGACTGACTTAGCCAAACCGTTCGACTATTTCACCATGGACGATTGGGAAATTAGCCCGAATAATCAGCTTATTGCCTATTCATACAACACAAACGGTGACGAGCGCTATAGAATTGTAGTGAAAGATTTAACGACAGGTCAAATGCTGTCTGATGAGCTTACTGATACCAGTGGCGATATCGTGTTTAGCGCAGACAGTCAGTCTATTGTCTATGGTTCACTAGCCAGTGACCGTTGGTACACAGAAAGCGTTAAAGTACATAAGTTAGGTACTGAGCAGTCAAGTGATAAAGCGATTTTTAGCGAAAGCGATGATGGCTTTTTTATTGGTTTTGGTCTAACAAGCAGTAATGAATATCTTATTATTAGCACGGGTCAAAGTGAAACATCTGAAGTGTACGTTGTACCTGCAGACGACTTCACAGCACCGCCTGTTCAACTAGTGTCTCGAGAGCAACAGTTTCTGAGTAAAGTTGATCATGCGAACGGTTACTTCTATATGCTTGCTAACGATACTCATACAAACTCAAGATTAGCTAAAGTAGCCGATGCAGAGCCAATTTATGCAAATTGGGAAACTGTCATTGCAGGTTCTAATGAGCGCTATTTGATGGAAATGCAAACTTTCCAAAAATTCATAACTGTGGCATCGAGACAAAATGGTATAGAGCGTTTTACGCTTTATGATTATGCAGGCAAAGAGCAAGATGTTGAATTTCCTGAGTCAGTATTCTCAGTGTCGAACGGTAATAACCGCGAGTTCAATCAGGATTTTGTGCGTATCAACTATAACTCTATGATCACCCCAAGTACGGTGTTCGACTATAACGTAGTGAATAAAGAGTTAGTGACGAAAAAAGTGCAAGAAATACCATCAGGCTATGACAAGTCACAATACGTTACAGAGCGTATTATGGCGCCGGCACGCGATGGTGTTTTAGTGCCAGTGACCCTAGTTTATAAGAAAGGCTTTAAGAAAGATGCAAGCCAACCTATGCATTTGTATGGTTACGGTGCCTATGGAGCGACAATAAGTCCGCGCTTTTCTACCACACGCTTGAGTATTCTTGATAGAGGTTTCTCTTTTGCTATTGCGCACGTCCGTGGTAGCGATATGTTAGGCCATCAGTGGTACTTGGACGGTAAATTAGACAAGCGAATGAATACCTTCAATGATTTTGTTGATGTCGCCCATCACTTAGTGTCACAAAAGTATGTTGCCGAAGGTAATATCAGTGTATCGGGTCGCAGTGCTGGTGGTGAGTTAATGGGAGCGGTCACGATCCAAGCGCCGGAGCTTTGGAGTTCAGTGACCTTGGGTGTACCTTTCGTCGATGTGTTGAACACGATGCTTGACGCTAGCTTACCGCTAACGCCTCCGGAGTGGAGCGAATGGGGCAACCCAATTGAGGATGCAGTCGCATTTGATTACATTCAGAGCTACTCACCTTACGACAATATTGTGGCCCGGGAATACCCACCAATGTTAGTTACGGGGGGATTAAATGATCCTCGAGTAACTTACTGGGAACCCGCAAAATGGACAGCTAAAATGCGTGAACTCAAAACTGATGATAATTTGTTGGTGATGCGAATTAATATGGGCGCAGGTCACTTTTCAAATAGCGGTCGATACGGTCGTTTGCGTGACTATGCTGAGGAAACTGCATTTATGCTGATCTCGCACGGTATAACAGAATAATTAGCAAAGACTTGCACCGTTCGTAAATACGATAAAAACGCGCTACTGTAAAGTAAGCGCGTTTTTTATTAGCTGAACGAAACAAGTATGAAGCCTGAGTACTGGTTCATCATCACGATTAGTTTATTACAAAGCACGGGTCTATCACCCTGAATTAGGTCTCTTCATGCAAACCGACCCCATTGGTTATGAAGATGGGATGAATTGGTATGCTTATGTTGGGAATGATCAGGTTAATATGAATGACCCATCAGGGAAGTCAATAGCGTTTGACGCCATCGCTACAGCGATCAATTTAGTAGGTAAAACAGAACCATTTATACAATCAAGATAATGGCAATTAAGCGCTTACTAGGGTTAAATTAAAAGCAATAAAGGAGGCGTTATGGCAAAAACAGTTTCTAAAGAAAACAGTGAGAGAAAGGTAAAATTCACGCCCAATATGGATAATTTCAAGGTTAGTTTGAGCTACGAAGATCTTTCGCTGAAAAAGAGTAGTGAAGGTAAATCAATTGCAGATTTAAAACGTAAGTATGCGAGATAAACACGGGGTAGCTCACGATAAATATTGTTACCCTAACTCCGATGTGTTGATTAACGTATTAGATATCCGTAACTCTAATCTGCTGGATGAAGCAAAAGCCGAGTTCATTGCTGAACGCTACAGAATCTACGAACCTCCCCAACCAACACTTTCAGACTTTTCCTTCAAGCATTTACAGCAGCTTCATTTTCACTTATTCCAAGATTTGTTTTGTGAGCTGAATTTGCTTCCCCCCTTTGGCGGAGTAAAAAGGGCGGGCTCTTCGTTTTGCTTTCTGAAGAGCTGTTATGAAGAGCTGTTATATAGCCTGGGTTATGAAGTTAGTTGGCCTCAAATTTCACAACAAGATTGGATTGATGCAAATATTGCAGGTGTAAACCTAGATCTCAGCCTTCTTATTGATATTTAAAAACTATCTTCCTGTTGAGAGCAACTCCCTCTATATTCATGTACCCCATTAACAGGCATGGGTGTCAGCCGACTCTCATCATTATAGAAGTTAAAATATAAATCTATATTGACAATCTGATTTTCAAAGCGGATTGTTCCTGAATGTATTTTGGGCGTGGAGACCATACCATCGGAACTGATTTTATACTCAATATTTCTGGCTGGAATTTCAGTCAGTTTAGTTGGAAATCCTAACTCAACGTTAAAATAATTAGACTGCCGCAGAAAAAGTAACCACCCAGGACCATCAAAATGTGCCAATTCACTATATTTTATTTTTAATAAGCAGCCAATTTTTTCACTGGAGAGTTGTACTGTATTGATACTCTTTTCATTAGTTCCTGCGCATCCTAGCAGGCCAAGAGATAATAGCCCGCTAAGTATTAAGCTTTGAACTTTGCAAAATTGTTTCACCTAGCATTTCCTTATTTAACAACTACCTCTTCTGTTCCATCAGGAGCAACATGCGCAGGACTGAAGATAGCATTAATTGCATGAAACGCCCTAGTCAATTTTGTGACTTTGAATATCTAAACTATTGCTTTCTAAACGTTGTGAAATAACTACAGTAGCACCATCATCAGCTAGTCCTACAATTGGCATGTAGGCTTCGGTTGATAATGCTTCTTGAGCTAAAGGCGAAGGTGATGACCAATTGGAACTTTCACCTAACTGACGCTCACTGATTGAAATTCTAGACTCGACAGCTAAGGTTTCTGGAATTTGTATACCTTGATTCCACGCGACAACGGCTTTTCCACTTGGCGTCAGGGCAACAGATACTCCTCCATCTGTACTTTGAAAGATAGAATAATCGCTGTTTTCAAGGAGTTCAACGCCTTCCCAAGAACCGTTAGTCGTAAGGACATTCCCATATAAGCTTTGGGTGCTGCCATCATCTTCAGTCCACATTGCAACAGCATGGGTATCGTTCATCACGATTTGAGGGAAGCGAGCCTCACCAAGTTGGCTAGTTTCTAAAGCAATACTACTACTCCAGCCATTCGCCAGCGAAAATTGACTACTATAAATATCAACGTATGCAGCGGCGTTTTGACGTTGCAGCCAAACAACCACTGCATTTTCATTGCTGTCTATGCTTACTTCAGGATAAGTAGCGATGTTCACGTTTGGATTATCTGCAATGTTGGTAGCACTCGACCACCCTGTATCTGAGTCAAAGTGACGAGCCAAAATTTCGGTATTCCTGACCACCCATACAGCTATGCTTTGTCCATCGGCATTTAACGCAACGCTTGGATAAGTAGCATTGTCATAAATCGCTGAATTTTCGGCATACAGGGTGTCTACCGTTTCCCAATTGCTATTTAATTCATCGTATCTGCGACTGTATATGCCAGCGTCTGCGTTGAAGCTTGTGCGGTGTCTCCATACCACAATGCTATTTCCTGAAGCATCGATATCGACTTGCGCATGCTCACTTATCCCTGAGGCAAACCCATCTATCGATTCAGAACCGAACCAACCATTTTCAGTCGTATAACGATTAGCATAAACACTCGAAGCACCTACACCACCGCCAATATCAGTTTCAGTCCAAACCACAATGGCGTCGCCACTATTATTAATAGCGACTTTCATGTCACTGATAGGAGTCCCTCCTGCGAGTGAAATTTGCTCAACACCTTGCCAGCCGTTTACTGGCTCATAGCGGTTGATATTAATAAAATTATCTTGGCGCCAAGCAGCCACAGCGGCACCTGATGCATTCATTGCCATTTTGGGCTCGTTGGCCGGATTGTTAGGTATGTTGATTAATTCTGGTAACTTTTGGGGTTCACTACTTAGTGTTGAAAATTGCCATATGAAATCACTGGCTAGAGTATTCATTGCCACATCGCTAATACTTTGCTTCAGAGTGACGTAGTATCGCATGCCTTCAGTAAGCACGTTGTCTGGCTCAAAACTAATTACTAGGTTTGAGGTATTAAGACTCACGGTTCCGCTAAGTTCATGTCCATCTTGATCTTCAAGTGTGACGGTAGACTCGGAGACTGAGCTCTCTAATAACGGCTCGTTAAACGTAGCGCTAATTGTTATGTCAATTGCCAAATTACTTTCTTCATCACTGGGCATAGTGCTCAGAACCACGGGTGCAGTAGTGTCTACTACATTAATTGTGCGATCTAAGCTCGCCTCATTTCTGCTCGTATCAATTACTTTGTAGTTTATTATGTAGGTGCCTATAAGGTTGATATCGACCGAACCAGTAGTAACAATGTTAGCGCTAACATTACCATCAACGTTATCTGTTGCTGTTGCGCCACTGTCGGTATAATTCGTTCCTATCTCTTGGGTAATATTGGCCTCTCCAATGAGGGTTATTTCTGGCGCGGTGGTGTCAACGACCGTTATGGTGCGTGTGAGCGTGCTTGCACTATTTCCGCTAATGTCGCTAACGCTATAGCTTATGGTATAAACTCCAAGGGTACTTGTATCAACACTGCCGCTAGTTACAATATCTGCAGTAATATCGCCGTCAACGTCGTCAATAGCAGTGGCTCCTGCATCGGTATAAGTACTGCCTACTTCAACATCAACGTTTGCGTCTCCAATTAAACTCAGCACTGGCGCAATATTGTCATCCGAAGTATCTGGGGAATCAGAAGAGCTATCATCCCCGCAAGCCGACAACCCCACACATACCATAATCACAAAAATGATTTTTTTTGATTGTTGAAAAGCTCTAAATTTATCTTCCATACATAACATAACGACTCACTCCTAATAATTGCTTGGTATATGGGATGGTATCCAAGTGCTTGAGAAGTATCTGTAAACTAGGACGTAAATGCCTGTTAAAAATATAAGGAAAAGATAATAATTGTATAAAAATCCATCCTTTTTATCCTTGACGGATAGGTGCGCTACTACGTATTCTAAGGTTCAATTTTTTTATTTGGTCAAGCATGAATTCACGTAACTATGACTTTCAGATAGGCGACTGGTATGTTGAGGAAGCGTCTTGCTCATTGTTTAAAGAACAAAATGAGTTACATATTGAGCCAAAAGCGATGGAAGTATTGCAAATTTTAGTGCGTGCCCAGGGTAAGGTTGTTACTCGTGAATTTTTAATGGAAAAAGTTTGGCATGGTAGATATGTCACAGATTACGCACTAAACAACGTCGTCGCATCATTGCGAAGATATCTAGATGCGGAAAATAAAGATAAATATATAATCACCCGACCAAAGCGAGGATATCAATTAAATTGTGACGTTGTATGGCCACCCGCCGTATCCGACACCTTAGAGACTGAGCCAAAGCCAGCAAAAAAAGAATCGATGCCAAAGTCTCAGCGTAATATAGAACATGTGAAAAAACGCTCTTGGATTATACCGTTCAGTTTATGTCTGTTGTTCGTTGTAGCTGTTTTTTCAATTGTTTTCCCGATGAAGTCGAGCAATTTGACAGTAGGGCAAGTCGACAAGAAAACGATTGCTGTGCTCCCCTTTGAAGTTGCTCCTAATAGCCCTGAAATAGCCTATTTAGCTCAAGGCTTAGCCAACGAGATTATCAATCAGCTCGCATTAGATAAGAATATGCTTGTTTTTGAGCGTCGCAGTTCTTTTGAGTTAATAGAGCAAAACGCTGATAATCGTGATCCAAAAATCATCAGCGACAGCCTGGGTGCAAACTATGTGTTAGATGGTGTAATTAGCAAGATAGATGAGCAGACAATGATTGAGGTTAGCTTATATAACGAATTGGGCGTGAGTGAATGGACTTCGACTTTCACTGTTAATAGCGACACGATTTTCTTGTTACAAGACGACATCATTGCTAGCGTTAAGAAGGCGCTAGATGTTGAACCTTTAGTGCTAACGGAAGCTGGTAAATACTACCGTTCTGCTAGTCCAGAAGCTTTTCAGCACTTGCTTCAAGGTCGAGCGCTGAACGGGGAGGGGTCTCTTGATGCATTTCAACAGGCCATGACGCATTTCAAAATGGCTGTGGAGTTAGATCCAAACTATGCCTCAGCTTATGTCGATTTAGGTATAGGGTACTTACTTCTTTATACTCGCAAACACATCTCCTTAGAAGAGGCTAATTCAAAAGCAAAAACTCTTATCGACAAGGCTTTGAGTTTGGAACCGGAGCATCCGTCAGCCATAACCGCCCAAGGTATTTTTGCGATGTATAATGGTCAAAACAATAACGCTATTGAATATTATGAAAAGGCCTTGAATCTTGACCCAACATTAGTTTTAGCTCGAACCAACATCGCGTATTTATATCGAACTAATAAGCAATACAATGAAGCTTTATTTCACTATAGAATGGCAAAAAAACAACACCCCATAAACGGGTTCATTAACTATTCAATTGCAAGAATATTACTCGAAACAGGTCAGGTATTACAGTCTTATACCACTCTTGAAAGCTGTGTTGGCTTCACAACAAAGAACACTAATTGTCCCTTGGAATTCGCTTTTTTGCAGCGCTTAGTGGGCAAGCCAGAAGACGCGGTTGATACATTTAATGCTTTTTTAGGATGGTATAAAAATGAAAATTACTTTTATTCCATACAAAATAGAGGCTTCCATGCATGGTGGGAAAACGACTTAACGCTGGCGCAAAAGGAGTTTGAAAACCTGTATCAAAAGCACGGCGCACAATATGACTTTTTAACGTCTTTGGCATGGCTGAAGTGGCAACAAGGCGATATAACCAGTCTTTATAAAAAGTTAAGCGAAGAAAGCCTCTCTGACAACACTTACAACACAACATATCAACTGCGTGCACTCGCGCTCTTGGCCTATGCACAAAAAAATTGTGATGAGATGTTTTCGTACTACCAACAACTTAATGAAATTGAGCCTATATTACATGGTCACTTTCTCGAAATTATTGAAGGTTTTTCAACCACATTAAATATGGCGGCTTGTCACATAAAGCAAAAACAACCACAATTAGCAGAGCCACTTCTACAAAAAGTAGCCGATGCGATTAATCTGGCGGACTCATTAGGTCAGCAGGCACCTGGAACCATGTTGGTTAAAGCAAAGCTCGATAGCTTAAAAGGTATAAACGTTAAGTCGGATGCGCTAAAAACTCACTTCGTTGAAAAAGGATACCCTCATGGGTGGATGCTCGACCAAGACTGGGCTTTTTCACTAAATACGCTATAAAAAGCAAAATATAACACCCACACTATGAAATTATTGTCGTCTAAGCAATTCAATCAATCAGTATTCGTTGGTATTTATCTATTTTCAATCATCAGTCATTCCTGGTTTAATAATTCTCAGTCATTCCTGCGAAAGCAGGAACCTCCCCCCATCAACTGTGGAGTCAAAAGAATTGTTATTTTCTCAGCGTTTAAAGTTGTTTAAATAGCTCGTTGAATTAATCCCTAAACCCTTAAACGTCTATAAGCCACTAAGCCTAGTACCGCGAATAACCACACTCCTAATGCACCACCATGCTCAACAACCACAACTTCAACTGTTTCAACATATTCATAGTTTTCGCTTTCTAAGCTCAGGTAAGCAAGGTCAGCGTCGTCGGTGCCATCAGAAACAGCCACAACTTCGTCAGTATCGGCATCGTATATGACTACCATGAGCTCATACTCGTTGCTTGGGAAACCGGTGACCAAGTCATTTTCAATAATAATGGCGTCTTGTGTATTGTCACCATAGATATTATAGATATTCGTTGTATAAAACGGCGTGAACTCTTCAGAAGTTGAGGTATAAATGACAGCGTAAATGGGGGCTGACTGATAAATAGTGTCAACGTCGAACTCGAGCGTAAAAGAGGAATAGTAACCATCGTAGTCAATATCTGCCGTTAACGTAACGTAACTATCGTAAATCCAAAAATCGAGATCATCATCGCTGCGAGCGGATTCTCTCGATAAGGGACCTTTTATAGCCTGTGTTGTTTGGGCTCCCTTGTTTGTAGCTACGTTTGTGTTTTGTGGCTTTGCACCTTTTAATTGTTTTTTAACTTTTAAATGTGAGCCGTCCTCTTGCAGCAAGTTTGGTTGATATTCGGTTCCGCTCACAACCACGTCCTCAACTACATTATTCTTTTGTGAGTTGTCTTGTGCAAATGTTGATGCGCAAGCAAAGGTCAGTGCGAAAATAGTGGCTAATACACTCACTTTAGAAGTCGTGGCGCGAAGTAATTTGTTTTTAGATGCGTTCATGTTTGTTACCTCAGATTTAATGCTTAGAAAACATTATGCAGTTTGTAACCTGAACCTAATCTGAAATTTAACTGAACGGGAGCTGACTGAAAGGAGGAAATAATATTGCTAATATTAGTCCTCCTTCAGATCTCAGAGAATCATGTTTTTTTCGACTCTTACAGCTGTGTTGCGCGGTAGGATAGACTTACCTCTAGCCTGCAGGTGGACGCGAGTAAAGGCTGCGCCATACAATAATATTAGCGACGAATAGTAAACCCAGAGCAAAATAATTACCATGGAGCCCGCTGCGCCGTAAGCCGATGCTGTTGCGGTATAGGCAAGGTAGGCCGCTATACCATAACGTCCAAGAGAGAATAAAATTGCTGTTACAAGCGCGCCAGCCATGACATCTTTCCAGCTTAGAATAACATCGGGCAGCACTTTGAAAATGGTCGCGAACAACAACGAGATCATAGCAAGCGAAACAATAAATTCTGCACTTCCTAGCAGTAGTTCTACAAACGGGACAAATTCGGCGGTATAGTTAAGCACTGCACGCAAAGCCACCCCAAAGAGCAAAGATACTAGCAACACAAAGCCGATCGATAACACCACCATTAGTGAAAAAAGGCGTTTTCTAGCAAGCAGAAACAAGCCGTTGCGATCGGGGCTGGCGGTCACTCCCCAAATTGAATTAAGAGAATACTGCATTTGGCCGAATACGGTCGTTGCGCCAAGCATTAAGGCGCCAATACCCAGTAAGGTTGGCAATATTCCTGACTCCTCAATTCGTGATTGACTAACAGTACGTTCTACCACCGCAGCAGCCTCAGCACCCATGATGTCGGTAAATTGGGCGACTATTTGGCCTTGCGCCGCTTCCTCGCCTAGCACAACGCCAATCACAGTGACTGCAATAATAACGATCGGAGCAAGAGAAAATAGCGTGTAAAAGGCTAAAGCGCCAGCGTAGCTGAAGGCGTTTTCAACTAGCCATAGCTTTCCAGCATCACGTAAAATATTTGTCCAATATTGCACAACATGCATCGTTACTGCTCTCCATTAAAGTTCATTCAGCTTTTCTTATCCGGGCCGTAAAAGACAAAGATCCCGCGACCACCCACTTTTGCTTTGTATAGTGCCGCGTCGGCTACTTTGAATAGATCTTCTTGCTCTGTTGCATCCTCAGGATAGAAGGCTATTCCAATACTTATACCAACGTGAACCGTGTTTCCCATCATAGTAGAGGGTTTACTTACTTCATCAATAATCGCTTGAGCGTTTTTACCTACGCTCGCTTTGTCTTTTGGATTAACGAATAAAATCGCGAACTCATCGCCGCCTAAACGAGCGACAACATCAGTTTCGCGTGTAAATCGTTTGAGGGTTGAGGCAAGCGATTGCAACACAGCATCACCTGTCGGGTGACCAAATGTATCGTTAACCTGTTTGAATTTATCCAAGTCTAAAACCATCAAAGCCAAAGATAGCTCTTCTCGAATCGCCAGTTTCATGCTTTGTTCAAAGCGTAAGCTAAACTGGGTACGGTTAGCCAAACCAGTCAAATGGTCAGTCATTGCTAAATGACGAATCTTTTCTTCAGCTTCTTTACGTTCGGTAATGTCTTGAGCTACACCGTTAACCGCGACTATCATACCCTTGTCATCACGACTAGCTCTGCCAAGTGCCCACATCCATCCATTTTTTTTGTTTTTGTGTACCGTTTCTAGCTCAAGTTCGTACGAGACGCCGGTGTTTATCGTATTGGTCAGGGCCGCAGATAATCTCTGCCAACTAGCGGGCGTAAAAAGCTTATTGTGATCAGAGAAAGGGGGGACAGGTTGCTTAGGGTCTAAACCGTACATGTTGAACAGCGCCTCTGACCAGACAACATCGCCACTCTGAATATCTAACTGCCAACTGCCAAGTTTAGCAATGTTCTGAGCTTCCTCCAGATTGGCCTTCTTATCGGTGAGTTCACGTTCTAGCTCTCTTCGCCTGACGATTTCGTCTTCTAGCTTTGCATTAGCTGTGGTCAACTCAAAAGTTCGCTTAGCTACCTGTACTTCAAGCTTTTTATTAACGTTTCGAAGCGACTCCTCCATCTGTTTTTGCTTAGTGATGTCCTTTACTATTCCTGCCATTAATTTAACACGACCATTACTGTCAAATTCGTGCCCACCCGCAGCTAAAATCCAACGTGTGATGCCATCCTGTCGGCGAATTCTGCATTCAATATGCCAGTCTGTTTTAGAAGCAATCGCCTCTTGGTATTTTTTGTTCGCATGATTTCTATCTTCTGGTATCACGTGCTCAATGAAATTTTTAAAATTCCAATTTGGCTGTAAGGAATCGTAACCAAATATTTTATCGTGCAGTAACGAACGATGGCTTGTTTGGTCAATAAGATTGAGTTCCCAGCCGCCAATATTATTATGCTCTAGCGCGAATCGCAGTCGTTCTTCACTTTTTTGTATTTGGTCTTCATTGACACGGTGCCTTATCGTATCAATCGCGGTATACAGATAACCAGAGAGATCGCCATTTTGAGGATCATAGATAGCCGTTGTAGATGCATCAGTATGCCTGATCGAACCGTCACTAATTTGATAAGTATCTTGAGTTATTACAGGGCTTTTCTGATTTGATGCTGCCGATAAGCGCTGTTTCCAAATCTGTTCCGCTTCTAGTATGTTTACCCATGAAGGAGACTGCCAGAATAATCTGCCAATATAATCCTTTCTCGTAGCATCCTGCCATTGCAAGGCGGCGTCATTAATCTGTTCGACTCGACCTTCAGGAGAGAGTATCGCGATGAATTGAAATGCTTGCTCGAAAAGTGTTTTAAATAGCTGTTCATAGTTGCCGTTTGCTTGAGATAAATTTGAATTACTTATTGTCATGTATGTATTGTCCCAATTCTCGAGCAACGACTTCTATTATACATAGTAGCCTTATTTAAACTCATGTTCCATTATTCAAAAATCGATGCATTGGTCCTAAGAGAGTTGGCTTACTATTAAATACACGCGCGAGGAAGTTGACGAGCTACGAGGTTCTCGCTTTTGAAGATAGCTTGCGGAATAATTTAGTCGGGATGTTTAGCTTGTCTTTTTTACCGCTCGCTTTGAGCAAGCAGTCTCTGAGCGTTATAGCATGATGCTCACTCGAGTCGCTTTACTCATAACAAAATGTGAAGTGGCGGCACTTTTGCGCTGTTCAAACGTGCCACCACTTCATTTAAGAAGCAACGTAATCGCGGATTATTTTGCTTTCGATGAAACTAGGCCCTTCATATCAGAACCATATCCTTTGAAATAGCGTTGAATGTCCTCCAATATTAGGTAGTTAAGTGGCACAATAAATAGCGTTATGACCGTAGCGAATAAAATACCAAAACCTAAACTAATTGCCATCGGGATTAAAAACTGCGCTTGGGTCGACTCTTCAAACAACAGCGGCATTAAACCGGCAAAGGTGGTCAACGAAGTTAGCAAAACCGGACGGAAACGTCGGCCGCCTGCACTATAAACCGCATCTTTAAGTGCAACACCTTCTTTTCGCTTTTGATTGATATAATCAACTAATACAAGCGAGTCATTCACTACAACACCAGATAGAGCCAACATTCCCATAAAGCTCAATAGCGTTAGGTCCATACCCATTATCCAATGGCCAATCACGGCACCTACTAAACCAAAAGGAATGACCGACATTACAATAATGGGTTGTAAATAAGATTTAAATGGAATGGCTAACAAAATATAAATAAGGATAGCGAGTCCAATTCCACCAACCATAAGGCCTTGTGACGATTCTTCTTGATCCCGAGCTTCCCCGCCCATTTCATAGTTGGTGCTAGGGTAGGCTAATATTTCTTGTTGCAGCCACTCCCTAACTTCATCCTGAACCAATGATAAGTCGCCACCCTGTTTGTCAAAATCAGCACTCACTGAAATGGTTCGCTGCCTGTCAACGCGTAAAATGCTGTCGGGGCTTAAACCCGGGATAACATTTGCAATCTGCCATAGCGGCACCTCTGTGTTTGGTCCGACGCGGATCATCATTTGTTCTAAGGTTTCTATTGACTGTCTGGATTCGAGTGGGTAACGCACCATTACTCTTACTTCGTCTCTCCCACGCTGAACACGCTGCACTTCAAATCCGAATACCGCCTGACGCACTTGTCTTGCAACGGTGTTGAGATCTAAGCCCAGCAATCTCGCTTCTGGTTTTAGAGCAAGCTGCAGCTCTTCTTTACCATCTGACAATGAATCTTCAATATCAGATACCGCTGCGTATTGTCCTAGCTGTCGTTTTAACTTCTCGGCAAGCTCGTTCAACGACTCGGTGTCACGCCCTTTTAACTCAATATTAATGGGAGCGCCGCCCCAGCCGCCAATTTCTGCCCGATAATTCAGCTGTTCGGCGCCTGCAACTTGACCAACCCTTTCTCGCCACTGATTAACCACTTCACGTGTTGTTATGTCAACGGTCCTTGTTTCTGGCGGAACCAGATCAATCTGCACGCGTCCGGTGGTTGAGTTTCTGCCGCCGCTTATGGAGTAGATGTTGCGAATGACCGATTCGCCAGTATCTGCATCGGTAAATTCCTTTTGCAAATCTTTTGCATGTTGGGTCATAGAAGAAATGATGCGGTCGGTACTTTCAAATGCGGTACCGGCGGGCATGACTAATGTTGCTGTGGCAACCTCACTTTGTACTCTGGGAAAGAAGACAAATTTTGTGTGGCCTGCAGCAATTGTCCCGATGATAATAATCAAAATTGAAAACATGGCCATCCAAGTGGCATAGCGCCATCGCATCGCTTGGGCTAAAGCAGGTTGATATACCTTTGCAATAAGCACTTCCAATGAATTTGCTATCTTTTGTTGTACCATCGACAGTTTTGATGAGTTGTTGTCGTTTCTAGCTTTTACATGCTTTAAATGCGCAGGGAGGATAAATTTACTTTCGATAAGCGAAAAGAGTAAGACCGGAATAATAACGAATGGAATAGCCGCATACCAACTGCCTCGACCGGTTTGAAAGGCCAAAGGTAGAAATGCAGCAGCGGTTGTCAAGATACCAAACGTCACCGGGACAGCAACTTCTTGTGTCCCTTTTATGGCTGCACTCAAGGGGTCTTCGCCTCGTTGTAAATGCGAGTAAACGTTTTCGCCAGTCACAATGGCATCATCGACCACAATGCCCAGCACCAATATAAAGGCAAACAGGCTCATTAAATTCAGAGTTACATCAAACAGCGGCATGAACAAGAAGGCCCCCATAAAGCTCATAGGAATACCCAAGCACACCCAGAAAGCCACTGAGGGGCGTAAAAACAGCGCGAGCAGTGCAATGACTAGCAGTAAACCCTGCCATGCACTGGTAGATAAGGTTTGCAAGCGCGCTTTAATTGGCTCACTGCGATCTCGCCAATAATCAAGGCTTAAGCCTTGGGGCATGTCGACTTGCTTTGCATCGATATAGTCACGGACCGCAGATGTAACCTCAATAATGCTTTCATCTCCCGTGCGAAACACTTCCACTTCAATTGCTGAAACACCGTTAAAACGAGTACGTAGCGGTGTTTCTTCAAATTCGTCGCGAATATTTGCAATATCTCTGAGCCTGATCATACTGCCGTCTTGAGTGGTGATAATCGGAATATCACCGAAATCATCCGCTTTATATGCTTGGCCCAAACTACGAATGAAGATGTCACCACCTTCTGTTTTTAAGTTTCCTGCTGAGACATCTGTTGAGTTCTGACGCAGTACCGCGGCAACTTGCTCCAAACTGATGTCATACTGCCTTAGCGACCACTCCTGAATTTCAATAGAAATTTCATAAGGTAATACGTTGCTCACTTCTACTTGTGTAATGCTGCTTAGCGCCGCTAGCTCATCACGGATACCATCAGCAAAACGGCGCAGCGTTAAACTATCATAATCGCCGTACAGCACTACGCCAATAGCATCTCGGCGCCACTGGGGAACTTGAACCAACAAGCTCTCCGCTTCAACGGGGAAATTATTGACCGCATCAACTCGAATTTTCATCTCATCAAGAAGATCGCGCACAGCGTAACCTTCCTCAACTTCGACAGTGACAGATGCACTGCCTTCGCGGCTTTGTGAAGTTATCTGGCGAATACCTTCTAAATCTTGAATTGCTTCCTCGATTTTTATGGTAATGCCTTCTTCCACTTCTTGCGGAGAGGCACCGGGTAACACCATGGAAACTTGCACATTACGTTGTTCAAATTCTGGGAATAGATCAACTGGAATTTGAGTTGTCGCAACGTATAAGCCAGATATCATAATGACGAAGAATAAAATATTCGCGGCTACATCATTTTTAGCAAACCATGCAATCATAATAAACTTCCTCTATTGAGATGCTGTTGTTGAGGGCGCTGCAGCATTGCTGCTGTTTTCACTAGATTGCTTGCCGCCAACAATAGACGGCAGTTCTGGCTCGCTTTCTGTCACAGGCGCAATTGCTTTTACGCGAGTGCCATCGGGCAGGTTAGCTGTGGGTGTTAAAATTAGCTTGTCTGTGTTGCGTAAACTTTGGATGCTGCCGCGGACTATATCAGCAGAGTTTGCACTCAAGGTTGCTGAGTTAGGTGCTCCGGCTGAGACAACAACAGAGCCTGAATCAGTCCATAAAGGCTGAATACGACGTTTCTTCAATAAACCTTCATCGACTACAGCCACAACAAAGTCTTGGGAAACGGCGCGTCGAGGTATCACAAACACATTCTCCAGCGTGTCGCCCTGCACCTTGGCGCGCAGAAACTGCCCAATTCTAACGGCAGGACGTTGCTCAGTGCTTATGAATGGTTCATCGATTTGCGCGACTAAATAAAGCATTCTTGTTGATGGGTCGAAGGCACCCTCACTGCGCACTATTTTGCCGGTCCACTCGTAGGTTTGATTGCCCAGCTCACCAGATAAAACAACGCGCGGTAACATATCGGTGTCATCCGAACTTTCATCAATGCTCAGGTAGGCTAAATCTGCAATTTTGACGGGCAGTCTCACTTCAACAGCTTCGACACTATAAATTTCAGCGATAGCTTGGCTTGGATTAATTACTTGACCAAGGTCTACCATTTGTTCCATGACCTTGCCGTCAAATGGCGCTCTGATAGTGGTTCTATCAAGGTTTAGCTTGGCTCTTTCTAAACGGGCGTTTGCAGCTCTAAGAGACGCTTTTGCTGCTGCTACTTGTGGTTTGCGAAGTGATAGCAATCGTGCAGCTTCTGTCTCGGGTGGCTTATTCCACTGCTGAGCTGCGAGTTCTGATTCGGCTAGCTCCTGCAGGTATCGAACTTCTGCTTCTGCCGCCGCAGCCGCCGCAATGTCGACTTCAACAACAAAGTCTCGGTCATCTAGCTGAACCAGAACTTCACCTTTGCTAAAACGTTTACCGGTACGAATATTTGGTGAAACCTCAACAACTTTGCCATTAACGTCAGCCACCAGTACGGTTTCTGTTAGTGGTTTGGTTGTACCGTAAGAGTCTATCCAGACAGGATAGTCCTGAATTGATAAGTCCGCGACGTCAACACCTACCGATGGAGCAGGGCGGGCACCTCCCCACCTTTGTGCTTCAGGTTTGCTGCTAAACATGCCGGTAATGATGAGAAAAGCAATCACCAATATCGCCACGGTAACTATGCCGTGAAGGATCCAGGGGACTTTTCTGTTGTAGCTGGCGGATTCATCGGGCAGGGTATTCATTTATTTCTTCTCCAAAAATTGCTGTGAGTATGAGTTCAAAGGCACAGCAATGTCTCTCATTTTTAAAACGTTAATTAATCGCGGTTAATATGATTACATAAAAAGTGAAAAGTCAGACTACTTTTGTAACTGTTATTATTCTAAGGAAGATATAATCTTATTTTAAATATTGTGTTTGATATCAACAGCTTGAATTGAGACGCTGGGAGGTATTTTATTCGAGGTAATATTACAATTTTGTAACAAAGTGTAATTTCAATAGTTTACTACTAATTATGACAAGATTTTACCGACACTCGACTAAAAGCGTTTTCACCATATAATGAGTAGCCTCGTGCGATAACGCCCATGCCCTCAATCACCTAGCCAATAGCCACGCGGATAGTTTGAGCAGGGAGACGCTGCTATTTCAGTAATTCATGATCTGCGGGCAACTGACTACTGATCCACATGACAAGACGATGTTTCAAACTAGCCAAATCTTCCTTGTCCTCGGGTAACGGACTTATTAGTTTGTCATGCACCAAAAGCCGGTACAAACTTTCAATTTTTTGCTTTGCTGAGTCACTCGCTGAAAATGCGTTATAGCCACGTTTTACCGCATAAGCCTCGGCAACTGCGAGCGCTTTCTTCAAAAGTGCATTTTCATTCTTTATTTTTTTCATTTATTACCATCTCAACAGACAACAGAAAAAGAACATACAAAAAGAATAAACGCTCCACCCAATCTAATCAACAGATATCAAGGGGTCAGAGTATCAAGGGGTCAGAGTACATGAAAAATATCAAGGGGTCAGAGTACATGAAAAGATATCAAGGGGTCAGATAACATGATTTCCTCTAACCGGAAGAGCGACTGTCACTCATTAACACATCTAACTTCGCTTGAGCCTGCTTTGAATTACCCAAATCGCTTATTTCAATCATTTCACACTCGTCTCTAATCATTTCTGATATAAGACTAGGATAATGGCGGCAGTCTTCGGGTCTGTCTAAGTATATGCTGCATGTATATTTTGTTTGAGCAGATAAGCTTTTGGGTGGTTCAATTTCTAAGAAGGGACACCGTGTTAGCTGGAGGCCTGAGGTGGGGTCGAACCAAATTTCGTTATCTTTCACAAATTTAAAAATATCGGGGTTGAATAACTCCCACAAGTCTATCTCTTCCTTGGTCGCGCTCAGTGCGCCATTGCCGTATTTGATACAGCATTTACCGCACTGATTACATTCCTTCATTATTCACACTATGCGAGAGCATCTAATATTCGTCATCGTCATCATCAAAGTCGTAATCGCTGTCATCGATTTCCTCGCGCTCAATCGCGCCTTCACCGATGAAATACGTCCCCCAACCGTCATAAAAGACATTGTGCTTGTCTGCTATCGCGATAAGTTTATCTGAGTCGGCATTGAACACCTCAAGGTCAAGCTTTTTTTCAACGGCAGCATCAAAGCAAAATACGGTGCCGCCATCGTCAAGCACCAATTCTTCGGCATCACTGACTTCGAAACCCGCTTTAAATGCATCAACTGCGGCTTTTTCAAGTGCATCAAAATCGCTGCTGGCAAAATGGTGCTCAATTGTATGTGGTAGGCTTAAATCGCTGCCATCTTCGGTAAGCGCCTCTATTGTTTCTTTGTTGAATTCATACCATTCATTGGCGTCATGCTTACTCATACTAACCTCTTATACTAAATCTAGGTCAAGCGACCTATGCGTTATCTAATTTTTCAGCTTCCACATTCAGCTGAGCAATCTTCGTCGACATAATTGAATGAACGTGCTGTGCCATTTGCTTGGCATTCATCTCTTCCGGCAGATCAACGGGATCCATTATTTCTATAATAACAGTGCCATTGTTCCAACGATTAAACTTCACCTTGTTGTGCATCTCGCTTGCACACACCGGAACAACCGCTTTTTTAGCCGCTAGCGCTAGACGAAACGCACCTGTCTTAAACGTTAATAAGCCGCGTCCATAACTGCGGGTGCCTTCAGGAAAAAACCAAATGCTTAGTTTCTTTTCATTCATCTTACTCAAGGTTTCGTCCAATGTATTGCGCGCACTTCCTGTATTTTTGCGATCAATCATGATATTCGCTGACAGCCAATAAATAACACCAAAGATAGGTATCCACTTAATGCTTTTTTTGCCAACCGTAACCACCCCAGGTAATGCAGCTTTGCATATCGTTAATATGTCATAGCTATTTTGATGGTTGGCTACAAATACATAGTTTTGTTCAGTATTGACCTTGTCAGACACGCGCAATTCTATTTTTAGACCAACAATTTTAACCATAGTCGAATAGAACTGACCGGCTAAATACACGTTATTTCGATGAAAAGGGCGAGTCAGAAAGATTAGGAAAAGTACGATATTTATCCCGATGAAATAGACAAATAACATGATGATTCGAATAATAGCTAACACAAAAATTCCAAAAAGCTTGATCTGACCGTAATTATACGGAGATTTTTGTTTGAAGATACCTTATCACTCGATTTAATGCATGAATTTTGCACCAGTGCCGATATACTGTCCCTAACTATATATCTTTGGTAAGCGAGTACTTATGCCGATTTTTAAGCATGAAGAATTGGAAGACGATATTCTTCAAGACTTAATGGAAGAAATTAATGAATTATACGAAGCCAGTGAACAAACACTGATAGAGTTAGAACTCACGCCTAAAGATAATGAATTACAACGTGCCTTATTCCGCTCTGTGCATACCATAAAGGGGGATCTTGGCTTAGTCGCATTCACCCCTATGATCAAAGTACTGCAGCACCTTGAAGATCTGCTGGATTTGCTGCGCAAAGGTGAAATTGAATATACCAATAACATGAGTGATCTGATACTTTTGCTAATGGACAAGGTAAAGGTGTTTGTTGAAAGCTGCATGAAATCAGGGCAGGCAGAATATGACGGCCAATTAAATGATGCTGTTATCGCCATTATCTCTACCATTGACGCAACGAATCAGCCTCGTCATGAGGGGCTGCTCGCCAAAGCGATAAACTTAATTGAACCCTCTCGACAACTAAATCAAGACGACAGTGCGCCATCGCAAGGTGGCGTAAATTTAGCGCGAACTGGCATTCCAAAGACACTAAGCCCCGAACAGCAAGCTGATTTGCTCTTTTTCAGAGAGCTAATGAAGCCAATTGAAAAGCGTGCCGGCTACCCAGAAGGGCGGGGTGACCGGATTGCTAAGCTCGCTTTCTATATTAACGAGTTAAGTGACGAGCCAATTGATCAAGCCCAACTCGCGGTAGCGTGTTATGTACACGATTTTGGTTTGTCTTTTATGCCGGCTGAAATTGTTAATAAAACGACGATATTAACTATTCTCGAAAAGAACCTGTTGCGCTCTCATGTTTATAAAAGCGCTCGTTTGTTAGAAAATCTCAGCCTGTGGGACGAAGCTAGAAAAATAGTGATGCAGCACCATGAATTAGTTGATGGCAGCGGCTATCCTTTAGGCATAAAAAATGAAGATATCTGCGACGGGGCTAAATTACTTGCTATTTTAGATAGGTACGAGGGCTTAATTAATCCGAAGGAAGAACACAAAAAAACCAAAAAAGAAGCGGTTATCATTATCAACAAAGAATTCAAAGGTAAACTGAGTGGACATTGGCTACGCTTATTTAACTTAGGTATGACGAGACTACTGAAAGACTAAGCAAAGTCCTTCAGATTTTAATAACCTTGATTCAGGTTGATGGTTGAATCAAGGGGTAAACCTGCTAACTGCTTTATCAAATTGTTTTTAAATATGCTAAACACTAGTTCAGGCTGGCTGGTGGCCGCTGTGTGATTAGTCATCAGTAAATTAGGCGTATCCCAAAAAGGGTGCTCAGCCGGCAAGGGTTCTGTTTTAAATACATCGATAACCGCCGCTTTAATCTTGCCTTCATTCAACGCATTCACTAAGTCGTTGTCGTCTTTGATGACGTTGCCACGACCGGCATTAATGAAAATGCCGTGGGTTTTCATGCTTTCAAAAAAATTCGCGTCACAAATACCCGTTGTTGCTGATGTGTGCGGTAGCAAGTTGACGACGACATCGACGCTGCTGGCGAATTCATACAAATGCGCTAAGTGAAAGTGCTTATCGGCTTCGAGTGGTTTACTTGCCGCATTTAAACTGTAAACGTTCATACCGAAAGCTTTGGCCGCTAGCGCAACGTCTTTGCCAATACTTCCTAAACCCATTATCCCTAGCGTTTGATTCTGCAATGTTGGAATACGGTGTTGTTGCCATTCGCGTTTATGTTGATTGGCGGATAATTCCTGAATATGGCGCTGAAAATAGAGTAAGTAAGCCATTACATACTCCCGCATTTGCGCACCAAAGACGTTCTTCAAGCCCGTCAGTTGATAGTCTTTTTTAGCTTGATTGGTGAGGGTGTTCACGCCGGCCCAGGTTGATTGAAGCCAAGTCATATGGTGACATTCATGGATGTACCGCGACATAATATTTGGGTTTGCTAGCGCATATTCTATGCTGTTCAAAGCTGCTCCGTCAGCGTGCTCATTTGCCCAGATGAGCTCTACGTTATTAAATTCACCTGCTAACTGCAATTCTTGAAATGCTTTTTTATACGTAAGGTACTCTCGAGAAATAATTGCTAACTTAGGCATGAAAGATAATCCAAATTTGATGAAATTCACAGTGAAGAAAATGGCGCTGATGCCGATACTATTTTTATCACAACTTAGAATAATAAGCGAAGTAGACTTTATGTATGATTTCACCATTAACGGCACACTTAACGCACGACTTCATGATGTTTATAACGCTTTTCATGATCCAAATGTCCTCGTTCGTTGGTTTGCGCCAGGCAATATGATGGTATCGCAGTTTATGTCTAACTTCATCGAAGGAGGCAACTACCGATTGATATTGCAATCACCTGATGGTTTCCAACAAACAATTGTGGGCTGCTACCAAACAATTAATTTAGACCAAAGCCTATGTTTTACATGGCGTTGGGAAGATACGAATGATACCACCAAAGTGGATATTGAATTTACGTGTGATAACGACACAACCACCTCAATTAAATTAACCCAAAGCGGCTTTAAGCGTGAAGAAGATATGTTGCATCAGCAGTACGGCTGGATAGCATCGCTTGAAAAACTAAGCCTAGTGACTCGTCCTCAAGCGATGGTCGCTTAGTTCATCGCCAACATGATGCGCTTATTATTGTTAAGCTGCTCTACCCGCTCTTGAGCAATCAGCTTAAAAGATTGAGCGTGTTCTTTTGCGATGGGATTAGCCTGTGGCAACGCGACTGTTCTTGGATTGCGATGCACACCATTAACCAGAAATTCATAGTGCAAATGGGGACCAGAAGCCAAGCCTGTCGAACCTAAATACCCTATGGTCTGTCCTTGTTTAACGGTTTCACCATATTTCACTGCACGTTTGGTAAAGTGTAAATACTTAGTGGTGTATTTTTCTCCGTGCTGAATAAAAACGTGATGACCGTTATACCTGTCATATCCTGACTTAATTACTTTTCCGTCGCCCGCCGCCATAACGGGAGTACCCACTTTGCCTGCATAGTCAACGCCACGGTGTGCTTTCCAGCGTTTTTGCACAGGGTGGAAACGGCTCTTCTTGAAACTTGAACTAATATATTTAAACGAAACAGGTGCACGTAAAAAACTTTTACGCATACTCTTACCGTCGGGCGTGTAAAAATTTCCATCGTCAAACTTAACGGCTTGGAAAACTTCGCCTTGGTTTTTAAATTCAGCGGCAACAAAATCACCGTAACCAATAAATTCACCATCGATATATTGTTTTTCAAAAATAACGTTGAACGTATCGCCTTCACGAATTTCTTGCGCGAAATCGATATCCCAGCCAAAAATACCGGCTAGGCGCATTATTTGATTGTCAGTTAAACCGGCCTCGGTACCTGCATTCCAAAAGCTACTGCGAATTTCGCCTTGTGCAAAGCTATGCAATGTTTCTACTTGCTTAATGGATACATCGCTTACAAGCTTTCCTTCGGCATTTTTTTCAACACTTAGAGTCTCGGTTTTAGATAGAGGGTAGCGCAATGACACAAATTGGTTTGCATCGTCAACATGCACGTAAAGAACATCCCCAGGCTTTATATTGATCAATTTTTTTGCAAGCTCGCCAGCGCGGCTGACATTATAAGTATCGCGGGCGCTTAAGCCTACCTGTGAAAATATTTTGGCTAATGTATCGCCACTTTCGACTTTGTAGGTTTGCCAGTTGTCTATATCATCTTCCACAGCCATATCTTCGAAGTGTTCGGCCAGAGGAGGGAGGTGCAGTTCGTATTTTACGCCCGGAAGCAGTTGTTTGACTTCAACATTCCTTGACGCTTTAACGGAATCAAAAGGAAATAAAATCAAAGACACCAAGACTAATGCGACACAGGCAAGTGTCCAGCGATGTTGTTTTGGTAGTTGTTTTATTGTATTCGTAATCATACGACCGTAAAATGCTTTCTAATTAAAACATGAGAATATAACGATTTTAGTCTCGAATCCAGCGCAACCGTTTAATTAACGCGTTGTTATTGTCAAAATAGTGAGCGTATTTAGCTTGCTAGCGAGATACATTAACTAAAATCTAATAAATTGAGTTAGTTATAGAGCGAGGTGCTTTATACCTTTTACACCACAGGAATAAGTAATGGCAGATTGGCAAACAGCATTCGCGGAGATAAAACGCGGGTCGGATGAGATTTTAATTGAAGAAGAGCTCGTTGAGAAGTTGAAAACGGGTAAGCCGCTTAAAATTAAAGCTGGCTTCGATCCTACCGCGCCAGACCTGCATTTGGGACATACCGTTTTAATAAACAAGCTTCGTGTATTTCAGCAGTTGGGACATGAAGTTATTTTTCTGATTGGAGATTTCACTGGTTTGATTGGCGATCCAACTGGTAAAAATGTAACACGCAAGCCGTTGACAAAAGAGCAGGTGCTTGAAAATGCAAAAACCTATCAAGAACAAGTATTCAAAATTCTTGATCCTGCAAAAACGACTATCAGGTTCAATTCCGAGTGGTTCGACAAACTAGGGGCGGCGGGTATGATTAAACTAGCCGCTAGTCAAACAGTAGCGAGAATGTTGGAGCGTGACGATTTTAAAAAGCGCTACGCTAATGGCCAGCCTATTGCCATACACGAGTTTTTGTATCCACTTGTGCAGGGTTGGGATTCTGTTGCGCTGGAGTCTGACGTTGAATTAGGCGGGACTGATCAGCGCTTCAACCTGTTAATGGGTCGGGAACTGCAGAAATCTCAGGGGCAAAAGCAACAAACAGTGTTGATGATGCCCTTGCTTGAAGGTTTAGACGGCGTACAGAAAATGTCTAAGTCACTGAACAACTATATTGGCATCACTGATTCCCCCACAGAGATGTTTGGTAAAATAATGTCTATCTCTGATGAGCTAATGTGGCGTTATTATGACTTGCTCAGCTTCAAACCAATTGATGAAATCAAGCAACTTAAAGAAGATATGGATAAGGGCAAAAACCCGCGTGATATTAAAATTGCTTTGGCACAGGAGCTTATTGCACGTTTTCACAGCGAAGCTGAAGCTGATTCGGCGTTGCAAGATTTCATTCAGCGTTTTCAGAAGAATGCGATACCCGATGAAATGCCAGAAGTTGAAATTATCATGGATGCAGAGGGGATAGCGATTGGCAACTTGCTAAAACAGGCTGACTTAGTTGGCTCAACGTCTGACGCTATGCGTATGATCAAGCAGGGGGCGGTTAAAATTGACGGCGAAAAAGTCACAGACACACGACTTATCGTGCAAACTAAAGGCGAAAATGTGTACCAAGTAGGTAAACGTAAGTTCGCTCGTATAACGTTGCGTTGAGTTAAAAGCATAAGCACAGTGTCAGGTTTATTTACAGTTATAATCGATATGTTTCTGATATTCGTCAGTAAGTGTTCATTGTATGCCTTACGTTGCAGGCGCAGGCTAATATAGTGGTTCGATTAACACAACGGTAAATGAAGGAGGTTCAGGTGAATGTTGCTTCTAAGGTTACGTGTTCTTCAGAGCTAGAAACGGGCACAAGAAATACTTCTAAATGACCCAGTTCTTCATTCGCGAGTTCATACACGGCTTGCTGGATAGGGAAGTTACTGGGTGCTTTAAACACCAGCACAAACGGCACTCGTTTCACGCGCGGATCGTTTGGTTTTGCCAACTCTACTACCTCAGTAAGTACCAGTAAACAACCCTCGTTCTCAACACAACTGTATGGTTTATTTACTGTTTTTTTAAAACTTGAAAAATCCAGCTGGCTTAAATCAATTTTCTCATTCGATGACATATTAAATATCCCTGATTGTTTTTTATACTTGTATTAGTTTTACCTGACACAAATTTATTCCGCAAGTAAATGACCAAAAAAGGTAAGTATCGTTGCAAAAATATAGCACGTACACAGTTATACTCATTGCAATCCATTAAGCTGCTTCTTTACAATAAAAAAACAAAAAATTAACAAAAGTGTCTAGTTTTTATACACACGCCTTCCTTTTTAGTTTGCGAATTACGCTAAGCACATGAAATTATTTGTTTTTATATGTATGGCTCGTATTGTGCATTATTTAACCAAATGACATTTCAATACAAAGAAGGGCAGCATATGCTAGATCGTAGAAAGTTCTTTTTAGCCTCAGCATCCGTCGTTGGTCTTGCAGTGATCAACCCTCTTTTTTCCATTAATGCGCTAGCCAAAAGCCAAATAAGTCCTGCTCTAAAAAAAGACAAATTTTCGGCGCTGATGAAAAAATGGATAGCACTGTACGATACAAACGGCGCTTATGTTACCGATGTGAAATTGATCAAATTATTTGAGGGGAATTCAAACGCTCAGTTAGAGCAATTTGCATTGCGTTGGAAAATACGCAAGGGCTCGACACTTCAAGCCGGTACTTATGTTATTGACGATTTTTCAAACACCCAAACGCCAATCTATTTAGAGCCTTCATTCAGTAAACATAATAACGGGAAATACTACAGAGCATCTTTTAGTTTACTTCGTCAGTAAACACAAACTATTTAGTGCATGGTAGCGAAGGTGTTTGTTGAATTTTTTCAATTCATCTTTCCTCATATCGCACAAAAATGGCATAGCGATATATGTATTACGCATAAGCCACGTTGAAGTTATATCACCTTAATTAAGAAAACTTGCATGAGTTGAAGGGGTTTGTTGTTTCTTCTCTACAAAAACAAAGAAGGAGTTTTGCTATGTCGGAGCCATTTCTGGCTGAAGTAAGAATTGTCGGATTTAACTTTGCTCCCAGAGGTTGGGCAATGTGCGATGGACAAATTTTACCTATCAATCAAAATCAATCCCTTTACTCCCTGCTGGGCACCATTTATGGCGGAGATGGAAGAACTTCATTTGGCTTACCTGATTTGCGCGGCAGAACGCCACTGCATATAGGAAACGGTATTGCCCAGGGTGCGCGCGGCGGCGAAGAAAATCACACATTAAGCGAAGCCGAAACACCGTTGCATACGCACCAAGCTAGAGCGTCTACAAATCCTGCTAATTCATCTTCAGGTGCTGGTGCCGCATTAGGAGTGACTGCCGGAGGTCGAAGACCTTTGACAGCCTACGGACAGCTGGATAATCCAATGCAACTGACGAACTCGCAAGTATCCACTGCGGGTGGTCAGGAGCATAACAATATGCAGCCTTTTTTAGCGCTAAACTTTGTTATCGCATTACAGGGTTTATTCCCATCGAGAAACTAATTTAAGGAGGAAAAAGCTATGTCAGAACCATTTGTTGGCGAAATAAGAATGTTTGCCGGAAATTTCGCTCCGCGCGGTTGGGCATTTTGTGATGGGCAGTTGTTAGCGGTGTCCCAAAATGATGCGTTGTTTAGTTTGTTTGGAACAATATATGGCGGTGATGGGCGAACCACCTTTTCACTGCCTGATATGCGAGGAAGAATTCCTATTCATCAAGGAGCAGGACCTGGGTTATCTCCTCGGGCATTAGGAATTAAAGCTGGAAGTGAACGTGAAACACTAACGGTCAATGAAGTCGGTGCTCATAATCACAGCTTTATGGCCGCAAATGCAGCGGCCGGTGATAATAGTCCAGCAGGTAATACAATGGCAGTCACCAGCGGAGCAAATACTTTCGGCTCAGGAGCCAGTACGCTAATGAGCACAAACACGATGACGTTGTCTGGAGGAGGGCAGCCGCATGCTAATTTAATGCCTACATTATGCGTACACTTTATCGTTGCACTATTTGGCATTTACCCATCACGAAGTTAACTTAAGGAGGAAATAACTATGTCAGAACCATTTATTGCTGAAATAAGAATATTTGCTGGAAATTTCGCCCCAAGAAGTTGGGCATTCTGTAATGGGCAGTTATTACCAATCTCTCAAAATACGGCTTTGTTCTCGTTAATCGGTACAACCTATGGTGGCGATGGACGCACTACGACAGCACTCCCAAATTTACAAGGAAGAGCGCCAATGCACCCCGGCCGAGGCCCGGGTTTAACAAGCCGAAGATTAGGGGAAACTGCTGGGAGCAGCGACGTTACCTTATCGCAAGCTGAATTACCTGCTCACACTCACGCATTAAGATCGTTCAATGATGTAACAGCAAATGCACCTTCTACATCAGTCGGTATAGGCGCCGCGCCGATTTATGGCCCAGCTGCAAACATGACAGACATGGCTGACGGTATCGTAGGTGATGCCGGTGGTAATCAAGCTCATAACAATATGCAGCCGTTTTTAGGTATGAATTTTATTATCGCATTGCAGGGTTTGTATCCCTCTCGTAGTTAATTGTTTGTGGAGAGACAATGGTAAGCGTCATAGCTGCATTTGATAAATCAGACGGTAAGACCAATGCTTTAGGGCCTAAAAGCATTGTACTTAAACAGTCAGGCTTGAATGATCGTGAGTTTTTAGTATCTGTTTACGCTGACTCAAGATTTGAAGAAATGCAGCAAATACAGCATTGGAATACTGATGAAAAAGACGAGTTCTTGCGCTTTCAATTTAATGCCCAAGACTCTCATTATAAAGAACATTACCCCGATGCGGAATATTTGATTATTGAACACGCTAGAAAAGCTATCGGGCGTTTATATATTGAGCGTCGACCAAGCAATATTTGCATTATGGATATTGCTATTTTACGAAAATATAGGCGCAACGGGATTGCTAGAAAGCTGATCGACGATGTGCTGAGTGAGGCGAAACAAAAAAAGGTGAGCGTGAATTTGCACGTAGAGCCAGATAATGTTGCCAAAAAACTGTATTTGTCCCTTGGTTTTGTGGTCGTCGGTAAGATCAGCTTTTACGAAAAGATGGAATGGAATGCTCAACAATTTGATAGTTAAGAGTGGTTTTCTGAATGCCGGATTTGGGTTAACAATATGCTTTAAAAAGGCAATAAACAACAATTAAGTATGTTCGCTATGGGTTCAAATGGATTGTCAAAAGGAATGGTTGAGTCGTACAGACCGGTTGAACTATCTAATGTTCACTTTAATATATAATGAGAAAAGGAAACAGTATGTCATCTCAGTCAAATAAATTGATTAACGCAGTTAGTAGAATGAAATATTCGGTCAAGCAGGGAATAAATGCTGCCCTGATCACAGGAGGGATACTTTTAGCAACAGTTTCAGGTTCTGCCAGCGCAGCGATTGCGACTATGGATATTGTTTATGTGGGAGTCTGGGATTCAACAGGTTTTGCAAATACCCTTCCTGGCAGTCCTGGTGTTTCAGCAGGCCAAAAATATGTTATTTCGTTGAGCTATGATGACACAACTATGGTCACAAACGGCGTTGATGTGACCGATCTATTAGGCAATCCTACCGGAAGCTTTATGTCGACCATCGATTTAAGTGCACCTGGAAATAGTCTCAACATTTATGTGCCTATGGAGGGCTTAGATGCTGGGTCACCTTTCATTTATACGCAAGATGCCAACGATCATGTTTTTTTTGGTCCAAATTCTATGAAGCCGACTTTAAACTTTGTTAATAATAGTTTTATCGGTGATAAAGCAAATATTATTGGTCTAGAGTTCGAAGGTAGTGAGTTTTTTCCAGGCGCAGAAGGCAATGTCTTTCAGCTATTTAATACTGCACCACCTTTGGGCAGTCCAGTATCAATGACAGCGCGCATACAAAATCTATTTACTGGCGTTGTTGCAACAGACGCGGAGCTTAACGTTAATGACCCCGTTGACAAATTAGCAGAAGCCGTTGAATTAATGGTCCAAGCCGGCCCCGATATCGTGTATAACGCCGCCTCGTTAACCCAAACTGCGACAGCTGTTATTACTCAAAGTAATGAGTTAGGTGCGGGCAGAGTAGATGGGGAAGACTTTGTCGACGTAAACTGGACACCAGCTGGGACGGTAACTGGCAATAGTAATCAGGTTGGCATTGCCGATTCAGGTTTAAGCATGACCACAAGCACAACCACTTGGACGGCTAATGCAATGGAGCAAATGACAGGTAAAACAGGCGTAGCGACTCTTGGCGTTAGCTACCAGAACGCCATACCTACTTTAAACGCAAGTGCCTCAGTCAGCGGGTCTGGTATCGATTTCATTTTTGATGCCGCAGATGCAGACTTAGCCGTTAATGCCCTAGTTGCAGGTTTCGAAATGTTATCATTTACGGCGCTTGTAGATGGGGTTACCGATGCATCGGCCTTTTTCGCAGACTTATTTTCTGTTGGTAATTTCTCCTACAGCATGGACGACTTATTAGCTGCATTTGGCAGCGGACTTCACAGTGTTGAATTCTCTGCTTTAGATAAAGCGGGTGCACTTGCAAATGCATCATTCGACTTTGACGTTGTGGGTAATCCGAATCCACCAAGCGTTTCTGAACCTGGTGCCATTTTATTGATGTTTGCTGGTTTAATGCTACTGTGGCGCAAGCAAAGTAAACGTTAATAACACTGAGAATCATATGCGTATAGACAGAGTTTTGTTTGTTGTCTTGCTATCCAGTATCGGGTTTAGCTCCATGGCAAAAGACATTAATGGATCTTTTGCCGTAAAGGGTGTTGGTGCGCTTAGTTGCAACGATTTTATTCAAGCAGCTAGTGCAGACGCACCGATATTACAGCAATACGCAGGTTATGTTTCAGGCTATGTATCTGCTTACAATGAGCTGGAAAATAATACTTTTGACGTGCTTCCTTGGCAGCAGTTAGACAGCTTTATGTTGCTGCTGTTGCAAGGATGCAAGCAAACTCCAGACTCGACAGTGGGGGGAGCGGTTTCTAGAATAACCCGGTATTTTTCGCCCAATTCACTGCACAAAAATGCAGAAAAAGTTGAAATCAAAGGACAAGAGCAAGCCGTTTATTTTTATCCAATAGTGGTAGAACAAATAAAAGAAGCTTTGCTTGAACAGGGTTATGATGGCGACGATTTATGGAGTGCGATGTATCAATTTCAGCAAGATAAAAAGCTGCTAGGCAAACATCCATTCGAACAATTGATTCTCATGAAACTGCTGTATGGAGAAAAAACCAAATGACACGGTACTGTTATTTGCACCAAACAGCGCTCAAACTTGACCTTAGACTTTCAATTAAAGAACCCGAACAGAGCTTATAATCGATGATACTGTTCGGCGATCCCAATGACTCAGGTGGGCAGTTAACGGACTATTAAACATCCCTTGTCGTCTTTGCGAAGGCATAATACTGTTCGCTTAAGCAAGATATCCCACTCGTCATTTTTGCGAAGGCAAAAATCTCCCAAAACATTCTTTATTTTAAACAGTTAGAGGTAGCATCAAGGAGATTCTTGCCTATGCAAGAAAGACGGTTAGTGACCTAGCTTATTTGTTTGCCTTTCTTGCCTATGTAAGAAAGACGGTTAATTACCTAGCTTATTTGTTTGCCTTTCTTGCCTATGCAAGAAAGACGGTTAATTACCTAGCTTATTTGTTTGCCTTTCTTGCCTATGCAAGAAAGACGATTAATTACCTAGCTTATTTGTTTGTCTTTCTTGCGCTTCCCAGCCTTTCATGTCGCCTTCGAGATGTAAAACATTGGTAAAGCCTTCTTGCTCTAGCAAGGCGATTGCTTTGCCTGCTCTTACACCAGAACGGCAATAAACTACCACTGGGGAATTCTTAAAATCTGACAGGCGGGTTAAATTAGCTTCGATTTCGCTAAGTGGGATATTCACCGATGTTGGAATATGTGCTTTGGTGTATTCCTCAACCGTTCTGACGTCCAGCAATAAGCGTTCCGACGGTTTCATTGCTAACATCGCGTCTGCGCTAATATCTTCTGCCGCCATTGTCGAAGCGGAAAAAAAGAATAAATATAAGCAGGTTAGTAAGCCGACCATAGATCTTTTATTTACACGAATTCGGGTTGCTTTTGTCAATGAAGTTGAAAGTGATGATGTTTTTGCTTTTTTCATTTTTACTACGTCCATTTAAGTTATAACAGCAGAACAAACAGCTTTGCTCTGTTTATATTAGCTAATAATTTTAAAAATGCACTTTTTTACACAAAACGGCGACTTCATCTAATGCTCTTGGTGTAAACCTATGCAAAGCATCGGGGTTTGCAGTCACTATTGTAGGTTGATATACCTGTTGATGCTGCGCCCAGAATGCGTTCACTGCGTTAAGATCTTGGTGAGTGGCCGCGATAACAACTTCGGGTTGTTTCCTGATAATGTCGGCAAGTGAAAACTGCGCATAGGCTGTAGGAAGCTCGGCGTAAATGTTGTTAATATTACACAAGGAAAGCAACGAGTTTATCCATACGTCACTCCCCATGCCGCTTAATGGCTGCTCACTCATGTAATATAGGGCGTTCTTTGATTTACTGGCATATTGTGATTTTATGTTTTGAATTTGCGTGGTCATCTTTGCATGCAGTTTCAGGCTTAATTTCACAGCGTTTAGCATTTTTCCTAAGCTAAGCGTTTCCTCCATTAGCGCGTAAATATTGGCTGGGGCCGATGTAAAAACCGGATAGCCTAGTTGTTTTAGTCGCGCAATATCTTGGGCTTTGTTGCCGCCACCCCAAGCCAGAATGAGAGTGGGTTTTAACCTAATGATAGCTGCAATATCGGCACCTTGATAACTTGCTACCGAAGGTAGTTTAGTGGTGCAAGCTTCATCAATACAACCTTGAGAATGTGGAAAGTCACTGTAGTCACTCACCCCAACTAATTGTTTCTCTCGACCAAGTGCAAACACCAATTCAGTAAGATGAGGGGACAGACTAACAATCCGATGCTGTTTACTTTCAGCACGAACGGGCGACATTTTGCACAGCAAGAGAATCAACAACAAAAGAATCAATAAACAAGTTAAATGTTTACTCTGCCGTTTATTTGTATAAACGGAGATGGTATCGAACTGGGAAGAACATGAACGAAGGTTAATATTGATGATAAGTCTGCTCTTTTGAATTTGTGTTTATATAGCTAAGAAAACAAGGTTGATTATTAGGCAAGTGAGAAGCAAGAGCAATAGATTTACAATAAGAACGCGGTTAATTAAGGCAACTGTGTTAGTCATAAATGCCGCCGTAGGCTCGCCTCTGCCTATGTACTTAATTCTGCGCACTTTTTTACCGTCATAAAATACGGCGCCGCTGAGGTTGACGTCCAGCGCATAATGACTTGCACGAAGTAAAATAGCACCATGAGGTTCATTTGCACGTACCGCTAGCCTTTGCGTTCGAAGATAAGCAATGACCTTAAAACCTCGGCTCAATACTATCGATAGCAATGCATTGAGACGAATAGGCAGCCACTGAAATATCATAACTAGTTTCGCCATGGGCCTTCCAAATTCACGATAAGCGTCAATTTTGGGGTTCCAAACAAGGTGCAGTTCATAGCACAGTCGGTAGGTCAACACGGTGAATGGACCAAAAATAATGAACAGGAAATAACAAACTAAGGCTTGATAGTGAAAACGCAGCAGCAGTGTTTCGATGGCTGCTTTACTAATGCCAACCTCTGACAACATTGATGTTTCTCGCAGCACCAGGGGCGACAAAATATCTTTCGCAAGCTTCTTCTTACCTGCTAGTAACGCCCGCCGAATATGTTGAAAGCTTTGAATGCTGGATGAAAACTGAATGCACAAATATAAAATAATGGCATCGAAAAGTTCAGGATAATAAACAAACTCTTTGAATATAATTAAAATAACGAGGTTCGGCGCTATCAGCATAAATGCGGCAAGCGAACCTGATATCCAAGATTGCGCTTTGTTTTGATGAGATATGGGCTTTGAGTTGGTGTCTGGGCAAACTCTCTCTGCCATCCTGAGTCCGAGTAAACGTACTAGAGTTAAAGGATCAATGCGAGTGGGCAAGTGCCAAAAGCGCTCAAAGAGCACTACGGCACATAAAATAAACCAAGGTAAAATAGTGGGTGTTGTGATGAATTCGATTAGGCTCTGCATAGATTAGTCGAGCGCTTTGACCATTCCCATCACTAACTGTGCGCTATTTTTTGCCGCTTTTTCTAAATAGGCCTGAAATGAAACCGTAGATGTTTTTCCTGCGATATCGGATAGACTGCGAATAACTAAAAATGGAATGCCCATTAAGTAAGCGGTTTGTGCTATCGCGGCGCCCTCCATTTCAACTGCCATCATCGCAGGGAATTTTTGCAATGTTGCTGCTGCAAGCTCGTCGCTGCCAACAAAGCTATCACCGGAGCAAACTAAGCCTTTTTTCACCTTTACGCCATCGATTTGCTTAGCTGATACCTCTGCAGCTTCAATTAACTGTTCGTTACATACGTAGTTCTCAGGCATGCCAGCACATTGTCCTGGCACATAGCCGAACACTGTTAAGTCTACGTCGTGGTGAGTAACTACGTCGCTGATCACAATGTCACCAATATTCAGTTCTTTATCAAACCCGCCGGCTGAACCGGTGTTAACTACATAGTCTGGCTCGAATTTTTCTATGATCATGGTAGTGGCAACAGCTGACGCCACTTTGCCGATACCACACTTTACTAAGACGACATCATGACCATGCAGCTTGCCGGTAAAAAAGACAAGATGCGAGTAGCTCACTTGTTGTAAGTTATCAAGTGACTCTTTGATGAGTTTCACTTCTTCGTCCATTGCCCCTAAAATTGCTATTTTCATGATTTGTCTCTTTATTTAATTGTTCAGAAGTTTACTAAGCATGAACAGAAACGCAAGAAAACATATGCTTTCTTGCGTTTATTTTATACTGCGCAAAGGGTTAAGATACATCTGATAACCTTCTCAACCAAGGTATTTATATGATGAAAATGCTACTGTTTAAGCAGCAACTTGCCTAGATGAACGAACTGGGCGAGTAGGTCGCTTCGTAGGGGTAAATAAGCTCGGTGCTTCTTCAGCTACGGCCATTGGAAGCTTGCCTTGGCGACGTCTCAGAGATACTAGCTTTGATTCAATGCAGTCTCTTATATCTTCAATTTTGTAGCCGTGACGTGCTTTAATGCGCGCATGCGGTATGCCTGCAGAATCTAATGCACCGGTGACAAAAAAGTCGCGTGTCGTTTTATGCCCTTCTTTACCCAATGAGTGCACCAAATCTAAAGCCAAGACAGGTGTCATGTCTGCCTTATTTACAAGCACAAAGTCGAGTTGTTTGCCGCCGGCTCTTAGCAGTGCGCTTTTTGCCATTTTCTTATTGGTGTTTCTGCGTAACGCTAGAATGTCAGTTAGTCTAACTCGGCACATGACTCTGAATTCATTACCGACCGCTTTTTCAATCATGTCGAGAAACTGATGTTCAACGGGCGAAAAAAGCTGCGATTTACTCATAAAGGGAAAGCTGACTTCATCAACGCTGAGTTTGATAGCAACAATAGCAACGACGATTAATACCATAATAAGGATAATTGCGAATTCCATAACGACTCCTAAAACATTGGTTTGTTTCTTCAATTTTGTAGTGAAGAAGAAACTCATCAAGACTAAATCAAAAATAGAGTGGGAGGCTTCCCACGTCATATGAAAGGTTTAGCAATTGATGTGCCAATAGATATTTTTGCTTGAAAATAAAAATATTATAGGGAGCAATGCATTGTTTTTGTTAACGGACGGATTAACAAAGATAAGCATCTGGCAAAGACAAAAAGGTCAGTATTTATTTTTAAATACTGACCTTTAGAATAGGGTTTAAATTTTTAACTATATGAAATTTATGTGTTTTAAATTACCGGAGACTTTACGAGTATGTCCACTTGAGTACCACCGCCGTCTTTAGAAATGATGAGAGTAGTGTTGTTGTCTGCACTTTTCAGCATTGTTCTTTGCTTAATTGTCTTTGGCTCAACAAAGTTATTCGAAGACGCTAAATAATACTGAATGACCTCTTCCGGAGTTTGCGGAATGAATAAAATCATTGATGCCGGAAAGTCGGCGGCAAATATTTGGCACAATTTGCCGTTTACCGGAATACTGACCTTGTTGAAGTCTTCAGGGCAACCAGCGCTACGTATTGCTACTGTAACGTTGGCGTCGACGTTATCAGTAACTAAATCGCCAACGGAAGTGTTTGGCAAAGAATTTTGCTTACTATTTAGTGAAGACGGCGCAGATATTGATACGTTAGGTAGTTCAATGGGAGCTGACTCTTCCGCATCAACGATTAACGGTGCGTCTTCTTCTGCAACTTCAGCGTCAACTGCATTCGTTTCGACTGCCGCGACTTCAGCTTCAACAACTGCCGTTTCGACTGCGGCGATTTCAGCAGCTTCAGCTTCAACAACTGACGTTTCTGCTGCGGCGATTTCAGCATCTTCAGCAACTTCAGCATCAACAACTGGCGTTTCGACTGCAGCCGTTTCAGCAACTTCAGCTTCTACCACTGGCGTTTCTGCTGCGGCAATTTCAGCAACTTCAGCTTCTACCACTGCCGTTTCTGCTGTATCAATTTCTGCGACTTCAGCTTCAAACTCATTCGTTTCCACTGCGCTGATTTCAGCAACTTCAGCTTCAACAACTGTCGTTTCAATTGCGGCGACTTCAGTAACTTCAGCTTCTACAATTTCGGGCTCTTCAGTATTGCTCATTGCAGAGACTTGAGCGCTCTCAAGCTGTTCGTCGCTTTCTAACGATGTTGACGATTCGTCAACCTCACCTTGTTGATCGGCAATAAGCGTCGCTGCCGCTTCAGATACAGGCATTGCTGGTAACGCATCTTCTTCAGGCTCTTTGATATTGCTGGAGACCTGTTTGTTTTCAATGGTTGATACACTCGCGATTTCTTGAGCAACAGGCTGTATTTCCATCTCGGCTTCACCAAGAACAACACTCGTATCATCAACGTTTGTTAGTACTGTTTTTTCTGCATCATCGCTATTAAATTTTGAGTTTTGAGCTGTGTCATTTGTATTTTCGTTCGTTGTCGCAGCTAAGTCATTTATGCTAACAATGTCTGCTACCGCATAGTCTTGACGCACGGCTACAGCGGGTGACTCAATTACAGGAGCGGCTGACGACAATTCGTTCTTCGCTTCACTAGTAATGGCTAAACCGGCAAGCACAAGTTCGGCTACCGACTTTTTTGAATGATCTACCTTCTCGTCAACCGATTGTTTAACAGCAGTTTGCTGTGCTGAATTTGACGTTTGATTCGCCGTGTAGGAAGCTAGCTGGAGAGTTGCGTCTCTCGAATCTAGTAGCGCTGTTAACGCTTGCTCTACTTGATCGGGTGTTTGTAATTTGGTGTTCAGCTGGTTAGCTGTCACGGAGGCAGATAAAGAGGCAATGACAACACCTGCCACTAAACTTGGTATAATTTTAACCGAAGGAGTGGTTTGATTACTGCTCGTTTTCTTTGCGTATTTCACTGTGTTTACCTGCCTTAAATGCTGACTTTCGCCTGGTTGTGTGTGCTGCTGCCGTTCCGGTCATTCATACTGAATGCTGGCATTTGTTTTTCGCATGCGTATTTTGAAGAAGGCAGATTGGGCCAATTTTCAATGTACGATATGCTGCAATCGAAAGTGTTATCCGTAGTTCGGACTGTAAAAGTATCATCGGCAGGATACTAGCTGTACTGAAGGTTTGAAGTCTGCTAGATAATAGCTAGGTATGGTAAGCAATAACCTAACGATGGGAGGTAGTGTTTGTAATTCACTGGGCGGTATAGTCTTGAGTCGCTGCCGTGTAGATAAAATAATAATTAAAAGATGGCAAAAAGCGAGTGTAAGCAGCAGGATATATAATTCCTCTGCCGCACACTCGCTTAATTATGAAAGCCTTGCATACACTCGACGTTCTTAAACTTCCATATAATCAAGTATACCTTCGGCTGCTTTTCGTCCCTCATCTATGGCAGTTACGACAAGATCAGAACCTCGTACCATATCGCCCCCAGAAAATATTTTTGGGTTTGATGTTTGAAATGCAAAGCGACCTTTTGCTGGCGCTCTCACTCTGCCTTTTTCATCCAGCATAATACCGAACTCACCAAACCACGGTGCCGGACTAGGTTGAAAGCCAAAGGCGATAATGACGGCATCCGCTTCTAGGATATGCTCTGAGTCTGGAATTTCGACGGGGCGACGGCGTCCCGCTGAATCCGGATCACCCATTTGCGTTTTAACTACACGAACGCCGATAGTGTTGCCTTTTTCGTCGACTGCAATATCCAGTGGCTGCAGGTTAAACTGGAAATGCACACCTTCTTCTCTTGCATTTACAACCTCACGTCGTGAACCGGGCATACTTTCTTCGTCTCGACGATACGCACAGGTCACCGATTCTGCGTTTTGACGAATTGAGGTTCTAACGCAGTCCATGGTGGTGTCGCCACCACCAAGTACAACTACTTTTTTACCTTTCATATCGATAAAGTCAGTTGTTGCTTTTTCAATACCCATAACGCGGTTAATGTTCGCAACAAGGAAGGGGAGCGCTTCATAAACACCCGGCGCTGTTTCGTGTTCAAAGCCGCCTTTCATTGACTTATATGTGCCCATTCCTAAGAAAACGGCGTCATAGCTGTCAATTAAGTCTTGGAATTGAACGTCTTTACCTACTTCGGTGTTTAAAACAAACTCTATGCCCATGTCGGCAAATATTTGGTGACGTAGCTTAATGACTTCTTTTTCAAGTTTGAATGATGGGATTCCGAAAGTAAGCAATCCGCCTATTTCTTCGTATTTATCATACACAACAGGTTTTACCCCATTGCGTATTAGTACATCAGCACAAGCTAAACCTGCTGGGCCTGCGCCGACAATGGCCACCTTTTTATCGGTCCAAACCACGTCTGACATATCGGGGCGCCAGCCCATTTTAAATGCGGTATCGGTAATGTACTTTTCAATACTTCCAATGGTAACGGCACCAAAATCGTCGTTTAAAGTACATGCGCCCTCGCATAAGCGGTCCTGCGGACATACACGACCGCAAACTTCAGGCAAACTATTGGTTTTATGTGACAGCTCCGCAGCTTCAATTATTCTGCCTTGATTGGCGAGGTCCAGCCATTGTGGAATGAAGTTATGTACCGGACATTTCCATTCGCAATAAGGGTTTCCGCAGTCCAAACAGCGATCGGCTTGACCTTCTGTTTGCGACTGTGACAAAGGTTGATAAATTTCGCCGAAATCCTCTTTCCTAATCATGATAGGTTTTTTCGGAGGATCGATTCGCTCGACGTCTACAAATTGATATACATTTTTAGCCATAGTATTTCTCTCTTCCTATTGCGCTTGTATGCGTAGTTCTGCGGTAGAACGGCTGATATGGCCAAGCAGGTTTTTGACGTCGCTGGTTTTAGGCTTAATTAACCTAAAGTTTTTACTTTCTTCAGCGAAGTTCGTGAGTAAGGCAAGTGAATGGTCACTTCCGGTTTCTTCATAGTGGCGATTGATAAGTCCGCGTAAATGTTCAGACAAAATGACTTTGTCGTCCACGCTCATAATATCAACTAAATCTTCATTTACTCTCTTATCCATATCGTTGAACTCATCATACAAATAAGCGAAACCACCGGTCATACCGGCACCGAAGTTAACCCCTATACTGCCAAGACAGGCAACAATACCGCCCGTCATGTACTCACAACCGTTATCACCCATACCTTCGATAACGGCAACGGCACCAGAGTTGCGAACCGCAAAACGCTCACCTGCGCGGCCTGCAGCGAAAAGCTTGCCGCCGGTCGCGCCATACAAACACGTATTGCCCATAATAGCGCTGTTGTGAGTATCAAAAGACACATTGCGGGGAGGATGAATCACCAGTTTTCCGCCGGTCATGCCTTTGCCCACGTAATCATTGGCATCACCAATTAGACGCATTTGCAAACCGCCGGCGTTCCAACAACCGAAGCTTTGTCCGACGGTGCCGGTTAAGGTTAGTTTTATTGGGTGATCAGCCATGCCTTGGTTGCCGTGTATGCTGGCAATGTAACCCGACAATGTCGCGCCAATACTACGATCCGTATTGCGCACATTGTAAGTGAATTGTGCCCCTTTCAAGTTTTTCACTGCGTTCTTGGTGTCTGCTAAAATCCTTTTGTTCAATACCCCTTTATCGATAGGCTCATTGGTCGTTTCGGAGCAGAATAAGCGCGTATGCTTGCCTGCTTCGGGCTTAACTAGCAGCGGCGACAAATCAAGCCGCTGTTGTTTCGCGGTTTGTCCTTCTAACAAGGTCAATAACTCTGTTCGCCCGACCAAGTCTTGGAAATTAGTCACGCCTATACTCGCCATGATTTCGCGCACTTCTTGAGCGATGAACTTAAAGTAGTTCATGACCATGTCAGGTAAACCAATAAAGTAGTTTTCACGCAAGGTTTTGTCTTGGGTTGCGACACCTGTAGCGCAGTTGTTTAAATGACAAATGCGTAGGTATTTACAGCCCAAAGCGACCATAGGACCCGTGCCAAAGCCAAAACTTTCTGCACCTAGGATGCCTGCTTTAACAACGTCTAAACCCGTTTTTAAACCGCCATCGGTTTGTACTCGGACTTTGTGGCGTAATCCGTTTTCTACCAAGGCTTGTTGTGTTTCTGCTAAGCCTAGTTCAAACGGGCTACCAGCATATTTTACCGAGGTTAATGGGCTGGCACCTGTGCCGCCATCATAGCCAGAAATAGTGATCAAGTCGGCATACGCTTTTGCAACACCTGTGGCAATTGTGCCCACACCAGGCTCAGATACTAATTTAACTGAAATCAGGGCCTTAGGGTTAACTTGCTTAAGGTCGAATATTAGCTGAGCCAAATCTTCTATCGAATAAATATCATGATGTGGTGGTGGCGAAATTAGGGTAACGCCGGGCACTGAAAAACGTAAATCGGCGATGTATTTATTCACTTTGTCGCCAGGGAGTTGACCGCCTTCGCCTGGTTTAGCGCCTTGAGCCACTTTAATTTGAATAACGTTCGCATTCATTAAATAGTGCGGGGTTACGCCGAAGCGTCCCGAGGCCACTTGCTTTATTTTACTGTTCTTTTCAGTGTTAAAGCGTGCAGGGTCTTCACCGCCTTCACCTGAATTCGACTGGCCGCCCAAACGGTTCATTGCTATGGCTAATGCTTCATGTGCTTCAGGGCTCAATGAGCCCATGGACATCGCTGCGGTATCAAAGCGGGGAAATAATTTCTCTGCTGGTTCCACTTGATCAATATGAATCGCTTCTTTAAAGCTTTTTATTTGCATGAGATCGCGCAGGTTTGCGGGAGCACGATCATTCACCAAGCTGCTGAACACTTGATAATCTTCATACTTTCCGCTCACCACTGCTCTTTGTAGCGAAGTAACGACGTCTGGGTTATAGGCATGATACTCGCCACCGTGAACGTATTTTAACAAACCACCGTGGGAGATTTTTTTGCGCTTTAACCAAGCCACTCTTGATAGATTTGTTAGATCCTGCTCGAAATCAGCAAATGAAGCACCTTGAATACGACTCGGTACGCCTCTAAAGCAGAGTGCAACGACGTCACTATTGATGCCCACGGCTTCGAATAACTTAGAACTCCGATAACTGGCAATCGTGCTAATGCCCATCTTTGACATTATCTTATACAAGCCTTTATTAATACCCTTCCGGTAGTTCATAATGGCCTGCATAGCGGTCAGACCTAACTCTTTATTTTCGACCATCTGTTCAATGGTCTCATATGCTAAGAAAGGATAAACAGCCGTTGCGCCTAGGCCTATGAGTACGGCAAAGTGGTGCGGATCCCTCGCTGATGCTGTTTCTACAACGATATTAGCGTCGCAACGTAGCGCTTTATCAATCAGCCTACGTTGTACTGCACCAACGGCCATTGCTGCTGGGATGGGCAATGTTTCGGGACTGATATCTCTGTCGGTAAGTACGACAAAAACGGCACCACGCTCGCGCACTGCCTCTTCAACTTCATTACAAATACGTACAATTGCCGCGGCTAGGCCTTCCTCGGGAAGATAGTTAAGTTGAATGTTTTCGTTGTAATAATACTTTTCGTCCAGATCCCGCAGCTGTTTTAAGTCGGTATACATAAGAACAGGTGACTTGAACAATACTCGATTCGCATAGCCTCTAGTTTCATTGAACACATTTTGTTCACGACCAATACAAGTTGCCAATGACATAACGTGATTTTCGCGCAAGGAGTCAATTGGCGGATTGGTAACTTGGGCAAACTGCTGTCTAAAGTAGTCATAAAGTGTGCGATTGTTTGATGACATAACAGCCATAGGCGTGTCGTCGCCCATCGACCCAACGGCTTCTTGGCCATCTTTGGCGAGAACCTTTATGATTTGCTGCATTTCTTCATAGCTGTAGCCATGCAGTTTGTGGTAAGTCGCCATTTTGTTGTCATCAAAGACACGTTGACCAATTTTACTGTGATCTGCGCTTTCAACCGGAACAAGGTGCTTTATGTGGCTGTCTAACCACTCTTTATAAGGGTGGCGAGACTGCAAGTCCTCATCAATTTCATTAGTACGCCAAATTTTGCCGGTGTAAGTATCTACCGCGAGCATTTCACCTGGCCCAACTCGACCTTTTTCAATGACGTCTTCTTGCTTGTAGTCCCAAATACCAATTTCAGAGGCTAGTGTAATTAGGCCATCTTTGGTGATGACATAGCGCGCAGGACGCAAGCCATTTCTATCTAAGTTGCACGCCACATGGCGGCCATTGGTTAATACGATGCCTGCTGGGCCATCCCAAGGTTCCATGTGCATTGAGTTAAACTCATAGAACGAGCGCAATTCCTCACCCATGATTTTGTTATTTTGATACGCAGGTGGCACTAGCAAACGCATAGCACGGAATAAGTCCATACCGCCTGCTAGAAACAGTTCGAGCATATTGTCTAGCGAACTTGAGTCAGAACCTTCTGTATTAACGAACGGTGCTGCCAGCATTAAATCGGGTATTAGCGGTGTTGCAAACTTACCTTCTCGGGCCGCAGCCCAATCCCTATTACCCTTAATGGTATTAATTTCACCATTGTGTGCTAAGTACCGGAAAGGTTGCGCTAGTGGCCACTTAGGTAATGTGTTGGTTGAGAATCGCTGGTGGAAAACACAAATGCTTGACTGTAAATTTTCGTCCGCCAGGTCAAGATAGAAAGCGGGCAAGTCTTTTGGCATTACCAAGCCTTTGTAGACCGTAACGAGAGCGGATAAACACGCTACATAAAAATCGGGATCATCTTCCAAGCGTTTTTCTGCGCGGCGTCTTGCCATATATAAACGGCGTTCTAAATCTTCTGTTCGCCAGCCATTCGGGCAGTTAACAAAGACTTGCTCTATTTGCGGAACGCCGGTCAAGGCTAAATCGCCAAGCACAGTTTTATCGACAGGAACATCGCGCCAGCCTAAAATCGGCAGCATTTCGCGTTCCATTTCTTCATTGAGTATTTGGCGTGACTGTTCGGCTAGGGTAGGGTTTTGACTCAAGAAAATCATGCCCACGCCGTAGTCTTTAGTTAGCTTCCAGCCTTTGTCTTGCGCTATTTTCTGATAAAAAGCGTCAGGCTTTTGCAGTAAGAGTCCGCAACCATCGCCTGTTTTACCGTCAGCGGCAACGCCGCCACGATGTTGCATGCGGTCTAGGCCTTCAATTGCAGTCTTAACTAGCTGATGACTGGCTTTACCTGTTGTGTGTGCAATTAACCCAAAACCACAATTGTCTTTGGAATCATTTTGATGATACAAACTCATGTTTTTCTCCTTCCACGACAACGCATACCTCGGCACGTTGTCTTGGAACTAGCGTGATACTTGTTAAAAAAGCGATGATGTCGCTGTGTTTCTTTTTATTTTTATTATTATTGCAATCTAGGTCTTTTGCCGTCGGATTTGACAGAACTTCTGAGTCGCTCTGGTATTCGATATTAACGAATTATTATGCATTTCAAAACCGACTAGACAACATACCGACTCCCTGAGAAAAAATCAATTATAAACAGCAATAATATCAATATTTATTTCGTGAATGTTGTTTCTAAATGATTGGGATGTGAGTTATATAAGGCGTTAAAGCAGAGTTAAACCATATGCTTATCGTTTTTCCATCACATGTCTTTGCTTGATTTTGACATTATGGCATGGATATTATTTTTTCACTGTCGTTGTAAGCACCTCTGCATCGCTAGGATATTTGATATTTTTTTGAATGGAAATGCTAATTTTCATGCATAAATATTGGTCGGTGTAGCCTCGTTATGTGAACAATCTACTTCTTTATTGTCACTTGTTTTGCATTCTTGGTAGCATAGCCCTCTACATCTAGCTTAAGACGACCTCTTTACTATGCAGTTAAAATCACCAAACGACTCTTGGGCCATCAAATTTGCAAAATTTGTTGACCGTTTTGGCACATTAAAAATCAGTGTTTTGTTTGTCATATTTACCCTTCTGTTTACGCTGGCAGGGTCATACATAATTAGGAGCGGCTTGGGAAGTCAAGTTGACTCAGACGACTTCATTAGTGCGCTAATACTGACGTTATTGAGTGCCCCTTGGCTGTTATATTTTTTCAGTGAGTTAATTAAACAGCTGGAGCACAGTCGAATCAATCTGGAAGATGCTGTGAGTCAACTCGAGCGCTTGCGTAAACATGACGTCATCTTGAATCGTGAATTACAAAATAATATTCGCCAACTCAATTATGAAATAGAGCAACGTCGCAATGCTCAGTTGGAGCGCGAGAGTGTATTTGAAGAATTAGAGCGAGAAATAAAAGAAAAGTCCGAGCAAGAAATACAGGCTAGGCGTTTATCAACACTGACACGCTCTATCATTGACGCGTCTCCAGACCTAATCTATTACCGCAACGAAGAAGGGCGGTTTGCCGGTTGTAACCGTGTTGCAGAGGAAGTGACGGGTAAAACGGAAGCGGAGCTTTTGGGCTTAACGCCGCACCAAGTTTATGATGAACATCTTGCACGACAAGTCGCCGCCAGCGATCATGAAGTATTGGAAACTAACGCCAGCTTAACCGAAGAATTGTGGTTACAGTTTGCCGATGGCCGCCGACGTTACTTTGAAATGCGCAAGGTGCCATTTTTCGATCAGGATGGACATCGCTTAGGGCTGTTAGCATTTGGGCGAGATATGACAGAGCGTAAGCAGGCTGAAAGTGCAATTGCCCAAGCCAGCAAGGACAAAACAAAGTTTGTCGCCACAATTAGCCACGAACTGCGCACGCCCTTAAATGGTATTGTTGGTCTGAGCCGCATGCTAAGAGATACCAAATTGAGTAAAGAGCAATTCGATTGGGTCAGTACAATCTATGCCAGTGCCATTACTCTGGGCAATATTTTCAACGATATTGTGGATCTTGATAAGCTCGATAGAGACAAAATTGAAATTGATTTAAAAACAGTGAATTTGCGTGATTTTACCAATGAAATTAGCAGTATTGTTAGCTTGTTGGCGCAAGATAAAAACCTAAAGTTTCACTCGGAGATTATAGAGCCGATACCCATTGCCATTGAAGCTGATGGTACTAGGCTGCGTCAGGTGCTGTGGAATATCTTGTTTAATGCCATCAAGTTCACCCAAAAAGGAGAGGTGAAGCTTAGCATTGAAGCATCTGAGGAAGGAGCAGGAAACGCTAAAGTGACCTTCAGGATTACAGATACCGGCATAGGTATCCCAACCGCCGACTTGGATAAGATATTTGCAATGTATTATCAAGTAGACCATCCCGATCACAAGTCTGCAACCGGTACTGGTATTGGCTTGGCGATATGCAAACAGATGGTTGATAAGATGGACGGTGAAATTCAAGTGCACAGTGTTATTGGACAGGGCACGTGTTTCGAAATTGTGCTGCCGGTGGCAATCAGCCAGCAGCAGGCAAGAATGGCTGAACTTGAGGTTAGTAACTTAAATATCTTGTTGGTTGAAGATATAGAATTAAATGTACTCGTGGCCAAAGCGTTATTAGAAAAGCTAGGACAGCGAGTTGAGGTTGCGATGACGGGCACCGCCGCGATTGAAATGGCACGTAAAACCGAATATGACCTTATTTTACTTGATATTCAACTCCCCGATATGAGCGGCTTTGATGTTGCAAAAGTATTGCACGAAGAAGAGTTGGTTTTACAAACTCCTATTGTCGCCTTAACGGCAAACGTGATTAAAAAACGCGAAGAGTATTTGCAGAATGGCATGGACGATATCATCGCCAAGCCAATTAAAAAGAGCCGTGTGATAGAAGTGTTTAATGAGTTGTTTGGTGAAGAACAAAAACACGAAGAAAGGCGTCCAACTAGCGAGCTTGTGAGTATCCCTAAAGTAGACAAAATATTAGATGTGGATATGCTGCAGATGCTTATCGACACAATCGGTGAAGACATGGTGCGCGCAAGCCTGGGCATATTCAAAGAGAAAATCCCTGAGTATATGGAACTATTAACTGTCTCTCTTGCAGCAAATGAAAAAGCAGAGGTTTGTTCCCAGGCACACAAAATTAAAGGCGCTGCGGGTTCAGTTGGGCTGATGCGCGTGCAGCAAACAGCAAATAAAATCCAAGAGGGCGATCACCCTGCTTGGTGGGAAAATGTCCATGATTGGGTTGAAGAACTCGCGATGGCGATTGATAAAGATGTTGAGCACTTAATGGAATGGGTCAACGCCAACAAGATAGATGATTAATTGCTTTTTTCACTGCTAACTTGAAATGAGTTCGATGCGTTGCGCTTCAAGCCAAATACGAAGCGCAAAATGCCGAAAGTTCTTATTAAAAGGCAAATTGCAATGGTTGTTAACAGTGAACTAAGTAGCAGACTAATTGACTTTACTCCTATACCGGCCTGCCACTGCACAATATAGAAGGCGAATCCGACAATGATCGTCTGGTGTAAAATGTAGAAAGGATAAATCAGTTCGTTCGCGAGTTTTAACCATTCTGGGGTTTTTCTGCAGTACTCTGTTGCGTATCCAAGCATTGCAAGCAAGCCTGACCATGATACTAAGCTACATACCACCCACCATAGCATCCAGCGCAGTTCGAGTGAGAAATAGGGGCTAAAGTCGAGAAAGTAATAAACATAAAAAAGCAGGCTACAGAGAATAAACCATAGTAAATTAGAACGCCGGTTTACCCGCAATGCTAGCCATATCTTTTTACTCTTGATAAAAAGCATTCCAGCAATGAAGAAAAACAAAAAAAACGTTGAAATAGAAAGATTGCTAATGCTGTGATCCTCAGATGCATCGATATACTTAAAAATGCCCCGTAGTAGAATTAGCACTGCCGCGATGGCGAATAGCCCATGTTTATTGCCCGCAAGTTTTTCTAAGGCAACAATGAGCGATGACCCTGCACGCGTATCAATGCCGCTATTGATAGGGATAGCTAATAACATAAAGATAATCAAAAATTCGATAAACCACAGGTGATTGGTGTCAAACGAGAACATTGTGTTTTGATATGCATCGAAAATTGAGCTGTATTTTGTGATGTGTTCAAAATAATCTTGCGGCGGAATGATTAGTACCATGCCGAAAAGAAAAGGAATAAATAACCTGAAAAACTTACTCGAAACAAAGTCTTTTATCGTTGCTTTTTGAAGCAAAAGAAGACTACCTGCTCCAGCAATAAAAAACAGTGTTTGTAATCGAATTTGTTCGAAAAACACCATCACGTCATCTAGCATTTTGGAAGACTCTGCGTTGACGATATGCCAACCGTCACCATTGAATGGCATTAGTACGTGGTGTAGAAAAACCGCGATGATAAGAATAACTCTTAGCCAATCCAGCTCTGAGTATCTAATTTTATTGTTTTTAGCCACTTCAATTCCTTTGAAACATGTTCAGCAGTCTACGTATACTAATACCTAGGACGCCAACATTGATGATATAAAAAAATAGTGATAACTTGATTATCCTACTTAATTTCAAAATGCTTTTTTACTCATGACAACATCTTACTCGATACCTGCCGGTGACAACAAGGTTGAGTTAGAAATCAAACGCAGTAAATTTATTACCTATGCGATAAATGCAAGCAATCGCCAGGAGGCTGATGCTTTTGTAAAACAACTGAAAATTCAGCATCCACAAGCTAATCACGTTTGCTGGGCATACATTGTAGGTTCGCCTGACAGCACAGAACGTTCTATGAGTGACGATGGTGAGCCAAGTGGCACAGCTGGAATGCCAATGCTGAAAGTGCTTCAATATAGCGGATTGGGTGAAGTAGCGGTCGCAGTGGTACGCTATTTCGGTGGTACAAAGTTAGGCACGGGTGGTTTACAACGAGCATATTCTGACGCGGTTGTGCAAGTTTTGGAGACCTTACCATTAACGTTGAAAGTAGAACGCTGCAGACTGACTATTGAGTACAACTATAGCTTTCAAGGAGCGATCGCGCGGTTATTGGAAAGGTATGCTGTTCTGGATTTAGAGGCAATATATGAAAGTCATGTAGTAAACCGGTTTGCGGTTGCGCTTAGCGATGCTGCTGCGCTGCAGTCAGAGTTGATTGATGTTACTTCGGGTAATATTGTTTGTCGGAGCTCTGAAGATTAATCATCCTAGTCATTCCCGCGAAGGCATAATAACGTTTGCTCAAGTAACATATCCCACTCGTCGTCTTTGCGAAGGCAAAGATCTCCCAAAACATCCTTTATTTTTAAACAGATAGAGGTAGCATCAAGGAGATTCTTGCCTTCGCAAGAATGACGGTGGCTAAAGCTAGATTCTTGCCTTCGCAAGAATGACGGTGGCTAAAGCTAGATTCTTGCTTTCGCAAGAATGACGGTGGCTAAAGCGAGATTCTTGCTTTCGCAAGAATGACGGTGGCTAAAGCGAGATTCTTGCCTTCGCAAGAAAGACAGAGGATTGCTATATTAAGAATAAAGTCGCGGTGCCTAGAAATGCAAATATGCCTACAACATCAGTTATTGTGGTTAAAATCACGCTACCAGCGAGCGCAGGATCAATATTTAATCTTTTCATAATAATAGGTAGGGTTGCACCCGCTAACCCAGCCGCAATCATGTTCATCATCATAGCAAATGCGATGACCACACCGAGCATAAAGTCTTGTTTCCATAACGCTATTACCGAGGCGATAAGAGTTGCCCAAATCACGCCGTTTAAAAAGCCGATGGCAAGTTCTTTTTTGATGAGCCATGCCGAGTTGCTTTGACTTACGTGACCCAAGGCCATACCGCGGATTACTAGAGTCAGTGTTTGGTTGCCGGCAACGCCACCCATGCTGGGTACAATGGTATTCAAAATAGCAAGCACGGCAAGCTGACTTAGCGTAGCCTCAAACAAATCGCTTACCGCAGCAGCCATTAAAGCGGTGACTAAATTAACACCAAGCCAAATAGAGCGACGCTGGGTACTTTTTCCAACCGGGGCAAATGTATCTTCTTCATCATCGAGACCGGCCATACTCATCATTGAGTGTTCAGCATCTTCGCGGATAATGTCTACCACGTCATCTATTGTGATGCGCCCGACGAGCGTTTTGTTTTTATCGATAACGGGCGCAGAAAGCCAGTCGTAACGTTCAAACATACTGGCAACTTCACTGTCACTCATGTCCACGGGAATGGTTTCAGGTTCTTCATTCATGATCTCGTTCACACTCATATCCGGAGGTGAAGTCAGCAGTTTAGTCACTGGCACGGTGCCGATCAAATTATCATGACGGTTTACTACGTAAAGAGTATCCGTGTTTTCGGGCAGTTCACCTTTGAGGCGCAAATACCGTAAAACGACGTCAATAGTTACGTCAGGGCGCAGTGTGATGGTATCGGTATTCATGATGAAACCGGCTGTTTCTTCGCCGTAGGATAGGGCTTTTTCCGCGCGCAGTCGGTCCTGAGCATCCATCGATTTTAAAATGCTTTGTAAAACTTGATCAGGCAAAGAGCTTAAGGTTTCAGCTAAGTCATCAGTATCCATATCCTCAAGTGCATCAACCACACTCGAGGGCACCATTTTAGAGATAATGCCGTTTCGAACATCCTCCGATAATTCCTCAAGCACATCACCGTGAAAATCAGCATCGATAAGCTGCCATAATTCATTACGGGTTTTACTCGGACTTGATTCTAATAGAAGGGCAACGTCACTTGGCTGTAGGTCATGCAGTAACTTTCGAACTTGCACAAAAGTACCATCGTTAAGCGACTCGCTTATCGATGCTAATTGACTTTGTACATTATTTTGTTCAACAGTTTCAGCCATAAGGCCCTATTCGTCTTCGTTAAATTTATTTACGATTAAATTTTCAATCGCCTGCATCGCTTGCTCAGCGTCACTTCCATCGCAGCGCACCCGTACCTCTTTTCCTTGGCTACTTTCAAGCATCATAAGCGCTAATACACTGTTAGCAAAGGCTTCTTTATCTTCTTGATGCATTGTTATCGTAGCGTCAAACTGATTGGCTAATTTTGCTAATTGAGTCGCTGCGCGCGCGTGCAGGCCTAATTTGTTAACGATAGTAAGTTGTTTTTCAACGATCATGCTGAGACTCATTTTGTGTATTTGGGTCGATCTCTTCTTTTTTGCTCAACTTCAATTCACGATGTCTAATTTGCACATCACCATGACTTGCACGAAAGCTATTGGCAAGCGCTTCTGCCACAAATACAGAGCGATGCTGACCGCCAGTGCAGCCGATAGCAACAGTAACATAGCTGCGGTTGTTTCTTTCTAAATGGGGCAGCCAAGTTGATATCAGATTTTGAATTTGCCATATGAATTTGGTGACAAGTGGCTGTGCCCCTAAAAATAGCTGCACAGGGCCGTCTAATCCATTCAAGGGCTTTAAATCAGGCTCCCAGTGCGGGTTAGGTAAAAAACGAGCATCAAATACATAATCTGCATCTCTTGGAATGCCATATTTAAAGCCAAACGACTCAAATACTAGGACCAAATTTGCGCTTTTTTTACCTAACACCCGCTCTCGTATTAGTTCTGAAAGCTCGTGCAGTGACAAATTATCGGTGTTGATATGTAAGTCCGCTTTTTCCGATACCGGCACTAATATTTCTCGTTCCGCTTCAATTGATTCTGCCAGTGATTTATTGAGCTTGAAGAGAGGGTGCAGACGTCTTGTTTCACTATAGCGCTTAATCAATACATCGTCACTAGCGTCTAAATACAAAATAGTAACTTCCCAAATGCTGGGTAAAAAGTCCACGATTTCGCTCAGCTCATTCGCCATTTTAGGCATGTTTCTAACATCGACGCTGACCGCTACTTTTTCGCTTTCATCGGCGAGTGCATGAGTAAGTGTCGGGAGCAAATTGACAGGTATGTTATCGACGCAATAATATCCTAGGTCTTCCAAAGCCCTTAGTGCAATTGATTTGCCTGAGCCGGAGCGACCGCTGATGATCAAGAGTTTCACGTGTACAGGTCCTTTAGAGGTAGATAACAGTTATTATACGGTGGGCGAGTCCACCGTGTCGTTAATTGCTATGCTAGTGCTGAAATAATTTCGTCTCTAGTAGCAGCGTTTCTTAGCGCTTTTACTATATCTTTATCGCTTAATTTTTGCGCGATAGATGAAAGCGTTTGAAGGTGCTCTTGGGTTTGTTCACTGGGCACTAATAAAGCGAAAAATATATCGACGGGCTTGTCGTCTATTGCATCGAACTGAATCGGTTCTTCGCTAGTGACAATAATCGCAACTATGTCCGTTATTCCTTCAATTCTGCCGTGCGGAATAGCAATACCGTTGCCAATGCCTGTGCTGCCCATTTTTTCGCGTGCTATTATGCTTGCAAGTACATCATTTAAATTAAGCTGCGGGTTTCCCTTCACCGCAATTTCGCTAATGACTTCAAAAATTCGTTTTTTGCTTTGGCACTCGACGGCACATTCTGTGCGGTCGAGTGAAATAATATCAGATATAATCATAATACGTAGGCGACTAATGTCGTTTTGACTTTTCCTTATGCTTAATAACTTGGCGGTCTAACTTGTCTATCAGTCCATCAATAGCTGCGTACATATCAGTGTGCTCAGCGTTAGCGTGAACAACGTCACCTTTGAGGTGGAGCGTTGCTTCGGCTCTTTGATTGATTTTTTCTACATTTAACACTACATGTACATTACTAATATGATCAAAGTGCCTTTCTAATCTTTCGAATTTACTGTCGACGTATGCTCTTAGTGAATCAGTAATATCAACGTGATGACCAGTTAGATTTATTTGCATAATGTTACGTCCTCTTGTGAAGTCTACAGCAGACTTTTTCTTTGGTTCGACGGGGGAATCGAGAGGGACTCTCGATATTTCGCAATTGTTCGTCGAGCAACTTGAATTCCTTGATCGGCTAACAACTGCGCAATCTTGCTATCACTAAGTGGTTTGCTAACAATCTCCGCTGCAACGAGTTTTTTGATCAATGCTCGTATTGCTGTCGATGAGCATTCACCGCCAGACTCAGTTGAAACGTGGCTAGAGAAAAAGTATTTAAGCTCGAAAATACCCCTAGGCGTATGCATGTACTTCTGGGTAGTGACCCTCGAAATAGTTGATTCATGCATGTCGACCATTTCAGCAACATCATTCAAAACCATTGGCTTCATCATTTCAGGGCCGTGTTCAAAAAAGCCCATTTGCTGCTGAACAATACAGTGAGATACTTTTAAAAGTGTTTCATTGCGACTTTCTAAGCTCTTAATAAACCATTTAGCTTCCTGTAGGTGTGACTTAATATACTGTGAATCGTTCGAATTTTTAGTGCTTTTACTGAGTGCTTCATATTCTTTATTAACAATTAACGGGGGTAAAGAGTCGCCATTCAGTTCAACTGTCCAACGTCCGTTCTTTTTTGCAACCGAGACATCAGGAATGACGTATTCAGCATCCTTGACGGCAATTGCGCTGCCCGGTCGCGGGTTAAGCGTTTGCAATAGACGCATTGCTTCGCGCAGTTGGTCTTCTTTCAATCGCGTTTTACGCATCAAGGTGCGGTAGTCTTTACTGCTTAATAAATCGCTATGTTCGGTCAACAAAAGCCGGGCTTCAGCTAACCAAGGCGTTGCCGGATCAAATTGTGCTAATTGCACCATCAAGCACTCTTGAGGGGTGCGTGAACCGGATCCAATAGGGTCAAACATTTGGATACGTTTTAGAACGCATTCAACTTCGTCCAACTCAATTTCTTCGTTTTGTAAACTATCTAAGATTTCTTCGCTGCTAACTGTGAGATAACCAGACTCATCGATTGAATCAATTATCGCAATAGCGATAGAGCGGTCAATGTCTGAAAAAGGGGTTAATTCCATTTGCCAGATAAGGTGGTCTTGGATATTTTCAGTGGTTTCGCCCTGAAATATATAGTCATCATCAGCTGGGCCATTTGATATGTTGGCTGGTGCAGATGAGGCGCTTAGATATTCTTCCCAAGAGCTGTCTAACGGCAAGTCGTCAGGAATTTGATTGTTTTCAAGGGCATCATGGCTGTCGACGTTATCGGAGTTTTCTTCACTAAGAGAATTTTTGTCAGTATAGTCTTGGGGTTCAGAGTCACTGTCTGAAGTATCACTATTGTGCTCGGTTTCGTCAATTTCTAATAAAGGATTTGAATCCAAGGCTTCTTGAATTTCAAGCTGAAGATCCAGTGTTGATAGTTGTAGCAGCTTGATCGCCTGCTGGAGCTGAGGCGTCATTGTGAGCTGTTGGCTAAACTTTAACTGCAACGAAGGCTTCATTGATGTCCTTCAGTTATTTTTAATGGTGAAAAAAGCCAGTTACTAAACATGATACACCTATAATACAAATTGGTCGCCGAGATACACTTCTCTCACTTTTTGGTTACTAAGTACTTCAGCAGAGGTCCCGGATGCAATCAACTCACCGTGACTTACGATATATGCTTTTTCACAAACGTCGAGGGTTTCTCGCACATTATGGTCAGTAATCAACACACCAATGTTTCGCTCTTTTAATTGTTTAATGATCTTCTTTATATCATTAACAGAAATTGGGTCAACACCGGCGAATGGTTCATCGAGCAAAATAAATTTCGGATTTGCCGCTAGAGCACGCGCAATTTCAACCCGGCGGCGCTCTCCACCGGATAAACTCATGCCTAAATTATTTCTTATATGACTGACATTAAACTCGTCCATTAAATCGTCAGCTTCTTGTTCACGTTGATCTTTTGTCAATTCTTTACGTGTTTGTAATATTGCCATTAGGTTTTCATACACGGTCAATTTACGGAAAATAGAGGCTTCTTGAGGCAAATATCCGATGCCATGCCTAGCTCGCTCATGCATAGGTTGTATCGACATGTCTAATTGGTCAATAAAAATTTCACCTTTATCAAGTGGCACTAAGCCAACGATCATGTAAAAGGTAGTTGTTTTGCCCGCCCCATTAGGGCCAAGCAAACCAACAATTTGGCCTGTGGATACCTCTAAGCTAACGTCTCTTACAACTTGTCTGGCTTTGTATGACTTAGCGAGATGTTTTGCAAACAGCGTACTCACTTTTTATTTTCCTTTTGCTTTTCCATTGCTTCTTTTGTTTTTTTCAAGGTATCGCCATCAAATACGGTAACAACTTGCTGCTGACTATCGGTGTCTTTTTGCGCCTGCCATTGCTCTTTTCTAATATCATAGACAATGGAGTCAGTTTTGATACTAAACGCATTTTGATACAGCTCGGCGTTTCCTTTAAGTGAAATGATTTTAGTGGCTTTCTCATAACGAATACTGTTTGCTTTTGCCACCACCATTGTGCCGTCGGCCAGCTGCTGCGTATAGCTTGCTGGATTGCCAGTGGCTTCGAACACTTCTTTGTCTTTGCCAAGAGCCGCGGATACTTTCAATCTATCTGCTTTAATTTCCAGAGTGCCCTGGGTGATTTTTACGTTGCCTTCATGCACGGCTACTTTTTCTTTTCCGTCACCGTAGCTACTATCAGAGGATAGTTTCGTTGGTTTGTCGAAGTCGTTCTTTTTCACGGCTTCTTGTGCACTCAACGTGCCCGCACCCGCTAACAACAGTAGGCTAGCGAACAGGTAGGTATTCAGTTTGAACATGGTTTTTTAACTCATATTTTTGGGTTTCTAAATTGGCTTCGAACCCTCGGCCATTAATAATAACGTTTGCACCCGAAATGACGAGCGGTTCATCGGATGTAATTGTCTTGGTCAATAAATCGATTTCAATAAAGTTAGTCGATATTGTTTGAATATAGTCTTCAGGCTGCAAATTACGAATTTGCACGCCGTTAGCTAATTCAATTCGGTTGTTGTCATAAAAAGTTCCCTCGTCAGCGTTTAGTTGCCAACTTGAGCCATCGCCTTGAAGGTAGATTGTATATTCGGGTTGAGTAAAGTTCACGAACCCCAGCATATCGTAATGTTCCATTGTTTCAGCGCTGACTTGATGGGTTAGGTTGCCGTTTTTGTCGAATAATTTGCTGCGTAAATTTTTAGCTTCATAATTAGGCAGCAAGGCTGCGTCTTTGTCGCTTAGAATGATTTCTTTATCATCTTCCAACCACGTTGGTAAGTACAGCGCAAAAGCCGCGGTAAAGACTAATACAATACTGATAACTAGCCTATTCATACACTTGCTCCATGAATATCCAGAAGCTTACCTTTAGCCTGCAGAATAATATCGCAAATTTCACGCACGGCACCGCGGCCGCCTGGTAACGTTGTGCAAAATGTGGCTTGCTGTTTGACATAAGGGTGAGCGTCAGCCACCGCGATACCAATTTCACTGGCGCTAAACATGCCCAGATCAGGCATATCATCACCAACGCTTGCAATGCTTGATGTTGCGTAACCATATTGTGCGATTAATTCATTAATTGCAGTGAGTTTGTCTTCTCTGTTTTGCATAATGTGGTCTACGTTCAATGCCGTCATGCGGTCCTGAACGATGCTTGATTGACGCCCAGTAATAACGGCAACTTTGACGCCAATTTTCGCCAAGGCTTTAATCCCATAACCGTCTTTTGTGTTGAAAGCTTTGAGTTCTTCCCCTTGGTTACCTAATAAAATCGTGCCATCAGAAAAAACACCATCAACATCGCATACTAGCAGTTTAATGCCTTTAAAACGCTCGAATAAAGCTGCGCTCATGGGGCCATATAAGGTATCGATATGTGTCATTAAACAACTCCTGCTTTAAGCAGTGTATGCATTTTAATTGCGCCTACCGGTTTTTTTTCATCATCAACTATAAACATCGCACTAATTTTATGTTGTTGCATCAAGTTAAGTGCATCTACGGCTAATTTTCCTTGGATCATAGTAACACTATTCGGCGTCATCACCTGTTCAACTGTTGATTTGTGAATATCTACTTGCTTGTCTAGTGCTCTGCGCAGATCACCGTCAGTAAAAACGCCAAGTAAATTATTATTATCATCAATAACGCCAGTCATTCCCAAGCCCTTGTCTGAAATTTCAAACAACGCTTGCATGACGGTTGCAGTGCGCTGAACTAAGGGAAGTTCTTGTTTGACAGCCATAATTTCGTCTACCGTGAGCAGCAGCTTTCTGCCTAAGGAGCCACCTGGGTGAGATAGCGCAAAGTCGTTGGCAGTAAATCCTTTTGCTTCCAGCAGCGCAACGGCCAATGCATCACCGAGCACCAATGTGGCTGTGGTGCTGGTAGTTGGTGCTAAGCCAAGAGAACACGCTTCTTTTTCAACATTGATATCAAGCGCCACGTCTGAGAACTTTGCTAAGGTACTGTTAGCATTGTTGGTAATCGCAATGACCGGCACACCAATTCTTTTCACGACGGGTAAAAGGCCGGTTAACTCATGAGTTTCACCAGAATTCGATATACCAATAAGCACATCACCTTTGGTTAACATTCCTAAATCGCCATGGTTGGCCTCCCCAGGATGCATAAAGAAAGCCGGGGTGCCCGTACTCGCTAGCGTTGCCGCAATTTTGTTGCCAATGTGACCGGATTTGCCCATTCCGCAAACAACCACTTTACCTGTGCAGTGAAGCATTAATTCACAGGCTTGGTTAAAACTATCATCTAAACTAGCCTGCAGCTTTTGCAAAGCTTCAATTTCGTTTTGAAAGACTGTTTTTGCGGTTTCTAAAAAACTCATCCGTTCGCTCATGCTATTACAGCAACCTTTTTTGTTTATTCATGTCTATAGCAACAATACGCTGCACTGCATGACTCTCACCTGAATCATATATATGGGCTGTTACTTGAATAACCAGTACTGGTAAGCAAGAAACGCCATGACGAAAATACTGCCTTCATAGCGATTAATTTGCCTTGTACCGCGCAAATTGAAGCAGAAAACGAACAGTAATATGGTTAAACCAAGCATGACATAAGAGTCGCGCGTAGAGGCGTTAATGTCCAACATACTAGGAATAATCAAACCAGGCATTGCCAGAACGGCTAGTATATTGAAGATATTGGAGCCAATGATATTACCAAGCGCGAGGTCGTCTTCACCCTTTCGAACACCAGCTATACTGGCTGCGAGTTCAGGCAAACTAGTACCCAATGCGATAATGGTTAACCCAATAACGAGATCGCTAACGCCAAAGAAACGTGCAATATAGACTGCGCTCTCAACAAGGAAGTGCGCGCTCAAAGGGAGCATAATTAAACCAACGACTACCCACATTACTGCGTTTACGGTAGGCACGTTACTAGGAATTTCGTCTTCAGTTTCAGCAACAAGCGGGTCGTTTTTATCCACTTTGAATGAAAGCCACGCCATTATTGCGAGCACTAAGACAAACAAGGTAATCAAAATGATGCCTTCAGTTTTGCTGAGGTAGTTGTCTGAAAGGAAGTAAACAGCAATTAAGGTGACGAACAGCAATACCGGTAATTCTCGTCTTAAGGTTGTGGATGAGACCAACAACGGTTTGATAAGTGCGGTTATACCCAAAACCAACGCTATGTTTGTAATATTGGAGCCGATTGCATTTCCAACCGCAGTATCTGGATTGCCATTTAACGACGCTGTTGCGGAAACCACAATTTCTGGCGCGCTCGAACCCATAGCGACAATCGTCAATCCTATCATCATAGGGGATACGCCAAAATTTTTGGCAAGTGCTGAAGCACCGTAAACAAATTTATCTGCGCTCCAACTTAGCACAGCTAAACCTATTAAAAATATAATGATTTGTGTAATCACGTAGTTTTAAATCTCTTCTAAATCGTTTTGTTATTGTCGCAAAAAGCCCAGCCGTTTGACACCTAAAAAGTACGAAATATTGCTAGTGCATACTTTTTTACTGTTTTTGCGGCTAAGTCAATTCCCAATATATAATTTTTGTTACAGATTTATGCCTTTTTAGCCCTTGAAAAGCACTAATCAATAACAACATAACCGAGTTATTACGTTATAATAAGCCATAAAGTGCGCTTGTTTTATTCACTATTGTATAAAAGTACAAAAAAATAAAATAAAAACCTGAAAAAGCGGGTCTTATTCAGCTTACAGTCATTAAAGATTGGTAATGTAATGAACTTTTAGCGGCACTTGGTCGTCTTTATCACATGACATCTTTGGAAAACGAGAATGGATACGCTGTTAATCGTGAATATCACTCACATAGGAATTGAAGAAATATAATGTCAGACATTTTAGTTGATATCGACGAAATGCACTTCGAGCGAGGTGGACGTGTCATTTATGACAGCATCTCGATGCAAGTGAAAAAAGGCGGTATCACAGCAGTGATGGGGCCAAGCGGAATAGGTAAAACGACGCTGCTAAAACTTATTGGGGGGCAGCTTTATCCTGAAAGCGGCGAAGTGTTGTTCCAAGGCGAAAACATTCATCAGATGAGCCGGAAACGTTTGTATGATGTTCGGCGTAAAATGAGCATGCTGTTTCAAAGTGGTGCCCTGTTTACCAATATCACCGTATTTGACAATGTGGCGTTTCCGCTGCGCGAGCACACCGGGTTGTCAGAGGAAATCATCAAAACAATTGTGTTGCTGAAATTAGAAGCGGTGGGTTTACGTGGGGCGGCTCATTTAATGCCAAGCGAGTTGTCTGGTGGCATGGCCAGAAGGGCAGCGTTAGCAAGAGCGATTGCGCTTGACCCAGACCTTATCCTATATGATGAACCTTTCGCGGGACAAGACCCAATTTCGATGGGAGTGCTTCTTAAGCTAATTAAAGAACTGAATTCTGCCCTGAGTCTTACTAGTATCGTAGTGACTCACGATGTAAAAGAAGTGCTCACCATTGCTGACTACGCTTACATACTAGCCGACAAGCGCATTATCGGAGAGGGTACCCCTGAAGAGATTCGAAACTCTTCTTCAGAGTTAGTGCAGCAGTTTTTACAAGGCAATGCTGATGGACCGGTACCATTTCACTTTCCTGCACCTTCTCTGCAGGAGGCGTTTATGCCAGAAGCTTCGAAGAAAAATTTGCGAAACAAAAAAGCCTCTGAAAAAGAAATTTTAAAGGGAGCTAAACAGTGAACTGGTTGATTAATTTAGGGGCCGGGACGCTGGCAAAGTTGAGTGCTATCGGGAATGCCTCTTTGATGCTGTGGGGTGGTTTGTTTGCCGTTCCAAGACTGAAAAATATACCGCTCATTATCCAGCAAATTTATGTTGTTGGCGTGCAAAGCCTACTAATTATCATTGTGTCAGGCTTGTTTATTGGCATGGTTATGGCCTTACAAGGCTACACTATTTTAGTGAATTACGGTGCTGAAGGAAGCCTTGGTCCTATGGTCGCGTTGTCTTTGCTGCGTGAGTTGGGGCCGGTTGTTACTGCGCTTCTGTTCGCTGGCCGAGCAGGTTCAGCGTTAACCGCAGAAATCGGCTTAATGAAGGCGACTGAGCAACTAAGCAGTTTGGAGATGATGGCTGTAGACCCTTTGCGACGCATTATTTCCCCACGTTTTTGGGCTGGCGTTATTTCTATGCCCATGCTTGCATTGATATTTAGCGCAGTGGGCATTTTAGGCGGTCATTTAGTGGGTGTTGAATGGTTGGGTGTCGATTCTGGTAGCTATTGGTCAATTATGCAGTCAACAGTTGATTGGGATGAAGACGTCATTAATGGTGTTATAAAGAGCATTCTATTTGCCTTAGTAGTTGTATGGATTGCACTTTACAAAGGATACGATGCTTTACCAACGTCAGAAGGTATAAGTAAGGCAACGACGGAAACGGTAGTACTTTCTTCGTTGGCAATTTTAGGTATAGATTTTGTGCTTACAGCACTGATGTTTGGAATTAATTAGGAAATAAGATGACAAGCAAGAAAACAGAATTAATGGTCGGTGTATTTGTTGCTTTAGCAATTGCAGCAGGTTTATTACTGGCGCTGCAAGTAGCTAATCAGGGCATGAGCGGCAGTGGTGAAATTTATAAAGTGAGTGCTAAGTTTGACAATATTGGTGGGCTAAAAGAGAGGTCATCCGTCAAAGTAGGAGGCGTGGTTGTAGGCCGAGTGTCACGTATTTATTTAGATGAACGTGAACTCATTCCAGTTGTCGAAATGGAAATTTCGTCAAGCTATGCAAAAACATTTCCTGAAACAAGTTCCGTATCGATATTGACGGCCGGTTTACTGGGCGAACAATATGTCGGCCTGACACCCGGCTTTGTTTTTCCTGGCGAAGATCCGATTTATATCGGCGACGAAGAAGGAGAAACGAAGTATATCGTTGATACTAAATCAGCGTTGGTGTTAGAAGACCTTATCGGTCAGTTCTTGTTTGGCAAAGACTCGGAATAATCATGACAGTAGTAAAAAAGGAGAATAGTGTGAATAAACTTGTTGATGGCTCAAAAAAATGGCTTATATCAATTGTGACTGCCATGGTCTTTATGGTGCCTGCAACGACGACGATAGCGTCAGAACAAAGCGATCCCTACGTTATGATTAACGAAGTTGCTATGTTAACCTTCGACCGCATTAAACGTGAAAAGGCGCAGATAAAAAATAACCCAGAACTGCTGCGCACTGTCATGGAAGAAGAGCTGCTACCCTATATTGATTACCGATTTTCGGCCTTCAAGGTGTTAGGAAAGTATGCCAACAAAGTCCCAAGAGAGAAACTGTTGGAATTTGTGTCGGTATTCAGAGAGTACTTAATCACCAGCTATGCGGTAGCGTTAGGTTACTATGACGATCAGCAGGTTGAATTTGCGCCAGCGCTAGAATTCGATGGCCGTTCAGACGTAACGGTGCGCGCTGTGATTAAAGACGGTGAACGCCCTGATATCAAGGTTGCCTTCAAGGTGCGTAAAGACCGTCAATCTGATCAGTGGCAAGTGTATGACATGGTTGCAGAGGGTATCAGTTTATTGTCGAGTAAGCGCACTGAGTTTGAGTCTATATTGCGTCAGGATGGCATAGACAAGGTAATCGAGTTAATGAGAAAAAGTATTGCTGAGCCAATCAAACTTAACGAAAAACTTGATAACTAAGGTCAGAAAATTGATGCAATCTGAACTAGAGCTGCGAGACAAACAACTAACCTTAGTTGTGAATGGTGATCTTGACCAATTAACCTTGAAGAAAGATTATTGGGTGTCAATTAACGCCGACACTAAAAAGCAAATAAGCAGTGCATCAAGCCTGGTAGTTTGCCTGGATGATGTAGAAAGAGCTGATAGTGCAGGCTTAGCTTGGCTAATTAATCTTAAACGTGATTTAAAACAACGCGACGTTAGTGTTAGTATTCATAATCCGCCAAAAAAATTAATTGAGTTAGCAAAACTCAGTAATGCTGACGGCTTTCTAAAATAGAGAAAAGAATGACAAATGAAGAAATAGCGAGTTTACTAAAATCTGAACTCTCTTTAAGCGATGTGAAAGTAAAAAGTGAAGGCTCTCATTTTCAGATAATTGCTGTTGATGACCGCTTTGCGGAAATGACGAGAGTCAAAAAGCAGCAGTTAATTTATGGGCCTCTGTCGAGTCAAATAGCAGACGGCACCATGCACGCTATCACTATAAAGACATTTACTGCTGACCAATGGCAGCGAGAGAAATTGTTTCATTCTTGAAACTAACGTAAATAATAATAAAAAATATAAATAAAAGAGAGTACCTGTGGACAAGTTGGTTATTACTAAAAGCCCGCCATTATCTGGCTCAGTTACAATTTCAGGTGCGAAAAATGCCGCACTACCGTTACTTATTTCGAGCTTATTAGCTGATTCAACTTGTTCATTTAGCAATGTTCCCGCGCTTAGAGACATCAGTACGACCTTATTGTTGTTAAAAGATTTTGGTGCAAAAGTTAAACAGGTCGATAAAAATCACGTTGAAATTGATGCGAGTAACTTAAGCAGCGTGACTGCCTCTTACGAACTAGTCAGCACGATGCGAGCCTCTATCCTTGTATTGGGGCCTCTGTTGGCCAAGCATGGTAAAGCGAATGTGTCCTTGCCTGGTGGCTGCGCAATAGGTGCTCGTCCCGTTGACCTACATTTAGCAGGTCTCGAAAAAATGGGTGCTAAAATCGAAGTTGACGAAGGTTATATCAGAGCTGAGGTAGACGGCCGCTTGCAAGGTGCTCGTATTTTCATGGACGTTGTTAGCGTTGGTGCAACCGAAAACTTAATGATGGCTGCGACACTTGCTGACGGCGAAACAATCCTTGAGAATGCCGCTAGAGAACCTGAAATCGTTGATTTAGCTAACTGCTTGAATAGCATGGGTGCAAAAGTGAGCGGTGCTGGCTCTGACCACATTAAAATTACTGGCGTGAAAAGTCTTGAAGGGTGCAACTATAGCGTTTTGCCCGACCGTATTGAAACCGGCACGTTTTTAGTTGCGGCAGCCGTTTCGGGTGGTCGAGTTCGCTGTGAAAAAGCGGATCCATCTACACTCGATGCCGTGCTGAGCAAGCTTGAGCAGGCCGGTGCAAAAATAACGCTCGGAGAAGACTGGATAGAATTGGATATGCAGGGCAAATCGCCAAAAGCGGTAAATTTGAAAACCGTACCGCATCCTGGTTTTCCAACTGACATGCAGGCTCAATTCATGACGCTGAATGCGGTAGCTCAGGGGGCGGGAGTCATTACAGAAACTATTTTTGAAAATCGTTTTATGCATGTTCCTGAATTAAAGCGTATGGGAGCCGAAATTGAGCTTGAGGGCAATAGTGCATTATCGAAAGGTGGCTCTAAGTTGAAAGGTGCGCAGGTAATGGCAACTGACTTGCGTGCTTCAGCAAGCTTGGTCATTGCTGGTTTAGTCGCTGACGGTGAAACAACGGTTAATCGAATTTACCACCTCGATAGAGGTTATGAGGCCATTGAAGATAAGTTAAGTGGTTTAGGCGCGAACATTAAGCGGGTAAAAGAAAAACACGCTTAATTGCCATTAGCATAGTTTATAATGAGCAAGGATTACCGAGCCACTGGCGCTTCTAATCCTTGTTTTTTGTCCGTATTACTTTCTATCATCTAGGACGATGCTGACGAGCCCACCACGACAGTCAACGTAATGAGCTCCTCATTGCGTTCAATTCTCAGGGTCAGTAATGTTCCCGGTGAGGCTTGGCTAACCATATTCAATGCTTGGCCTGTATCATTCTCTTCAATTTCAAAACCATTGATAGCAAGCAGAATATCATTCGTTTTTAAACCGGCATTGTCAGCAGGACCGCCGCGGGTCACTGCGGTCACAACCATTCCTTTTCCTTCTATGAGCGGGTTTCCTACAAAGCCTAACTGCCCGCGAACAACGGTGCCTGATACTATAATTTCTTCCATTACTTTTTTTGCTAACTCATAGGGAACGGCAAAGTTGATGCCGTCAACGGTTGTTAGTCCGCGCCCAGAAGGTCCTCGAGTTTTGAAGTTTGCGTTGGTAATGCCGACCAAATATCCATTGCTGTCCACCAATGCACCACCTGAATTTCCTGGGTGCAATACGGCGTCGGTTTGAATAAAGTCAAAGTAATTCGCTAAGTTGTTGCGGCTGATCCTGCTGACTATTCCTTGTGTAATGGTTTGCCCTAAGTCGAGTGGGTTACCAATAGCCATCACAACATCTCCTACGCGCAGTCCTGTTTTCGGAACCTGAGGCATCACGTGAAGGTCTTTCGCATCAACCTTCAATACGGCCAAGTCAGTTTCTGCGTCAAACCCGACAATTTGAGCCTCGAGCGTGCGACTGTCTTGCAGGCGAATAAATATGGTGTCGGTATCTTTAATGACATGATAACAAGTCATTAAATAGCCATCTTCATTCATGATGACGCCAGAGCCTAGGTTGGTTCGTTCTGTTGTTCGGCCCCTGAAGATGCTGTTTGGGTTTGGGTTATCAATGCTGACACCGTAAATATAAACAACGGCGGGCGCACTTCTGCTTATTGCATCGAAGTAACTAAGGCGTTCTGGTGGGTTATCTTTCTTTTGCAGCCAATGAACATTCAGACCACTGCCTTGACGAAACTCAGGAATAAATACGAGTAGAATAGCTGCAACAATTAAACCGAGAATAATGGGTTTTAGAAGTGCGATAAAGAAACGTTGCAATGCAGACATGTTAAATAAGTTCGATGCTAATGATTAATCGCTAAGAATACCAAATTAATCCAAAATGTTACAGCACGGTGAAGCAGACACTCCATGACGAGGGAAATAATGTCATGGAGTGATCAATTTTACTCCCTAATTACTGTCTAATAACAACATAAATAGTAGATGAACCACGCTTAACATTCAGTGCCATCACGTTTCCTTCGCTCTCTTCTACAAGGCGACGAAGGTCTGCGGTATTAGTTACTCGTTGTCTATTCAAGCCAATAATGACGTCATCTGATTTAAGACCAATTCGAGCTGCAGGTGAACGCGCTTGTACCTCTGTAACAACCACACCGTCGTTGCCGGCCTCGTCCTGTCCATTGTTTAATACGCTGCCTTCAAAGGCTGGATGTAAGTCTTTAGCTTCGGTAACAGGTCTGCCTGCATCGCCTAGGACAACATCGACATCTTGCTTTTTGCCTTCTCTTACAATCGTTAAGGTCACTTTAGCACCCGCACCCATGGTGGCGACTTTTGCGCGAAGTTCGTCAAAACTGCTGAGCTCATTGCCGTTAAGGCTTGTTATGATATCGCCTGACTTCAATCCCGCTTTAGCCGCAGCCGAATCGGGAACAACTTCATTGATGAAAGCACCTCGGTTGCTAGGAGAGCGCATTGCTTCTGCAAGCTTAGCATCAACATTTCCGCCTTGTATGCCGAGTAAACCGCGTCTAACTTCGCCAAATTCAACAATTTGATCAATCAAGCCTTTCATCATGTTGCTTGGAATCGCGAAACCAATGCCGACGTTGCCCCCATTGGGACCAAAAATAGCGGTGTTGATACCAATGAGTTGGCCGTTTAAATTAACCAGAGCACCACCTGAATTACCGCGATTGATGGCCGCGTCAGTTTGAATGAAATCTTCTAATCCGCCAATGTTTAACCCTGAACGACCCAGCGCACTCACAATGCCAGAGGTTACAGTTTGTCCGAGCCCAAAAGGGTTGCCGATAGCAACAGTAAAGTCACCTACACGCAGTTCATCTGAATTCGCTATGGATACTTGAGACAAGTCATCAGCCTCGATTTGCAGCAGTGCTACATCGCTTTGCTCGTCAGCGCCGAGCTTTTTAGCAACGAATTCGCGTCCGTCAGTGAGTTTGACAATGATTTCGTCTGCATTCTCAACCACGTGATTGTTGGTAACCACGTAGCCTTTTTTCGAGTCAATAATAACCCCTGAACCCATGCCGCGAAATGGTCTTTCATTTACTTGCTCATCGGGGGCGCCGAAAAAGCGTTTGAACATTTCAGGTACTTGCTGGCGACTCACTTGAGTCCCCTCCACTGAAATACTAACAACCGCAGGCGAAACCCGCTCAATCATGGGGGCGAGTGACGGCACTTCGTCTTTTTTGGTTGAGAAGAACGGAAGCGCAGCGTTAGCGCTAGATAGGGTGACAAAAACAAGGGAGCCTGCAGTGAAGCAGACAGCCAATTTACGAAGAAATACTTTCATTAATCTCAATACTCCAAGTATGTTTATAAAATTGAATACCTGACAAAGACTAGTGAAAAGCGAGTTAAGTTCACTAGCCTTGTGATTTATTCTTTTTTTGTGCCTTCGATGCAACGCCAACAAAGACACCTGAACCACTGTTTGCGAAATCACGTGGTTGCGTGTCTGGTTGAGCCAAAGCAAGGTCTTTTTTATGAGCCTCTAAACTATTACGCAAAAACACGCTGGCATGTTCACCAAAGAACGATTCTTTCACTTCACCCGTGCTCGCGGTTGCCTGTGTAAGTGACTCTTCGTATTCATTTAAATGACTCGCTAGCTCGGCGGTTCTATTTTGAATGTCAGTCAATGCCTGCCTTGATATATCCAAGTGCTGTCGGGCTTGTATTGCTAGCAACGCTTTACGTTCATCCTCTGTATGGTTAACTTTCTGTTGAGAATTTGACTGCATTATCCTGAATGCAACTAAACCCAAAATGCCGCCGATGACGAGTCCGATAATGATGCCGAGTATTAATGTACCGATTTCCATGATGTCTCCAAACTGAGGATTGCTTCGGACAAATGATCAGCTATTCATCGATTCCATGCAAGTGCTTATTAGTAATAAATTATGATAAGACCTATGTCGTGATTTTCAAGTCAACGCGAGCGCTGTATACTCTGACAAAACACATTCGCTACCTTTTCGCCTAAGTATGCGTATAAGCGTCTTCCATATAATATGTTTAGTGTAGCCTGTTGAGTTTGTTTTCAACCCATTCAACCTGAGTTTTTAGTAGTTTTTTTAGAATTTTTTGGAACCTTAATGACCCCTTGGGAAAAATATCAAGATGATTTGTCGCTCATTGATTTTCAATATGATGCGGCGCAAGAAAATGCAGTTAACGAGTTGCAGCGTTTATATGATGAATTAACACACCCAGAGCGAAAGCCTTCTTGGCGAGTTAAAATTAAGCAAGCGTTTGGAAAAGGAATGGCGCAACCAAGTATTCAAGGCATCTATTTTTGGGGGGGTGTTGGCCGCGGCAAAACCTATCTTGTTGATACATTTTATGAATGTTTACCGTTTAAAAATAAAATGCGGGTACACTTTCACCGCTTTATGCATCGGGTTCACGAAGAGTTAAAGCTGTTAGCAGGTAAAGAAGATCCCTTAAAGATTATTGCCAAAAAGCTTTCCACCGAAGCAAAGGTGATTTGTTTTGACGAGTTTTTTGTGTCAGACATCACCGATGCCATGATCCTTGGTACCCTAATGGAAGAACTCTTTGGGCATGGAATTGTGCTGGTGGCAACGTCTAATATCATTCCTGACCGCCTGTATCACAACGGGCTGCAGCGAGCTCGATTTCTACCTGCGATAGAATTAATAAATCAGAACACACGTGTTATCAATGTAGATAGCGGTGTTGATTATCGTCTGCGAACCTTAGAGCGTGCCGAAATATATCACTATCCGCTAGACGATGAGGCAACGACCAATTTACAGACCTACTTCACACAACTGGCGCCGGAAGAAGGTGCGTTCGATACGAGTATTAATGTTGCGGGCAGAGATATTCCCGCAATGCGAGAGGCTGACGGCGTTGTGATGTTTACCTTTCGAGCCATTTGTGACGGCCCCAGAAGTCAGTCTGACTATATCGAAATAAGCCGCTGTTATCATTCGGTCTTGGTTGCTAATGTTGAGCAAATGGGCGCTAACACTGACGATATTGCTAGACGTTTTATCGCTATGATTGACGAATTCTATGAACGAAAAGTAAAATTAATTATGTCTGCGCAAGTTCCTTTAGAAGAATTATATTTAGAGGGTCGTTTAAGTTTCGAGTTTCGGCGCTGCTTAAGTCGTCTGCAAGAAATGCAATCAAGTGAATACTTAGGCCTGCAGCATATCGCGTGATGTGAAGTCAGTAATACACGCCTTGCATTACTTGATTGAATACAATTGCAGACTAACGAGTGGCTCGTAGCGCATTATATAGAAAGCAGCTAAATAGAAGGCAGCTACCTAGAAAGCAGTTAAATAGAAAGCAGCGAAGCGTTATACAACGCTGACAGCGTAAACGAAAAGCAGTACAATCTGGTACATTGATCTAAAGCGCAACGCCATAATGGCGACGCGAATTTACAAAATCCATAAAAAGAGAACTAAAAATGGGTAGAAAGTTTGAAGTAAGAAAAGTCGCGATGGCAAAAACTGCCGGCGCAAAAACCAAAGTGTATTCACGTTACGGTAAAGAAATCTACGTCATTGCCAAAAGTGGCGGCCCTGACCCTGATGCAAACCTACAGCTTCGCCGCCTAATCGAAAAAGCCAAAAAAGACCAAGTACCCAGTCACGTTATTGATAAAGCCATTGAAAAAGCGGTGGGTGGTGCTGGTGAAGATTTCGTTCCAATGCGATATGAAGGTTTTGGCCCGGGCGGCTGCATGGTTATTGTTGATTGCCTTTCTGACAATGCTAATCGAACTATTACAGACGTGCGTAATTGCTTTACCAAAACTAATTGTAAAATTGGCGCGCAAGGTTCTTCTGCATTTATGTTCGATCATCTTGCCATATTCTCCTTCAAAGGTGACGACGATGAAGTGGTGCTTGAGCCATTAATGGAAGCTGATGTGGATGTTTCTGACGTTGAAGTTGAGGATGGCACGGTCACTGTTTTCGTTCCTCATACTGAATTCTTCAAATGTAAAACAGCACTGAGTGACGCCTTTCCAGATTTGGAAATTGAGGTTGAAGAAATTACTTGGGTACCACAGGATAGCAAAGACATTAGCGAAGAAGACATGCCTATGTACGAAAAATTCATGGATATGTTGAATGACTGTGATGACGTGCAAAACGTATATCACAACGCAAACGTTTAGTGTAAACTCCCGCCCTGAGTTGGCCAGACAATCGCCGCTTTATTCATACTTGTATGTTTTAGAGGGGAGGAAAGTCCGGGCTCCACAGGGCAGGGTGCCAGATAACGTCTGGGCGGCGCAAGCCGACGACAAGTGCAGCAGAGAGGAGACCGCCAGGTGTTTACACTTGGTAAGGGTGAAAGGGTGCGGTAAGAGCGCACCGCGTCACTGGCAACAGTTGACGGCAAGGTAAACTCCACCCGGAGCAAGACCAAATAGGTTCCCTTATGGCGCGGCCCGCGTTGGGAACGGGTAGGTTGCTTGAGCCAATGAGCGATTATTGGCCTAGACGAATGATTGTCCAAGACAGAACCCGGCTTATCGGCCAACTCAACTTATTTATCGTTGCTCAACGCCTTTTGAATAGTCGCAAACAAGTGATTTTTTTCAAATGGCTTGGCAATGTAGGCATCAAATCCAGCGGCTTCGTAAAGAGCTATATCTTCCTCGAAGATGTTCGCCGTGATCGCAATAATGGGCACGCTTGGCTGCAATGATTTAATGCGCTTACAGGCTTCTACTCCATCCATAACAGGCATTTGTATATCCATAAGGATTACGTCAACCTGTCTTGTTTTCGCAAATTCTACGGCCAACTGTCCATTCTCAACAATATGAATATTATGGTATCGAGTCGCTAGCATTGAGTTAAGAATGACTTGATTAATATCATTGTCTTCTGCAATTAGTATTGTTTTCTCGTTTTGTTGTATACAAGGTTCGATAGCATCGGGTGCCATTGCTTTTTGCGCTTCGACAGCAACTAAAGGCAAAGACACGGTGACACATGTACCAACGTTTTCTTTACTTGCTACCGATATCTCTCCATGCATTAAATGTACTAAGGATTGGGTAATTGACATACCAAGCCCTGTTCCACCATAGCGGCGTGTTATTGATTTATCGGCTTGTTCGAAACGTTGAAATAATCGCTCTAATGACACGTCATTCATTCCTATACCCGAATCTTCGACAATGACGGTTATTCCATTTCTGTCTTGGTCAGATATGGTCAGGCTTATTTCACCCTCGTGCGTAAATTTGATCGCATTGCTGAGCAGGTTGAGAAGGATCTGCTTGATCCTAAGTTCGTCGGTCATCCACACTGCGTTTTGCAAATTGATGCTAACGTTAAATGCTAAATTCTTCTGCTGCACGCTCGGTTTTGACTCTAACTCAATTTCACCAATGAGTATGGGTAAATCAATCGGGCATATATCTAAGTCCAACTTTCCCGCTTCGAATTTAGAAAAGTCGAGTATATCGTTTACAAGTCTGCTGAGTATAATCGACGATTTTTCAGCGAGCATAATGAGTTTGGACTGCTCGACGACTGTTGTGGCGTCTTGCAATAACTGCAGTGTGCCAAAAATACCATTTAAAGGCGTTCGGATTTCGTGGCTCATATTTGCCAAAAATTCAGACTTCGCTAAGTTGGCTTTCTCTGCTGATTCTTTCGCCTCTGCTAACGCACTCTCTTTTTGTATTTGCTCGGTTAAGTTATAGGCTATCCCGAGATAACCAGTGATTTCGTTATTCTCACTTCTTAGAGCGGTAAGATTGAGCATTACAGGTATCTCTTGCTTACTTTTGCTTACGTAGGTCCAGTTTGAGTTGTCCACTAAACCTCGATTCGATTTGGCGAAGAACACTTCCATACTGTTTTCAAACTTACACTGCAGTTCTTCAGATAACGCCTGCGCTCGCTCATGTATTTGAGATTCAACGTGAAACAAAGCGGGGGTTTCTTTTCCTATTAAGTCTTTAGCTTTGTAACCTAACAGTCGCTCAGCTGCTGGGTTAAACAAGGTGATGAGCCCTTGTTTATCTGTCGCAATAACGGAGTAATTGGCGTTATTCAAAATAGCGTTCTGCAATGCATGCACATCATGAATTTCAGCGGTGCGCTGCTTGACTAGGCCTTCTAGTTGCTCATTTGCTGTCTTCAGCGTTTTCTCTTTGGCGATGAGTAATTCCTGTTCATGGCCTCGCATTTGCTCTCTGCGAAGCCAGGCTAAATGAACACTCAAGAATATTAACGCAACCACGATGCTGATGATCAAGCATTGAAAGAAGATAATGAAGTCTTTGGTTGTTTTGACTCGCTTTATATAGCTTGGTTGCGGCGATAAGGTCAATTCCCAAACTCTGCCGAATACATCAACCCTCTCACTGTATACAAAGGGACTGAGAATCGAATTTTCCGACTGATGGCGATAAAATATTTTTTCGTTAGGCAGGGACATGTCTGAAATTTTCACTTCGACGTCACTTGGAAAACTGATGTTTGAGTCCAGTACTTCGCCAATTAATATCGGCGCATATATCCACCCAAGTACGTGATCTAGTCTTGCAGCAGGGTCGATAGGCGGGGCTGATGTGTCATAAAGCGGCAGAAGTATCAGAAACCCTTGTTTTTCTTGCTTATCTGCCTGCACTAGTGTTATCGGCGCTGTTATTTGCAGTTCGTTGTTTTTAGCTGCGCTTATGGCGGCATTTCTGCGCATGCTTTCTGAACCGATATCAAGGCCAACGGCACTTTCATTATTCACTTCGGGTTCAATGTAACGGATGATGAAGAGACTATCGTTGTGCGCATTTAGCTGCTTTATATCAAAGGCGTTATCAGGTCTCATTTGTTGTTGAGTGACTAAAAAATCATCCAGTTGGTTTTGCTCAACTCGTTGAATAAAACCTAAGCCTCGAACACCGGGAAACTCTTCTTGAAAGTTTCTATTTTGAGCATAGTTTATCATTGTCTGATAGTCGAAACTTTCTAAACCGATGGTTGAAATTAGCCCATGTAGCCCTTTTAAGCCATAGCTATAAAAAGTCAGTCTTTGAGTAATGTCAGAGCGAATTGTGTTTAAGTCATTTTTCAGTGTGTTCGCAACTAAATCAGCTTGTTCGTTTTGCGCTTTTTGTTCAGCCAAGACGGAGATCAATATACCAATTACTAGTATGACAAGCGGTAAAAAAAATGCTTTGGTGTGCACTCGGTTGAGTCGTCGCTCAGGTGCTATTAAATTCTTCATTCGTCCCTTATCAAATTCAAATTGCCATGTTATTGCGCTGTAAGTTTTATTATCACTGAACTTCGAAAGAAAGTGAGTTCGCGCAGTCAACATCATTAGCCGGAATTGAGCTGGTGTTAAGTAAACCATAGCTTTGACTAATAGACGTATTGTCCGAATACCATGTTGCACTATCCTCATTTAGTGTAAATCGAAACTTGCCGTACAACTCATTCGGATTGCGCGTCAAGCTGGTTATTTGTTGTTCAGACTTTATGTCGCGGCCTCTTGTTTCACCTGCAATATTCATTTGCAGAGAAAAACCTTCGGCAAGCAGTGATACTCTATTCTGATTGTCGCCAATAGTGTTCCAAGAACCTTCAAAGCGTTGCCCACTGATATTATCGCTTGGGTCTTCGGTATTACGATAGGCAATACACATTATAAGGGAGCCCGAGTTTTCTTGCGGATCTCCATTAAAGAAAATCACCACTTGGCCTTGCTCTCCTCCATCTTGTACGCCCGATAAACTTAACTGACTAGCACTGAATATACTGTTGCTGTTGTCTACGTTAGCTAAGGCAAAATCACTGCCTGATGGCAACTCGCTGATGTTGCTTATGGTCCCTTGAATTGCATTGGCGATGGCTTGAAGGTCAACATCGATTGTCTCATTGCCTGTTGTTTGCCCCGCTATTTGTGAGGGATTGAATAAACGATCGAATTCGATAATTGCCGTATCGGAATTAACCGAATTAATTAAGGCTTCGATTGTTTGTTTAACTTTATCAGTAACTTGACTCATGTTTTGGCGAGAAGGAGTTCCCATATTGTCTATCATATCCACAGGGTCTAACAGACTAGTGATTGCCAACGAATTAGCATTTGCGCTCTGTGGAGGGCGAAGTGCTCTTATCCTTGGTAAATTATTAATTAAATTAACTCGGGCAGTTAAAAATTCATTTAGAACATTGTTTTGTGCAATATTCTCTAACGCTGCTTGGTTAGAAGCAGCGCCGCCAAGCGCACGTAAGTTACTTTCAACGATGGCTGCAACAGATGCTCTATAAGCAATGATAAACTGCTCATTTAGCGCGTTTTTCTGGTTTATCAGCAAAGTATCCTGAGGCGCTATATCGTATGAAGCGATTACCTGTGAAGCTTTTACCTGTGAAGCTATCACCTTCAAAGCTATGTCGTCTGTTTGCTTCTTTTGTGATGCAACACTGCTTTGCGCTTCAAAGGCCGTGCTCAGGCTTTCGGCAAACCCTTTGTATACTGAGTCAGCCGTGCTTATTGGATAGCCATCATAACCGAGTTCAAGGCCTTCAAAGGCGAGATCATAAGTGCCGCTCAGCGAATTTACCAAAGTCGAAATCATGACATTTGCTGTCAATAATTCATAAGCCTGTGGCGTTTCGAGTAAAACCCCCTCAACATAATTCATTTGCAGTAATTCAGTTGCAGAAGCATTGATGTAAAAATCAATTCCGAGGGTGGAGAGAGCAGTTAAGACATCTGTGTTTTCTGGCAAATAGTGCGCTACGGTGCCTAATGGCGATAAAGCGACTAAGGCACTGTCGACTTGTTGTTGCCACAGTTGACTGTCACTAGCGGGTTTTGCGCCTAGTGCTACAAGCGTACTGAAGTTACTCAAGGCCGAAGGTAGATTCACTGTCGTAGAGAGTACATTGCGAAAAGGCACGCCGCTTATGACCTTGATCCCTTTGGCTACTTTTACTTCAACATTGCCTTGCGTTAGTCCCGTCTTGAGACAATATTGCTGTAGATGAGCTTTTTCAGCTGCACAGTAATTAATGCCGGTATTTGGGTTATAGCTAAAATATCCTTGGGAGTCCGTATAGGCAGTCGGTTCTGTTCCATCCACACTGTCGTTGTCTTTAATGTCTATCCATACCAAGCCATTAGCAATAAACCCATCCATAGCAAGCCCAGCTATTGGTGTACTCGTGTCTCTAGCCGGTAGCAGTATTTCGCCGGGTAAAACGCCATCTTGATTCTCATCTGCGCCGCCGCATGCAAACAGTGAGTACCCTAAGGTGATAACAAGTGCGATGCGTGAATAATGTGCGATAGTCTTCATCAAGCTACCCCTTTAAAATTGCGATTGAATAGAAAAACTGAAAAATGCTGAGCGAGGGATGGTACTGCCGTCTACTTCAACGCTGTCACTGCTCCATCTAACATCAAGCTGGGCTCTTTTAAATAGAGTCATACCGATGCTGTAATAACTCAATTCAGTGCCTGCAAGATTTTGGCTGTAGCCGATCCGCAGACCAGGAATCACCCAGTTATTAAACTGCGTAGAAGCGCTGATGCTGGCCCATTGATAGACATCACCTAGTGGGTCGTTTTTATCATTTAGGTCAATTGAAGTATGCACTAGCCATTTGTTTTCGTTGCCAAGCCACGCTGATGCTTCAAAAGTAGCTTGGGCGTTGGCGACAAATGTTTCTTGTCCGGTAATTTTGCCTCGTGCTATTGCTTCCTGAGCAACCAAACAGTTGTCTAAGGAAATACCTTGTTCTTGACTACAGTCACTAACGAGGGTTTTGTAATCATATTCAGGGGCATTGATGTCTTTAAAGCTTAATCCCATGCTGTAGTTTGTATCGACCCAAAGCGCGCCTAAGTCCAAAGATAGATTAGTACTGCTTTGCTCATTATTTTCGTAGTCATCTTCAATGGCATCGCCAATGTCTTCACCGTCCTCGAGTGCGGCTAGTGAAATGAGGTTTTTTGAGAGACTCAAACGATTGATGTTCAACGTTGCACCTGCGTGTAAAACGCCTTCATTACGTTTCCACACTGGGCGGCTATAACCCGCGCTAAATTGTGTTAAGCCAGCACTTTTAACATACACTGCGGCTGAAGTATTAATGATGAAGCTATCGTTGAAACCAATGATGTCGATGCTGTCATCAATCACGGTGCTGCGCAAACTGCCATTAATTTTTGCATTTAACGTAAATGTGCCAAATTCACTGTTGAAATAAAAGATGGGAAATAAAGGAATTCCGGCATGCCCAGCCACTTTAAGAAGGCCATCTTGGCTGGCTAGTTTGAGGAAAGGGTCGAACCTGTCTTTTGCATCCAATGCATCCTGCGCCGTCAAATTATCGTTTTCTAGAATATCGATAAGCTCATCTAATTCATCAATTAAGGAATCAATCTGACCGACTTCATAACCAGCGCCTATTGGCGGCAATATGTTAAGGACTAAGCCGGATTCATCTTGCATATAATGTGACGCTGCTGCGGGATTATTTGCAATACTCGACATATTTTGTTGGAAACTGATGCTGCCAGTCGTGATACTTGTGCCAACAACTTGAAATGGGTCATTGGCAAGAGCGGCCGTGCTGCAGGCGAAAAGGTAAATAGCGAGAGTTGAGTGTCGGAAGTTCACGGAATGTCCCATTAATGTTTTATAGGGATAAGGATACAGATGCTAGTTCTAGCTTAAGTATTTAAGCTACAGTCGGGGTATTTTTATTGATACGATAAAGCCGTGAACGGCTTAAAATCATGATGTAAATAAGCGGTAAAAGATGATTTTTGATAAATCTCTGTGACATTTACGACGTTCTTCTTAAGTCACTGTTTGCATTAAATACTCTTCCCATCCGGATTGATTTAGACCAAAAAACGTCAGCTTCAATGCAGAGCCAGATCGTGTGCAGCGCTATATAACTTCTGGTATCTGCCTAATGTGCGAAATTCGTAAAACAAAATTCCCAGGTTTTTTGTCTGCCAACATAAATCCTATTTGGGCAATATCTGAAAAGTTTAGACTTGGCGCACCACTTACGAGTCTGCCTCTGAACTGTGGGCTAAAGTCTTTAAGATCGAAAGTGAAGACTTGAACTTTATCTTTTGTTGTCGTGAAATTTGCAACATAAGCAATGCCATCTGCATTTCGATTCGTGCGTAATCTGAATTGATAACTGCGGCCGTCGCCAAGTACCTTTATTTCTAACGTTTCTTTGCTGTTCCAATTTAAGGGAGAATAGACCCTTCTCGTTGAAGCGAAGCCGCCATTATTTTGCAAGGACAAGTCTCCGGCAAAAACAAGCATGTCGTTCTCAACGGCTAAATCAGCTTGTGAGCGGCCACCCATCACTGTATCGTTAACAATAATCCAATTTCTGGCTTCTGCAGGATTGTCGAAATCTATGTGTTTTTCCATTGTGTTGTTTTGTGTACCCCATGATGAAAAAGAAAATAAGCTGAGCGCTAAAGAAATAGTGATGATAATGATTAATCGCATGCTGTTGACCTAATTTAAGCGCTTGCACATGAACATTAATATGTAAAAAGAAACTGAAATGATCATAACCGTCGCATCAACAGCCTAAAAAACGCTTAAAATGTTATTGGGCGAGCCAGCGCTAACACTCTTCGTCTTGATTCGTCGTCAATTAGAGCATCATTGGAATAACTTTCAAGGAGTGCGTTAATTTCTTTTAAGTGAGGCATTAAACGCTCTTTATCTTTTGCTTTTAAATTGTAGTGGTTTATCATTTTTAGTAATTTAACGGATGCACTGTTAAGGCTTCTATTTTGTCTTGGCGTTGGATTATCATGCGGAGTTGCTAACCCTAATTTCTGAATGACTTCCTGCACCACATCACCTTGGTAATTAAACACCGACACTTTATTTTCGCCGAACAGCATATGGCATTCATCAACGAAGCCTTGATAGTCTAGATGTTGAGAAAACCAGTCAATTTTTAACATGTCAGCGAAGGATAAGTCTTTGCCATAGCATGCGTTGCCGTCCACTTGTGGGTTGCGAATACACTGCTTGTAATAGCTTTTAATAAATTTGATGGGGTCACGAAACCATACCCATAGCTCAATTTCGAAGAGTTCGTTCAACTCAGATAAAACATCTTTTGACGCGTCAGGAAAGTCCCACCAGTAATTATAAATACCTTCAGAGGACAGAATGATGGTGTGCGTATCGTTTGTAACTTGCGAAAGGATATTTTTAAAGTTTTCTAAGAAACTATCTAAGTTTGTCGTAACTAGGTTTTTTTCAAACCATTGGTGTTTTGGGGCGTGAGTGTTTTTTAATTTCTGCAGATTATGCGGATAAAGAATTCCTTTTCCTCTTAATTTGCGTTGTTTTTTATCCAAGTAGGTTTGTAAGCTCGTGGTACCTGTTTTTGGTGTGCCAGCGTGAATGATGAGCTTTAGTTTTTGCGCTTTGTGGTGATGTGTGTCTGCTTGGCGAGGGGCAGACTGTTGCATGTCATTCTGATTCAGTGCGTGCTTAATTTTTGCTAATGCTGCGGCTAATTCTTCGGCGAAATGACTAGTCGATTTTTTCACTTTAAAGCCTATTCGTAGCTACGTGGACGAAACATACAAAAGCATGTCTAACCTCGCAATTCAGCATTATCACAAGCAAGACTAACGCTACTTACCACAACATTTTTTATATTTTTTCTCGCTGCCGCACGGGCACACATCGTTACGGCCAATTTTAGCGCCCGCTCTAACTATCGGTGTTTGCACCTCGTGGTGATGATGGTTGCAGTCAGGTCCGTGTACATGGCCGTCATCTTCGTGTGCTTGTTGTTTATTGGTCATATCTTGTCTCGTAAGTGTTTTAGCCATATTTTCGGTTTGCATAATAACAGCTTCACCAAAAGATCGAAAAACAAATGAATAGGAGATTTTACAAAAATAAGCGTTTTTACGAATTTAGCTAGTGATGATGAACTGGATCGCCAGCCAATTGCAAAACTTGCGAGATATAAACAGTATCTGGTAATCCTGCACCCTGATAGAATACCGTAAAAAATGAACATGAGATGACAATGACTAAACCCAAAAACGAGAATACGAGCTCTGACATCAGCGCCAATGAAACTGATGGCAGCGGCGGTCTTCATCGCATGTCCTATCGTGATGTAGCCATGCATAAAGTCATGCTGCAAGATGTTGTTCGCACTGAGGCTTATGAAAAGGCCATTGCTGCGGTAGTGAAGCCCAGTCTCAGCGTTCTCGATTTTGGATGTGGTAGCGGCGTGCTATCGATGTTTGCTGCGCGCGCTGACGCAAGTAAGGTGATAGCCGTAGATCGTTCGCCGTTTATTAAGAACGCTCAAAACATTGCGATTGCCAATGGATTTGAAACAATCAATTTTTATCATGATGATCATCAGTCGCTAGAACTAGACGAGAAAGTTGACGTTATTGTGTCAGAGTGGATGGGACACTGCTTATTTTACGAAGCGATGTTAGAGCCTTTATTGACGGTGAGGGATCGTTATTTGGCAGAGGGAGGCACTATGATCCCCTCGCAGGTGAGTCTGCATGTAGGTCTAGTGGTAGATGAATATGTATTGGACGATTTATGTTTTTTGCAAAGTAGCCCTTATGGCCTCGACTTTACACCGATAGCTCACGTGCCTTTTCAACAATCAGATTTAGTTGCACTAGAGCCGGATAGTTTGCTGGAGAGTATCGCGAATTTGGGGACGCTGGATATGCGAACCATCACTAAAGCCGATACACCACGAGTATTTACCAGTACACTGATACCGAGTGAAAAAACCGATATATTTGCTCTGTGTGGCTGGTTCAGCGCGCAATTGAGCCCTGGTGTGCAATTTGGTACAGGCCCCAATGATATCCCCACTCACTGGGATCAAATCTTGTTCCCATTACCTACACCTTTTTCTGTTGACCCTTCACGTGAATTAACCATTACCTTATCGCCTCAAACAGAACAAGTCGGTAAAGAACAATTTTGGTGCTGGTCTATCTCGGATAGTGAAAACAGCATATCGGTAAACGAACTGCAGTTGCAGCAAGAAGCAAGTTTTGATGTGCCACAGGGTAAATTATAGGGCGTTACATGCGCCCTTTAGTATGCTCCGTAATGTACTCTTCAATGCAGTCTTCAACGTACTGTATATTGTATAAATCATTGCGTGACCACCACTTCATACACTTTGTTATACAAGATATTATTTTGTGGCGACCATTCACCGTTCTTTGTATAGACATTTGCTACACCGAGATTCTCAAGGCTCTCTATACTGTAAAAAAAGCCATAATATTGATAGGCAAGATACTGCTGCTCGTATTCACCAATTTGACCAAGGTAAGGAATATCCCTATCCATATTTGCATCGATATCCCTGTACAAGCGGTTCTCCAATTCGATTAAAAATTGGAGCTGTTGCTCAGCGGTGAACACTTCGCAGTTACCGTAAATATTCAAGATCTCACCAACAGCGCAGGGGTTACCGTAATTTGACGCTAGCGCTTGGCGCTGTGCAGAAGCCGATTCGATAGTCACAACGCCCTCATAGTCTGCTCTTCCAAAGGTTGTGCCTGGTTCAGCATTAGATGCGTCAGCCTGCTGCATGAGTGACAAGAAATTCGCTTGCTTAGGCCCGCCATGAAAGACAACGAGGGAATTCTTATTCAGTACTTTGGTTTCACCGGCTAAGAAAACATAATTTGCGCAACTGGAAATGCAGACATCGGCAACCTCAACCGTAATTCGATTTTTATGGATGAATTTACCCATTTCAATGCCAGCATAAAGACTTCCGCCATTACTATTCACTAACAGGCGGTCGCCGGGTTTGTATAGTTCTTTAAATTTTTCTACGCGCTCCATATCAATCGAACCAAAATATTGAATAACACCGCTGTCTAAACGGTTTACGCCTGCGGTATCAGGCCCCAGCATCTTGGAAAAAAACCACGTGAGGCCGGCTAACAATGCAGCAAAAAATAAAATCGTTTTTAACGCGTCACTCAAATCATCATACTCAAATAATACCCAACTCTATCGCTTTTAAAACTGCTCTGGTGCGATCACGAACCCCCAATTTTGCAAGTATACTTGAAACTTGGTTCTTAATTGTACCCTCTGATTTAAACAAACTTTGTGCCATTTCTCTGTTACTGCAACCGGCCGCCATTAAGCGTAAAATTTCAGTTTCACGGTTTGACAATGGTTCAGGCATGTCGCTTGCTTCAAAGTCACCTTTAATACCGCGTAAACCTTGGATCAGTCTTTCCGTAATAGCAGGTTGTATTAGCGTCTCGCCAGCGCTTACGGTTTCAATGGCGTCGACTAATGTTTCCAGTGAAACATCTTTTAGCAAATAGCCTCTTGCTCCGGCTTGAATTGCTTTTATGACCGACTGATGATCATCAAAGGTAGTTAACATTATTACTGGGATTGTGATTGAAAGTTCATTCAGTTTTAATAGCGTTTGAATGCCATCTAAGTTGGGCATCCTTATGTCCATTAATATAATATCTATCTCCACCTTTTGACTATTTATAATCTCAATAGCGTGCAGCCCGTCATTCGCCTGTGCGACGACTTCGACATTATCTGACAGCCCTAAAAGACTGTTAATACCTTGCCTCACTAACGTTTGGTCATCCACCAGCAAAACACTAATCATGATCGCGCACCGGTACTTTAACATCGGTTATAAATGCGGTGTCGTTGATTGTGAATGTTACCTCCCCTTGAAGCTGTTTAATTCGTTCCTGTATGCCTTTTAATCCATTTCCAATCGTAAATTTCGGCTTGCTTGCACCTACTTTAGGTATTTTTGCAGCACCAGAAAACTCGGCACTAATCAACATTGTGAGTACCTCACTGGTTTGTGCAAAAGCGATATGCATTATTCTCGCATTGGCATGTTTGATTGCGTTGGTAATACTTTCTTGAACACACCTTGTTAGTACATCTGCAGTATTCACATCATTGATAGAAATAGTGCTCGGATAATCAAGCGTAACCTTGATATTAGGTAAGCGGTCTGTCATCGCTAATATTGTTTGCTCAAGGTTCAAGCTCGATTTGCTTCGAATGTCAGATACAGCGTCTCTGACATCACTCAGGAGAAGCTTAGATAAGCTATGACATTGCTCTATTGAGTCTTTTATTGCGTTTTTCCTCGACTCGTCAGGCGTTGCCACATCGAGTCGGTCAAGCTGACGACCCGCTACCTGCAAGTTGATAGTCAAGGCAGTGAGATGATGACCAAGAAGATCATGTATATTACGAGCGATACGAACGCGCTCGGCCTGCTGCGCCGCTTGCCCCAAAAGTTGCTGCGTTGATATAAGTTCTAAGTTAATCATTTCAACGTGTTGGCGGCTTTCTCTCTCTTTTATTGCGGTCGTTACCATAACTAATGCAAACAGATTAAATGTCCAAAATAGTACTGCAGACAAGCCCATACCGTTGAACTCCCAATACAATCCATAAACCAAATACAGGGCGCAAGACCATATTGGCGAGAGTATAAAAGCAAATTTTGCCTGCATAAAGTAGGGCAGAGCAGCGCTCCAGATAACCATCAATATGGCGGTATAAACAAAGGGAACCGTAAAGTAGATCGCGATCACAATGATGAAGGTTATTGCGAGTAATGCGAAGCGTACGGCCTTTTCATTTTTGTACTCAGCGTCTCGAGCCAGCAGCATCCAAGAAATAAGGTAGCTTAAAAATAGAAATGCCGCGAGAGCGACCTGAAGATGTGAAATTTGAGTCGATTTCAACATAAAGTACAAGGAGATGCCGCTTACACACAACCAGGTAACGATAGCCGAAGCATGTTCTAAGCCAATATGTAGCTTACGATAAAATGGTGTAGCGTTTCGGCTAGTGATCTGATTTTCCATTTAACGAATTTCCATGCTTGATTTTCTATTAGCTCGATTAAGTAATGTCAGCTGTTCATCTTAATTATTTATGTGCATTACGCTCGGTATTTTAGCCACCAAGAATAACACCTGATGCTTGTTAAACACGATAGGTAAAAAGTCATGTTTTATGTCATGACTTGTGGCACTCACTTTAAGTGCGGTCAGAATTTATAGTTACCATATTAAATTTACTACTGACCCAACAAACGATATAAACTGAGGTTGCGCAATGACATACATACATTCTACTTTGTTTATCCTACACATTTTATTTGGCACATCGGCATTAATTTTATTTTGGGTGCCAGTGTTTACTCAGAAAGGTAAGCTGAACCACGTTAAGTTTGGCCGTTATTATGCCAATACGATGTATGCAGTTGCAGGAACAGGTGCGCTAATGGCATTGATAGTAATGGCAATCCCTTTAGTTATAAAAGCTCACATAATGACGCAAAACACAGATCCTGAACGGTTTGCGCATGTTATGCGTGTGTTCTGGGGCTTCCTATTTTATTTAAGTATTTTAAGTTTTACGGTAACAAAACACGGCATTACCGTGTTAAAGGTAAAAAATAATCGTGCAGCGCTCAGAACGTTCAGCTACTTAACGCCGATTATTGCGCTAGCAGCTGGCGGCCCAGTTATCTTTTATGTCGGTTATGTGAACGCGCAAACGCTGCATATGATATTTGGTGTCTTAGGCTTGCTGGTGGGTTCAAGTATGCTCAAATATTGCCTGCAAAAGCACATTAAAAACGGTGCGTGGTTGCCAGAGCATATTGGTTCAATGATTGGATCAGCAATTGGCGCTTATACGGCGTTCATCGCCTTTGGTGGCAGAACACTTTTAGCCGATGCTGGACAATGGCAAATTCTCTTTTGGATTGCTCCGGGTGTTATTGGTGGAATTGCTTCAGCGCTATTGTGCAAGAAATATAGCACTGTGCCTACTTTAGGCCACAAGTCCTCTGGCTAGCACTCGATTGGCTAGTAGCGCAAGCAGTTCAACTTCTTTCTCACTGCGCACACCGTCCACTTTAGTAATGGCCATAGCAACTTCTAGTGAGCGCGCGGCATCAATGTTCAATTCATCGGATAATGAACGGATGAAGTTAGGTGCGGCCAAACTGTCAATGGCTTCTCGGGCTTGGTGAATAGCATCATTAACGTATGCTTCTTTGGAAATACCGCTGTGCCAAGACATCTCTTGCAGCAGTTCGTCGAAGTAATCTTGTTCAGTCAACGTTACTTTTCCGTCAATCTGATAGAGTAAAACAGTTAACTTAATCAGTGCCTCATTGTGGAGTTGATGTTGTCTAGTATCTAATCGATGTAGTTCAGACATAATTCCTACCTTTTGGAATGAAAAAAGTATTTTCTAAGTTATAGTGACTGTTGTTGTATAAGTAAAGTTCCAGAAAAGCACTAGGTTATTAAAATAAATCCCTACTTTTCTGAATTAGCGTGCGTTTTTAATTTAGTTTATATTGAATAACCCGGTGCCAAAGTTGGGTTCTCGATGCGTTGCAATACATCGATATTCTCAAGCGCAAGCTGACAACCTTGACCTCTAATACGATGACCTTCGGAGCAATCTACTTGCCACTGCCTAAGTATGTATGCCGCCAGCGCAGCCCTGGTTGTCATTATTTTTTTTCCTTCCTGCATCGCAAAATCCATTTCAATCGCAAGCGGATTTGCAATACTAGGGTGGGGGACAATAATCAAATTGATAATTTGATTAAATTGAACGTCGGCCGCAGCAAGTTGATGGGGAAGTATTTCTTCATCTGTGGCGGTGATGTGTGTGAAGCGGGTGCATACAAAGTCTCTGAAACCTTGATTTTTGCAGTCATAGCCGCGTACGTGCCAACGATGGCCATTGTTTACCAATGCATGGGGAATAAACTGCCTAACTGATTCACCAGATGAAACTGATACGTAGCCAACTTCACACAGTGTTTGATTATGAATTCCACGCATCAGTGCAGCAATAATACTGCTGTCAGGATGAATAAGCTGCACAGCATCAAAGCACTGCTCGGATGGTTGCGTCGAGTGTGAAATGCCGTTACCAAAACCGCGACTTAGCGATTGCAAAATGATGTCTGGTTGGTATTTGAAAAGTGGTACGAATGTGGCTGTACGATAGTATTGCTTTGTAGAATGGTCGAGCACTAAGTTGGTACTCGCTAACTCGCGGTATGAGGCGAAGTCGCGGGTGCAGGCGGCAAGACCCGTCTGAAAACGAATTACCAAATCATTGCGGGTAATATGCCCAAAAAACTGCAAACAGAAGTCGATGAAGGCTAATCGTTCTCTTTGTGCATGAGGCATTTCGTTGATGATTTCGGTGGTGTTCACTCTTTTGAATCTCCCTTAACGGTAATATCGCCACATCGTATTTTAGTGTGCAAACGAGTGCCTAGAGAATAGTGTATAAATGACCAGTGTGCAATCAAAATGATTGCTTCATTGTGAGTAAAAGCCTCACGCTAAACCCTAGCTAGCGGTCGTTACATTTGAAAGTAACTTAAAGGTTTTGAAAGCTCTTGATATTTAAAAGAACCAGTGGTCATTAATAAACGTTTGCCGCCTTAAATAACTGCATATGAACATTAACCAAGGCATCAATATCACGTTGATACCCACCACCTATGACGGCTGCAATGGGCAAACCCATTTTTTGGCATTCTGCAAATACGAACTGATCGCGAGCCAAAACGCCTTGGGTAGTGATATTCAAGTGTCCTAGATCATCATCGATGTGCACGTCGACGCCGGCATCATAGATAACCGCGTCGGGCTGGAAGTAAGTCATCGCCATTTGCCATGCTTGCTCAACGGTGGCTAAATATTCGTCATCGCCCGTGCCTTTGGCTAAACCGAAATCCAAATCGGACACTTGTTTGCGATGTGGGAAGTTTTTTTCACCGTGTATAGAAACGGTATATACCGCGCTGTTGTTGGCGGCTAGTTTCGCTGTTCCATCGCCTTGATGAACGTCACAATCAAACACCAATACTTTGTCAATGCCCGGTGACTGCAGCATGTTCAAAGCGGCAAGATAAAGATCGTTAACCATACAAAAACCTGAGCCAAAATTGCCGAAGGCGTGATGATATCCGCCGGTCAAATTTAAGGCCTTGCCGTATTCTAACGCGAGGGTCGACGTCAGAACTGTTCCGGCCGCTGCGGTTAATGTGCGTTCGACAAGTTGTTTTGACCACGGAAAGCCAATGCGACGCATTGCCTTTGGATCGAGTTCACCAGAACAAAGTTGATTGATATAAAGTGGGTCGTAAACCCGAGACAGTGTCTCAACAGTAAGCTGTTTTGGCTCGTAAAAGCTGTCGCTAGATACCTTTTCGTTCAGCAACGCATCTTTTATACCTTGATATTTTTGAATGGGGAAACGGTGTCGAACGGGTAAGTCGAGTTGACTATAAATTGGATGAAAAACAAGATGGGACATCACGACTCCGTGCGAACATTACACAAATACTAGTTGAGGTCATAGGTACGAAAAGAGCGCTCAATTAGTTTTTTTGAAATCACCTTAGTAAAGATGTTGCATGGCGAACTAGCTATTATCATTCAATAATTCAATCGAAAGCTAAGTATCGATCAGCAGCGCTTTGTTAGCGATAGAGCATCTGTTTTCTGGTTTTCGCCATTTCGTTAAGCAAACGGTTTTGTACATTGTGAGGAATATCCGCTTTATCCATCGCATTGATGAATAAGTCGACACCATGATTAAAGTTGGCTTCCGTTATATTCATACCGGTATGAACTTGCTCCATGCTATCGCCGGTGTAGGTACAAGGACCCTCGGCCATCACACATAATTGTTCGGAAAGCTTCTCTTTAAAGCGTCGCATATTGCTGTCTTTAAAAAATGCATAGGTTTCTTGATCGAACGCGATTTCGTTAATAAAGTTATCAACAATTTCATCTATCTTTGCTTTGCCACCCAGCGTTTGATACAAGTTATCAGCGCCAGAATTTGTACTAGAGTCAAGCGGTAAAGATGTTGTGGTGCAGCCGGTTAAAAGGCAGAGCCCCAAGAAAATGATTGAAATGGCGCTTCTGTTCAATTTAAGTTGTGTGTTTCGCATTATAAATGTCCATTAATTGAAAAATATAAACCATTCTGATCAGGAGCTCCTGCAATCGTGCCAAGCTTGGTGTATGCCGCTGTAATTGACACTGACTTGCTAGGAATGTAGGTCACAAAAAAATCGAACCAATCATCTTCTTTTAAGCCTAGATTATCCGGCTTTTGGCGATACTCTACACCTACGGCCAAGCTTCGTGAAAACAAGATACCGGCTGAGGCTTCGAGCATCAATTCATAGCTATCGTTGCCTTGGCCACCAAAGCCCAAGATGCCTAATTCATTTGCTTTCGTTGCTCTTGCTGTGACATTCCACACCGCGTTGTAACCTGCTATTGCGCCTAAGTGAATTTTAGTTGCCGCAAGATAAATATCAGTACCACTCGTGTTTTTAGCACCTAAGGCATTTGCAATTGCTTTATCTTCAAGCATTTTGTGTTGAACACCGACGCTTATTTGCGGCAAATCTGAAAAAACCGCATCGCCATATAATTTATACTTAGCACCGACAATATTCATTTTAATGTCGCCGCCAAGTGTTTTTAAATCAAAACGTTGATGCCCAAGACTAAGTTCAAACTGATCATAGAACGATGCGCTCACTGCTTGAACATTCAGCCTGTAATCTTCTAAATCGACCTGAGACAGTGCAACGGATACCGATATTTGGTCTTGACTGTCATAACCAGATAGGGTTGCCCAAGGCACTATACCGCCCCCTCCAGCCCCTTCTATTTGGCTTAATCCCGCAGTTGCGAGTAACTTACCATCGTTCGCATGCGTTGTTGCTGAGCATAGAGCAGCAAACATTGCTAGCGATAAAAAAAGACGTTTGTACGGCATAAGTGTCTCACCAATGAATTGTTATAAAAATTGAAGGTTAATATTTGTATTCTTTAAACCATTGCACAAAACTTGCAGCGTCTATAGGGCGACAAATATGATAACCCTGCGCCCATTCGCAGCCATATTCATCGAGTAATTCAAGTGAGTTTTGATTTTCTACACCTTCAGCCACTATTTCCATGCCGAACTGATGGGCAAGGACAACTACACTTTTGACGATATTTTGGTCAGAAACTTGCTCATCTAATTTTAATACAAAGCTTTTATCTATTTTTAAAATATCGGCCGGTAATTGGCTCAAATACGATAGTGATGAATAGCCCGTGCCAAAGTCATCGATGGCTATTTTAAAACCAGCGTCGCGCATGATTGTTAGTTGTTGAACCGCTTGACTCAAGTTCTTAACCAAGTGACCTTCGGTCATTTCGAACGAAAGTACGCTGGGTGGTAAATCGTATGCGTTTAACAATGAGAGTATTGTCGGTAATAATTCAGCGTTCATGACATCTTGAGCTGAAATGTTGATAGCAACGGTTATGTCAATTCCTTGGGCTCTAAAGCTTTGTATATCCTGAATCGCTTGCTGATATACCCAAGCGGTAATTTCACCAATGAAGCCTGCATGCTCGGCTACCGCAATGAAATCCTCTGGTGATACAAAACCAAGTTCAGCATTGTTCCAGCGAATAAGAGCCTCAACTGCAGTGACTTCCTTTTGCACCAAATTTAATTTTGGTTGATAAAATAAAGCCAATTCACCCTTAGTGTTCGATAATTCTTTTTTCAGCTCAGTAATAATAGATAAGCGCCGCGTATACTTTTCTTCTAAACCGGCACTAAAATGTAAAATAAATTGACGAGTAATTTGTGCTTCATCAATAACGATATTCATGCGCCTAAATAATTCACTTGGCGATTGTGTCTCGGATGGGCAATTAATGACCCCCATTGCAACCGTCATAGGAATACTTAAATCGCCGCTTAGCACATCGCCATCGAGTCGTGTTTTTATTACTCTCAGTTCTTCTTCGCTCAAAATTTTGTCAGGTACCCAGAGCAATTCTCCGCCCGTCAATCGAGCGGACAGTCCGCCTAAGTTCATCACTCGGCGAGCTAACTCTTGCAAACATAAATCGCCATTATGATAACCAAAAGTGTCATTGACGCCTCTGAACCCAAATATGTTAATACCCACCGCTTGGAAGGTGTCTTTGTTATCAAATTTCTTGGCTAGTAACGTTTCGGCATGATTGCGGTTATACAACGTGGTAAGCACGTCATGCTGAGCCTGATAGACCACTTTTCTTTCTCTGTCTTGAATGCTTTCCTGCATCGTGTCAAACGCGTGAGAAAGTGTGCTCAGTTCAGATGAATGCCAATCAACATCAATTTTTTCATCATAAACACCGAGCGAAATTTTCTTGGCATGATTGGTCAATGAACGTATCGGTTTTACTAATTTACGAGAGAATAATGCACCTAACACCGCAGCAATCAGAAGGGCAAGGAGGGCGATCCAACCAATGTTAGTTTGCAGAGCAATGAAATCGGCGAACACAACTTTTACTTCGTTTGACAACATAATGTCAATTTTCAAGCCTGCTTTATTGATGAACGTAAATCTGGTTGAAATTAGCTTGTCGTCAGGTGAATAGGCTAGGAGAGGCAAATACAGTGTGTCCGTATCCTCAATTTGAATATTCTGAGTGTATTGTTCGGGATTTAATGTACTTATTCTATAAGCGTCTTTATCGTCAATGTATACGATGAGGGTTGTGTCAAGTTGAGTGATGTTCTTTAGTTGCTCGGCCAGTGCAGAGTCTATTTCAAATCCCACTAAGGCAACAGCAATGGGACGAGGTGCATTGATGCTAGAGAATAGCACTTGGTAGAGCCTATTATTGATAGACAGAATTGAACTTGAGTTTCCTTCAGATATTGCCGAATTGATAAGCTCAGGATAAACGAAAGATGACTTTGCTGGAATTAGTTCGGGCACACTGGTTATGGTATTCGCATCAAGTGAAAATAACGCAGTAAGGTCGGCGTTAATACGTTTGCCGTGATTCGACAGTACGCTGTCAATTGTGGGCTTGTCTCCACTTCCTACTGCTCTCTTAAAGCCATAGTCGCCAGTTAATACGGTAACTGAATTCGCTAGCTGCTTTGTGCGATTTTCTAGGACAAGTGTGAGTACATTACGCGCAACCTCTAAATCATATTTGAGTCTGGACGCAGCTTGTTCACTTGTCGATTTCCATACAAACAGCACCAAGACTAGCGTCGTTAAAACGACGATCCCGATAATAAGCTTGTTAATGCGTTTATTTAAAGATTGTTGCATTTTTTATTCGTTATCAATTAGTTACCAAATTTTTTCTTAAAACCAGTGTTAAGGTCTGGTTTCTCAACTTCTAAGCCAAATGGCAAAGTAATACGGTGACTTTTCGTATTACTGGGTAGGCGCACGCTGACTCTCTTCGTTTGCATCGGCGACAGCTCGGGATGCCAAACAGTCAATTCCACTTCTGCTGCCGTCTTTATATCATCAGGCAAAGGAATTGACACCTCTCCTAGGTTATCGGTCATTGCTGTTAATTCACCACCATTTATATAAATATAGCCAATCATATTGTCGTGAATATTACAGCCGAGAACAACCACCCCCTCGTTTTTGAACGCGAGTGGTTTTGCTTCACTACCACTAAATAATTGAATTTCAAATTGATTAGGATGTGAAAAACTATAAACATGGTGCCTTACAGCGTCACTGTTGGGGAAATCCACCAGTTGATTTTTTTGTATTACTAGCACGTACGGAGCAAATTGTTTGTCCACTTGGTCCATAATCGCCTGCGTTGTTTGTTTCTCTACCTTAATTTGCGGAAACGAGATAACGGCATTCGCGACAGCTTGCCCATTTTCATCGAGGATCTTGAGGTCAAGAGCCTCGGCAATCTGAACCTGACTCATCAGTAATGCGACAAATGCGGTAAAGATTGGTCTGCTAAATTGCCTGTTTTTAAACAAAATGGATTCTCGATAACAATATGATTGGCGTATACAATAACAAAATACCAGACAGTTCTAGAGTCAGTACTAATAATTAGGTATGAAAATTTATATTTAGTATTAAATAAAAAAGCATGTTGCGGATATTGCGCTTTGAAGCGCAACTATTAAGTTGTGGTGCTGCGTTTGGTTGTGTATAAATAGGCGTGGGTTTGTCCAAGGCGAGCGCCAAGCTTACGAATATGATTTTGTGCTAAGCAATCTAGAGGTTATTAAATGAAAGGTATCGTATTTACTGAATTTTCCGAGATGGTCGAGAAGATGTTCGGTGAGGATATGCTCGATGATATCATCGATGCAACACACCCCAAATCTGGGGGGGCTTATACGACGGTAGGCACCTATGATCATGTTGAGTTAGTAAACATGGTCGTGGAATTAAACAAACGCACTGACATTCCTGTTCCTAAACTGATTTATACGTTTGGAGAATATCTCGGAGTAACCTTTGCTGAAAAGTTTACTTCGTTTTTTGTTGCTGCTGGCAATACCTTTGAATTTCTCAAGCAAATAGACAATCACATTCATGTTGAGGTTAAAAAACTTTATCCAGATGCCGAGCTACCCGGGTTTTCATACAAAACGGGTGAAAATCCTGATGATCCTTTTGAGCTCCATTACAGCTCTACGCGCGGCTTCGCCGATTTAGCTGAAGGACTAATTTGCTCAACGGCGAAGTATTATGGTGAGAAATTTCAGATTGAGCGCAATGATTGGATAGAGGGCGATGTTCACCACTGCATATTTACCATTCAACGCATCGCATAATCATTTTTGCGCTGTAATAAGCCACACGAGGTTATTACAAAGTGAAGGCAAGCTTTTTCTTAATGCTTTTCTTGTAAGGTGTGGCGACTAATGTTGCAAGGTCTGTTGGCTTTCCGAACAAATAACCCTGTAACTGGTGACACCCATGAGCAACTAAGAAGTCCATTTGCTGGCGGGTTTCAACGCCCTCAGCGCAAATGTTTAAGTTGAGCTGCTTAGCCATTTCAATCACAGTTTTCGTCACTAAGGTGCTGCGTTTTGAGATCCCTAAATTGTCTACAAACTGCTTGTCAATTTTGAGCGTGTTAAGTTGGATTTGGGTTAAATAGCTGAGTGACGAATAACCAGTGCCGAAGTCATCAAGCGCAATAGATGAACCTAACGTTCTAATGTTCTCGAAGAATGCGTTCGCCATATCAAAGTTTTCAAGATACGTTGACTCAGTCACTTCAAACTCAATGCATTGGGGCTTGATCATATAACGTGCATAAAGTGATGTAATGAGTTCTAAAATCTTAGTGTTTTTTAAGTCGTGAGCGGACAAATTGAGTGACACAACCGTGTCTTCACCAAAGTGCTCTAGGATCCTCGCGTAATCGAACATCACTTCTTTTAACAGCCACTCTGTAATTTGATTTATTTTACCGCTTTGCTCTGCAATCATAATAAATTCAGCAGGCGATACCATCCCTAGTTCAACGCTGTTCCATCGAAGCAGGGCCTCGAAACCGACAATGTGTTCATCGGCATTAACCTTCGGTTGATAATAAACTTGAAATTCGTTGTTGCGTAAACCGGCCACAATACTGTTAGCAATAATAAGCCGACGCCTGTTATCTTCCATCATGGCAGGAACGAAAAGTGTGTGTTTATTTTTACCTTCTACCTTCGATTTATACATGGCAACGTCAGCGTTACTCACAAAGTCGCTTAAGTTGTAGCTAGCATCTGTTGCGCGTGCAATACCAATGCTCACACTGATCAATATTTCCCAATCACTAATATCAAATGGTTTGCTAATTTCCTTAATGATACGGTCAGCGATGTCGGTTACAACAAAGTCATTCGGATCGTTATACAGTAGAATAAGAAATTCATCGCCGCCAAGACGGGCAATCAGATCACCATGGCGTAAAAATCGCTGTGTACGTTTACTGGCCTCAATGAGCAGCTTGTCGCCCACTTCATGGCCGTGCGTGTCATTAACGCCTTTAAAACCATCGAGGTCGAAGTACATGAGCACCATGTTATCGTTTTCACGCTCTGCTTGACTCAGCGCTTTACGCAACGTTTCCATAAAATATTGGCGATTAGGTAAACCCGTTAAGCTATCAAAATTGGCTAACCTCTCCATGTCTTTGCGCTGCTGCATCAACTGTTGAGTATACTGCTTATTTTTGATTTCTTCGTCGTGGATGGTATCCATCATACTGCTCATCTCAGTACTCAAATCAATAACTTCTTGTTTACCATCGACTTTAATATCAATGCTGTAGTCGTTAGTTTCTTTGATTTGATGGGCCAAACGAGCCAGTTTTTGAAACGGCAATAACATTTTGCTGTTAAGCCATAACGAAAAGGCGATACCAATACCGATAACGATAATGGTTAAAGGAAGGACATTTTTTATTAACTCGAGTTTGCTTCGGTCGAGTGGGTTTTGTAAATCATTTGCTATTAATAGGTAACCAATTGGAAATGCTTCTTCACCGATTAACTTTTTGGCGTAAAGCTGGCCTTTATTTGTCGACATTCCTATCTCAAGTTTGCGCAACTGTTCTATATCGACGGGTAAATCTATGCTGCCAGCTATCTGTAGTGACTCTCCTGCATGAAACCCAACTTTGTTAAAGTTTTTATCAACGACTATGGCGAAGTCTACATTTTCATATTGTGATAAATTCAGTAGGGAATTGGTAACGGCAAGTTTATCTATATCTGAAGCCCCTAGAATAGGGAATAGATCATCAGCCATGTTATTTGATAAACCATCAAGGTTACTGGTAACCGCTTCACTATAGAGGGCTTCATGTTGAAAAATTGCAAAACTCAATACGGCGGCACACAAACTCGCAATAGCTAAACTATTGAAAGCGGTTAATGTTGAGCGTATCGTTTTAAACATCATAAAAATCATTATAGAGATGCGTTATGAAATTAATACCCCATCTTTGTGTTAGAGAGTATGTGTTCATATCGAATGGTATAAATAATGCTAGGCTAAGTTTGTTTTGTGGTCGCTTCGGTGCAAAAGGTGTCTAAATGTCGGCTTGCGTTGATATATTCATAAACGACAATTGTACAAATTAAAAAATTCCATCAAACTGTTAACTCGTGATAGAAAGAACACAAAATGAATTAAGTAAAGGATTAATAATGAGTAATGAAATAGCATTAAATCAACAGGTTGAGCTGTCAGGCACATGCGAAGTTGAGGACATGAAGCTGCAGTCGCTGTCTCCAAAGTACCGCACGTTGAATATTATTGTGTCATTGGTCATTGGTTTGCTTATTGTTAGTATTATTGTTTTGTTAGCAGTGCAGCCCTTCTTTTCCATGCCTGAGAAGTACCTAGATTACTATCATATTGCTGCATTGGCTGTTGCATTTCTAACCTTGTGGTCGGTGCTATACAGCTTCTTTGCCGACCCCAAAAAGCAATATGCGCTACGCCAGTTTGATGTGCACTTTCAATCGGGTTTGCTATTTTTTCGCACCGTGAGCCAGCCAATCATGCGTATCCAGCACATTGAAATTGAACGCGGGCCAATAGAGCGCAGCGCTGGTTTAGCTACATTACAAGTATTCAGCGCGGGTGGGGCAAACCATACGTTCGAAATTCCGGGGCTGGTGTACGAAAAAGCGATCGAACTGCGACAATTTATTCTGAATCATAAGGACGTAAGTCAAAATGGATAATACCGAGCTGTCTGAAGATACAATAGACACGCAGCGAGTTGCTGAACTACAAAATGGAGAGTGGCATCGACTGTCACCTATTAGTATTGTCTATTTCGCTGTGAGCTCCCTTTATGCATTCGCAAATACCTTGTTTTATCTGATACCTGTTGTTGCTCTTAACTTCGACAAAGTTAAGGAACAGCCGCTGATTATTGTTGCTGTGGCATCGTCAGTGTTACTTTTGTTTTTCGTTACGGGTGTAATGAATTACTGGTTTTATCGCTTTAGAGTTGGCGCGAATAGAATAGAAATCAAACAGGGTGTTTTTAAAAAGTCACACATTGATTTACCTTTTGAACGAATTCAAAATGTTAAGTTATCTCAGCCACTATATTACCGCATAAATGATTATTCTTGTATAGAACTGGATACCGCCGGCAGTGCAAAACAAGAAGCAAAAATTGTCGCGTTAAAAACGCATCTAGCCGAGCAGTTTAGACTCAAGATACTCGAAACAGCGAATGACTTACAAAGCGTTGAATCCCCTGCGGCTGAAAATGCAGACACCGCATCAAAGGAAGTGATATTAAATCGTCGCAGTATGCGTGATTTGGTCATTCACGGCCTAACAAATAATCGTATCTGGATTTTTTTGGGGGCGCTTGCGCCTTTCTACAGCGGAATTTCAGACGCTCTGTCTCAGCTTTTTGAATCCATAGGTTTCGATGTTGAAGCGTATTTTAGTATAGAAACTCAAGCTTGGTGGGAGTTCGGTTTGCATGTCTTGTCAGTCGCTATGCTGATCATGCTTGTGGTGGTTTTGTTATCCGTTGTTGGTGCTATTTTAATGTTTTATAAGTACACCTTGAGTAAAACTAAGGACCGTTATATTCGACGCTCAGGTTTGCTCACTAAGCATGAAGTCAGTATGAAGCTCAGTCGGATTCAAATAATGGTGCAAGCGCAGGACTGGCTCGATCTACTTTTAGGAAGAGTTAATTTATCATTTGAACAAAACACCTCAGGGGCGGCGAACGCGAATAAGTCGAATGAGCATATGTCGAATAAGTTGCTTGTTCCTTCTGTAACCGTCAAGGAGTCGCTAGCATTGATGAAGGACGCAATGCCTAGCCAAGCATTAGGCGAGCAAATATTTAAGCCGATTTCTAAGCGTTATATATTGCGAAGCGTTATTTTCATTGCGCTCCCTGTTGCTGCCTTGGTATTCGCCGCGATGTTTCAAAAAAATCCGACAACGGCTGCAATTTTCGCTACTGCTGCGCTTGCCATTATCGCTGCAATATCGGTAATTAGGTGGAAGCGTTGGGGTTACAGTTACGACAATGAGTACTTTTACCTTCGAAAAGGTTTTTTGGGCGTGAATTATTACTGTTTTCCGATGCATAAAGTGCAACAGGTACAATTTAAACAAAATATATTTATTCGACAATATCAATTGGCTACATTAAAAGTGGTGTTAGCGTCTGGCGCAAAACTAGTCCCCTACATGCCTGCGGGAGAGGTAAGAAGCATCATTAATCGGATAATGGGTCAGCTAGTTGTCGATAAACGCTCTTGGATGTGAGCATTCGGTGAGTTTGTGCTAGATATTTTGCGGTACAATTACTAGACAGAGAGATATAAAGTGCGGTAACTTGGTTGCGGAGAATTATTGCTTTGTAATTGACCAGTTAGGTCAATTATAAATAATTAACAAGGACTGTCACGCCGCGTGAAAAGTAAAAACTCTAAACATAATGCCGACTCTACAATAATTCTCTTTATCAGTGGTTCAATCATGCTGTGCCTGCTGCCGTTTTGCATTATTAGAATTGTGCAAGGCGATTGGCCAATTGCGGCACTGAATGTTTCAATTACGACCCTGGCCTTCGCTATCTTCTGCTATGTCTACTTTACGTTTAAAACACTGATTGCACGCTGGGGCCTTTCATTATTAAGCATGTTCGCGATGCTAAGCACGATACATCTTAAGGGAGCCGAACACGTACTTTGGCTTTATCCTGCGTTAACGACGGTTTTTTATATGCTTTCAGCTCACTTCGCCGCTGTCGTCGGAATAGTTTGTCTAGGGGCTGCTTTTGTTACTATCTACCCAGATGTAAATTCCTTATATCTACTCACTATCGGGGCTACCGCAGCTATTACGTTTGTATTCTCATATGCATTTTCATTGAAAATGCATAAAAAAGCGTACTTTTTTCGCAACGAGTCAGAAACCGATCCGCTCACCGGCTTGGGTAACCGCCGCGCCCTTGACAGTAAACTTGCCGAAATCAAAAAAGAAATTAACACCAAAGCGCTGTCTTCATGCTCGATGCTTTTACTCGATATTGATAACTTTAAACATATTAATGACACGTTTGGACACAAATGCGGAGACCAAGTGCTAGAAGCATTTGCTGGCGTCTTGCTGAAAGGAATTAGAGGTAAAGACAGTGCTTTTCGCTTTGGTGGTGAAGAGTTCGTGATCATATTAACGAATACTCCACTTGAGGGGGCGCTGACGTTGGCGAATAACCTACTCAAAGATATCGAAACGACACAATGGGAAATGCTTGAAGATAAAGTGCTTACATCATCTGGGGGGGTTGCCGAGCTAGTTGGTACTGAAGCTTCTTATGACTGGATTTCGCGTGCCGACCGAGCCCTTTATGAGGCTAAAAATGCAGGCCGCAATCGAATTGTGGTTGATAGTTCTCATCTGGAAAATTGTGCGGCGGTTTAGCCGCATTGCTATCTGTAAAACCTTAGAGAATTGTTCGAATAACACAAAAATTCAGCAATTTAATATCAGCCACACTGATGTGCTTTCTCATTTTTAAGACTTACCCCACCTATAATGGATTGGTTTAGGTAACTTTTTCTGGGGCGGCTCTTTCATCAATAATGCTGCATGTATGACAATACCTAAGTTTGAAATTAGCGTTCAAAGAAAAATAAAGCAAATATTATGAGTTTTGATACACAATTACTTAACAAGAGCAGACAAAACTTACAGTCATATGATGAGATATGGGTATTCGGTTACGGCTCATTGATTTATAAAGTTGATTTTGACTACATTGAGCGTAGACCTGCCAATATATATGGCTATGAGCGCAGACTCTGGCAAGGAAGTAACGATCATAGAGGCACAATTGAACAGCCAGGGCGTGTCGCAACATTGGTTCCATCTGCCAACACTGCATGTTTTGGGATGGCTTACAAAGTTAACCCGACGGTTTTTGAACATTTAGACTACAGAGAAAAGAACGGCTATTTGCGAGAAGAAATAATCGTCGAGTTTACATCAGGTCCTAGCGTTGGACAAACCGTCAGCGGTCTGGTTTATATCGCAAACCCAGAAAACGAAGCATATTTAGGAAAAGCCACTATAAGTAAACTTGCCATGGAGATTTACGCGAGTAAAGGACCAAGCGGTGAAAACAAATGCTATGTATATGATTTAGCAAAGTCATTGCGCGAACATGGAGTTTACGACGAGCATATATTGGCTGTTGAGCGCGCTCTACGTGTGCTAGATTCTAATGTGAGTTGAGGCTGTAGCTAATTTGTGTCTGAATAATTTACTCATCTCCTGCACCTAATCTTGCTATGCTGCTAGCATGACAATTTCTTATTAGGTGGCTAAATTAAGTATGTCACTACAATAAAAGAAAATACAAAACTGTGTTATTGATTATATTAGCTTGGTTAATTATCCGACAAACACTAAGAATTTAAATGAATGAAGAACGATTAAAGAAGCGATACCTAAGAGAGCGAAATGCGCGAGAAGAGGCTGAAATTGTTTTAGAGCAAAAATCTCTTGAACTATTTCGGCGTAATCAAGAGCTTGAAGATTTCAAAAATAACCTTGAAAGGCAGGTTTTTGAGCGGACTCAAGATGCAGAAAAAGCAAAAACAGAAGCGTTTGCAGCCAACCAAGCTAAATCACGGTTTTTAGCAAACATGAGTCATGAAATTAGGACTCCTTTGACCTCCATTATTGGTTTTGCTGAGGTATTACTCGAACACAGACTAAGCCTTGACGAAACCGAAAGATATTTGACCACTATTATTAGTAGTGGTCGTCACCTTACTGCTTTATTAGGTGAAATATTAGATATCAGCAAAATTGAAAATCAGAAGCTAGAACTTGAAGCAGTGCGTTTTAACCTTCCCAACCTATTACAAGATATTGAACAAATATATTTTTTAAATTGCAGTAAAGAGCAGCTTGATTTTGCTTTGGTACTCGACTCGGTGATACCAGAATGGATAGTGTCAGATCCAACCCGGCTCAAACAGGTGATGCATAACCTGCTGAGCAACGCGATAAAGTTTACTAAAGTTGGAAGTATCAGACTGCATATTGGGTTTACATCGAGTACCAATAGTCTACAGATTAAAGTAGTGGATACCGGTATCGGTATCGCGGCCGACAAACACGCCTCCATATTTGAATCTTTTCGTCAAGCCGACACCAGTATTACGCGCAATTTTGGTGGTACTGGATTAGGTTTATTTATTACAAAGAGTTTGGTTAGCTTAATGGGGGGGGCGGTTGAAGTCGAATCAAGCGTTGGAGTAGGCTCGCGTTTTTCTGTAAATATCATCTGTCAAGGATATGAAGGTGAAAGTGACATTTCAAGAGAGAGTGACATTTCAAGAGAGAGTGACATTTCAAGAGATAGTGCGATTGTGGAAGCTAAACCTCTGCTAATCCCATCTTTAGTTGGAAATATACTGCTGGTAGAAGATACTGAGGTGAATCAACTGTTGATTACGTTTAACCTCCACAAAGCAGGGGCAAGTGTAGATTTGGCGGTGAACGGTCACGAGGCATTACAAAAGGCATTGACCGGGCAGTATGACTTAATATTGATGGATATTCAAATGCCTGTAATGGATGGTAAGGAAGCGATGAGATCACTTCAACAACTGGGTGTAAGTACACCCATTTATGCGTTAACGGCCAATATAATGCCTTCAGACATTACAGAGTATATGTCAATCGGTTTTTCAGGTACCTTAGCTAAACCTCTTGAAGTAGCTGCATTATATAAAGTGCTTAGCCAACACCTGAGTGAGAGTCATAATAACGATCGGAATGAGTTAAAAGGAACTGAGCAATTTATTCAAGATCCAAAAATTAGAACGCTTTTTTATACTGAGTTAGTTAAGCAAAATACTGAATTAACCGAAAATATTCAAAGTCTTAACTATGCCAATTTGATGAAAGCCGCACATATAATTAAGGGCTCTGCAGGGAGTTTTGGTTTTAACGATTTAACCAACCTTGCTGGGCAATCATTGCTATTACTAAAACAAAAACAGAATGTAGAAGGGATACGACATTGTATGATCCTTCAACAAAAATTAGTGGAGATGTTAGATGAGTTTAATGATTAATATCTTGCTTGTTGACGATGTTGAATACAGCCGAGAGTTATTGCGGGCGGCTTTGGTGGGCTGCATGCGTGAACATGAAGTCAAAATCGAGGCTAACTTTTTTCATTCTTCCACTGGCAAATTAATACCTGAACAAATAGTGCAAAATAGCATTGACTTAGTTTATTTAGACATCGAATTGCATAATATCAGTGGTCTAGAGGTATTAAAGGAAATCCGGAAAGCCGAGCCCAATATTATGGTTGTGATGGTGTCTGGTGAAAGTTCAGCACAAAATGTCACCACAGCAATAGAAACCGGAGCGAATGGCTTTATTGTTAAACCTTTCAATTCGGGACGCATTTTAAATTCGTTACAAAACTATGTAAAGAAGGCCGGAAAGCGATGAAAAGTATAGGCACTGTCAACTTAATAAATGACGACCAAGCCTAAACATAGTAGTAACTGCCCAATGATAAGATAGGAATCGTTGTGCTCGACCATGCGATTTAAACGTGAGCTTGCGGCCGTTGCATCTATGACGAGCTGTTCGAGTATCAACTCATGCGGCCTATCGTAAAGTGCTTAGCTCAGTTAGAAAATACCTGGTTTAGCGGACGCTTACTATGCACACTGGCCACTAGTATCCAAAACGAAAATTAAAAATGCCGCTCACCTGAGGTGAACGGCATTGCTCTTCTAAAATGGCTTTGGTGATATACAGGCAGAAAAACGCCTTTAATCCATCCTTTCTTCGCGCAGACTCTACCGCATATCAAGTACTTGTGATTTGTTTGCCTCTAATAACTGTGTGTCTAGTGAATTAGGTTCAAACACATTATTCAGTGCAGCATCGATATTTACAGGTCGTTCATCAAGTTTGAGCCAATACCGCTCCCCTGATGATATGAATTCAATAAATCTTTCAGGGTACTCTGGGTAATTAAATGCCACATCGAGATCATAAAACTTGTGAATATTTAAAGCGTGGAAACGAGTTTCGCTATTCACCGACTTTATTGCGTATAACACTAGTCCGCGGTCATTGTATAACACACAGCCATCTAGCGGTGATGGCGAAAAGCTATCAGGAATACAAAAGTTAAAATCACTTTGGCTTATGTATCGTCTCATTGAGATACTGCCGTCATCGGCAAATTCCCAAAGTGCTGGCGCTACAAATATTTCATCTTCCGTTATCTCGCCGTCGCCATTATCGTCAAAAGTACTCACTTGTAGTCCAGTTCCATCTGCATATATTTCTAGCCAGAAACGGTCATTCTGGTCGCCCAAGAAATCCCAATCCAATGCGTAAATGCCAGGTGTATTCTCACTGGTCCATGCGTCTTGCGGATATAGCATTCGTCCTGAATCGGCAGAGGCACTGCTTGAATCTTCAAAGCGTGCTGATGTTAAAGGTGTTATGCCATCTCCCGCGTCTAAGGTTGTTATAGTAAACGTTTCTTCCCCATCAACAATTACAATCTCGCCTTGTGTATTAATCGTCCAACTTGCAATAGTTTCCTTAAAGATCGTAGCACCATCTGCAGCATAATCAGGCGTTTTAATCGCCACGGTGCCACCGTTAGCAACACTTCCACTAAACTCTGCTAACGCATACCAATTTTGAATGCTAAATGTCTCTTCTCCATAAAAAGGTGATGTGAAGTCTTTATTATAAATACCGTTGGGAATAGGAATAGCATATTCCACGTCCATCTCTAAGAACGTAGCTGCGTTTTGAACACCGGACGATTTTATGGCAGTAATAACGGAAGAGCTCATCGATTCAAAAGCAATTCGTTCGCCATTAGGATAGAAGAATAACGTCGTATACTGAATCCCAAGTTGTAAGCTGTTTGCGGACTCAGAAATCACTTTATAGTTCGCACTAACAGTTTTAGTATTTTGCTCGATTTGTCCATATTCAGAATCGAAAATGAAACTTACAGAAACTAATTGCTCAACATATGTAGCTAAAACGCCATCTGCAGTATTTTCCCATGTAAAGCTTTGAGTTCCAGACTCTTGACCGCTTTGGATAATTGTTATGTCCTGACCCGTACCGTTGGCTTCGAAATTCAGCTGACGGCCTCCTCCGAATGTACCTTCAGGCGAAATCAAATAGAACGTTCCAACAATAGAGTCTGTATCGATATTACTATTGACTACATCCTTGTCATTCAAAATAGCATCCTGCGCTTCTTGGTATATCTCAGGCATACTGGTTTGAGCGTTGCTAAGATATGCAGATGCTATTTCTACATTTGAGATAAGTTCGAGTGTATTTGCAACGCCTTCAGGCAATGTCAAACTCGGGTTATTTGGCGCATAATCAATGACAAGCTTAATGGCTGTTGCAAATGGCAAAATCAAACTCGAGTCGCTGGCAACAGATGCATCAGATAGCTGTTCGAGTGTTTCGATTGTTCCATCATTAGCAATCTCGAGTGCGATGACATTCGCCGTGCTCACGTTAGTAACATTAACATTGAATAACTCATCTACCTCTAATCGACCATCTTCACCTGCTAACTCCACTAATTGATTAGCACTACCGAGCAATGACTTCAGTTTAACAATGCTGTTTTGCTCTGGGCCTGTTGCCGTCGCGGTCACTAGTGAATCACCTAGGTCATCATCGATACTAACCGTTGCGCTGTATGCGCCTTCTTGATTGGCAGTAGTCGTAATTGTTTCACCACCGGCTTCAATTGATACATTGGCATTGGCGATTGGCCCATCAGTGACCAGCCCATTTATTGTCACTGATATCGAAACTGATAGAATTTCTACAGTGATATCGGCAGTGTTAGTGGCACCTTCGTCATCTGTCACTGTTAAACGAAGCGAAATACTTTCATCACTCAGTACCGAGGGAGCAGTAAAGCTCACAGTATCAGTGTCAGTATTAGTCAGCGTTACCGTTGGACCTGCAAGTTGCTCCCATGAATAGGATGATATTTGGCCGTCATCTTCAACTATCGCAACGATACTCGCTTCTGCCTTTTCTTCAAAAGACGCATCATTCAGCGTGATTACAGGGGCGGTATTTACTGGTGGTGGCGGTGGGGATGTAGGAGCAGGAGCAGTACTATCACCTGAACCACAAGCTGTCAGGCCCAAAGCCAATGCTGTAACTAATCCTAGTCGTTTTAAATTAAATGTTTGTGTACGAACTTTCATTATATTCCCTATAAACTGCTAGTTGCGCGAGGATTTATATTCACGTGTCTACTGTTGATAATTTCTACTAAGTATATAAAAACAAATCAGTTTTATATTTTTTGCGCGGCAATCTTATATTTATAAGATTTGGATAGATGTAATCTTTTGCCAAAAAAAATGTAAGACATTGACTACAATTTTTGTGAGTAAACTTGTAATAATATAAAGCCAATAATAACCCTTTACAGTTTTTCAATTAATTATGGGTTTCGCTAGTGAAATTCATCCACAATGAAAGCGAACTAAGAAAGAGCTAATTGAAGGAAGATAAGCAAAAAATCCTTGGGAAAATGCGCTTAAAAAGCTGATCGAAATTATTCCGAACTTGTAAGGTTGGGTTTTTGGTTCGGACAGGGCTAAGTCAAAGAAAGTTGTAGATATTTCTCAACCGAACACTGAAATTTTACTGAACTGGTGGGGTTGATTTGTCGAAGTCGGGCAGGGAGGTAGCAGAAAATGTGAAATCCTGAAAAACTGAGCAAATTAGCTTTGAGTATATGACGCCTTAGGGCAGGTTGCTGCCCTTTGCTTACTTTAAAATGTTGATACTCCCTAGGTCATTCCTGCGCAGGCAGGAACCTCCCATTATCTACAGTAAACTCAAAAATAGCGCCAAATTGTTAACTCTCCTGTGGGTTTAGGAGATTCTTGCCTGCGCAAGAAAGACGGTAAGTTGTTTCAACGGCTGCAAATGGCACATTCTTCCCGTACGATTTTGAACGGCTAACGACCGGTATTGCCGTTTTCTTGTCTGTCACGGCTATAGCTAAAAACCTCATTTTCAGCAAAAAATTACAATTCCAAGCTCTGAATGCTCATAGCTAGTAAACGACTTATGATTCAGCCTTACTTACGCCAGTAGTTTCCAATTGAATTACGTCGAGCATTTCTTGGCTGAGCTTTTTCTTGACGCCACATTTCAAGTAAGTTGCGCTCAAACTGGTGGACAATTTCGCTATCACAGTCATGTGTTCTTAGCAGTTCTGAAATGCCTCTATACACATCAATCGCTTCTGACGCACCCGCAATGCGGGCAGTCAGAAGGATCCCGCCATTTTTGTTGCACATTGAATTACATGCCGTATCAAATTCAGGTTTGATTATGTATTTCGTCGTTCTTCTCACTGCTGCATCACTTCCCATAGAAACCCCACCGAGCGTTTCATAAACCTGTTCCGGATACGTTGTTGTGAAAGTAACTTCCGTTGAACTCGGCCCGAAACATTGCTTTGGCCACTCGCGTGACGTAGCTAGTAAGTAGTAACCCAACGCATCTTCCAAAAATGTAAAATTGTTTCCTTTCGCGCTGAGGCTATTGATAATAACCCCATGTGCCATTGCCTCGTCTCCACCAGACGCCGCTATTTGGCCCAAGTAATCTCCTGCAAGGGCATTCTGCTTATCGAAATTGCCGTCGTAAATCGCCTGCAAATAATAGCCACCCGCTATAGTGCACAGCTCACATGTTTTTTCGAACTCTACTTTCTCCGCTGCTCTGTCTGCCGCTTCTTTCACGCGAATTTTTGCTTTAGCTACCATGGCTTTTTCTGCACCTCCGTCACCACACAGAACCGGAAAATCTCCAACAATGTCGCCACGCGATGCGTTTTCTATCTTTGCAAGAATGTTCGGATTGCTATAGATAGAAGCGTCTTTAAGATCATAGCCCGACTCCACCATATATATTTGACTTGGGCCAACTAGCCGGCCCGATTCGCGGCTGTAGAATAAAGTTCCTCCGGCCAAACCGATATAGTCTACGTCCGATCCAGCCAACTCAATATATTCGCTGTCGGTCAACGGAACGTAAGCCTTGGTGCCTTTCTTGTAGAGTTTATTACCCAAAACGCCTTGGATACTGGGGCAGCTTTCGATTTTTCCGCTTTGGAAATCACTGAGCTTATAAGTGCTAATCCCATTTTTAAGTGACTGCTCCCAAGCGAGCGAGTGCGGTAGCGAAAGCGAAAGCGACATCAAAACAACACATAGAACAGTTCTTAAATACACGTGATTACCTATACATTATTCAACAGTTAAAATACGAAAGAGATAATACAAAAGAGATAATACTAATTATATTGCATATTAACTAATGCAAATCGTCAGTGCCGAATTTAAGATAAATTAACACCATCAACTTCGCCTATTCTAACGGGCAGGTGCTTGCGTTTTTTTGCATTGTCTTTTTGTGGCTGCATGAAACCTCCTTATAGCAGTTGCACAATTAAACACACAAATGTTGCGCATTCAAAATCGTGTGTTTATATTGGAAAACTACTGAATGACAGAAATACTCTCGAAAATGCTTCCAGTTTAATCCGCTTCAAATATCGTAATTTATGTATACATCAGCCGATTTCTTTGTAGAAAGCCTCAAGCGTTTAACTCAGATATGTTGCGGCCTTTGTTCAAATTCAATGGAAAAAATATGCCTGATTGCTGACGTAAGCTTTTGCTGATTTTCGACATTCACATTTGATTTGAAAGTTTTTTGACTGGGCTAAGTTGGAGTGAAGCGACAGGTATTTCCCGCAAACTGTCGCCAGTATCGTTCAATGTTTTATAAGCGTTTTTGCGCGAAAATATATAAATGCTGATTCGGCCAATCATCGTTTTCAAGGTGCCTACAAACGCAATTGCAATCAGCTAAAATGTTTAATAGCGTTGGGACACCTAGCGCGGCATGATAAAGCTTCTGTCGAATGAATCGACTGCTCCCGTCCCCGGCTTCGTCAACTGCGCCACTCGTAAAAATAATAACCCCGTGATTGTCCAATGTGTTGCGCAGTTTTCTGAGAACTAAATCTTGCTTATGTAAAGGAACATGCCAAATGCTATCCCATGCTGAGATAAAATGGTATTGAGTTGAGAATTCCCACTCACAAATATCCGCATTGCTAATGCTTAACTCGCCAATCTCCAGCCGTACACCCCACATAGCGTTTGAATGCTTTTTGGAACGCCGATTCTGAACTATAACCAATGTGTTCAGCTACTTTCACTATACTCATGCCATCGCTTAATAGCTTTGACGCTATTTGCATACGCCAGCGGTTAATATAGCTCACGGGCGGCTGACCAACATATCGACTGAAACGTTCAGCCAATGAAGAGCGACTCATTCCACATTCTTTTGCCAATAGCTCAAGTGTCCATTTTTCAAAAGGCTGCTCATGAATCAAGGTTAATGCTTTACCAATATGTTGGTCGCGCATAGCAGTAAGCCAAGTCTGATTATCTTCAGTCGCTTCACTCTCCATGTGTTGTCTTAGTGCCTGAGTAAAAATAAGCTCGGTCAGTTTGGTCACTAGATTACGGGCACCTTCACCAGACTTAGCCATCTCATCTAATGTCGATGCTAATAATTGATTCATTAGTCCGCCTTTAGATATATGCTCTTTTACTACTAATACTTCCGGCAAAGTTTGTAAAAGCGGATCAAGTGGTTTGGCGTTAAAGCCTATATAACCGCAAATTAGCTTTGAATGTAAACCCGCTTCGCCAATCTTCACTATCGTAAATGGTTGTTCTTTATTGGATGTTTGTTCGTAAAAACTTGCGGCAGCAGCCGTACCGTGCCAATTATCAATATTGGAGGTCAACATATGGCTTGAACCCCTGGGGAACATCACAACATCACCAGTTTCCAGTCTAAGTGGCGCGACCACCTCATTGTCAGATTTAGCCCATCCATCGCCGTCTAACATAATATGAAACGGAATAACGTGCTCTACGTCAGGCAACATAAACGAACCAATTAGATTCATTGGTGGATTCACTAAGACCCAAGGCTGACCGGCATCAACTTCAAAATATACCGCGCCTTTTATGTGAACGGTATCGAGTATATCTGACAATATATCCATTTAATCTATCCTTTTATTGAGATCTATATACGCATATTTACATTTCAATCACAATTAAATTTTTATTTCAGGTGGGCAAACAAAACAAACTTACACGTTTACGAAAAAGACGATCGGACATTTATTTCCGCAGATTGGCTATTAAATTTGTCAGTAAATCCGCATAAGATGAATCATGCACTTTACATATTGCCAATTAGAGCAAAGAGCTGCTTACAGTAAATTGCTGCGAATTACATAATGTTTAACAAAGGTTTTTTGGGAGCAACAATCTAATGAATTCAATAATTTTTCAAACAATGGATGGTAAATCGGTAGGCATAGAGTACGACGAAATTCAAAAAAATCTGTCAGGTGAACTGATAACGCCGCAGTCTCATGAGTATGAGCAAGCCAGATCTTTGTGGAATGGCATGATAAACAAATCACCCAGCTTATTTGTGCAAGTTAACTCTGACGAGGACGTTGTTAATGCGGTCAATTTCGCGCGTAATCATGGTATTTTGCTGGCGATAAAATCTGGTGGTCATAATATTGCTGGAAAAGCGCTCGTAGACGGCGGATTGGTAATCGACTTCAGCAAACTGACATCTGTCACAGTAAACGAGAAGCAACAAACTGCGAAAGTTCTGCCTGGCGCTACCTTAGCTGACGTCGACAAGGCTACACAAAAGCACGGCTTACTTGTACCCACAGGTATCAATTCAACCACGGGAATCGCTGGCCTGACGCTGGGTGGTGGTTTTGGTTGGGCAACTCGTAAGTTTGGTTTAACCATCGATAGTTTACGCTCAGCTAAACTGGTTACCGCAGCAGGCGAATTACTCGAAGTCAGTGCGACACAGCATCAAGACTTATTTTGGGGAATACGTGGCGGTAGTAGTAATTTTGGTGTGGTTACCGAATTTGAATTTACTCTACACAAAGCAGGACCAGAGGTCCTTGCAGGTATGGTAATTCATCCATTTAGCGAAATAGATGATGTACTTGCGCAATATGAAAAAGCAATTGATAACGCACCCGATGAACTGACTTGCTGGGCAGTCGTGCGCAAGGCTCCCCCTTTACCGTTTTTACCTGAAAAATGGCACGGCAAAGAAGTTGTCATTCTGGCTATGTGTTTCATTGGCGATATAGACGAGGGACAAACTGCTACACAAATAATAAAAAATATAGGTGAACCTATTGTTGAGGCAGTAGGGCCCATGCCCTTTGTTGATTGGCAGGCTGCCTTCGACCCATTGCTCACCGAAGGCGCGCGGAACTATTGGAAAAGCCTAGATATGGCTAGCATCAATGCCAGTACTGTTAAGGAGATTAAGGACGCTGTGAATACATTGCCCAGTGACGAGTGTGAAATATTTATTGCTTACGTTGGCGGCGAAATGACAAAAATCGGCGAAAATGACACTCCTTGGCAAAACCGGCAAACTCATTTTACGATTAATGTACACACCCGTTGGCAAAACCAAACAGATGATAAAAAGTGTCTGCAGTGGACAAGAAGACTGCACGACAGTCTTACCAAACATTCAATGGGCAGTGTGTACGTGAACTTTATCCCAGAGGGGGATGACGACAGTATTGGCAAAGCTTATGGCGATAATTTTGCAAGGCTTAAGAGTATTAAACAAGAATTTGACCCAGCTAATCTATTCAGAATTAATCAAAACATCCAACCCTAACGTCAGCTATGTCGTACCTGCTGTGTTTAGGTAGTATGTCGCGAATGGCCGGTTTTGAATGACCTGCGACCGTCATTAATAGGTCAAGTATGGGCAGATTCCTGCCCTTTGCTTACTTTAAAATATTGATACTCCCTAGGTCATTTATGCGCAGGCAGGAACCTCCCATTATCTACAGTAAACTCAAAAATAGCGCCAAATTGTTAACTCTCCTGTGGGTTTAGGAGATTCTTGCCTGCGCAAGAAAGACGGTAAGTTGTTTCAACGGCTGCAA
>Ga0209309_10000084_pt1 | contig 130156 bp, 117 predicted proteins | sample COGITO_mtgs_1204_2_FD_184807 | JGI IMG/M metagenome (GOLD analysis project Ga0209309, IMG submission 184807) | Pelagic marine microbial communities from North Sea - COGITO_mtgs_120412 (SPAdes) (version 2) | ecosystem: Environmental > Aquatic > Marine > Epipelagic ... | reverse complement strand
CATCCCTCCACACCTTAAATTTTACATCACCATTATCATGATATAAATATTCTGGAGATTGTCCCCAAGAAACAAGACCTGTAAAGAGAATTAATAGTAGAAGTATGTTTTTCATAGTATCAAAAATAAGGAATCAATATTCAATGGTCAAAAGTTATTCTGTATAATGAGATAACCATGAGTTGGAAGAAGTAATCTTCACTTCCATGGTTAGATAATATGCCTTATTGTTGAATGTCTTGTCTTTTGGAGAATAACTTCCAACGGTAGAATAATCATTAAGGGAATCGGGTTGATTTACACTATATTAACCCAAATTGATTGAAATGATGTGTCGTATGATGAATGATTAAAAATATAACTTTTTCACTTTTCATTGTTCCATATATAGGATGATTAATCTGACCTTTAAGTGTGTTTAGTTTCCTTAGTTTTTGAATTAATGCATCTTTTTCATGTTGAAAATTTAAACTAGTATCTGATATTTTTATAGATTTTTCGGTTCTGATATTTTTAGGAGTTTTTAATGGATTTGTTTTAGAAATATATCTTAAAAATAATTTTCCAATTGTAACACCAAAATATTTATACCAAAACGGAACGGTAATTTTACCTGAGTATAAATCTATAAATATGGAACAATGTTTTAACATTTGAGATGGATTCATTATACCCCATTTTGGGACAGAATCGCTATTAATATAACTTAGTTTTTCTATTAATTCTTCAATACTTAATAATGAAACTTTAGACATATTATAAAATTAATAAAAAAACTATTTTCACGGAATGAATATTCCATAAACATCCTGCATGATCTGTTGTTCTATATTGGCCATTTGTCCTTAAGTTTGCACAAAAATAATAAAGCAATTACAGCATGGTATTCGTCCTATTTACAATCAGTTTAATAACGTGTTAAGCAAATACAAATATCATCTATGGCTTCACCTTATAATATTAATTTGGGGCTTCACTGGTGTTATTGGAAAAGAACTTGGGTTGCTAGAAACAACAGCTGTTACAATCGTTTTTTATAGAATGCTAATTGGTTTGATTAGTTTATTTGTAGTGCTTCAGACCCTTAAACATAAAATACAAATCACAAAAAAAGGCTTATTTTCTACACTTGGAACTGGCCTTATCATTGCCGCACATTGGATCACTTTCTTCAAAGCTATTCAGCTATCCAACATTTCGCTGGCTTTAGTTTTTTTATCTACCACAGCGTTATTCACTTCTTTTATCGAACCACTAATACTTAAACGTAAATATGACTTTAAAGAATCATTAATGGGAATAACAATTATTGTAGGAATAGCTATAATTGCAAATACCTCTTCTGATTATTATTTAGCAATGATTTTAGCCCTAATATCAGCATTAGGGGCGGCTTTTTTTTCGGTTATTAATGGAAAACTTGTAAAAGAACATGAACCTAAATCAATCACAATATTTGAAATGCTTGGTGGCTTTATTGGAGTGGCTATCTTTTTTTCCTTAACAGGTGAATTGAATACCGAAACCCTTACCATTGACTGGGAACAATTTGGCTATCTTTTTATTTTGGGTTCAATTTGTACGGCTTTTGCTTTTTTAGTCGGTGTTGAATTGTCAAAGCATTTACCTATATTCACAATGAACATCACAATAAATCTGGAGCCAATTTATGCAGTGATATTAGGTTTACTATTTTATCCCCAAACAGAAGTTATGCCACCAGGTTTTTATTTAGGTGCAACAATAATTTTGGGTACTATTTTCATTAACGCTCTATTTAAGAGAAAAAAAACTTAGTCTTTTTTCCTCCACATAAAAATGTGCGGACTATTTGCGTAGTTTTCAATATTCTTTGAAAACAATATTAATCCTAAATCAGCTAAAACAAGCATTCCTCCACCTCCTAATGTAAGTGTGTACATTACAGGAACTTGGGCCTCCGTTCCTAAATATAATCGGTGTACTCCAAAAATTCCTAACGATAAATCTAAGCCAGCAGCAAGCCATTTATTGTGGTCATTTTGCACCCTTCTTTTCTTTAAAAAGGGAAGTTTTATTTGTATGTGTATTCGTATTTTAGGAACGTCATTTTTGGCAAATACTATATTAGGAAATGTAAAAATTCCCAAGAACAATAATATGATTAGTTTTATTCTCATAAAAAAAGCCACCCTAAACGGATGGCTTAAATTTACAAAGTATTTACTGAATACTATTTTACTGCAGTAAAGTTTTCAGAAACTTTCTCCCAATTAATTACACTGAAAAATGCATTAATGTAATCTGGGCGTCTATTTTGATAGTTTAAATAGTAAGCATGCTCCCAAACATCTAATCCTAAAATTGGGGCACCTCCACAACCAATTCCTGGCATCAATGGGTTATCTTGATTTGCAGAAGAACAAACTTCTACTTTACCTCCTTCATGCACGCAAAGCCAAGCCCAACCAGATCCAAAACGAGTTGCAGCAGCTTTCGAAAAAGCGTCCTTAAACGCTTCAAAAGATCCGTAAGCTGCGTTAATTGCCTCTGCTAATTCACCTGTTGGTTCTCCACCACCATCTGGCGACATAACTTCCCAGAATAAACTGTGGTTAAAATATCCTCCTCCGTTATTTCGTAGAGCTCCATTATTCATGTCCATGTCAGACAATAAATTTAAAATTGGCTTCCCCTCCAGTTCAGTTCCTGCTATTGCATTGTTTAAATTATTTGTGTATCCATTGTGGTGTTTACCGTGGTGGATCTCCATTGTTCTTGCATCAATATGTGGTTCTAATGCGTCGTATGCGTATGGTAACGCTGGTAATTCAAATGCCATTATTGTATGTTTTAGTTAATTAAATTTTGCTTATTTAGAATATTCTAACAAATATAAAAAAAATGTAGTCGAAGCTCTTGAAATAATTGAATCTTTGCATAAACTAGATTTTTAAGATATGATAGTACCACCAACACACGAACATTTTATGAAACAAGCGCTCATCGAAGCGAAAAAAGCTTTTCAAGCTGATGAAGTTCCAGTTGGTGCGGTTATCGTTTGTGACAATAAAATTATTGCCAGAACACATAATCTTACTGAAAGATTAACTGATTTTACGGCTCATGCAGAAATGCAGGCTTTCACTTCCGCAAGTGAATACCTAGGCAACAAATACCTTGATAAATGTTCACTATATGTAACGCTTGAGCCTTGCACTATGTGTGCAGGTGCTTCGTTTTGGACCCGAATAGGTAAAATTATTTATGGCGCCTCTGATGATAGAAGAGGCTTTAAAAGAATTACAGAACCTGTTTTACACCCTTCTACTGAGGTTATAGGTGGCGTTCTTGAAGACGAGGCAAGAGAGCTAATCAAAATATTTTTTCAGAAAAAGAGAAAGTAATATTGCTAATTCATTTTCTCTTTGAAGAGTTTCAAAAACTTGGAAGAATAAACAAAATCGTTCACTTCTTTGTTGGGTGTAGTAATTATTGAATCTTTATCCCCTTCCCAATGGTTCTTTCCTTTGTATATAAACATGATGTTATCTCCTATTTCTAAAACAGAGTTCATATCATGCGTAATTACTACGGTAGTCATGTTGTATTCTTCGGTCAATTCTTTAATTAAATTATCAATCAAAATGGCAGTTAAGGGGTCTAAGCCAGAGTTCGGTTCATCACAAAACAAATACTTTGGCTTCATAACAATAGCCCTTGCTATTGCGACCCTTTTTTGCATCCCTCCACTAATTTCAGAGGGAAATAGGTTGTTTTTATCGATGATATCAACCCTTTCTAAGCAAAAATTAGCCCTATCCAGCATTTCTTTTCTACTCATTTTGGTGAACATTTTTAGCGGAAATATCACATTTTCAATAACGCTTAGGGAATCGAACAACGCTCCTCCTTGAAAAAGCATTCCGATTTGCGTTCTAATTTTCTTTTTTTCCTTTTTTTTCATTGCTGAAAAATCCAAGCCGTCGTAGAGTATTTGACCTTTTTCTGGATTGTGCAACCCAATAATACATTTTGTTAATACAGACTTTCCAGAACCGCTTTGCCCAATAACTAAATTCGTTTTCCCTCGTTCGAATTTAAAGGAAACATCATGCAATACTTGCGTATCACCAAATGACATATTTATGTTTTTTACTTCTATCAAATTAACAGTAATTGAGTTAGCAAAAGGTTTGCTAAAAGAATTAAAACACTACTATAAACAACCGCGTTGGTACTTGACTTGCCTACTTCTAGTGCTCCTCCAATGGTATAATAGCCATGGTAACTAGAAACAGAAGTTATAATGAAAGCAAATACCGTAGCCTTTATTAAAGCATAAGTAATCATCCATAAATTGTCGTCATAGAAAGACTGGATTCCAACTAAATATTGCTCTTCCGGAATTAAACCTGTTCCAAAAGAAGCCATCCAACCTCCACCAAATCCAAAAGCCATGCTAAAGATTATTACTACCGGGAAAATTAATACAGCAGCTATAATTTTTGGACGAATTAAATAAGCTTTTGTGTTAATCCCCATAATTTCTAGCGCATCAATTTGTTCAGTTACACGCATTGAACCTAGTTCAGAGGCAATATTTGAACCTACTTTCCCTGCTAAGATTAAGCTCATTATGGTAGGTGAAAACTCTAGAATAATGGATTGTTTAGCTGTGAATCCAACTGTATAATCAGGAATCCAGGCAGCATCAATTGCCGTAGCTGATTGAATTACAATAACCGCTCCCATAAAAGCAGACATCAAGATTACAATGCCCAAAGATTTGATTCCAAGCTGCATCATTTCCTCCATTAGGCGCGCCCAGTACACCGAAATTTTTTCGGGTTTGGCAAACATTGACAGTAACATCATTGTATATCGTCCTATGTGGTAAAAAATGCCCAATGTAACTTAGTTAAAAAAGAAACGTTTTTAGTATTGCAATAATACTTAAATATTATTCGTGCAAATGTATATGAATTTGTACTTTTAAACATTCAATTATTCATGACGTGCTACAAATAACAAAATATTCAGTTGCAGTTCTTTTAATTTTCTTAATTATAGGATCTAGTTCTTGTGGTTTGTTTAAAAGCAAAAACAAATGTGGAGACTGCCCTACATGGGGACAAAAGGAACTTCAGGCAGACAATAAAAAGGTAGTAAATGTCTGACAAAGAAAAACTTAAAACAATTCTTTGTCCATTTTTTCATGACAGTATTGTCGCTTACGTTGATAGGCTTATATCTCTTCATAAAGTGGAATTTAATCTTTCTAAACCTCGTAAAACCAAATTAGGAGACTACCGAGCCATTCCAAATAAACACCTTTTTATTGTTACTGTAAACAACAACCTGAACCCCGTTCAATTTTTGATAACCGTTTTACATGAACTTGCACATCATGTTACCTGGGTAAAACATAAACGCAATGTAAAACCGCACGGAAAGGAATGGAAGCAAGAGTATCAAAGAATTTTTATACCCGTACTAACAAATGAACATGTTGACGAACCGCTGAAAAGAGTGTTAGCAAGACATTTAAAGAATCCTAAAGCTAGTAGTTTTAGTGATGTTTATCTAAACGAGTTTTTAAAGTCCAATTTTAACGAATCTATAACGCGCGTTTCAGACACTCCTATGAACGCACCTTTTGTTCTTGGAAAAAGAACTTTTGTAAAAGATAAAAAATTAAGAACACGTTTTTTATGTACCGATTTAGGGAACAATAAAAAATACTTGATTCATGGTCATACTGAACTCCTCTAGTCTAAATCAAGCACTTTTTAAAGTTTATCCGTACTTTCGCGCAACTAACTGACCCAAGAAAATTGATGAAGAATAATTACGTAGTTATAATGGCAGGGGGTATTGGAAGTCGGTTTTGGCCAATGAGCCGAACTTCATTACCCAAACAATTTCATGATGTTTTAGGAATTGGAAGTACTCTACTGCAACTAACAGTAGCAAGGTATTTACCTATTTGCCCTAAAGAAAATATTATTATTGTTACAAATGCAGGATATAAAGATTTGGTAAAAGAACAATTACCTGACTTAAGGTATGAGCAAATTTTGTTAGAGCCTAGTCGTAAAAATACGGCTCCTTGTATTGCGTATGCAGCATATAAAATCAATGACGAAAACAAAGATGCAAACATTATAGTTGCGCCATCAGACCATTTAATTATTAAAGAGCTTGATTTTCAAAACACAATCAAGACTGCAATAAATAAAGCTGAATCAGAAAATTGTTTATTGACCATTGGCATCAAGCCAAGTCGTCCTGACACAGGGTATGGTTATATTCAGTTTGAAGACGACAATAACCCAGATCAGACCATAAAAAAAGTCCACACATTTACCGAAAAGCCACCTTTGGATGTTGCAAAAAGTTTTATTGAAAGTGGTGAATTTTACTGGAATTCAGGAATGTTTATTTGGAATGTAAAAAGCATTATAGCGTCTTTTGAAACTCATTTGCCAGATCTAAATAAGTTATTTGCAGCGGGCATTGGCAAATATTCAACTCCCGAGGAAGAAACATTTATCAATCAAATTTACCCACTTTGCAAAAACATCTCTATTGACCACGGTTTAATGGAGAAAGCTAAAAACGTATATGTAATCTTAGCCGATCTGGGCTGGAGTGATTTAGGGACCTGGGGCTCACTCTACACGCATGTAGAAAAAGACGGAGCAAATAATGCAATTATTGGAGATAATGTAATTACCTATGACAGCAGAGACAATATTGTTATGATGCCAAAAAACAAACTTGCCGTAATCCAAGGTTTAGTGGATTATATAATAGTTGAAAGTAATGACACTTTATTAATTTGTAAAAAGCAGGATGAACAAAAAATCAAACAAGTTGTTAATGATATAAAAGCGACAAAAGGAGACGCTTTTGTTTAATCAAAAGCTACCGTAATACATCTTTTCTCTCCGAATCCATCCTTAAAAGAACAAAAATCATTATTGAAAAGCCAAGTATTGCAGACCCTCCTTTACTAAAGAAAGGTAAAGGAATACCAATTACAGGAGCTAAACCAATTACCATTGCAATGTTTATCATATAATGGAAAAATAGTATACTAGCAGTACAATAGCCAAATATTCTCGTAAATTTACTTTTCTGCCGTTCGGCAACCATTATTATCCTAATCAGAAAGGCTGTATATAATATTATCAATAAGAAGCTCCCTAAAAACCCCCACTCTTCTGCCCATGAACAAAATATAAAATCGGTGCTCTGTTCAGGGACATGTTTATATTTATCATTGCTTAAGGTTCCTTTAAAATAACCTTTCCCCACTGGCCCGCCTGAACCAATGGCCGAAAGTGCTTGATAACTATTATAACCAACTCCTTTTCTATCTAGCTTCAAGCCAAACATGACTTCAAAACGATCCCGATGGCGATCCTTAAACACAGTGTCATAAGCATAATTACATGAGAAAACCAGCAGTAATGCCATAGTTCCACCTACGATGTTTGTAATGTATTTCTTTCCTCGGTATCGAGGCATCACCAAATAGGTAATGCCAAAATGAATAAGAACTGTAGCAATCAGTATGATAAATAAATACAGATAATTTGCCGCGAAGACCCAGCCAAAAACATTTACGTTCGCCTCAGACGCTTTAAAAAAAATTGCCATTACCCCTATAATAATTGCAAAAAGCATTCCCAGTAGGATGTTTCCTGATAGTCCCTCTCTATACATCACAAAAATAAAAGAGAAAAACACGAGTAAAGTTCCTGGATCTGGTTGTTGCAAAATGAAAAATCCCGGAATAGCAATAAGTAAAAAGACAATCAATTTGGTTTTAGCTTCTTGTATTTTAACCCCAGTGGTGCTTAGATAATGTGCAATGGCTAATGAGGTAGCAAATTTTGAAAACTCTGAAGGTTGAATGGTAAACCCTCCAATTTTAAACCAAGAATGAGCTCCTTTTATAGCCGGCATAAACAGAACGATTAAGAGCATTAACGTTACTACCCCGTATACTATGTAAGCGGAATTCCTAATAAAACTACCCTCTAATGTGAGAATTAAAATTCCAATTATCAAAGATATAATTATCCAAACCAATTGCTTACCATAAGCTTTGTCTAATGAATAAATCTGCGGAGAATCTTCACTAAAAGAAGCGGAATATACAGTAAGTAATCCAGCAAAAACGAGCACTAAAAACAATCCCAATAACGGAATGTCAACTTTACCTATGATATTTTTTGCTCTGTTTTCCACTATTTAAAATCCGAGTGTTTATCCAATATGATAGCGTCTAAAACCTCTTGCTCCTTCTTTTTTCCTTTCTCTGAAAGTTCTTTTAGTAAATACTTTTCAATCATAAGACTTGCTATTTTTGCTGCCCATACCCCCCCCCAAGTTCCGTATTCAACATATACCGCAATCGCAATTTGAGGGTTTTCCTTAGGAGCAAAAGCAATAAAGACTGAATGGTCATTAAATGTTTCGTTTTGAACAGTTCCAGTTTTTCCACACACTATAATACTATCAATTTGAGCGCCTCTAGCGGTACCATTTTCAACAACCATCTCCATTGCGTTTACAACCGGCTCGAAATATTTAGCTGCAGCCATGCTATAGTTTTTTTTCAAATATTCTGGCCTCTTATAGCCGTCTTTACCTATTTTTTTTACTAAATGAGGAGTGTAATAATATCCTCTATTGGCAATTATAGCGGCCAAGTTTGCCATTTGCAAAGGAGAAACGCCAATCTCACCTTCCCCGATACTATTTGAATAAATTGTACTAAACGCCCACCTATGTTTTCCATAAGGATTAGATTTAGAAGGGAACTCATTATCATAATAATTTGCATCTGGTATTCTTCCTGGTTTTACCCCTGGTATGTCAGTATTTAATTTGGTTCCTAAACCAAAGCTCTTCACCGAAGCGTTCCATTTTTCAATTCCTAAACGACTATCTTTAAAAATACTACTTTCCTCGCCTCTTTGTATTAATCGCTTATAAACTTGATAAAAATAAGGATTACAGGAGTGTTTAATCGCAATTTGCACATTACTTGGGTGTTCATGATTATGGCAATTTACGAGTGTTTTATTACAAGCAAACCCAGTGGTTTCAAATATAACCCCTTCTTGCATTGCGATTAAGGCTTGCACTAGTTTAAATATAGATCCAGGGCGATAATTGTCATTGTAAATAGGCCTGTTTATTATTGGTTTTAGCGTATCGTTATTTAACAGTTCTTTATAGTTCTCGCTAAACTCTCTTCCTGAGAGTTTATTTGGATCAAAAGAAGGTGCCGAAATCAACGTCAATATCTCGCCTGTAGCAGGCTCTATTGCGACAATACTCCCTAATTTATTTGTCATTAACAATTCTCCATAAGCCTGCAGTTTTACTTCGAGAGAAGTATACAGGTTATTTCCTGCTATTGCATAATTCTCTTCCAAATTGGTTTTGTCATTTCCCGCATAGTCTCTTAAGAAAAATGCACTTCCCCGCTCTCCTCTAAGTTCTTTTTCATACACTTTTTCAAGTCCAGTAACTCCAACATAATCGTTTTGATTATAATATTTCTCTCCTGCATTTTGATCTTCACTGTACTGCTCTGCACTTATTTTTCGGACGTACCCCAATACATGTGCTGCAACACCATAAGGGTATCCGCGATTTGTCCTTCGTTTTGAATCAAAGCCATTAAAACTTTTTAAGTTCGGGACAATCCTACTATACTCCTCTTTTGACATGGATTCAATGAAAGTGGACGCCTTGTAACTTACATTATACCCTGTACTTGCATGTTCTATTTTTTGTAAAAACTCTTTTTTAGAAATCTCAAACAATGAACAAAATTGAGCTGTATCTATATCTTTTACGTCTTTGGGGGTAACAAGAATATCATACACTTGATTAACAGCGACTAGAAGCTCTCCGTTTCTGTCGTAGAGTAAACCTCTTGCTGGATGAATTGTTACTTTATGTTGTGTAATTTGTTCTGCTCTACTTTTCCAGTCATCATTTAAAACCTGAATATACAAGAGTCGCACCCCAAACACAAGTGTTACAACAAGCATAGTTAGAATAATTATCCATCTTCTATGTTGAAAAGAATTCAAACTATTTTCTTTTTACAGTTAAATACTGTGCTAAAATAATCAGTAAGGAAGAAGTGATACTTGAAAAAATGGTTTTTAGCAATATAACATGAAAATCAGAAAATCGCATAACCTCCAACGTAAAATACCAAAGATGAAACACCACGGCTGCTAAACTTACATATCCAAAGTAAATACCCTTTCTCATGGAATATATAGACGGAGGTTTTAAAACATCAAACCCTTCTCTAGGTTCTATCAACTTCAATAAATAAGGACGAGAATACGCTAAAACAACCATCGCTGAAGCGTGCATTCCAGGAGTGCTTTTGAATACATCCACCATAATTCCAAGAAAAAATGCCAACAACATTAGCATCCCATTTGAAACAGTAAGCGGCAACATTAAAACAAAAAGAAAATAAACAGATGGTATAATAAATTGGCTAACATAACCCAAGCTAATTTGATCTACGACCAGAACTTGAAGTAAAATAAGCACAATAAACTGCAGCACATATTTAACAATCGGATTCATATTAATTTTGATTACTATTCAATTCCTCAAATTCTTTTTTCAATACATTGTCAATTACTTGAACATTATAAACGCTGGAAAAATCTTCAGCTAATTTTATATTAACCTTTAAATACACATCTCCAGGAATGTTTTCCACAGTCAAAACAACTCCAACCATTTCGCCCATGGGAAACAGTCCGTTTGAGCCACGGGTAAGAATTTCATCTCCTGGTTTCACCTTCGCATAGTTAGGAATATCAACCACTGTTGCGGTTCTCCAATCATCCGACTGCGTCCATTTTACAAATCCAAAACTTTTTGATTTTTCATGGATTACTTCCAAAATAAAATCTTCATGTATAAGTGGTTTAACATAGGTATAGTATCTCGAACTACTCGTTGTAATACCAATAATACCTTTTGTGCCAATTACACCCATTTCCGGTCTAACATTGTCCTCTGTTCCTTTATTTATAGTAATACTATTTTTTCTTCCATTTTTTGAACTACTTATTATCTTCGCGTTTAAAAAATCAAACTGTTGCAAATAATTCGTGTCAACAATGGAAATAAACCCATCTTCTGTTACGGTCTTTTTTCCGAATAGCTTTTTCTTCAAATTAGCATTTTGAATACGCAGTTGTTCTACTTCGGAAGACAGATGGAAATATCCTGATACATTTGAACTTGCTTCATAAACCCCCCCTGCAATAATATTAGATGAATTGGCAAATGAAACATGATGGTATGAATTTACGCTTGAAAACAAAAAGACAAAACAAATCAGCTGAAAGCCAAGGAAAAGGAAGAATGAACTATACTTTTGTATAAACTTCAATAAGTTATTCATTCTCTATAATGATAAGATTATTGCCTAAGCTTTGATTAAGAATTGAAATTTCTCCAAGTTTTTTAATGCGATTCCTGTGCCTCGAGCAACCGCTCTCAATGGATCCTCAGCAATATGGACAGGAAGCTTCGTTTTTAGCGAAATACGTTTATCTAAACCTCTCAACATTGAACCTCCGCCGGCTAAATAAATACCGGTTTTGTATATGTCGGCAGATAATTCAGGAGGGGTCATTTCAAGTGCACTCAAAATTGCATCTTCAATTTTGGTAATTGACTTGTCTAATGCGTGAGAAATTTCTTGGTAAGAAACGTAAATTTCTTTCGGTATCCCAGTCATCAAATCTCTCCCTCTAACCGCATAGTCATCTGGCGGGTTCTCTAAATCAGGAATTGCAGACCCAACTTCAATTTTGATTTGCTCTGCAGTTCTCTCTCCAATTAATATATTGTGCTGCCTTCTCATGTATTCTTCAATGTCTGAAGTAAAATCATCTCCAGCAACACGAATTGACTTGTCACATACAATTCCCCCTAAAGCAATCACAGCAATTTCAGAAGTACCACCTCCTATGTCAATAACCATGTTTCCCATTGGCTCTTCCACATCTACACCAATTCCAATGGCTGCGGCCATTGGCTCGTGAATCAAGTATACATCCTTGCCTCCTGCGTGCTCTGCAGAGTCAATTACAGCTCTTTTTTCTACCTCAGTAATTCCTGAAGGTATACAGATAACCATCCGCAAAGAAGGTTGAAAAAACCTTCCGGTTTTTATCATTTTAATCATCCCTCTAATCATGTGCTCTGCCGCTTGAAAATCCGCTATCACTCCATCCTTAAGAGGTCGTATTGTTTTAATATTATCATGCACCTTTCCGTGCATTAACTGAGCTTTTCTTCCGATCGCAATAATCTTCCCTGTTGTTCTATCCATTGCCACGATAGAAGGCTCATCTACAATGACCTTGTCATTATGAATAATCAGTGTATTGGCCGTTCCTAAATCAATTGCAACTTCCTGCGTGAAAACACTAAATAACCCCATTCTTCTTTTTATATTTTAGTATAAACAAACAACCTTTTATTTGAGGCTGTTAATATACTTATTTAATCGCTAACTGCAATCTATTATTAGTGTTTAAAATGTCTATTTCCGGTAAACACCATTGAAATATTATTGTCGTTGCAGTAGTTTATTGACAATTCATCCTTAATTGATCCTCCTGGTTGAACTACAGACGTAATGCCAGCATTTCCAGCTATCTCTACACAATCCGGAAAAGGAAAAAATGCATCCGACGCCATAACAGCTCCGCTTAAATCAAAATTAAATGACTCTGCCTTATGTATTGCTTGACGTAAAGCATCAACTCGTGATGTTTGTCCTGTACCACTAGCCAACAATTGTCCGTTTTTAGCTAGCACAATTGTATTGGACTTTGTATGTTTTACCAATTTATTGGCAAACTCTAAGTCCAATAACTCCTGCTCCGTTGGACACGTTTTTGTTCTTGATTCAAAATTTTCTTTCTTGTCTGTAATCAAATCTTTTTCTTGATACAAAACTCCATTTAGCAATGTTCTCACTTGCGATGTGGGTAACTTTACTTGTTTTTGAATCAATATAATTCGATTCTTTTTCTGCTTTAACACTTCTAAAGCCTCATCCGAATATGAGGGCGCAATCACGACTTCACAAAACAGTTGGTGCACCTCATTTGCTGTGGCAATATCAATCTCTCTATTTGCAATTAATATCCCTCCAAAAGAAGAAACAGGATCTCCTGCCAGCGCATTTTTATAAGCATCAACCAAAGAAGCTCTTGTTGCCAAGCCACAGGCGTTGTTGTGTTTTAAGATGGCAAACGTTGGATCTTCGTTTTGGAAATCGTTCATTAACTGAACAGCTGCGTCAACATCTAACAAGTTATTGTATGAAAGCTCCTTTCCATGAAGTTTCGTAAACAACTCATCCAAATTTCCATAAAAAATTCCTTTTTGATGTGGGTTTTCGCCATACCTTAAAACTGACGACTCCTGAATACTTTGCTTGAGCACACTATCATCTTCTCCTCTGAAATAATTAAATATATGTGTATCGTAATGGGATGAAACATTAAACGCATCTTTTGCGAAAGCTATTCTATCCTCTATACTCGTAGCACCTTGCTTTTCATTCAAAATGTTTAATAATGGCAAATACTGATCTCTTGATGGAATGATAACAACATCTTTATAATTTTTCGCCGCTGCTCGAATAAGAGAAATTCCCCCTATATCTATTTTCTCAATTATATCAGCGTGTTCTGCTCCTGATTTAACCGTATCTTCAAACGGGTATAAATCAACAATTACTAAATCTATTTCAGGAATATCGTATTCTTCTAATTGCGCAACATCGCTATCCAATTCTCTTCTACTCAATATTCCCCCAAATACTTTTGGGTGAAGCGTTTTTACTCTCCCCCCTAAAATCGACGGATAACTCGTTAAGCTTTCAACCGGGATAACTTTAACCCCTAACTCTTCAATAAAGCTTTGTGTTCCCCCCGTTGAGTATATTGTGACATCCAACGCGTCTAATGCATTAATAACCCCATCCAAGTTTGATTTGTCAAAAACGGAGATTAATGCACTTTTTATTTTCTTCTCTGCACCCATTGTAAATAGCTGTTTTACACTAATTGTTTAATGGTTGCAATTTTAGTAAGAATATGCCGATATTCAAGAGCGGAAAAGCCCTTTGTTCATAACTAAAAACGAATGTTTAAAACACCTCTGCTATACGGTGAATTTCTTTTATTTTGACCGATATTTTTTATACATTTTTATTCCCAACATTAAGAGAATTGCAACACCAAAAAACCCAACAACTCCATAAATCCAATTGATAGTGTCTTTTAGTTCAATGATAAAAACAATAGCCACTAAAAACAATGTTGCTACTTCGTTCCAAATTCGCAATTTACCTGAAGTATAACTTCCCATTCCTTTTTGCAAATTAGAAAACACTTTATGACAAATAAGATGATAAATTAACAATAATCCAGCAAATGAAAGCTTAATATGCATATAGCCAAAGTCTAACAATTCAGGCTTCAAGACCAACATCCATATTCCAAAAATAACGGTAAGAATCATAGCTGGCCAAGCAATAATATACCAAAGTCTTTTTTGCATAACCTTATACTGATTTTGCAAAATCAGCTTTTCTTCAGTTTCTTTTTCCCCAGCCTCAACATGATAAATAAACAGACGGACTATGTAGAATAATCCGGCAAACCAACTCACCATAAAAATAATATGTAAAGACTTAATAATGTTATAACTATCATTCATTATGGACAAATGTAACATACGCTTTCCAAATAACTTTCAGTATATCTTCATTTTTATGTAAAAAAGATCTAGATGCTCTATGTATTATGCATCTTCACAATACTAATCATCATATTTTTATATGTCAACTAACAATTGTATATTCGCGCACTTAAATTTTTAAAGAAATGGCGTTAATTGGAAAAATTAGATCAAATCAAAAAATACTAATCGTATTCATCGGACTAGCAATGGTGCTATTTGTTGTTGACCCGCAAACTCTTTTTGGAGGTGGTTCTAGAGGAGAACAACCAATAGGTGAGATTTTTGGTGAGGAAATGATGGATAGTGATTGGAAATACGATAACAGGATTGAAGTTGCCTCTTACAATTATAGAGCACAGAAACAACAATATGGACAAGACCCTATTTTGACCGAGCAAGAATCCGAGCAAATAAAAAATCAAGTATGGAGTCAAATGATTTTGGACACTTTGTATGGTGTTGAGTTAGAGAAATTAGGCCTCGCTGTTTCTCCAGGAGAGTTAAACGAGAGCTTACTATATGGAATGAAACCGGCTACTTTTCTTCAAAGCCAGTTTTCTTATGGAACAATGAACCCGCAAACAGGACAGGAAGAAAACAAAGTATTTGTTCGTGATTCTTTGATTAAAAGATTAAACCTGCTTATTAATGGCAGTAACCTGGAGAACAAACAACAATTAAAAAGTTTAGAAGGTCAACTGACTAAAGAAAGAATTCGTGAAAAATACATCGGAATGGTTAAGTATGGTATCACAGGAACAACTGAAGATGCAAATAGAAACTATGCTGAAACAGGAACTTCTGCGTCAGTAAGATATATCTACAAAGGTTTTGCAACCGTTTCAGATTCTCTTATTGATATAACAGAAGAAGATTTAAAAGTATATTACGACGAACACCGATTTGAGAAAAAATGGAAACAAGAAGTTGAAATGAGATCCTTTAACTATGTGACTTTTGACGTATTACCTTCTAACAGGGACATCAATGCCGCTATCGCAAGACTAAGCAAAGACAAGGGAAGTTTCAAAGCTTCTGAGAATGATTCTATGTTTGTTACAAACAATTCTTATTCTTACAACAATGGAACCTCTAACATATCCCAAGTTTTACCGAACGACCCTTACGAAAGAGGAGACTATCCGGTTGAAATAGACAACCAAATACTCTCTGCATCTCAAGGAGATGTCGTTGGTCCTTTTACTAGCGGGCAAGAAGTATTGATGGTGAAAATTAGAGAAACGGGAACGAGAGAAGAAGCAACTGCCAGAAATATTTTCTTTTCCACAAATGGAATGGAGGATGCTGTGAAATTGAAAAAGAGAAAGGTCCTTGATAGTTTATTTAGAATAATCAAACTAGATACAAGTAAATTTTCGGAATTAGCAAGTATTTATTCTGATGATGTTGTTTCCAAATACAACAACGCAAAACATGACTGGTTTCAAAAAGGGAAAATACATGCCGATACAAAATTTGAATCTTTTTGTTTTGAAAAACCAATTGGTGCTTTCGAAATCGTTAAAACTGAAAATGGCCTGCATATAGTTCAATTATTAGGAAGAGAAATTCGAGAGTTTCAATTAATCGCTATTTGCGATACGAAAGTAACGGGTAGCAAAGCTACAAGTGATTCAATTTATGATGCAATAGGGTCTCCTTTATACTATAGTATAAAAGAAAACGGCTATGAATCCGCAATAGAAGAAGCAGGGTTAATATCAATGGAAGCTAAAAACGTAAGAATTGACTATCCTCAAATGGGGTCCCTTCCTAAATCAATGTCTATTTTAAAGTGGGCCTTTAATAGTGAAATCGGCGCTACAATGGAGGCAGAACTAATTGAAGGTAACACAAAATACGTAGTGGCTTATTTAACGGAAGCTATACATGAAGGAGATCCTGAATTTGAATCTATTAAAGCAATGATGCAACCAGAGGTTCTTAAAGAGAAAAAAGCTGAATATATTTCTAATCAACTGGCTGGATCTATCTCTCTAGAAGATGCCGTGACTAAAATAGGAGGAACTCCTGCACAAGCGGAATTAACATTGTCTATGAATGCATTTCCTGCTGTTCCTGGCAACAACCCAGATGTTATTGGTGAAGTCTTTGCTCTTAATAAAGGTGAATTATCGGGCGTAATAGTCGGAGAAAATGGCGTTTATGTTGCAGTAGTAGAAAGTAGAACTGTAGCGGTAAAGTCTGAAGACATTAGCATAAACAAAGGAGTTGTAACCGAAGATTTAAGAAGTAAAATTGACAATCGATTAATTCAAGCATTGTACAATGTTGCTGAAGCGAAAGACTGGAGAATGAAACGAACTATTATGAATCCATAATCACAATATTACGCTTGAATTAGCGTTAAATACATTAATTCAAGCTATTTTGTCAAATGCATACTATTTTTTAGTAGGTTTGATTTATTATTAACAGCATTTATTGCACTATATATACTCATGGGAAAAGGAAGACCATCAACAGCACCAAAGAAATTAAAAGACGGTTTCTATGTTGACATTGCCAACAAAGGAGCTAATTCAGGAATCAAAATTCGTAGAGACACGCACGAAGAGATGATGGCTGCTGTAAAAGAATACGAAAAAACAAAACGCATTATTATTTTAGGTGAATCTAAAAATGGTAAATGGGTAAACAAAAAGAAATAAACATTTGTAATTAACATATTTTACAAAAAAAATGGAAGGCGGGCCTTCCATTTTTTTTGCTTCAAAATTTTTTTATAGTAGTGTAAGTTTTCCGTTTTTAGTAAACATTATACTACCTTATTTTCTGAGTATTGGAACAACTACTGCGAGCTCCAACAACCCCTTAATAGTTTAAGTAATCTTCACTTTCCAAAATACACTTTACATTTTCGATTGTTAATTTTAACTACTTCATTAAATATATTAGTCCGTTATTTGAAACATTTACTGTCTATATTATGTTATATTGCATGTTAAGAAAATTATTCTCTATGAAAAAAGTGCTTTTAATCTGTCCGTTTTTAATTTTTATTTCTCTTTTTAGTAACGCTCAAATTGATTATCAAATTCAAATCGATGATTTGTACTCCGCTGCAGATGCGAATGATGGTGGTGGAGTAGCTGGAAATGAAGATCCAACTTGGAAAGTTGAGCTTACCGACAATGGTGGTGGTGCACCTATCGTAACCGGATGCCTCAATACAACTATTCCTACTGGTACTTGGTGGTCTGCAACTGGTGGAGTTTTTCCAATTAATTATACATCAGTGCTAAACTCTCCTGCTACTTTTTTTGCAACAGCAATGGAATGTTGGGAAGAGGATGGAGACCCAATATTTGGATGTGATAATGATGCGTGTACATATACTACTTGCGGTTTATGGAACGAGGATGACGGTCATGCCCCAGCAGGTTTCGGAAACGGTACTACTGGAAATACTGGAGACATTAATTTTATAACTAATGCCCCTTGTACTTGGAATCAATATGAATTGGATATTTCTGGAGACAATGTTAATGGATCGCCTGCTAATTATAAGGCACGTATTTCCGTTTATTGGGAGCCAAATGGAGGAACAGATGCCGGTTCTATAAACGGCGATCAAACAGTTTGTTCAGGTGATGATCCTACATTGCTAGGAAGTGTTGCCGGTGGCACGCCATCAATTTATTCTTCATGGTATACTTACCAATGGCAAGAAGATGTGGGGTGCACTGGGACTTTTACTGATATTCCATTTGCTACTAGCGCTACTTATGATCCTCCTATTATTTCACAAACTACCTGCTTTAAAAGGGAAGTTAGATCAGCTAATTGTATTAACATACTTTCAAACCCGGTAACAATTACAGTGATCCCCGCATCAACTGCACCAAGCTCCATTAATTCCACACAAACTGTTTTATGTGGTGCGGGAACAATAGATTTAAATGTTGTTGGTGGCTCTTTAGCGGTTGGTGATGTTTGGGAATGGTATGATGGTGATCCAAATGGTACCGGTACTCCAATTGGCACAAACTCTCCGCTTTCTAGTTATGTTGTTAACTCGACAACAAACTTTTATGTAAGAGCAGAAGGTGCATGTGGAAACACAGCTACTGCATCTTTACTGGTTACGGTTAGTCAAGACACAACTGTTGACCCTACTAATGTGACTACAGCTTCATTAGTGGTATGTGTTGGAGCACCTATTGATTTAACCGTTATTGCTGCTAGCACACTTGGCTCTGGAGCTTTATGGGCTTGGTATAATACCGACCCATCAATTGGAACACCGAGTCCAATTTACGTTAATGCTAGTCCTATCTATAATATTTCTCCAGTAGTGAGCACAACTTACTATGTAAGAGGAGAGGGTTGCGATACTTCAGTTGTCGCGCAGACAACAATTACAGTTACAGACCCTTCAATTCCGCCTTCAGGAATTGACGCTACGCAGACTTCTTTCTGCGCAGGTGGTGGCTCATCTACCTTATCAATACCAGATGGAACACTCGGAGCAGGTGCTACTTGGGAGTGGTACGCTGATGGTTGTGGTGCAGGAATCCCAATAGGCTCAGGCACATCAATAATAGTTTCTCCAACTGTAACAACTACCTATTACGTGAGAGCAGAGGGTGGTTGTAATGGAAATACTGCTTGTGTAAATATTGAAATCTCTATTGATGATGCTTCAGCAGATCCAGCTTCTATTGCTTCTCCCAACACTGATTTATGTCTAGGAGAAACTACTGTGCTAAGTGTTTCTGGAGGAACTTTAGGGACAGGTGCTACTTGGGAATGGTTTCAAGGTTCTTGCGGAGGGATCTCTGTCGGGCAAGGCACATCAATAAGTATTTTGCCTTCTGTTACAACAATATATTACGTTAGGGCTGAAGGAGCATGTGGAAATACAATTTGTGTGGATATCACGGTAACTGTTGGTGTTGGAGCTGCTAATCCAACGTCTGCTGCCGTGTCAGTTAATAATATCTGTCCTGGCGACACCACCCAACTTTCTGTTACGGGTCCTGTTTTGAACCCTGGATACACTTGGGTGTGGTATACTGGAGCATGTGGTGCAGTTCCAGCTGGAGTTGGGACAACACTAGATGTATTTCCTACAATAACAACAACCTACTACGTAAGAGCAGTAGGCACATGCGGCCAAACCAATTGTGTTTCGGTAACAGTAGATGTTTTAGATGCCGCAATAATGGCAAATGGAATAACGGCCGATAATAATTACTTTTGTACAGGCGACAGTGCCGTTTTAGAATTATATGGAGGAACATTAGTTCCTGGTGCAGGTTGGGTTTGGTATGAAAATTCCTGTGGAGGAACTCCTATTGGTACAGGAACCACCATTACTGTTTCTCCAGCAACAAATACAGCATATTTTGTTAGAGCCGAAGGAGGAACTTGTGGAAATACAGCTTGTGTAAATATCTCAATCAACGTTTTAGATGCATATGCTTATATAACTCCGTTTGACACCTTATGCGGAATAGGTTATCCCTTTGATTTAGCCAATGGAGTTCCTGAGGGTGGAGTTTATTCTGGAGTAGGAATTACTAATGGAATATTTGACCCTATTCTAGCAGGTCTAGGAACACATGCCGTTACATATACTTTTACCGAAGATAATGGATGTATTGCAATTGCAACTGGAGAAATTGTTATTGATTCTAATGACATTGTAGCCTCTGTAAGTATAGTGCCAGAGACATGCGCGGAAGGTGGAATTACTTTAGTGGGATCCACATATGGCGGAAGTGGTTTTTACATCTATGAGTGGTCTAATGGATTTATTGGAAACCCTCTTCAATATGTTGATACTGGAGCTTACTCGGTTATCGTTGTCGATGGAAGTAATTGTGTTTCAGTAATTTCAGACATTATGGTTAATGAAGATGTTGCTTGTATTGAAATGCCGAATAGTTTCACACCAAATAATGATGGCACTAATGATATGTGGAACTTGGACTTTTCAAGTTATTCGAATGGCGCTATCCAAGTATATTCAAAATGGGGGAATCTTGTCTGGGAATCATCAGGAACCATGTTGTCTTGGGATGGAACATCTAACGGACAGATTTTACCCGCTGGAACATATTATTATATATTAGATATTGATAACGGAACTTTAACTCAGAATGGTCCTGTTACCATTGTAAAATAAACTGATTAGATATGAAGAAGATACTACTACTACTAGCAATTTTTACATTAGGAGAATCTCAAGCTCAACAAGTTAGTTTGAATAGCCAATACATGTTTAACTATTTTGCAATTAATCCAGCTGTTGCTGGAACAAAAAACTACACTCCCATAACCTTTTCTTTTAGAAGGCAATGGATGGGAATGGATGACGCTCCCGTGACTCAGAGCGTAATGGCACATACGTTTTTTGGTGAGAAGTCTGGAATAGGAGCGCATGTATTTAATGATGTTGCTGGGCCCACTCGAAGAACTGGATTCAGTGCTACTTTTGGGCATCAGATACAAGTTAGCAAGGCATCGAGATTATCTTTTGGCGCCTCAGCTGCGTTAACTCAATTTATATTAGATAAGGATAAATTGGTAACAGAAATCCCTAATGACCTTGCAATTCAAAACAGTACCAATAATCAAATGATTCCAGATTTCAACTTTGGACTATATTGGTACGGTGAAAGGTTTTATGTTGGTTTATCGGCTTTTAACCTCTTGGAAACTAAAACTGATTTATTCGATATAACTACAACTGTTTCAAGCACGTTAGATAGAACGTTTTATTTTCATGGGGGCTACACACTTGCAATAAGCGATAATTTTGCAATTGATCCTTCTGTTATGTTTCGTTATATGTTAAACGCACCATTCCAACTGGACGGAAACGCTAGATTTATTTACAAAGATGCATACTGGCTTGGTGTATCATATAGACTGGAAGATGCTATAGCAATTATGGCTGGAACAGAGTTAGGGAAAATTTCATTTGGATATTCTTTCGACGTAACAATGTCTGATTTAGCAACATATAATTCAGGATCGCATGAGGTTTTCTTAAAAGTGAAACTTTCGAACAATTCAAAAGCGAAAACACCTTGGCACAAAAGAAATAGAATTTATTCATCTTTCCCAGAGTAAGACTTTTATGATAGTGAGGGCAAAAAAATTATTCCTATTATTTGGCTTAGTACTGCTATGCATAAATTCAAATGCTCAAGTTGAAATAGCAGATGACCTTTTTGATAATTTTGAATTCCATGAAGCAATCAAGTTTTACGAAAAAGAAGCTAAATTGAATGATGAACGATTAACAAAATATGCATTTTGTCAATTTCAAACTCACAATTATAAAAAAGCAGAAGAATCATATCAAAAAGTAGTTAAAATAGAAAACACGGATGCAATTAACTTCTATTACTACGGGGTCTGTTTAAAAAACAATAAAAAATACGACAAAGCGGAAGATTATTTCACTATCTCAAAATCCTTTGACTCATTAAACCCTTATAACAATCTAATGGTGGAGTCCATTGCTAAAATCCCATCAATTCATGAAAAAAAATCAGGTTTAGAGATAATGAATGAAAGTTCTATTAATTCCTCAATTGCAGAGTTTTCACCGAAATGGTATAAAGAGGGAATCCTTTACATTAAAGAAATTAAACAAGATGATAAAAAAAGACTCAATGTAGACTATTCCTCGGAATACAGCCAAGTGGATAGTTTAGCATACGGAACCGCAGATAGACCATTAAGCGTTCTATACTACGCCCCCTTTAAGGACGGTGTTTTTGGGGAACCAACATTAGTAGCGAAAAGTAAAAAGTTCCACATAGGGGCTTTCGATATAAATCAACAAACAGGGGAAATTTACTTCACCAAAGTTGACTTCATTACTGATTGGACAGCGGGAACAAAAAGTCATCCTAGAATATATAAAGCAACTTTAGATTCGGCAAGCACAATGCTAATTGATGTAAAAAAGGTTGCCATTAAAAAACTGCCTAATGACATCGGAGCGGGTCATCCAGCGCTTTCAAAAGATGGGAAAACACTATATTTTTCATCAAATTTAGAAGATGGATTTGGCGGAAGTGACTTGTATTCAAGTGTTTTGGGAGAAGACGGAAGGTGGCAAGAACCAATTAACCTAGGGGGGTATATAAATACACAAGGAGATGAAGTCTTTCCCGTGTTAAATGACACTGTCTTATACTACTCCACAAATGGTAAAGTAGGTTTTGGAGGATTAGATATCTTTAGGGCGAATATAACCCCTAAAGGAATAAAGGATCCTACAATTTTAGCAGCGCCTCAAAATTCTGCTGCTGATGATTTTGGAATATTATTCAATCCAAATGATGAAAGACTTGGTTTTGTTACCTCAAATAGGTATCCAGGACAGGGTGATGATGATTTATTTCAGTTCCGACCAGTGCCAAGTAAAGAATATGTTGAAGGTGTAGTAACGATGAGTAATGGAGATCTTGCTGAAAATGTTTTGGTTAAATTATATGAAAATGGAATTGAAGTAAGTCAAACATATACTGATGAAAATGGCCAGTATCACTTCCATCTTGAAGAAGGGATTAAATATGAGCTAATTGCAAGCACAAATGGCTTTTGTGCGAAAGAAGAAATTTACACGGATGAAAACTGGAAAAGTGAAGAAGATGTTGATTTGATATTAACGCCTTATGCAACAGTTCAAGGATTGGTTTTAACCGAAGAAGGGTTGGTTGCAAGCAACACTAAAGTTGAGCTGTTTGATAAAAACGGAGATGTGATTTTTTCTGCATTAACAGATGAAAATGGCCGCTATCAATTTTTATTAGACAAAAATAAAGAATATGAAATAGTCTCTACTAAAGATGGACATAGAGGTTCTGAAAAGATTATTACAAATCAAGAATGGGACACTAATAAGGACACCAACATTATTTTAAAGGCAATTGAAATTGTTCAAGGAACTGTTCGGCTAGAAGATGGAAGTTCTGTATCAGAAATATTGGTAAAACTACTGGATGAAAAGGGAAGTGAACTTGAAAGAACATATTCCAATGAAAAGGGAAAGTACAAATTTCTTTTAAAGCCAGATGAAACCTACGTGCTTATTGCAAGTGATGTTGGCTTAGGAGCGGTTGATACAATTTTAACAGATTCGACGTGGAATGGAAAAAAAGATGTTGACCTTATTCTAAAACCTACAAACACCGCGCAAGGAAGAGTAACCAAACCGGATGGTTCTATTGCTTCAAATACTAGAATGGAGCTACTCGATGCGGAAGGTAATATTCTTCTTGTCTCTAAAACAGATGAAAATGGGTTTTACCAATTTGTATTAGACGAAGGTAAAAAATATGAAATTGTTGGAATCGGCGAAAAGCTAAGAGGTTCGGAAATTATTGAAACAAATGACAGTTACGACACAGTTGGTTCAACAGATATTGAACTTAAATCTACAGAGATATTTGTAGAAGGAACCATTAGAAGCGAAGATGGAACATCTGCTTCTGGTGTAATTGTCGAAATATTTGATGAAGATGGAAACTTAGCGGCAGAGCTAACATCGGACGAAAATGGAAACTACAGATTTGAAATAGAAAAAAATGCAAATTATCAAATAACAGCTGAAAAAGAGGGCTTCTCTGGATTAGAAAATATTTTTACCGGGGTAAATTGGGATAGCTCCAACCGTCTAGATATTGCCCTAAAACCCAAAGGCAATCAAAATTATGCATATGTTACTGAAAGCAAAAACAACAAACCGTTAGATGGGGTGAAAGTGACATTAATTGACTTAAACACTGAAAAGAAAATTGTGGCATATTCTGATGAAAACGGAAGGTTTGGCTTTAATTTAACCCCGAACTCAGACTACACGGTAAAGTTTGAAAAAGACAACTATTTTCCAAAATCAATTGATATCCCAGCAGATAAAATAGTTCCTAATATAACAAATTTAGACCTCAAAATAGATCTAATAATGGATTATGCTGGGTTCAAAGTAAAGCCTATTTACTTCGATTATGCAAAAGCTAAAATAACAGATGGCTCAAAACAAGATTTGGAGAACGTTTTGACCACCTTAAAAGACAATCCGAAAGCAACAATACTAATAAAATCATATGCAGATTGTAGAGGAGGAAACAGCTATAATGTATCCCTCTCGAAAGAAAGGTCTAGTGCTGTTAAAAAATACCTTGTATCGAAAGGAGTTAAAGATGAGAGAATAACTACAAAATCCTTGGGAGCTACGAGCTTTGTAAACAACTGTTATAAACCAGAATTGTGTTCTGAAGAAGAACATGCGGTAAACAGGCGTTCTGAATTTGAGATGGACTTTCACAGAAAATAACCACACTATCCCAACCAACCATCTCGATCCAAACTTCGGTATTGTATCGCTTCAGCAATATGACTAACCTTAATATTCTTAGCATTGTCCAAATCTGCAATCGTTCGCGCTACCTTAAATATTCTTCCATAAGAACGAGCTGAAAGCCCCAATACTTCCATGGCGTTTTTCATTAGCTTATCCCCTTCTTTATCTATTTTACAATGCTCTTTTTGCAATTTAGGCGTGAGTTGGGCATTACTGTATATACCGTTTACTTCTCCGAACCTTTTTTCTTGAATAGCTCTTGCTATAGTAACTCTTTCTCTGATTTCATTGCTCGTTTCCCCTTCCCTTTTATCAGATAATTTTTCGTAGGGCACTGGCTGAACTTCTATATGTAAATCTATTCTATCCATAAGAGGCCCCGAAATCTTTGCCAAGTACCTCTTAACTATATGTTCTGGATCTCCCTCGTTTCCTTTCGCATCATAAAAATCTCCGCTTGGAGAAGGGTTCATAGCAGCAATCAACATAAATCCAGCTGGATAATTCACGCTCATCCTGGCTCTTGAAATAGTTACTTCTCTATCTTCTAAAGGTTGTCGAAGAACCTCCAAAGCCGATCGTTTAAATTCAGGCAATTCATCTAAAAATAAAATCCCATTATGTGCTAAAGAGATTTCACCGGGCTTGGGATTTGTACCTCCACCGACCAAAGCAACATCTGAAACGGTATGATGTGGGCTTCGAAAAGGTCGATTGGTTAATAACCCTTCCTTACTATTTAATGTTCCTGCAACCGAATGTATTTTGGTAGTTTCCAAAGCCTCCTCTAACGATAACGGCGGCAATATGGTGGAGATTCTTTTAGCCAACATGGATTTTCCGGAACCAGGAGGGCCAATCATAATCACATTATGTCCTCCTGCGGCTGCAATTTCTAATGCTCTCTTAACGTTCTCTTGTCCTTTCACATCAATAAAATCCATGTCTCCAGTAATTGGCAGCTTCGAAAACTCTTTTTTGGCATCTACCTTTACTCTTTGTAAATTATTTGCCCCGTTAAAAAACTCAATGACGTGATTTATATTCTCTGCCCCATAAACATGAAGCCCATCTACAAAAGCTGCTTCTCTAGCATTTTGCTGCGGAAGAATAATTCCTATAAACCCTTCTTTCTTGGCTTTTACGGCAATTGGCAAAGCCCCTTTTATTGGACGTAGTTCTCCATCAAGCGCCAATTCGCCCATAATTACATACTTACTTACTTCAGTATGATTTTTTATTTGCCCCGAAGCCGCGAGAATACCAATTGCAATTGTGATATCATATGCAGAGCCCTCCTTTTTGATATCGGCAGGAGCCATATTTATAGTTATTTCCTTTCCTGGAATTCTATATCCATTATTTTTTAATGCTGCAGATATCCGCTGGTGACTTTCTTTTACTGCGTTATCTGGAAGTCCTACTAGAAAAAACTTTATTCCATTTCCTATGTTGACTTCTACTGTAATCGTGATAGCTTCGACGCCATAAACAGCGCTGCCAAATGTTTTAATTAACATATTATTGATTTTGGGGTTGGTGGCAAAAGTCAAATGTTAGAACGTAATTTTCATACGTTGCTAACTTCCCTTTTAGGATTGCTTCACCGCTATCAACATTATATACTTAACAATCCCATTATATTAGCAGGAGGTCGTTTCAAATTTTATATACATTTGATTAATCGAAAAACAATCACATGAAAAAACTATACATTTTATCTGCTTTGCTGCTTATTAGCTCATCCTTCAGCGCTCAAGAACTTTTTAGCTGTTACGATGAATGGAAAAAAGTGTTTGAAAACAGGGGAGCTGATCCCATTAATGATGGTGATCATGACAAAGTGGTAGTAATTATTAGAACCGAAACGACCACGGACTGCTATACTGCAAAAGTTAACGTAAAAGGAGGAGTTATCATAGGTACAGCGTTATATTTTGATGATGAATCTTATGAAGCTGTTGAATATGAATTTAAAAAAGCCATGCCTTGGAGCATTAATAATGGTATGAGTAGAACACGAATTACTGTTGATGACGAAATGATTACGATAATGTTTACAGATAAAATTAAACCGAAAAAGAAAAAATTAAAATCGGCACCTAAACCGAATTTTGACTTGAATTAATTATTGGCCATATTTTCCTGAAAGTTTTTATAACATCGGGTCAATGTTTTACATCTAGGAACAGTCATTTTTGTATTAAGTACAAGCAAATGTTAAACTCTTTGTACTTAATACTTTATAAATTACTCAAAAGCTATATCCAAACTTTCTTTAAAAGCTTGAATCGCTATATCCAAATGCTCTTTGGTGTGTGCTTCAGATATAAACCCTACTTCAAAACCTGAAGGGCCAACATAAACCCCTCTTTCCAACAACGCCTTATGCAGTTTTTTAAAATACTGCATGCTATCAGCATCAATTTCCGAAGCCTTTCTTATGTGAATGTTTTCACTAAAAGCCAACCAAAAAATTGACCCAACTGTATAAATACTAAAGTTATAACCTTTTGATTTCGCATAATCCACTACAGCATTTACAAAATATTCGGTGCGTGCTTTTTGCCCCTCAAAGAATCCAGGCTTTAACACTTCTTTCAACGCTGCATATCCGGCCATCATAGCAACTGGGTTCCCAGATAGCGTGCCGGCCTGGTAAACCGGTCCATCAGGCGAAATTTGGCTCATTATTTCTTTACTAGCCGCATAAGCTCCCACTGGCAAACCTCCTCCTATTATTTTTCCGAAGGTGATAATATCTGGTTGAATATCATATAATCCGGCAGCTCCTTCAAAGCCAACTCTGAATCCAGAAATAACCTCATCAAAAAACAATAGTACATTCTGTTCCGTACAAATTTTTCGTAAGAAATGTAAAAATTTTGGGTCTTGAATTAGCAATCCGTTATTGGCAGGAATTGGCTCAATAATAATACAGGCTATTTCATCTTTGTAATTCTGCAAACAAGATTTTACAGCCTCTTCATCATTCAATGGCAGCACAATAGTTTCTTGGGCAAATGCTTCAGGAACTCCAGCTGAAGTTGTAACGCCCAATGTTGCTAAACCAGAACCTGCTTTTACCAAAAGTGAATCTGCGTGCCCATGGTAACAACCGTCAAATTTGATTATTTTACTTCTTCCGGTAAAACCCCTAGCCATTCTTATTGCAGACATCGTTGCTTCCGTTCCAGAGCTTACAAAACGTATTTTCTCAATGTACTTATGGTTTGAAATAATTAAATCTCCCAATAAATTTTCTGCTCTTGTTGGCGCACCAAAGGACGTCCCGTTATCAACAGCTTCAACAATTGCATCTCTAACGGGTTTATTATTATGCCCTAAAATTAATGGGCCCCAAGAACAACAAAAATCAATGTATTTGTTTCCATCTTCATCCCATATTTCACAGCCATCTCCCTTTTTTATAAATAAAGGAATCCCTTCGACCGCTTTAAATGCGCGTACGGGCGAATTTACTCCTCCTGGAAATAGCGCTTTCGCTTTTTCAAATAGTTGTTCTGAAATAACTGTATCCATCTCTACTGATTTAGAATATTTCTATTCAATTTTACTTTATATTTGTACGCAAAATTAAATCATTTTAAAGGGAAATATATGAATTATAAGAATTCTTTAGAATTTGCAAAACAAATGGATCAAGAAGACCCATTGAAGTCTTATAGAGAAAAGTTTTACTTCCCTACTTTTACAAAAAAGCCTGTTGTTTATTTTACCGGAAATTCTCTCGGATTACAACCTAAATCTGTAAAAGATTACATTAATATTGAATTAGACGACTGGGCAAAATGGGGGGTTGAAGGCCATTTTTATGCAAATAACCCCTGGAAGGATTATCATGAAATTTTTACAAATAAGGTAGCGCGTTTAGTTGGTGCATTGCCAAAGGAAATAGCGGTTACACATAGTTTGACAACGAACTTGCACCTATTAATGGCTTCGTTTTATCAACCCAATGAAAAACGTTATAAAATTATCTGCGAAGCTAAAGCTTTTCCAAGCGATCAATATGCTTTAGAATCTCAAGCAAAACTACACGGCTTAAACCCTGATGATGTAATTATCGAAATTGAAGCTCGAGAAGGAGAACACACCCTTCGTTTGGAAGATGTGCTAAATGTAATTGACGAAAACAAAGACAGCCTAGCACTCATTATGATTGGTGGGGTAAATTACTATACAGGACAGGTTTTCGATATGAAAACAATCACTGAAGCTGGACATAAAGCTGGCGCAATTGTAGGTTGGGATTTAGCACATGCTGCTGGAAATTTAAAAATGGAATTGCACGATTGGGATGTAGATTTTGCCACATGGTGTAGTTATAAGTACTTAAACTCAAGTCCTGGCGGAGTAAGTGGCTTATTCGTTAATGAACGTCACGTTGAAAACACAGACTTAATTAGGCTTGCAGGTTGGTGGGGCCATGATAAAGAAAATCGCTTTTTAATGGAGAAAGGGTTTCGTCCAATGAAAACAGCAGAGTCTTGGCAACTTAGTAACGCGCCTATTTTAGGAATGGCTGCTCATAATGCTTCTTTGGATTTATTTGATGAAGTGGGAATGGCTGCGCTTTGCGAAAAAAGAGACAAACTAACTGGCTACTTGGAGTATGTTATTGATGAAATATCAAATAACAATGAAAATGTGACATTTGAAATAATCACTCCGAGAGACAAGAGTCAACGCGGGGCGCAATTATCAATTTTAGCACATGGTCAGGGAAAATCACTTTTTGATAAACTATCAGAAGAAGGTGTAGTGGCAGATTGGAGAGAACCAAATGTAATAAGAATTGCTCCTGCCCCTATGTACAATAACTTTGAAGATGTATTTCGATTTGGCGAAATTTTAGAAGCTGCTATTCAATAAGCATGAACAAATTACCACTACTTGCTATATCAAAAAACGAAATGTTGGAACTCAGTTTTCAAGCTATACTTATTTTGATAGTAGGCCTGGTCCTATGGAGAGTTATGGCAGTTATCTCAAAGCGTAAATCAAAGCCCAAAAGGAGTGGTTATTTTGATACAAAATATACAAAAAAATGGAAAAAAAAGTAATCATTATTGGCGCAGGACTCGTAGGTTCATTATGGGCAGTTTACCTTTCTAGAGCTGGTTATGCGGTAACTATATACGAGAGAAGGTCAGATATTCGAAAAGCAGATATCTCTGCTGGTAAATCTATCAATTTAGCTCTTTCTACAAGAGGATGGAAAGCGCTAGATGCCGTTGGCGTTGGTGATGAAATTAGAAAAATTGCGATTCCAATGTATGGTAGGATTATGCACGATACAAAGGGGAAGTTGACGCATCAGCCCTACGGAAAAGAAGGCCAAGCTATCTACTCGGTATCACGTGGAGGGGTTAACGCAAAAATGATGGATATTGCAGAAAAATATGGTAAAGCGGAAATTCATTACCATGAAGAATGCACAGATGTCGATCTTAAAAAAGGTATCGTTTATCTGAAAAATTCAGAAACAGGTGTATTATCTGAAGATAAAGCGGATGTCGTTTTTGCCGCTGATGGAGCATTCTCTGCAGTACGATACAATGCGATGCAAAAAAGTACGCGCTTTAATTACAGTCAGCATTTTATTGCAGATGGGTACAGAGAAATCCTTTTACCTGCTGATTCGAATGGAGATTATCAATTGGATAAAAGCTCACTCCACATATGGCCGAGAGGAAGATTTATGCTTATAGGTTTACCTAATGAAGACGGTTCTTTCACGTGTACTTTATTTATGCCTTTTGAAGGAGATAAAAATGCATTTGACAATCTTGACTCAAAAGAAAAAGTTAACGATTTCTTCAAAACTACTTTTCGTGATTTTTATGACATGATGCCTAACATAGCTGACGCCTGGGGGGACCACCCGCTATCTTCATTAGCTATTATGCGATGTAAGCCATGGGCCATTGGAAAAACAGCTTTAATGGGCGATTCTGCCCATGCAACAGTTCCCTTTTATGGGCAAGGCATGAATTCAGGTTTTGAAGATTGCACAGTTTTATTTGAACTCATGAACAAGCACAACGAAAACTGGGACTTAGTTTTTGAAGAATACAACGAAACTCGAAAAGCAGATGGGGATGCTCTTCAAGACTTATCCGTTCATAACTATCATGTAATGCGTGACTATGTAGCAGATCCTGAATTTTTATTACAAAAGAAAATCGAGGGGCACTTCTCTGAAAAACATCCTGAAAAATGGATGCCACTTTATAGCCAAGTTTCTTTCAGTAATATCCCATATTCAGAGGCCTGGCAGGTAGGGCAAAAACAAGATGCCATCATGAAAAAGGTAATGGGGAGTTTTCCTAACATAGAAGATGTATGGAAATCAAAAGAAGTTGAAGATAAAATATTAAGCCTTATTTAAGAGAGTTCTAAACACAACAGAATGGATAAAATGTTCGTTTCTATTATTGTTTGATACACTAATATGACGAAATTGCCATATCAAAACTAAAGAATGAACATTCGGAGAATTATACCTTTTTTATTTACATTACTTACCCTTCCGGTGTTTGGTCAATACATGACAAATAGGAAAAACCGAGCTTTAGTTGATTTTAAGCAATATAAATATGGAGGCTGGATGATAAGTCCTGGACTAACCTACATGTATCCCTCTAGGGTTAAGTACCTCAATGACAGCACTGAAAAAGATGATAATGTAAACCCTAACGGAAGAATTGCGCTTTATCTCGAAGCCGGTCGTTACCAAATATTTTATGCCGGAGGAAGAATCCTCAACTACATGGATTATAGTCTTGCCTATAAGAGATTAAGTGGAACGGAAAAATATAATAGTACTGAGCGTGAAACCAAAGCAATATTTAAGCAAAACTTTCTACTCGCCAATTTTAACATAAATAATGTAATTCAATTAACCGATTATACATTCATACAAAATAGTATTGGAGTCAATTTTGATTGGAAGTTTTTACAAAAGTACGAGACGAATGGCTCGCCATATGCTGTTAATAATACTGGAGCCTTTATTCTATCACTTCATTACAAGTTAGGGTACGGAATCAAAGTGTCAGATAAATTATTTATAATCCCAACGTTAGAAACCCCTATTTTAAACGGAATAAAATGGGAAAATGGGAAATCAACTTACGGGATTTTCAGTAGCCGTTATAGGCCTATAATATTCAGTGTTCGTTTTGCTTGGTTAAGAATCCCAAGTAGAGGAGATTGCCCGCCAGTCTATGGTCCTGATGGAGACGCTGACAAGCAACAACAACATATGATGGGTCAATAATATTTTTATGAAAAGTAAAACTCCTAAAGATTCTTTAACGATTCAAACCAATTTGGTTATGCCAAATGACACCAATCAAATGCATACACTTTTTGGAGGTAAATTATTGGCTTGGATGGATGAAGTTGCTAGTATATGTGCATTTAGGCATTGTAATAACATCGCTGTTACAGCATCAATTAATAATGTCTCATTTGATCTCCCTATATTAAATGGAGCTTATGTTACGCTAGAAGCAAAAGTATCGCGCGCTTTTAAATCGTCTATGGAAATATTTGTAGATGTATTTGTTGAGTCGAGAGATGGTAAAAAAGAAAAATGTAACGAAGCAATTTTAACTTTTGTTGCTATTGACGAACATAAAAGACCCGTGGTAGTTCCAGAATTATCCCCTGAAACAGAACAGGAAAAACAACGATATGCTTCCGCTCTTAGAAGAAGACAATTAAGCCTTGTATTAGCTGGAAAAATGGACCCTAAAGAAGCTACTGAATTAAAATCTCTGTTTTTAGGAGAATAAATTATTATTATGAAAGCAGAAAACTGCATCGATATTTTTGAAAAAGCAATTAACAATTATCACATAAATGATGATGTTTACCAATCTTTTATCAATCCATTTGAAAATGGAACTATTGAAAATACCATGTATCAAAAAAGTTGGATTGATACAGTTCAATGGCATTATGAAGATATTATTCGTGACCCTAATATTCGACCAGACGATGGAATGGACATGAAACGTAAAATTGACAAATCTAACCAACACAGAACTGATGTTGTTGAACAACTTGATGATTATTACATCTCAATGTTTAAAGATGTTGTGACAAATTCTTCTGCAAAACTAAATACGGAAAGTCCTGGCTGGGTAGTAGATAGAATCTCTATTCTTTGCTTGAAAATCTACCACATGCAGGAGCAAGTTGATAGAACCGATACAGACAATAAACACAAACAACAATGTTTAAACAAACTAAACGTTTTATTAGAACAGAAAGAAGATATTTCTAAATCTTTTAATGACTTATTGGACGAAATACAAAAAGGAGAGAAACAGATTAAAGTTTACCGTCAAATGAAAATGTATAACGACGATACATTAAACCCTGTCCTTTATAAGAAGTAAAGTTAACTTCCAACATCCAAATGAGCAAAAAAATACTCGTCATAAGATTTTCTGCCATGGGCGATGTTGCATTATCCGCACCTGTAATTTCTAGTGTGCTCGAACAGAATCCTACTCTTGAAATAGTGTTTCTTTCGCGTCAACTTTTTAGCCCTTTCTTTGAGGAACATGATCGATTAACGTTTATTGGAGCAGATTTAAAAGGGAAACACAAAGGTGTTTTCGGATTAAAAAAATTACAAAATGAATTGCTCAAAGAACATAAATTTGATGCAGTAGTCGATTTACACGACGTTTTAAGAACAAAAATTTTGCGAATCTATTTAAAAGCTCGTGGCATACGTTGCCATTCGATTAACAAAGGAAGAGGAGAAAAAAGGGATTTGATTAATGGAAGTGTCCCATTTAAAAAACTAAAACACACAACACAAAGATATCTAGAAGTTTTTGAAAAGGCGAACGTTCCAGCAACGCTAAATATTGGTCCTTGGCTATCTCCTGTCGCTTCTGATTCCACCTATGCTTTTTTAAAAATTAACAATTGTGAAATTAAAAATAATTTCTGGATTGGTATAGCTCCATTTGCAGCACACCGTAGTAAAGAATGGCCAATTGAAAAAATGAAACATGTTATTTCTCAGCTTATAAGCGCTGGCAAAACCGTGTTCTTATTTGGAGGTGGTCAAAACGAAATAAAAAAACTAGAAGCCATTAAAAAGGAATTTCCAAAAAGTATTCTAGTTGCTGGTCAATTAAAATTAGATGAGGAATTGTACCTAATTTCGAGATTAAACCTTATGGTTGCAATGGATAGCTCTAACATGCACTTATCCACAATTGTAGGAACCCCTGTTGTATCAATTTGGGGGGCAACTCACCATTATCTTGGTTTTGGGCCATTAAACAATGAACATAACATCATCGAAGTTTCAAAAGAAAAACTTCCTTGTAGACCCTGTTCAATTTTTGGTAAAATAACTTCAAAAAAGGATGAAACATGTGCTCAAAAAGCAATGGGTTTGATTTCGGAAGAAATGGTTTTAGCTAAAATAGCAACGGTAGCGGATATGGTATAACTTGTTAAATTTATTCCTCTTTTTACTGGTTTGATAGCAGTTGTATTTCATTTTGCCAATTCTACAAAACTATTTAACAAAGAAAACCCTCATTAACGATGTTAATGAGGGTTAAATACCTTATTCCTAAAAATTAATCTTCAGTTAAATCGAAAGTGTAACTTTCCATAATTTGGTTGCAAAGTAATTTCTTGCAGGCTTCATCAACTTTCGTTTCGGCTGTTGCTTTATCAGCGGCGTCTACCTTTAGTGTAATGTGTTTTCCAATACGTACGTTTGTAATTTCACTTAAATCAAGGTTTCCCATGTTTTGTGAAACTGCTTTTCCTTGAGGATCCAACAACCCTGCTAATGGCATAATGTCTATTTCAGCTTTGAAGTTCATTCTGTTTCTTTTTAAAAAGATTATTTATTACCGATAAAACGATGTACAAAAGTATAATAATTGGGATAGAAACAAACACTGAACTTATTAACAAACTCAGTGAAATTACAACCACGCAGAGCCCTAAGAAAACAAAGCGCATTTCATTCCCCTTCCACCCGAATGACTTGAATTTTAACGCAATCATTTGTATTGGGGCGTTCAGAAGATAACTAAACAGTAAAATTATTACTATCATCAAATACTTGAATATTTCAGAAACACTAAATGATTGAGTTATAAATGTTGTATCATCCCAACCAAAACTTTCTAAGACAAAAAACAAAGGTATAAACACAAAAAACAATGCATTCGCAGGAGTGGGTAACCCAATAAATTTATCTGATTGATTTGAATCGATATTAAATTTGGCTAGGCGCACTGCTGACAGCAAAGGAATAACAAAGGATATATACGGAATGTATGAATCTAGAATAAATGACGATAAAAACGAATACATCACAACTCCCGGAGCAACACCGAAAGTTACCATATCCGCTAAGGAGTCTAAATGCTTACCGAGTTCACCTTGTACTTTTAACAACCGAGCTGCAAAACCATCCAAAAAATCGAAAAAAGCTCCCAAAACCACAAAGAACGCAGCTAGAAAGTAATGTTCAGAGAACCCTACTTTAATTGCTAGTATGCCGCAAAACAAATTGGCAAGCGTAAGTATGTTTGGTATGTGTGATTTAATGGCCATTATATTACAAAAGTAACATTTACCTTTTAACTAATAATAGGAATATTGACTTCAGGCCACTTATTAGACAATTTATACGTCATTAAAGAGTTATTAGTCAAGAAAATTAGTCTGTATTACTGCTATATTGTATCTTTGTACACTTACAAAAAGAATGAATAAATCGATTATTGTAATATTATTATTGTTAGTTCAATTGCCGTTTCTTGCCCAAGATGACGACAAAACACCTAAATATAGTAACGAATTTTTAAATATTGGGGTCGGGGCCCGCGCTCTTGGAATGTCAAATTCTGTGATAGCTTCTACAGATGATGTTACTTCAGGTTATTGGAATCCGACTGGGCTATTAAATATAGATAGTGATTTACAAATTGGATTAATGCACTCCGAATATTTTGCTGGTATCGCAAAATACGATTATGGCGCAATTGCAAAAAAAATTGATGATAAAAGTGCTATGGCCTTCTCTTTTATCCGTTTTGGTGTTGATAACATACCAAATACTACAGAATTAATTGACGCCCAAGGGAATATTGATTATGACAGGATAACCTATTTTTCTGCCGCAGACATGGCATTCATATTCTCTTATGCTAGAAAAATAAATAATAAACTGAATGTTGGAGGAAGCGGAAAAATCATTCATCGAAAAGTGGGAGATTTTGCTAAGTCATGGGGCTTTGGAATTGATTTTGCTGCAACTTATCAATTAGGAAATTGGAAAATAGCCGCTCTTACCAGAGACATAACAACAACATTTAATGCTTGGAGTTTTTCTTTGACAGAACAAATGATAGAAACTTTCGATAGAACGGATAATGAAATTCCAGAAAATGGATTAGAAATAACAATGCCTCGCATAATTCTTGCCGGAATGCGAAAATGGGACATTGGAAAAAACTTCACATTCTTAGCTGAATTAGATGCTGATTTCACCACGGATGGAAAAAGAAATGTATTGGTGGTTGGAAACCCAATATCCATAGACCCGCATGTCGGAATTGAAGCCGGGTTTAAAAACATTGTATTTGTAAGAGCTGGAATAGGGAATATTCAAAAAGTAACTGAAATAACAGGAAAAGAAGTAATGACAATACAGCCAAATATAGGTATAGGTGTTAAATTAAAGGGGATTTCATTGGACTATGCCCTAACTGACATTGGAGATGCTTCTGTTGCACTATATAGCAATGTGTTTTCATTAAGATTTAACCTAAATAAAAACAACTAATTTGAGAATACTCTCTCTGTTCATATTTTTACTTCTTGTAAACGTTTCCAAAGCACAGACTTATGGAAATGAGTGGATAGATTACTCCCAACAATATTTTAACTTTCCTATTCATAATACCGGGATTCACAGGGTAAATTACGCGGAATTAAACACGTCTTTAAGCAACAGTGGTATTTTAATCTCAACCATTAACACAGATAATTTCAAAATTTTTGGTAGAGAAAGTGAAGTATTTATAACTGTTATTGATGGTGGAGACAACACCATGGACCCGGGTGATTATATCGAGTTTTACGCGGAAAAAAACGACGGATGGTTGGATGGTAACCTTTATGACTCGCTAGAAGCTCAGCCCGACCAATATTACAGTCTTGTCAATGATACACTGCAATATTATTTTACATGGGATAATATAGGAGTCGGCAAACGAATAACTGAAGAAACAGATGTAAACTACCCTACCTATACAGCTATTGATTACTGCTGGAAAAAGAATTATGTAAACTATTCTGACGAATATAACGAAGGTCCAAAATTTGATGCACTATCGAGTCCTGTTTATTCTCTCGGAGAGGGTTGGGCAAGCTTCCCATATACACTTGGAGGCGCAAACAGTTCAACCATACCTACGCAAAATGCATATGCCGGATTTGGGGCGCCTAATTCCGTTATTACGGGAATTTCCATGGGAGCTTCTTCTTCTGCATCATCTCATGTTAATAATCACAACCATGCTTTGCAAATTAAGTATGGCAGTAGTAATACTATAATTTTTGACACCACCTACGTTGGCTATCAACTGATAAATAAGAGAATAGAAGTCCCTACTGCGAATATCGAGAGCCCAACTACTTCTGTAATACATAACAATTATGGTATCGGTCAAACCAGTGACAAACAACATGTTTCTTCAGTGACAATCAATTACCCGCATACCATGGATTTTGAAAACGAAAATTATTTTCGGTTTGCTGTTCCATTCAATAACTTAGAGTCTAAGTCTCGATTGTCAATCTCCAATTTTAATGGTACTAACCCAATGCTATATGTGCTAAACGGGGACACGGCCAAACTTATTTCTTTAACAAATAATGCTGGGGTTTGGGAAGCTTTAGTTCCTAACCTAAGTAATAACGATAGTGCACAATGTTTATTAGTCGAGGGAAGTAATTACAATACTGTTTCTAACATATCCGCAGTCTCTGGAAACGGATATTTCAGAGACTTTAGTCAATTGGCCCCAAATGATGCCTATATAATTATTACAAACAACAAACTCTGGAATGGAGCCTTAGACTTTGCTAGTTATAGAAATGGAATAGGTGGGGCACACGATACGGTGCTAGTTAGTGTAGAAGAACTTTACCATCAATTTGGTGGTGGTATATATAAAAACCCTCTAGCAATTAGACGTTTTTGCAATTTGGCAATAAATACATGGCCAAACTACCCAAGCCATTTATTTTTAATTGGAAAATCAATCAGGGACGTTACCGAGGGGAATTCCCTTGGGTCAAGAAAATCGAATAGTGCATACCAGGGTAATTTAGTCCCTTCCTTTGGGTACCCGTCATCCGACAATCATTTTACTTATTCTCTTGGGACCAGTGGCAATTCATACGCTATACCAACAGGTAGATATAGCGCAATGGAAAACTCCTCGGTAAACGACTATCTGAATAAAGTAATCGAATACGAAGATCAGCAAGATCCATTTGATTTGTATGATATCCCCAATAAAGAATGGCAGAAACAAGTCCTTCATTTTGGAGGAGGCGGAAGTCAATCAGAAGTTAATTTACTCAATTACCATTTGACCCAATTTAAACAGACAATAGAAGACACTTTGTTTGGCGGTAATGTTTTTTCCTATACCAAAGGAGCTGGTGTTTCTTCTTTAAATTCTAATGATTTTTTTGAAGTTCAGCAAAAACTGCAGGAAGGAGTTTCGTTAATTACATTTTTCTCACATGCCACTAGTACTGGTGGTTTTGGGCAAAATATCGACTCCCCAACTAATTGGGGGAATTATGGTAAATACCCCATGGTTATTGGTCTGGGTTGCTACACAGGAGATGTTCACCAACCGGGGGGACATAGCTATTCAGAGAATATTGTAAATCCAATTGGTCAAGGAGCTATTTCTTTTTTATCAACGATTAAGCTTGGAAATATCACAGAAATAGCTAGGTATACCAATGTCTATTACCACCAAATGGGTAAAAAAAATTACGGGCGCGATATTGGGTTTTGCATGAAGTCAACTACAGATTCTTTGACTCTTGTTTTGAGTCCTAATATCTTATTTCATAGCAATACTATAGGGATGGGACTCCAAGGTGATCCTGCATTAAAATTAAACACACATTTAGCACCAGAAATAGTACTTTCAGAGGAGCGCATATGGACCTCTCCTGCCACAATTGATTTGTCTATCGACACGTTCGAATTAAATATTGTACTTACTAACATTGGCAGTGCCTTTATTGACACTTTTCAATTATCAATACAACGCTTTTTTCCAAATGGAAATGACTCTACTTATTTCATAAACGTTCCCGGACTTTTGTTTAGAGATACTATTCGTTATAAAATGGCAAGTAATCATTCTATTGCAGTTGGGTTGAATAACTTTTCAATTAAAGCTGATTTACCGTTCTCTATTGTAAATGAGCATTTTGATGAAACTACAAATAATCAAATTTCCTTTTCTACATATATTTCCTCAAATGATTTAATTCCTATTTGGCCTTATGAGTATGCAATAATTCCATCAGACACAATTACTTGTAAAGCTTCAACGATTAATCCATTTGCCCCAACCAATCAATATGTTTTTGAAATTGATACAACCGACTTATTTAATTCTCCATTTAAAAAACATCAATTTATCATTAGTGCTGGTGGAGTAGTTGAAGCCCGTCCCTATGATTGGATAAACAGCACTTCCCTTGCAGTGGATCCGATTACCTTTACAGATAGCACGGTATATTTTTGGAGGTGCTCACCCGACAGTAGTGTAAAATCATGGCAGGAAAGCTCCTTTCAATATATTCCTGAAAAATGGGGTTGGGGTCAATCTCATTTTTTTCAATTTAAAAATGATGCATATGCTAATATCTCCCACAATAGATCCAATAGGTCTTTTGAGTTTGAATCTACTGTGACATCTCTCTCATGTAATACACATGTTAATTTTGTCTCTTCGAGCGAATGGTCTGGCACCAACTGGTCTTTATTTGGCTCTACACAGGACTATGGTGGATGGTGGGTGCCTTCAATAATTGTTGGTGTAGTGGATCAATGTTCGCTGGAAGCTTGGTGCGCAAATGACTACTGTGTAGGTCAATTTAATGGAGATCCATCGACATGCCCTGGAGTTGAAGGTATGGGAAGAAATAGATGTCATAAATTCTTTATTTGGCACAACACCACGCCAGGAGAATTAGATTCTTTAGCGGCTTTTCTTAATAATGTAGTTCCAGATAGTAATTACATTATTGCATATACTTATATCCCTGACAATTATACCTTTCCTATGGGGCTTTATGACTCCTGGCCTCCAGAATTATTTACTGCTTTCCAAAATTTGGGAGCAACAAACATGAATCCTGGACAACCTGATGATGGTTTTATTTTTTTCGCTAAGAAAGGCGACCTTTCATCTGCTCAAGAAGTACATACTGCGGACACCATTGCTGGAGGAGTCTCTTTACCTACTCAGCTTATAAGTTTTGAAACATTAATTGTTGGATGTAATACTGAGGGATATATATCTGCAGAAATTGCAGGGCCATCTAAAAAATGGAATACATTGTATTGGCAGCAACATGCATCTGAACCTGCATCTAACGACACCTCTAGATTAAAAATATATGGAATTAATACGCAAGGTGCGGAAACACTTTTAATCGACACCTTAATGACAAATAACGATTCTATTACAAGCCTTAATACGATTATCGATGCCACACAATTTCCTTTTGCAAAGCTAGAGTTACAAACCATGGATACAATAACAATTACTCCTGCTCATGTCGACAGGTGGCAATTAATTTATGACCCGGTTCCAGAATGTGCTATAAACCCAAAAAAAGGGTCTTATTATTCGGTTTCTGAAAACAGTATACAAGAAGGGGATTCTGTCAAATATGCTGTTGCCGTAGAAAATGTTAGTGCGTTTGACATGGACAGTCTTTTGGTGCACTATTGGGTAGAAGATGCAAATCATACTAAAAACTATGTCTCATATGCAAGGCAAGATTCTTTAAAAAGTGGAGAAATAATACTTGACACAGTAAGTGTTTCTAGTAAGGGGTATCTTGGGGACAATTCTATATGGGTAACAGCTAATCCGAAAATTAATGGAAATGAGCAAGATCAATTCGAACAGTTTTATTTCAATAATTTTGCTCAAAAAACGTTTACTGGGCAGGAAGATAATACAAACCCCATTCTTGATGTAACATTTGATGGCATACACATTTTAGATGAAGATATTATAAGTCCAATACCGTTAATTTCAATAACCTTAGATGATGAAAATGAATTTTTACTTTTAAATGAAGATATCGACACAAATCTTTTTAAGATTCAACTTATTCGTCCAAATTCAAATACTCCTGAACAATTATTTTTCTCCAACAATGGAGAAAGTGGATACTTAATGTGGGAGCCAGCTATTGATGAGAAAAATTTATTTAAGATAGAATACAATCCAACTTTTACAGTAGATGGAATATATACTTTACTGGTTCAAGGAAGTGATAAGTCGAATAACTTTTCTGGGGATTTCTCTTACGAAATTAGTTTTGAAGTCATTACTGCATCGACAATCACGCACTTATTTAATTACCCTAACCCATTCAGTACCAAAACACATTTTGTTTTTACACTTACGGGAAGTGAAATACCCGATCAAATGCTAATTCAAATCATGACTGTTACCGGTAAAGTAGTTAGAGAAATTTCACTGGATGAAATTGGACCGCTACACATTGGAAACAATAAAACTGATTTCTTTTGGGATGGCCGAGACCAATTCGGAGACCAACTAGCGAATGGAGTATACCTATATCGAGCACTTGTTAAGATAAATGGAGAAAACATTGATCATCGCGGCACTTCTGCAGACACCAAAAGCTTTAAGAAAGAGTTCGGGAAAATGTATTTATTGAGATAATACTAAGAACCAAATGCAACAATATCTCTGCCAAATATTCGAGAAAAAATTTGCAGTATTGATTGTATTTTCATTAATCTGCTCAATCATTTATATTCAAGCCTTTAGTATTGGCTTTTTATCTGATGACTATGGATTTCTTTGGCAAGCTAAAGAGTTTGGCTGGAGTGCATTTGAGCATAACTTTAACGATCCATTTTACATTCCTTTTAGCCATGTAATTGCAATGTCGCTATATTCATTAGTTGGTGACGATGCTCTAATATTTCATGTTTTGCAACTTCTCATTCATGTCCTAATAGGTTGGCAGCTTTATTTATTTTTAAAAGAGTATTTGAATACATCAAACGGATTTGCGAAAATTGCATTTCTCTCTGGGTTGTTGTTCCTAATTTTCCCTTATCAAACAGAAGCTGTGTTATGGCTTTCATCAAAATCGTATGGATATTCTTTGTTCTTTGGACTACTTTGTATTCGTCAGTTTTTTAAATATTATGACTCTAAAAATAACGCTCATTTATTACTCTGCTCAATATTTCTAATCTGCTCAATAACAACGAAGGAGTTTGGCTATTTACTTCCTGTAATTATTGCTCTTTTGTTGTGGAACAAAGGGAAACTCAGCTTTAAACCCATTCCAATATTTATATTTTTGATAATAATTATTTCCTCTGTAGCAATCAGGTGGATTGTTTTATCCGATTGGATTGGAGGATATGGAACTGGCGTTCATATTAACCTCTCAGTTATAGCCTGGCATTATTTAGCTTATATTATTAAGTTCTTTACCCATATTCGCTACTCTGATGATTCGATGATATTCTTTTATTGTATGTCAGCATTAACACTCATCAGTTTCGGGACACTACTTCTCTCTATGATTAAAGAGCAAGAGGTCATAAAAAATGGATTTGTTGCCGTATCCCTGTTTATCCTCAGCTTACTCCCTGTTATTTCATTAGAGATTTCATCATTACATAGTATAGAATCTGACCGATATAGTTATTGGGCTTCAATTATCGTTTGTACTTCTTTAGCAGTTGCAATTAATAAATTACCAAAAACACAATCAAATGTTCTGTCTATACTTTGGGGCATAATATTTATTAGCCTAACATATGTAACAGCCCAAAACTGGGACAAAGCGAATCAAGTCAAAGAAAATTACTTAAACACCCTAGAACGTTTGCCTGAAAATAACTTATTAATAATAAATACTCCGGATAATTTTAATGGAGCCTATATTTTAAGAAATGGAGTAAATGATTATTTGAAGTTTAAAGAAACGGGGAAAAGAGCTACACAAATAGATTTTCAAACTTTCACAAATATAAATGGCGGCATTACTGTTCTAAAAAACAATAGCTTTAAAGATAATAAAGGAGCCTCATATTACTATGAAAATCCTAAACTAGGTTCATTAAAAAACATTCAAAAAGACGCACTTCCTTTTAACAAGTATGACGCTGTTTACTATTTCAATGAAGGAAACTTTTTTAAAATAGAGAAGCCTTAAAATTCTTTTCCGTTCTTTGTGCAAATGCTAATTGACACACATACCCACTTATACAGCTCAAAGTTTGATGAAGACAGAGATGCCGTGATTCAAAATTGTTTGGATAATAATATTTTAAAATTACTCCTACCAAACATTGATTCTGAATATACAGACAGTCTGTTGTCACTTGCGAAAAAGCACCCAACCGTTTGCTATCCTATGATGGGGATTCATCCATGTTCTATTCAACCAGATACTTATATAGAAGAATTAGCACACGCCAAAGAATGGTTGGGAAAGGCCAATTTTATTGCCATCGGAGAAATTGGAATTGATTTATATTGGGATAAAACAACTTTAGGTATTCAGCAAGAAGCTTTTCGAGAACAAATATGCTGGGCCAAAGAAAAACAACTTCCGATTGTAATACACGCAAGAGATTCTTTTGATGAAATCTTTGAAATCGTTGATGACATGAATGATGAAAACCTAACTGGTATCTTTCATTGTTTTACAGGAAATCAAAAACAAGCCCAACACATTGTTGATTATGGTGGATTTAAAATGGGGGTTGGAGGAGTCGTTACATTTAAAAATTCTGGATTAGATCAAGTAGTTAGTCAATTTGATTTAAATCATTTTGTTTTAGAAACAGATTCTCCATATTTAGCCCCAGCACCATTTCGAGGAAAGAGAAACGAAAGTCCTTATTTGACGTTAATTGGCGAAAAAATGGCAGACATTTACGGTTGTTCACTTCAGGAAATTGCTGAAGCAACAACCAAAAATGCTCTAGATATATTTAATTTAGATTAATGACGCATTTCATAAAATACCTATTTCTCGCATTATCGATTTCCTTTTTGAATAACAAATCAAGTGCGCAATTGTCCGATCAGGCCCAAATTAGCCTTTTGACATGTGCAGAAGGCGAGGATATTTATTCCTTATTTGGTCACAGTGCTATCCGTGTTAATGATCCGGTAAACAATATTGACAATTGCTACAATTGGGGGATGTTTGAATTTGATGAAGACCAAGTAGAATTTGCCACTAAATTCACTAAAGGAAGGCTCAAATACTATATGGACGAGCAAGATTTTGGATACTTTATGATGGAGTATGACTATTTTCAAAGAACTGTAAAAGAACAGGTATTAAACTTAACACACGAGCAAAAGATTGACCTATGGAAAGCGCTAAAAGAAAATTACTTGCCTGAAAATAGGGTATACAAATATGACTTTTTCTTTGATAATTGCGCCACTCGAATTAGAGATCTACTACAAAATATAATTGGTGACAAGCTAGTTTTAAAAACGCATCCAAATGAAAATGCATACTCGTTAAGGGAATTATTAAACAAAACTGTTAGCCAGATGCCTTGGTTAGGATTTGGGATGGATTTAGCTTTAGGAAGCAAGGTTGATATTAAGGCAGATAACAATAAAATGATGTTTCTGCCCAAGTATATGTTTGAAATTTATCATGATTCCGAAGTTCTAATTAATGGAAAAGCGCAGCCTTTAGTCTTAAGTGAAAGAACATTAATTAATGGAATAAATCATGAAGCTGAATCTTCTTTTTGGAGTTCGCCAAACTTTCTTTTTTGGAGTCTCTTTTTCATTTCAGTTATCCTCACAATTACCAAAATTCGATTTCTTACAAAGTTCTGGGATGGACTACTTCTACTTATTTTTGGCGTTTTAGGATTTGTCATTTTCTTCCTTTGGTTCGGAACCGATCATGCCACAATGAAACCAAACTTTAATGTGCTTTGGGCAAATCCTCTTTACCTATTTTTTATCATCCCATTAATGAGTAAAAAATTACACAACAAACTAAACAAAGCTTATCTGGGAATGTCTGTACTGTTAATTCTTGTGATTTTTGGAGCAATGATAATCCCTCAAGAATTTAATTCTGCAACAAGCCCCATCATTCTAATTTTTACTTTCAAGTTTTTTTATTGGTACAAAGAGACAAAAAGAGTTGTTTGACTTATTCAATCCCATTCTTAAAATTTTTACCTTAGCACTCTATTTTAATTTAAACCATCATGAGCAAATACGACGTTACAATAATCGGATCAGGTCCAGGAGGATATGTTGCAGCAATAAGATGTGCGCAACTAGGCATGAAGACTGCGATAATTGAAAAATACGCTACATTAGGAGGGACTTGTTTAAATGTTGGCTGTATTCCATCTAAAGCATTATTAGATTCTTCTCATCATTACCACGATGCTGCACATACTTTTGAAAAACATGGAATTTCAACGGGTAAATTGTCTGTCGATTTTGGTAAAATGATAGAACGAAAAAATGATGTTGTTAACCAGACATGTGATGGCATTCAGTTTTTGATGGATAAAAATAAAATTGACGTTTACGAAGGCCTAGGTTCTTTTAGCGATAGAAATACCATTAAGGTTGTTGGAAAAGATAAACCAGTAACAATTACCACGGATAAAGTAATTATTGCGACAGGTTCAAAGCCTAACTTTTTCCCTGGAATGGAGCCCGATAAAAAAAGAATTATCACCTCTACTGAAGCACTAAGCTTAACTGAAATTCCAAAAAACTTAATCGTTATTGGAGGTGGAGTTATTGGGCTTGAATTGGGCTCTGTTTATGCACGTTTAGGTTCTGCTGTAACCGTTATTGAATTTGCTGATTCTATTATCCCTACAATGGACAAAACCATGGGAAAAGAATTACAAAAAGCATTGAAGAAAGAAGGGTTCAAATTCAACTTTAAACATGCTGTGCAAAAAGTAGAAAACACAGGAAAAAAGGTTATTGTAACTGCTAAAAACAAAAAAGACCAAGAGGTAACCTTCGAAGGGGATTATTGTTTAGTTGCAGTTGGCAGAAAGCCTTATACAAGTGGTTTAGGATTAGAAAAAATTGGCTTGAAGGTTAACGATAAAGGTCAAATTGAAACGAATAATCATAAAGAAACGAATGTTTCTGGAATCTATGCGATTGGAGATGTTACGGCCGGGGCTATGTTAGCCCATAAAGCGGAAGAGGAAGGCGTTTTTGTTGCAGAAACAATGGCGGGTCAAACTCCGCATATTAATTACGACTTAATTCCAGGTGTTGTTTATACTTGGCCAGAAGTTGCTGCAGTAGGAAAAACAGAAGAAGAAGTAAAAGAAGCTGGAACGGAATATAAAGTTGGACAATTTCCAATAAGAGCTTTGGGTAGAGCTAGAGCTAGTATGGATATTATGGGTGTTATCAAAATAATCTCGGATAAAAATACAGACGAAGTTCTAGGTGTACACATGGTGGCTCCACGCGCAGCAGATTTGATTATGGAGGCTGTTGTCGCAATGGAGTATCGAGCATCTTCAGAAGATATAGCGCGTATTTGTCATCCGCACCCCACCTATAGCGAAGGGGTAAAAGAAGCTGCTCTGGCCGCATGGAATGACAATGCACTGCATATATAGTAATTCAACTCTATTAACCTATCAGAACTAGCAAGTGAATAAAAAAACTGGAATATTATTAGTCAATCTTGGCACGCCAGATAGTCCTTCCGTGAAGGATGTAAGAAAGTATTTAAAAGAGTTTTTGAATGACGACAGGGTAATTGATTTGGCTTGGTTAAAAAGAAAATTACTTGTAAACCTTATCATTGTTCCGCTAAGAGCACCCAAATCTGCGAAAGAATATGTTAAATTATTCAAATTGTTTGATGGTGAATCTCCTTTACTAAAATACGGTTTGATTCTCAAAGAAAAACTACAAGCCAAAATAGCTGAAAACTATACAGTAGAATTGGCAATGCGTTATGGTAACCCTTCTATGGATAGTGTTTTAGAGAAAATGAGAAAGGAGAATTACGATAAAATAGTTGTTTTTCCCATGTATCCTCATTATGCTGCTTCCAGTATGGGAACAGTTATAGAAAAAACGAACAAGATTATTAATAAGTGGTGGAACATTCCTGAGTTGGTCACAATGGGTCAATTTTATAACAACCCGGATTACATCAAAGCATTTGCTAATCGTGCAAAAAAGCATACGATAGCCAATTATGACCATGTGTTATTTTCTTACCATGGATTACCTGAACGCCACATAAACAAGTCGCATTTAAAAGGTCAATCTTGTGTTGGTTGCAATTGCACAAAAGAATACGAGGCCAAAGAGCCTCTTTGCTATAAAAACTCTTGCTATGAAACAACACGTTTAATAGCCAAAGAAATTGGATTAACACAGGACCAATACTCCATGTCCTTCCAATCTCGTTTAGGAAAAGACCCCTGGATACAGCCCTACACAGATAACGTTATTGCGGACTTAGGTAAAAATGGAAATAAAAAACTCCTCGTTCTTTCACCAGCATTTGTTTCTGATTGTTTGGAAACTTGTATTGAAATAAGTGAAGAATACCTCGAGGTATTTGAGCAAAACGGAGGGGAGAAATTACAATTGGTGGAAAGCTTAAATGACGGGAAAGACTGGGTTGATATTGTTCACGATCTTGTATCAAAACAATAACCCTATTGAGAAAAAATGGAAAAGATAACGAGTTCAAAAAAGAAACTTTTCTTTTTTTGAACGGAAACAAGTCAAATAGTGGATACATTGCTATTGGCTGTAAAAAAGAAATTGTTTACACAGATAACAACATCCATTTAGAGAAGTTAAATGACTTTATATCCATTCCCGATAGTTGGAAGTTTGGCTACATTAGCTATGATGTTAAAAATGAATTTGAAAACCTTCCTTCCGCTAATTTAGATGGATTAGAGTTCCCCGAAATCCATTTTTTTATACCTCAAACACTTTTTAAAATTGAAAAAGATAACATCAGTCTTATTTATGGCGACAACTCTCTTTTGCCCGATGTAAAAGAGGTCTTTCTAAAAAATAAAGTAAAAAAAACAAATCCAATTACATTAACTCCCCGAATAAATGAAGAAGAATATCTAGCAAAAGTAAAGTCTGTAAAAGGAAACATTCAACAAGGAGATGTCTATGAAATGAATTTCTGCTATGAACTCTTTAATGAGAATGTTGAAATGGATCCATTTGAAACTTACAAGAAATTAAATAAGCTTACCAACGCTCCTTTCTCTTGTTTTGGAAACTTTAATAATAAATACATTCTAAGTGCCAGTCCAGAGAGGTATATTCAGAAAAATGGACAACAATTAATATCTCAGCCGATTAAAGGAACGATAGCAAGAGGTGTTGACGAAATGACAGATTTAACACAAATCGAAAACCTAAAAAACAACCAAAAAGAACGAAGTGAAAACATCATGATTGTTGATTTGGTGAGAAATGATTTATCAAAAATAGCTACTAAAAACTCCGTCAAAGTAGAAGAGTTATGTGGGGTTTACACATTTGAAACAGTGCATCAAATGATTTCTACAGTAAGCGCAACTATAAACCCTCACATAACATTTCTAGACATCTTAAAAGCTACTTTCCCAATGGGATCAATGACTGGCGCTCCCAAAATTAGAGCCATGGAATTAATAGAGGAATACGAGTCCACTAAAAGAGGCGTTTATTCAGGTTGTGTCGGCTATGTAAAACCGGATGGAGACTTTGACTTTAATGTTATAATTCGAACTTTACTGTATAACAGCAAAAAGAAATATTTATCTTGCATGGTTGGAGGAGCTATTACAAGTAAAAGCAACGAAAAGGAAGAGTACCAGGAAACACTTTTAAAAGCTAAAGCTCTTTTGCAAGCATTAAAATGACACTTATCAATACCATATCAACTGAATTAGAAAAATTGAGTCCGGAATATTCTGCAAAAAAGTTTATTCTAGCGATCAGTGGCGGAGTTGATTCAATGGTACTTTTAGATGGTTTTAATAAATTAAACCTCAATATTGAAGTTGCGCATTTTAACTTTCAATTACGGGGAAAAGAATCGGATGCTGATGAGGAGTTGGTAAAAGAAATTTGTTACAAGAACAATGTTCCTTTTAATAAAAACACGTCCGATACAGCTACTTATGCTGCAGAAAAAGGCTTGTCCATTCAAGAAGCGGCTCGTGAATTGCGCTATAATTGGTTTTTTAATTTATTAAAAGATAAAAACGCAGATTACATAGTTACTGGGCACCATGCAGATGATTCTATCGAAACTTTCTTTATTAACTTATTAAGAGGAAGCGGAATTAAAGGTCTTTGCGGAATTAAAAATACGCAACAAATTGTTCGTCCATTGTTACCTATTTCTAGATTAGATATTGAGCTCTACGCAAAAAACAACAATATTAGCTTTAGAAATGATAGCAGCAACGAATCGCTTAAATACAAGCGAAATTTTATTCGAAAAAAAATCATCCCTGAGCTCAATAAAGAAATTGAAACTTCAAGTTCTTCCATATTAAAAAGTATTGGCCATCTAGCGCAAGCCAATGAATATTTAGAAAAGAAATTGGTGGAAGATGCTGAAAAAATAACTTCCACTGTTGGGAATACTATCTTTATCGAAACAAAGCAGCTTATTGAAAACATTGTTCTCTATTCAGTCTTAAGTAAATATGGGTTTAATCAATCTCAAATAAACAGTATCCAGTCAGATACGAAGGCGATAGGGAAAAAACATTACTCATCTACACATGAATTGCTAGTCGATCGGAATCAACTGGCAATTCAACCACTGGAGCACCAATTGCCAGGAGTATTTGAAATCCCCGCTTTAGGAGACTACAATATCCCCTTTCCCATTAGTCTAAGTATAATTAATAAGCCACATTCGTTGCGAACAGGAAAAAATACTATTTTGATTGATGCTGATACAATTAAATTCCCTCTAAGGATTCGAAAATGGGAACAAGGAGATTCATTCGTTCCATTCGGCATGAAGGGTAAAAAAAAATTAAGTGACTTTTTTATTGATGAAAAATTTTCTCAATTCGAAAAAAAAGATTCTTGGTTACTTCTCTCTAATAATGAGGTAGTTTGGATAATAAACCATCGGTTAGATGATAGGTACAAAGTGTCTAGTAATACAACTAATTTCTTGCAAATTGAAACTTAATACAAGAACATACGTATCCACTTAGATACTGATTGAGTTACGTTAGTACATCCACCCTTAATACATCGCCATATGATAACTGAAGCCATTATTGCAGTAGAGAAAGAAGATATTCCTTCCTTAAATTTTCCGTCTGAAGCTGTTCAAAGAACAGAAAAACAAATAAGATTACTAAAGCACAAGCTTTCAAGGTCTATGATATTAGGGAATATTCATCGTGTTAAAATGAAAATTACATTTGAAGACGATGAATGCACCAAACAAGTACGAACCACTATTTGGGCAGTTGGAGATAAAAATATCGTTTTAAAGAAGGGTATAATTATTCCCATACGTCGTATTATAGACATACTATAAAAAATAAAAATCTACTTTTAGAAAAAGCGCTTCATTTCCGGAGTGCTTTTTCTATTTATAAGGCATTGGTAATAAGTAATTTGTTGTTTTTTTAGCTTGTTTAGGATTCCAAATATAAAAATCTCTTAACCGTAGTTTATTCTTTACTATTATTTACTTTTGAATTCAATAAAATCACAAGCAAAGATGAAGAAAATATTTAGTGTTTTACTGTTACTTATAAGTATTGTTAGTTTTGGACAAAACCCAGTTTCATGGCAAGTAAGCTCAACTATTCTAGGTGACAGTGCTTATGAAATAAAAATCGAAGCAGATTTAGACAAAGGTTGGCACTTGTATTCTCAATTTTTAGAAAGTGATGAGGGGCCCTTGTCAACGTACATTACCTACGAAACTTCGAATTTTGAATTAATTGGTAAAACCGAAGAATTAGGGGTTGAAACGCATATGGACCCGGTTTGGGAAATGGATATCTCCTTCTTTTCAGATCATGCTATTTTTATCCAAAAGGTAAAATCTCTTAACCCTGATTCATTGCTATTTGAAGGGAATGTAAACTTTATGGTTTGCGATGATTCACAATGTTTGCCTCCTGAGGACTATGCCTTTCAAGTAAACCTATCAGCTGGGAGTGAGGTTATAGAAGATGTGGTATATAAAACAGATGAGGCTACCTTGGCGATAATACCGAAATTGGATTGTTTGGATTTAGATAACCCAGTAAATGATTGTGGAGAAAAAAGTACCGAGGAAGAAAGAAAGAGTAACTGGCTGCTATTTATATTTGGATTAGTGGGAGGTCTTGTTTCTCTATTCACTCCTTGTGTGTTCCCAATGATTCCATTAACGGTAAGCTTTTTCACAAAAGGTGGTTCCAATAAAGGTTCTGGTGTTGCAAAAGCTCTTTTGTACGGTTTTTCTATAGTTGCGGTATATGCTTCCTTGAGCTTACCTTTCTACTTTTCTGGAACAGACCCTGAAATACTAAATCAAATTTCAACAAGTTTTACACTCAACATTGTGTTCTTTTTAATTTTTGTTGCCTTTGCTATTTCTTTCTTTGGCTATTACGAATTGACCTTACCAAGTAGTTGGGCAAATAAAGCCGACAAAGCTGCTGATCTAGGTGGAATAGTAGGGGTCATTTTCATGGCTTTAGTGCTTGCAATTGTTTCTTTCTCTTGCACAGGTCCTTTACTAGGGTCTGTTCTTGCGGGTTCCCTAAAAGATGGAGCAGTACCGATAACATTTGCAATGCTTGGGTTTGGAGTTGGATTGGGCTTACCATTTACTATTTTTGCTGCATTTCCTTCACTATTAAAAAAATTACCTCAATCAGGTGGCTGGCTAAACTCAGTAAAAGTAGTTCTTGGTTTTGTAGAGCTTGGACTTGCTGTTAAATTCTTGAGTAATGCTGATTTTGTATATCGATTTGGAATAGTACACAGAGAGACTTTTTATCTAGTTTGGATTATCCTTGGGGTTGCTACAGCAGCTTATTTGTTTGGGTTGTTTCGTTTCCCACACGATTCTAAAGGACTTAAGCTCTCAATATATAGAAAGGGGCTAGGAATTGCCTTTTTATCATTTGCAATTTACCTAGTTCCAGGAGTATTACCGCAGAAATCTCAAATGTGGGACACTAAATTGATAGCTGGATTTCCTCCTTCTATTTGGTATAGCTGGTATAATACTGAGGTAAAACCGAAGCTAGATGGCATCACGCTGGAAGTAAGCGACCCCACTTTAGCAGAGGAGGCTGCAAATATTGATAACTATGAAGACCTTTATGCTTTTATAAGTAAAAATAATAAAAATGAAGTAGTAATACATTATCATATCACTGACTATACCGTAGGATTAAATCTCTCCAAATACATTAACAAACCTTTACTGGTTGACTTTACGGGCTATGCTTGCGTCAACTGTAGAAAAATGGAGGAGAATGTTTGGACAGATGAAAAAGTTGGCGAAATTCTTGAAAAGAACTATGTAATAGTTTCTCTGTATGTTGATGATAAAATCACTCTTTCAGAGGAACTGCAAGGTGAAATTACAGTTCCTTTGTCTGATGGTTCGAAGAAACAAAAAAAGATAAAAACAGTTGGGGATAAATGGGCTACTTTCGAATCAATACGATTTGGTCAAGTATCACAACCGTACTATGTTTTACTAAGTCCTGAGGAGTATCTTCTAACCAATCCCGTGGCATATACACCAGACTCAAAAGTTTATGCTGACTGGTTAACTTGTGGTGTCGATGCTTTTGAAAAACTAATCGCTGGTAAAGTTGATTTATCTGGAATAGAATGCGGCAAAGAAGTGGTTGCAGAAAACATTCAACCTATTGCATGGAGCTTCTCAGCGAATTCATTAGGTAACAATGAATATGAAATTATCTTAAATGGCGCTATTGAAGAAGGATGGCATACCTACAGTACCACATTGCCGATGAGTGATGAGGGACCATTAGGAAGTTGGATTACTTTTGAGGAGTCTGATAATTATGAATTAATTGATGGGATAATAGAAGAAAATGCACATTCCTATTTTGATGAAACATGGGAAATGGATATTGTTGATTTTGCATGGGAAGCTATTTTTAAGCAAAAAGTTAAGGTTCTCGCTGCTGATGAGTTTATTCTGAAAGGCAACATTAATTTTATGGTTTGTAAAGACGGAGCTTGCTTGCCCCCTGAGGATGCCCCATTTGAAATAACGATAACTCCTTAATACTGGTATATATTTTGCTGAAATCTACAAAAAAAAAACAAATGCTACAAAACCTAGTATTAATACTATCCTTTGTTGTTTTTGGGTTGCATTCCAATGCTCAAAACGCTGTTAAGTGGTCAACTACAAAAGAAAAAGTTGAAAAAGAAGACAATACCTATTTAATCATTTTTCATGCAAAAATTGGAAGTGATTGGCATTTATATTCTCAAGATTTACCAAGCCCTGATGCTGGACCACTTCCTACAGAATTTGCATTTGATGTTAACCAAAATATTGAACTCATTGGAAAAGTTACCGAAGACAAAGACAAAATGCATTCGGTTATAGATGATGCCTTTGGAGTTCAAGTCAACTACTATGATGGTGAAGTTACTTTTACCCAAAAAGTAAAGCTAAAATCGGACTTAGCGTCACTTTCTGGTTTTGTATATTATATGGTTTGTAACGAAGTAATGTGCGTTCCTAAGGACATGGAGTTTGATATAGTAATCGGAAAATAAGCCTTATTCATTCAAATTAGGAGACAGCCATTTTTCCATAACTGCATAATCTTTTGCTTTTCGATTCGCCAAACTTTGTACTTGATCTTTTTCTATTTTACCAACTCCAAAATACTTGGCTTGCTCATTTCCAAAAAACCAACCACTTACAGAGGCTGTTGGAGTCATTGCTAACGACTCTGTTAATTCCACTCCTATATTTTTTGTAGCATCCAACAATTCGAAAATGGTCTCTTTTTCCGTATGATCCGGACAGGCAGGATAACCTGGAGCCGGTCGAATTCCTTTGTACTTTTCTTTTATTAATTCTTCGTTTGTGAGCTCCTCCTTTAGTGAGTATCCCCAAGCTTCCTGACGAACATGCTGGTGCAAGTATTCTGTAAATGCTTCAGCTAATCTATCCGCTAATGCTTTTAATAAAATTGAATTATAATCATCATGGTCTAATTCGAACGCTGTTATTTTATTCTCAATATTTAACCCCGTAGTAACAACGAAAGCGCCTATATAGTCTTGAATTTTTGTCTCTTTTGGAGCTATGAAATCTGCTAAACAATTATTAGGTGCCCCTGCAACCTTTTTTAATTGTTGTCGCATTTGATTAGAAACCGCTAATATCTCTTCTCTAGATTCATCTGTATACATTTCTATGTCATCATCATTTACGCTATTTGCTGGAAACAACCCAAATACAGCATTTGCTGTCAACCATTTTTCTGTGACAATCAAATTTAACATAGATAAAGCATCTGCATACAATCGGCTTGCTTCTACTCCCACAACTTTATCTTCTAATATTTTTGGAAAACGACCATGTAGCTCCCAAGTTTGAAAAAACGGAGTCCAATCAATAAAACCTTTCAATTTACTTAAGTCAAAATCTTTTAAGAGTTGAACACCTAATTGATTAGGCTTCATTATCGTTGAATCGTTCCAGTCAATTTTAATTTTATTTTTACGCGCTTCTTCTATTTTTAAGAACGCTTTTTGACCCGTTTTTTTAGCGTGATTCACACGAATCTTCTCGTATTCTGTTCGCAAGTTCTTTATGTAAAGTTCTTTTTTATTTTCGCTCAATAAACTATCCACAACAGTAACCGAGCGAGAAGCGTCTAGAACATGAACTGTTTGTGACCCTTTTAAATGTTCTTCAATCTTAACCGCAGTATGAACTCTTGAGGTAGTTGCACCTCCAATCATCAGCGGTGTTTTTAACCCCGCCCTCTCCATTTCTTTGGCAACGTGCACCATTTCATCTAGTGAAGGTGTTATCAATCCACTTAAACCTATTACGTCAACCCCTTCCTCTATAGCAACTTTTATAATCTTTTCGGCAGGAACCATAACTCCCATGTCTATGATTTCGTAATTATTACAAGCCAAAACAACACCCACTATGTTTTTTCCAATATCGTGAACATCCCCTTTAACAGTTGCCATCAGTATTTTACCTGAAGAACTCGCTGCACCTATCTTACTTGCCTCAATATATGGAAGTAAATAAGCTACAGCCTTTTTCATAACTCTCGCTGATTTCACAACTTGCGGAAGAAACATTTTCCCCGAACCGAATAAATCCCCCACTACGTTCATTCCTGCCATTAGCGGGCCTTCGATAACTTCTACGGGTTCTTTAAAATTCTTTCTGCACTCTTCGGTATCTTCTATTATAAATTCTGTTATCCCTTTAACCAAGGCGTAAGAAAGTCGCTCTTGAATAGGCTTACTTCTCCATTCCAAAACCTTTTCTTCTTTTTGAACTGTTCCGTCAACTGTCTCTGCGAAATCAAGTAACCTTTCTGTTGCATCAGGTCTTTTATTCAACAAAACATCTTCCACTCTTTCCAGAAGATCCTTAGGGATTGCATCATATACTTCAAGCATAGCAGGATTAACGATCCCCATATCCATTCCTTCGCGAATTGCATGGTATAAAAATGCGGAGTGCATTGCTTCTCGAACCGTATTATTTCCTCTAAAAGAAAAAGAAACGTTACTAACACCTCCACTTACATGAGCTCCTGGTAAATTTTCTCGAATCCAGCGAGTAGCTCTAAAAAAATCTAAAGCATTGTTGTTATGTTCTTCCATTCCAGTTGCTACTGGAAATATGTTTGGATCAAAAATAATGTCTTGAGGGGAAAATCCTACCTCATCAACCAATATCCTATAAGAACGTTCGCACATTTGAACACGTTTCTCATAATTATCCGCTTGTCCTTCTTCGTCGAACGCCATAACTATTGTCGCCGCGCCATATCTCTTTATTAAGGTAGCTTGCCGTTTAAATTCTTCCTCACCCTCTTTTAAACTTATTGAATTGACAATACTTTTCCCTTGAACGCACTTTAATCCTTCTTCAATAATTTCCCACTTAGACGAATCTATCATAATAGGAACTTTCGAAATATCAGGCTCAGATGCAATCAGATTTAGGAATTTTTTCATGGAAGCAACTCCATCTAACATTCCTTCATCCATATTAATGTCAATAATTTGGGCTCCGCCTTCAACTTGATCACGTGCAACACTAAGCGCCTCCTCAAATAATTCTTCTTTAATTAAACGTAAGAATTTTCGAGACCCTGTAACATTGGTTCGCTCCCCAACATTAATAAAATTCATTTCAGGAGTAACAATTAAAGGTTCTAAACCGCTAAGTTGCATAAACGGAAGGTTGTTCCATTTGTATTTATATGCCCCTTGATAATCTGGATGTAAACTCATTATGCTAGTACTTTTAATTCTCTTGGAGAATATTTATAGGCTAATTCAGCCATTACCTTAATATGATCAGGGGTCGTTCCGCAGCATCCGCCTATAATGTTTATCAAGCCCTCTTCTAAGAATTCTTCAATTTGTTCTCCCATTATTTCAGGAGTTTCATCATATTCTCCAAATTCATTTGGTAACCCAGCATTTGGATGGGCGCTAACTAAAAATTTACTTTTATCCGATAGAACATGCAAGTATTGCTTCATTTCTCTCGCTCCTAAAGCACAATTAAGCCCAATACTTAACAAGGGCATGTGTGACATCGATATCATAAACGATTCTGTGGTTTGTCCGGTTAGCGTTCTACCACTTGCATCTGTAATTGTTCCTGACACCATTATGGGTAATTCTTTTCCGAGCTCATCAAAAGCTTTCATGATTGCGAATAGTGCAGCTTTAGCATTCAATGTGTCAAAGACTGTTTCGACTAACAACAGATCTACTCCACCTTCCATGAGCGCTTTTGTTTGCTGCACATAAGCAACAACGAGCTCATCATAAGAGGTGTTTCTGTATCCTGGGTCATTTACATCCGGAGAAATTGAAGCAGTTCTGTTTGTTGGGCCTATTGACCCCGCAACAAATCTTGGTTTGTTAGGTTCTTTTAACGTAAACTCCTCCGCAACTTCTCTTGCTATTTTGGCGCTTTCAAAATTAATGTCATAAACATATTTTTCAAGACTATAATCTGCTTGAGCAATGGTAGTTCCGCTAAATGTATTTGTTTCAACTATATCTGCTCCAGCAGCAAAGTATTGCGCATGTATTTCTTTGATAATCTCTGGGCGAGTTAAGGACAACAAGTCGTTGTTTCCTTTTAATGGTGATTCGTGATCCTCAAACCACCCTTTGCGGAAATCTTCTTCTTCTAGTTTGTGTCGTTGGATCATGGTGCCCATTGCACCATCCAAAACGAGGATTCTTTCTTTTAATATCTCTCTAATGTTTGCCATAGTCTAAAAACAAAAATCTCTATCAACATTTTAGTCGAAAGAGATTTAATAGAGATTTCTACAAATTTACTTCGACTCATCTAACTCTAAGTATGCTTAGAATGGAATTGGCACCTTTTCCGATACTCCCGATAGCTATCGGGGCGGAAGGTTGCCAAGGTATCAAAGGGCCTTTCCCTCCACCTTTCTTGATAAGTTAATAAAGAACTATTATACTCAAACAAAAATAGGTTTTCGAATTTTTATCTCTGCCTTTTTGCTTATCTCTGCCTTAAAATATCTTCCCATATCTCTATGTTTCTATATTTTTCATTGACATAAACAAAAATAAAATTGTCAAATTCTCCTAAAAGCTATTTTGCTTGAGTACACAAAGATAAATGATAGCTTTATGAATTACAACCCGGACAGAAAGAAAATTATTGTAATGCTCTAAAGTCTTTAAAAAAGGACTTTATTTTTTTCCTGAACAAAAGAAATAAAATAATATAAGGAACAATCATTAAGAAAATAATTCCCATGTTTAAACCCTGTCCAACGCTGAGATCTGCTTTCTGACTAGATTCAATTTGAGCCCGACATGTGGAACAACCTTGAGCAAACGATACTACCTGAAAACTCAAAAAAACAATTAGTATGAAGAACTTTCGAAGCATGCACAAAGATAAATGAAAAGATCTAATAATAGGGAGAGATCATTAAATAAACAATAACACCTGTAACAGCAACATACAGCCAAACAGGAAAAACATATTTTGCCATTTTTTTATGGGCTGCGAATTCAGAAATAGATGCTCTGTATGCAGTAAATAAAATAAAAGGTAAAGAAAGTCCGGCTAATAATATGTGAGAAATTAAAATTGTATAATAAACATACATAATAGCACCCCCTCGACCAAATGAAGTACTATCTGCTAAAATATGGTGTGCTATATAAGACAAGAGAAATAGTAATGAGAGTAAAATTGCCAGATTCATTGTCTTTTTGTGAAGAACATACCTTTTAGATTTGACAAAATAAATTCCAAGTACCAAAAGAGCAGCTACTGTGCCATTAATAATTGCATTAATTTTAGCAAAAATATGCACGTCGAATGCTAGGTCTATCTTAATCTTGAGTTCATGCAACAACACAACAACTGCGAAAACAACAATGGAGACCGTCCAAATTAATCGTTTGGCCAATTTATCATTTTTGGTGAGTGATGGTTCAGGTAAGTTCACATCTTTCATTTGCTTATTATTAAGTGGTTTAGGTTTAAAATAAATATAGTTACTCCTGTGTCAATTTTCTAACATCTAATATTAATCGCTCTACCTCTGCGCTATCTGTTCCGCTGTACATTCCTCTTATTCTTGATTTAGTATCAATCAAAATAAATTTATCTGAGTGTAAAAACCCCCCTGGAGCTAAAGCATCTTCAGAGTTTGGAACAAGATAACTTAGCACGCCCATTTCATAAATCGCTTTTTGATCTCCTGTTACAAAAGCCCAGTTGGAATTATCCAGTTGTTTATTTTCACAATACCATTTCAACCTTCCTACGGTATCATTTTTCGGATCTACCGTGTGTGATAAAAATGAGACATTCAAACCTTTTGTTTCGGCTTGAACTTGTTTGAGATTTTTCGTCAATACCGGGCAAATACCAGGGCATCTAGTAAAAAAGAAATTCGCAACGTACACTTTCCCTTGATAATCTGCTTTGGAAATCCATTCACCATCTTGATTCGTGAAGTTCCAATAAGAAAGCGTGTGATAAATAGTGTCTGTATCAATTCCTTCGATAAATTCCTTTTGCCCCCAAATAGGTAATTTACCCTCATCTTTGCAAGAAATGAAAAACAGTGAAATTAATAGAGTATATAACGATCCTTTAATCATTCTTTTTAAGATATTCTTCTCTTAACAAAAGTACAATTTCCTTCGATATTCTCGTAATATCTGGACTAAGAGCAGTTACGTACTTCCCTCTAACGTGTCGTTCTTTATCTAATAATAGCGTAATTATATACGCTTCTTTGTCATTGCCATAAAACGGGTCTTTCTTTAGCCAAGGATTGCCTTTACCTAGCTCCATGTCGAAAAAAGCATTTTCCATACCTTTTACAAAAATCCATTTATCTCCCTTTATTTCATGATGTTTATACATTAAGTGCATGTCTGCAACGGTATCATTACTATTTACCATGTGCGATAGTATTCTGACGTCATCAAAATCAATGTCATTTACAAAATCATCATAAACATACCTCTTGAACTCCATAAAATTAATCGGACAAACAATTAAACTATCGTTTGGACATTTACCTGAAATAAAATTTACGATGAGTATTTTATCTTCGAAATCTTTTTCAGTAATAATATTGTTATCAACATCCGTAAACGAAAATGTATCGACTTTGTAATGAACCGTATCATTCACCATTTTGCCTCCTACTTCTTTTTGTACAATTTCATGTTCGCCAAAATATGGGAGCTTGAAAAAAGAAGGTTTCCCTTGCTTCAGAATAACAATAAAAAAAGCCGGAAGTAAGAATATTCCGGCTAAAATTAAGAATTTAAAAATTTTCTTCTTGTTCATTGAACAATCATTTATTGATGAATAATTTCACCCCAATAAGTAGCCTCCGTGAACAAGTGAAAAATTAGGTAAAGAATAAATAGAATATAAGGCCCTAAAACCATATACCTAAAGTTTTTACGTTCGTCACCTAAGTGCATAAATGAAAGGACAATGTATCCCGCTTTTACCAATGTAAGAAAAATAAACCCCCATTTAATCATCCACCAAGATTCATTTGGCACACCATCGTAAAATTGCTTGATAGACCCACCGGTAATCACTTCCACAATTGTAATGGCTGTAAGGATTATGGTTACTTTCCAAATCTTTTTCCTAAGTACCTTACCATGCTCTTCATCATGGTTAGCGCTTAATGCATATTCCTTGTCTAAATCTAAATCGTCTCTTAACATATCTTTAAAAGATTAAATAATTATACCAAATAGAAGAATGTAAATACAAACACCCATACTAAATCTACGAAGTGCCAATACAACCCCACTTTTTCTACCATTTCAAAATGACCTCTCTCGTCGTAAACTCCTTTTTTAACGTTAATTAAAATTATTAGGTTGATAACAACTCCTGAGAGAACGTGGAATCCGTGGAATCCAGTAATAAAGAAAAATAAATTTCCAAATTGCGGTATCATTGGCGCATATTCATTCTCAATCATATTAGCACCTTGAATAGCTCCCATAGGTTCTGCCATGTATTGAGATACTAAAGCTGGATCAGTAATCATTTGTCCATGTCCATAATCTAACGAAAATCCACCGCCTACAACTTCTCGAATAGTAGCCCATCCATCATTCATTAATTCTGGTGTTAATATAACTCCGTAATGTGAACCGTGAATAAAGTGATACCATTCCCAAGCTTGAGAACCAACAAAAAAGGCTCCTCCAATTACGGTAAGCGTCAGCCATTTAATAACTGCCTTCTTGTCTAGTCTATGCCCTGCTTCCACAGCAAGCACCATAGTAACAGAACTAACAATTAAGATAAATGTCATCAACGCCACATACAATAATGGAAAGCCACTTCCTAAAAATGGCATTGCATTAAAAACCTCTTCTCCAATTGGCCAATCGCCATATTGGTGGCGAAAATAGCCATAAGTACATAGTAACCCTCCAAAAGTTAATGCATCTGAGACAAGGAAAAACCACATCCACTGTTTTCCGTAACTAAGTCTAAATGGTGATCCCCCACCTCCCCAAAGAGTTGCTGAATCTACTTTTTCTGAATGTCCTGCCATTTCTGATTTTTTTTAATACCGCAAGTTTAATGAAAATATTGTAATAATAGGAATAATGAAAGCCATAATACTCCTAAAAAATGCCAAATTATGCTCGTTGCTTGAATCCCCAATTGGTTTTTTTCTGTATAATACCCTTTAAAAGATCTCTTAATTATTACAAATAATAGAATTAAAGCAATTAGCACATGTAAAACATGCATCCCTGTAAATACATAAATATATGAGCTTGCGATATTTCCTGCTTGTCGCATTTCATTATTTTGAGCATTGTTTAATTCTTCTCTTAGCCTGGTCCATTTACCCTCTCTATAATAAACCTCAATCCCTTCGTTTAACTGAACATAGGTTTCGAAATTAACTTGATCAACAAGCTCATCATTAACATAAATTTTACCTTTTTTAATTTCATACTCCTGCCCACCTTCAAACACATTCTTATTGATGTTTGCTACTTCACTTTGCGTTAAGTCTTTGGAAGGGAAAAACAACTTGTTATTTTCGTATTCTAAAGTTTCATTGTTTAATCGAATAACAAAGTCTTCCCCATACACTCCTTTTAATGCAAAAAGAGGAGTTTGATTATAAACTCCGAATGCAAACCTAAATAAATCTTTTTGAGCAGACGCAAGAAAAACTTCTCCATTAACAAATGCTTTATTCTCTTTAAAATCGACTATTCCTTCTTTTAATGAATCCTTGTGTAAACGCAGAATAGAATAAGGGTTATTATAATTGTCTACCGTATAATTATCTAACTTCTCCTTACGACGGTCTCCACAAATTTGATAAGCAAACTCCCTTATCTCTTTTACCTCAATTTCAGATAAAACTTCTCCGCTGACTAGATAGTCTTTTCCGTTAAAGTCAATTTTTTCTTCATTCTTAAGAAGTATAAATTCTGTGCCATAAGCCCCGTAAGTATAAAATATATTCCCTGTTACGACATTTCCTTGACTATATAATTTTTTCCACCCCTTGTATTGCACATATGCGAATGACACTCCTAAAAGCATCGTTAAAATCAAGAATCCTTTTAGCATTCCTTGTTTATTCTGTTTTGCAAAACGCAAAGCCAAATAAAGCGTTATACTACTTAGAATTATTAAAAGGGTGCTAATATAAAATGGCTTTGGTAATTCAATAACTACCCACGCTTTATCCATTTTACTTACAATAAACGCACTAACCCATCCAGCAAACAACAAGACACTTGCAATAACCATGTACCAAGCAATCCCTTTAACAACTTTTTTATGTTTATAATTTTCTAACTCTTTTCCCGAGAGTTCTTCTTCAGGGTTCCCCATCTATTATATTTTATCAATTAAATAAACAATAAGCATCAGAGGCAAGTATAAAAATGAGCCAAACATTAATTGTTTGGCAAATTTGGTGTTTAAGGTTTTATAAAGCTTATAAGCAGGAATACACATTAATATTCCAAAAATAATAGCAATAATAGCAGACACAATGCCTGTCATGTCAATTACCCAAGGTAACATTCCTACTGGGATTAATGCTGCTGTATAAAGAAGTATTTGATATGCACTTTTTTTATCCCTTCCTCCTAATGAAGGCAGCATCCAAAACCCTCCTTTCTGATAATCATCGTGCAATTTCCAAGCGATGGCCCAAAAATGAGGAAATTGCCAAAAAAACTGGGTTAAGAACAAAATTCCTGCTTCTAGACAAAACCCTCCAGACGCTGCAACATAGCCTAACATCGGAGGCACACTTCCAGGGAAAGCTCCAACAAAAACAGAAAGTGGCGTAATCGTTTTTAACGGTGTATAAATTAAGACATATGACGCCAATGCAAGCATTCCAAGGATTGCGCTTAATGGATTTAATTGCCACAATGATAGAATTCCTATTGTTCCTATAAGGGAGGAGAAAACCAAGGCTTCAACAACACTCACTTTACCTGTCGGCATCGGACGATTTTTAGTTCGGTCCATTTTCTTGTCCAAATCTTTTTCCCAAATTTGATTAAACGAATTAGAAGAACCTGTTACGAGAAATCCTCCCGCACCTAAGAACAGAAGGTCCATCCAAACGATTGCTCCAGGAGCTAACATATAGCCTAGTACTGCAGAAAAAACGACCAACCATGCTAGTCGCAATTTCATCAAGGCTGTGTAAGCAGAAACTTTACTTGAAAAACTCATTCTCTCAACCGTTATATTTACCTCCTCTTGATACATAAATCGAGCGCAAAAATAGTGAATTTTACCTTACATTACCTAGGAAAACAAAAAATCAATAGTCTTTATACTCATTCCAAATAAGTGAGGACACTCCTATTTGAAAAAGGGTTGTTGATTCGCTAATACCATTATATTTATCAACCCGATAAACAAACTGAGCGAATGCTCTAAGGTTCGTTTCCTTCATAAGCAAATAGGAAGCCTTTAAACTATTATACAATACTATATGGTTCTCTCCTTGCCCAATAGTGTGACCATAATCCTTATCTGGGTGGTCCGCGTCAACTTCTCTAGCTAAATAAGAATTAAACATATCTCCTCCATAGTTATTTGAAGAAGAATCTTTACCATATTCCAAGTAATTAAACTGCTCTTCGAAATACCATTTCCCTTTTTTATACCTTATGAAATTGGATAATTCGTAATAATTAGCTCCTACCGGATGAGCTAGTGATTGATTATTATGACCGTAATTTATCAAAGAAGTTTGATGAGAATAGGTAAATGGACGAACAAGGTTAAATTCAGATTGAACACCAAGGTTTTTTATTCCTAAAGCATCAAACGATTTAGCTCCAACTTGGACACCATATTTATTTGCCCACCATTTGTTACCAGCTTTCATCTCAATTAAATAGAATTCATCAAAGATTACTTGGCTATATAAAATGTTCTTCTTCTTAATTCTAAACTTAGCACTTGCCCCAATTAGCGAGTTATCTGACGAACCCATAGCAAATTCTGGTGCTCTGAAAAATATTGCAGGATTCATATAGCTAACATCAAAGCCTCTATTGTGCAAGGTGTCGGAACCTTGCCAAACAACTGTTTCAAATAATCCTAAATTGATCTCTTTTGTAACATTCCAACTTAAAAAGTGAGAGCTCGTAAATTTATTTCGATTACTCCCGGTTCTAAAATCGTTGTGCCATGAATATAAATTTACATACTTCACATTCCAAAAAGCACTTTCAATCCTTAAATAAGGATATGCTGCGGCATTATCCGATAAAAGCAACGAACGATAACCATCTCCCCAAAAATGCTTCCCTTTTCCTAATAAAAATGAAAAGTATTTATTCGCATCATACAACAACGAACCTTCCCAGTGATTTACATTCAAAATTTCAGCTCCTGGATTTGTCGCTCGTCCAACAGACGGGATTACTTCTTGACTGAAGAGAGAGGAGTCAATATAGCTAGGTTGATTACTCCCTACATATCTATAAAACCCATTAAACGTAAACTTGTCACCTATAAAACCTTTCAAATAAGCCCCTGCTCCATAATCCGTCAAGAATTCTGCTTTATTCTCAAGCTGAGCTGTTCCAAATGCCGATATTAAGGGAACAATAAACAACCCATTCTTTTTCGAGTAGCTGTTGTCAATTATTTTATTTAAAAAAAAGGTAGAGCTTTCTTTTTCAATGCTAATATTTCTCCTGCTTAAACTTGAGATTGTATAAGGCTTTATTGCTGTATGAAAATTACTGTCACTTTGGTTAATATCTGATTCGAGTTCAAAATCAAACGCTCGATTCATGTTAACCAATCCTCTTTGGGGAAATAACACGATAGGAATACAGGCAAATAATGCTGCTAAACTTATATTGATACGGAATTCCCTCATTTCTAAGTTAAATTATCAGCTTTCTTTACTTTTATTAAAAACGGAATCGCCATTAATATGAAAGCTATAGAAACTGCTACGATAAGACTTACTGTAGGGTTTTTTGGGTCAATAAGCACTATTGATACAACAACAATAATATTGTATAAATACAAAATCAAAACAGCTTTTGCATGATTTAATCCCAAAGCAATCAGCCGATGGTGAATATGGTTTCTATCTGCCAAAAAAGGTGAAACACCCTTTAATGCTCTAATTGTAAAAACGCGGATTGTATCAATAAGCGGATACACTAGAATGGACATCACTAAAACAGGCTTATTTACCGACGCCAACCAATTTGGAACAACAATGTTGGTTAATGTTTTTCCATTAATCAGTTCAGGAAGATTTATAACCCTTATCGCTAAAACACATATAATTGCGCCAACCACCAAAGACCCCGAATCGCCCATAAATATTCGAGCTGGGGAAAAGTTAAAGACTAAAAACCCAAGCAGAGCTCCGCACAACACAAATGCCAATAGTGCCAATGGGACATCTCCCCATAACAAAAACACTACCCCAAAAAACCCAGAAATAATGACCCCAATACCACCTGCAAGGCCATCAATTCCATCAATTAAATTGAAAGCATTTACAATAACAATATAAACAAAAAGAGAAAGTAAATAGCTTTGCCATATTTCTAAACTTCTCAATCCAAAAATACCATGCATATTTTCAATTCGAATATCTGCCATTATCACCATAATAAAGCCGACAATTATATGTGCTCCCAGTTTTTTCATTGGAGCTGTTCCAATAATATCATCTTTAACACCAACAAAAAAAAGAAGAATTAATATTGCTATCAAATGCTTAAAGTTTGAAAGCATATTATCAATGTGATTGTACTCTTCCGGAAACCACAGAGAATATGAAAACACGATAGCCCCAAAAATAATTATCCCCCCAATGGTAGGAACGCTACGACTATGCAGTTTTCTGTCGTCTCCAGGTTCATCTACTAAGTGTTTTAGTTTAGCAACCTTGATTAGAGAGGGCGTAGCCAAAAGCACCACCAAAAATGATGTTATAAACCCTAAAAAAAGTATCTTATCTCCAACCATATTAAGCGATCTTATTAATCAAAGGTAAAACGAATTGCGAAATAGCCCAATTTCTTTATTCCAAATAGCCATATTATTGTTCATAGTAGAAGTTATTGAGTGCCGTCCGGATTCCAATTTGCCAAAACCATTCATTATTGCTCCAATTATCTCCACTTTCTGAACGGAAATAGGCATTTCCAAAAATTTGCATTCGCGTTTTAATATTTAAGTTTAAACCGAATTCGCCTCCAAGATAATTCCAGCTAATTTTTTCCGGGGCAACTGCAATTAAAATAGCATCATTTGGCAAGAATATGTTTTCTCCATGAATAGACCCGCCAAATCTTTCCTTTTGAGCATAAAAATATTTTGCAGTTGCAAAAAATCTATTCTTTTCAAAATGTGCCATAACCACCAACTCATTAAAAGACGCTCCCAGCGGATGCGCCAACTCTTGATTAGCGTGTGAATAACTTTGTATTATATTCTCACTAGACTTGGTAAATAAGTAGGGAACAGCACTGTTGTATTCTAGCATTAGCCAGCTATTTTTAGCCTTAAATAAATCGAACCATTTCCCCCCTATTTGAAAGCCTGTTTTAGAAAAATCATCCATTACAAACTGCCCATATATTTTGACATTTTCAATTGGAATAACATTCATGTTAATGCCAAAGACTACTTTATTTTCCTCGTTATTCGCATTTAATCCTGAACCGACTCCAATAACAGGGATGTAAAATGATGGATCAACAGGGACTTCTCCTATTGAATCTTCATACCTTCGGTAAATTATTCCTTCAAAAAAGCCTATTTCCAATTGCTTTTTCGGTTTAAATGAAAGGTAATGAAATGAGCCACTCTTTCTTTTAAACAATGCCTCAGGAGATGCAGATAACGGCATTCTTTCTAATGTCTGCAACCAAGCATTAACCGTTTTATAAAATAGCTTCCCGTTTAACAAATTGAGAGAAAACGATAGATATGGATAATTAAATGAATTGTCTGACAATAGCATTGACCTATACCCGTCGCCAATAAAATGCTTGCCTTGTCCAAACTGAATGTTAAGTTCTTCGATTGGGGAATAACTAATATATCCACTTGACATTCCTACATCATGACCTCTGCCTTTAAAAGTTTTTGATCTCCCTAAGCCAAAAGCTACTCCCCTTGCATCTCCAATGCTGTCTAAATATTCAGGATAATAGAACTGGTTTTCATAATATCTTGTCTCAAAGGAGAATTTTGAAGTAATGTTCCCAGAAACTCGCACACCTCTAGTATTCGTGAAAATTGAGGTAGTTGTGTCAGTATAATTAGTTCGACCAACACCAAAATTAAACAATGGGTCTGCTGTCAAAAAGACATCTTCCTCCTTAATATTTAATAAGTTTTCTTTGAATAATTTTAATGTAAATTCATAATAATAAACTCCCGTATCATTAAAAACTGCCGCATAAGAAGATGGAGAAATAAATGTTTGCTGAAACGGCTTAATCGCTGTGTGCACATTTTGCTTTGCTATCAAAATACGCTTTTCAATCTTTTGAGAAATCGAATAATTAATGGGAATGTTTTGTCTTTGCGAAAACCCACAGTTGCTTAATAAGACCAGAACACTTAGAACCAAAACATTCTTTTTAAAAGAAGCTTTATGGTCTAAATTCTTCATAAAAACAACTGGTTATCAAGTACGTTTTTATACACCTTTTTTATTCCGGCCTCTAATTCGATTTGATGTTTCCACCCTAAACCATGCAATTTATCCATACTGAGAAGTTTTCTTGGAGTGCCATCGGGCTTAGAAGTGTCAAAAGTTAATTCCCCTTCAAACCCAACTACTTTTTTAATAGTTAAGGCCAGATCTTTAATTGATATGTCTTCTCCACACCCTATATTAACTAATTCTTTCTCGTTATAGTTCTGTAATAAGAAAAAACAAGCTGAAGCCAAATCTTCTACATGTAAAAACTCTCTTTTTGGAGAACCTGTTCCCCAAATTTCAACCGTGTTAGTGCCTTCCTGTTTTGCTGTATGGAACTTTCTTAATAAAGCGGGTAACACGTGTGAATTATTTAGATCATAATTATCATTTGGCCCATACAAATTTGTAGGCATTGCAGATATAAAATTGCACCCATACTGATCTCGATAGGTTTCACACAATTTAATCCCTGCAATTTTTGCTATTGCATAAGGCTCGTTTGTTGGCTCTAACTCCCCTGTCAACAAATATTCCTCTTTCAGCGGTTGATCAGCCATTTTTGGGTAGATACAAGAGGAGCCTAAAAACAACAATTTTTCTGCCTTGTTTTTATATGCAGCATGGATAATGTTTGACTCTATCATGAGGTTATCATACAAAAACTCTGCTCGATAAACATTGTTAGCGTGAATTCCTCCAACTTTGGCCGCCGCTAAAACAACAATGTCTGGTTTTTCAGCTTCGAAAAAATCATTTACAGCTTGTTGATTTCTTAAATCAAGTTCGGTAGATGTACGGACAACAATATTGTTAAACCCTTCAGAATTTAACTTCCTGATGATTGCGGAACCTACCATTCCTCGGTGCCCTGCGACATATATTTTTGATTCTGATTTCATAAAGTATCTTACTCAAAATAATTCATTGTTTGATACCCACCTTCTCTTAAGTATTTATCCTTTTGAAATAGCTTTAAGTCTGACTGCATCATATCTTTTACCAAAGCTGCTAAGTCATACTGGTGTTTCCATCCTAATTCAGTATTGGCTTTTGTTGGATCTCCGATTAACAAGTCAACCTCGGTTGGTCTAAAATATTTTGGATCCACCTCAACTACAACTTCGTTCGTTGTTGTATTAATTCCCTTTTCCTTAACTCCTTCTCCTTCCCATTTTAATGTTATTCCAATCTCTGCAAATGAAAGCTCCACAAAATGACGAACCGTATTTGCAACTCCTGTTGCCAAAACAAAGTCATCAGCAACATCTTGTTGCAGCATTAGCCACATTCCTTCAATATAATCTTTTGCATGCCCCCAATCTCTTTTAGCATCTAGGTTACCCAAGTAGATCTTTTTCTGTAATCCATGTGAAATTTTTGCAACAGCTCGTGTTATTTTACGCGTTACAAAAGTTTCTCCACGAATTGGACTTTCATGGTTAAATAAAATCCCGTTACAAGCATACATACCATAAGCTTCACGGTAATTTTTCACTATCCAAAAACCATATAATTTCGCAACAGCATAGGGACTTCTAGGGTAAAAAGGGGTAGTTTCAGATTGAGGAACTTCCTGCACTTTACCATATAACTCAGAAGTAGAAGCTTGATAAAACCTAGTCTTTTTAACCAAACCTAATATTCTAATCGCTTCCAATATCCTGAGTGTCCCTAATGAATCGCAATTTGCTGTATATTCTGGCATTTCAAAAGAAACTTGTACATGCGACTGGGCCGCCAAGTTGTAAATTTCATCTGGCTGAACTTCTTGAATAATTCTAATTAAATTGGTTGAATCCGTTAAATCGCCATAATGCAGCTTTAACCGTACATCGTTCTCGTGTAAATCTTGATATAGATGGTCAATTCTATCTGTATTAAACATAGAAGCCCGCCTTTTTATTCCATGGACCTCGTATCCTTTTTTTAGCAGAAACTCTGCTAAATATGCTCCGTCTTGGCCTGTAATTCCTGTAATTAATGCTACTTTCATTTAAAAATATTCTTATTTGCTCAAAGTTAACATTACCAACCTACTATACAATAGATTTATTGATGATTGTCTTGTTACTTATTTAACTAAAAACCAATTATTCAATAGATCTTCTCTATTATATACCATCTCTTTTTTAGTTTTATAATCGATAAATTGTTTCCCTGCATATTTTGCAATCGCATGACCCGCGGCGGTATCCCACTCCATAGTAGGTGCAAACCTTGGGTACTCATCGGCTACGCCTTCTGCAACTAAACATATTTTTAATGAGCTCCCCATAGAAACGACTTCTATTTCCCCGTGCTCTTCTGATAATTCATTAAAGTACGCTTCCGTTTCTAGACTTTTGTGAGAACGACTTCCTACGGCAACATATTTCTCTTTTGTAATTTGACGAGGTAGCTTTTCTAATTCTCCATTCTCAATTTTAAAAGACCCTATTTCTTGATGACCGTAATAAAGCCATTCTTTAACAGGCACATAGATAACTCCCAAAATAGGAACTCCATCCTTAATCAATGCTATATTGACAGTAAACTCGCCATTTCGTTTGATAAATTCTTTTGTTCCATCTAAAGGATCTACAATCCATAAGTACTCCCAATCCTTTCTTTCTGAATAGTCAATACTTCTTCCTTCTTCGCTTAAAATCGGAATATTTGTTTCTTTAAGGATTTCTTCAATAACCGCATTGGCGTTTTTATCCGCTTGCGTCAAGGGACTATTATCGTCTTTTTCTTCAACAGAGAAATCCGTGTCGTAAATTTTTAAAATCTCCTCTCCGCCTTTTAAAGCAGCCTCTTTAACTATCTCCAATAACTTATTTAAGTTCATCTGTGTCTATTTTATCATGATGCCGATTTTTTATCCCAAAATTAGAATTATACCATACGCGCTCGTGAAAATAATAAAACACCATTTTTATTGCCGATTCTGCAACAGCTATTCCAGTGGCTTTTTCAACCGCCTTTTCATCATCCTGAAAAAAGAACAAAGCCAATAAAAAGGTTGTGCCCGAGGCTATTATTCTCCAAGTGATGGTTTTAACAATATGTCTTTTTCTAGAAACTTCAACTTTCATTATTCTTAATTAGGAAACAAACATACAGCGCATTGGTTAATAATTACTCTCTAAATCCGTTTTAATTTTATCCGCTACTCGAAACGAGTTCGCGTAAATAGAAAAAGTATATGTAACACTCCCCCCAGTTGGCATAAAACTACCATCAGAGATGTATAGATTTTCCACCTCATGGGCCTTACAGTTTTTATCCAAAACGGAGGTTTTTGGGTCATCTCCAAAACGACAACCACCAGCTTGAAGGTTTGCTGGAGGTGAATTTCCAATTCCAGTGCTAACGTTCTTCATTCCAATTTCTTTGAAAAGTAGTTCCGTTTTATCAGCCAAATACCTAGCAACTTTATTGTCATGGTCATGATGTCCTGCCCAAATTTTCGCAACGGGGTCGCCCCATTTATCTTTTACCTCATCGTCAAGAGTTATGTAGCATTTGTCATTCGGCAACCAATCAACAAATATTTCAAATTTCAACTTACGCTGTTTTGTGAAATAGTCAAAAAGCCTTTTTTTTAATGCTGCCCCATATAAAAGCCTTCCGCCGGACGTCTTTTTTAGTTTAATAGCTTTTGTAATTCCATTTGCATGCTCAGAAACAAAATCAATTGTACCACCTTTTACTCTTCCTAATTCAGGGTGATCTATTTCATACCATTGTTGAATTGCTCTATTAATAAACAATCCTGGAGTGTCTAATGCTTCAGCATCTTCTTTGTTCAGGTCTGAATAATACATTTGTCCAGAACCAACTCCTCCACTGGAATAAACCATATTCTTTCCTACCTGGCCAGAATTGTTGGCTACTCCATTTGGAAACTCCGTGTTCTTACTCATCAATAATAAGCGAGATGTTTCAACAGCTTGGGCAGCAACAACAAAAATAGTTGCTTCTATATATTGTTTTTCGTCATTAATATCATAGAAATTTGCTTTTATAATTCTGCCATCTCCGTTCGTTTCTAAATGAAATACTTTTGAGTTTGGTAAAATTTTGCAGTTTCCTGTTTTAACAGCTTCCCTTATAAGAGCTACTCGCGAACTGCTCTTAGCATCAGAAGAGCACCCGTAACTACCACAGAAATTCGAATAATAACATGAGTTTCTTCCTTCTTTCGGCTCTGATATTATTCCCCTTGGGGTGGGAAATATTTCATACTTCAATTTCTCTGCTCCTTTATCAAGCCAAGAAGAAAAAATATTTTCTTGCAAAGGAGGAAAAGGAAAATCAGGTGTTGAACGCGGCTCCAAAAAAGAATGGTTTACCACCTTTCCAGACACCCCAACTATTCTTTCTGTTTTTTCGTAATACAATTCTAAATCCTCATAATTAATGGGCCAATCAACAACATTTGCCCCTTCAATTGGACCATATTTAGAAAGTAAATTAAAATCTACTGGCTTTAGGCGATGAAAATATGCACTCATAAAATTGGAAGAACCACCAACACAGTTTCCATTCCAAAAACTTCTGCCAGAATCATATGTAGAACGTTTCATCCATTTACCTTCCTTGTTCTTTTTAACCACAGTATGGCACTCGTCTTTCAGCGCGGGCCTGAATGAATCACGACGCGTCGCGGTCATTTCATCTTTGTTAAAGTCTTCCGTTTTTGCCCAAGGGCCTTTTTCGAGCACAACAACATTGTACCCAGCTTTCGACAACTCATATATAACAGGACCAGCTCCTGCTCCACTTCCTATAACGCAAACATCATACTTCATTCATCGTTGTATATATAGTTGGGTAAATGTTTTGCTTATTAGGCCGAGGTGTTCCTGGATTATGATTTAACCACGTCCAGCCAATATTATTAGGGTTAACGCCATATAAAGGATCTAATAGTAACGCTTCAAAAATTAATGTTAGCATTCTACTACCCCACCTTTTGGGAGCCTTCTCTTCAAAAAACAGCTCTAAAAGATCCTCTTGTCGGTCCATGCTTAATAAATCGTAGGAAACTTTATGAGTTTCTTTAGAGAGCAGGTTTAATCCCTCAAGATGCTCAACAATAAAATCCTTTTCTCTTTGTGGCTCTCTTACGTCATTTAATACATAAACAATCCATTTATCTGCATTTACCTCGAGAGCTGAAGGGCCATTCCCTTCTTTTGGAAATAATACTAATTGTAACGCTTGCAATACTTTTAATTGTTCTGGAGATAAGGGAGTACAATCAAAAAATTCTGGATCTTCTTTGGTTTCGCAACTTGTTAGAAAAGGGATGTTTGCAGCAACACCCAAAACAAGCAGAGATTTAAGAAAATCCTTGCGAGAGATTTCCCATTTGTAATCTTCAATAATATCTTCTTGATCCTTTATCACTTTACAATAATACAAATACTAAAAATGAAAGCCTTTATGCTTTTCTTTTTACTTTGCTTTTATTTAAACATCGACGTTTTAAATACTGACGCTATTTACAAGATCCTACGGTTCAATTCCCGCGCGAAGAATTTCCGGAACTCTTATGTCAATAAAAACCAAGAAGGCATTCTATCCATCCGTGGAAAACGTAAAACATCCATAATTCCACAATCGTCAATGAAATTGTTATTGAAATACTTACCTTTATGCCTAATCAAACTTATTTCAGCATGAAAAAAATAGGACTACTTATTCTTCTAATTGTATCAGGGTCAATTATTAGCGCTCAAAAAAACGTAAGTAAATTAAGGTATTCTCCTGTTCCGGTGGTAGGTGATGATATTACAAAAGGAATCATGGAATTATTTAATGGTGTGATAAGTTTTTCGCAGGAAAGAAAATTAAATGAAAGAATGTCGCTTCAAGCAACCTTTAGATATCTTCCAACAAAGACTAATGGGATTTTAGATAGTATTACTACAGTAGAGTACAATGATGAAGATTATAATCCATGGAGTGAACCTACATTTTCAGGACTAGGAGCCTTTTTCGATTTAAAAATTTACGGCAAAGAAAAGGGAGCTATGAATGGATTTTATTGGGGGCCATATTTACATACAATGACGTATCAACTTCAATCAAAAAGAGATTATTTAGAAGAATATAATAGTAATGGTGTGCTTTTTTATGGAGAAGCTCAAACTAGGTATAAAATGTCAAACCTTGGGGTTGGTATTCAAATTGGGACACAAAAAATCTGGGAGAATGGTTTAACGTTAGATTGGACTATTTTAGGAATTGGATTAAACGGGGTTCTTGTTTCAGCTGAGATTGATGTTGAAAATACTTCAGAAAATTTTGACTTTAGAGATTATGAGGAGGATATAACTAATGATGCAGATTTTTTCATTAACAACCCTAGCATAGAGATAGAAAAAGAAAGTGTGAAGTTTTCATCTAAGCGTTATTTCAATATACGCGAATTTTCGAAAGAAAATTTACCATTTATCAACTTTAGAATGGGACTTTCTTTAGGTTTTGGTTATGGCAAATAGCTATATAAAGATAGCTTAAGCCAACATAAACATTGATCTTTTAGTATTGAATCACTTATGGTATGTATTATAAAAGTGTTGAAATAATACGAATAGTAAAAATGATAGCATAAAAAAAGCCGTTCCTAAGGAACAGCTTTTTAAATACATCTAAATATTTCTTAGTGAGCAGCTTCTTCAGCTTCTTCTCCACCTTCGCAAGTAGCTTCAGCTTCTTCTCCACCTTCACAAGTAGCCTCTGCAGCTTCCCCACCTTCGCAAGTAGCAGTAGAATCTGGAGCAACTTCTTCTGGAGCAGCTTCTTCTGGAGCAGCTTCTTCTGGAGCAGCAACAGCTTCTTCATTATGAGCAGCAGCGTCAGTATGAGCATCAGCTTCAGCAGCGCCTCCACAACTAGTCATTGCAAATGTAGTTCCTAAAGCTAACATAAGAGCAACACTTAATTTTTTTAAATTTTTCATGATTTGATTTTTTTATGGTTTTATTTTTTTTTATTCATAGGGAAATCATAAAAATTTCGTCCATGAGCGCGCTAAAGTAGTATAATATTTCTAAATAAAACATTTTTCAACTAAAAACCTTTCTAAAATGCTTTCTAATAACCACTTCCCGCTGCTCCAATTTTTTCAATTGGGTGCCAAGTTGTCTTGGTTTCTTGTAAGCTAGATATGAGATATGGGCTCTCGTATTTATCACTTACATACCCCCCCCCATCTCTTATTATCACTCGCTTTAGGTTGTCAACAGCAGCTTCATGAATCGATTTTATTTCAGTTGAATTATCTCCGCAATAAATAAGTGCATTGACATCCATATGAGTTGCAAAATGCAGAATTAATTCTTTTCTGTTTCCAGTCAATATATTTATTACTCCTCCTGGAACATCCGATGTTGAGAGCACTTCTGCAAGTGTAACTGAACAAAGTGGTTTGTTTTCTGACGCTAAAACAACACATGTATTACCTCCTGCAATTGTTGGAGCAATTTGAGAAATCAACCCTAACAATCCACTTTCTTCGGGAGCTAGTATTGCAACTACTCCTGTAGGTTCAGGTACAGAAAAATTGAAATGACTTGAAGCAACCGGGTTTACAGAACTAAAAATCTGCGTGTATTTATCGCACCAACCTGCAAAATAAATAAGTCGATCGATAGAAAGGTCAACTTCTTTTTCTGCTTGTGCCTTTTTACTTCCTTGCCGAATAAGTTCTTCAATAAACTGATTTTTCCTTCCTTCTAATATTTCGGCTATTCGATATAAAATTTGACTTCTATTATAGGCTGATTTTGCACTCCATCCACCTTGAGCTGAACGGGCAGCCACAACCGCGTTTCTAAAGTCCTTTCTAGAAGATAAACAAATATTTCCTAAAACCTTTCCATTCGCTTCTGGTTGATAATACCTTCCAGATTCTGTCCTTGGAAATTTACCACCGATATATATTTTGTACGTTTTCACTATTTCTATTCTTGACATGTTAATGTGATAATTGGTTAATAATTGTATAATTAGACATTAATCGAATTTTAAATATGGTTCCAGCCCATGCAAGCCCCCTTCTCTTCCGTGGCCGCTTTCTTTGTACCCACCAAACGGAGAAGTTGGATCGAATTTATTATACGTGTTAGCCCAAACCACTCCCGCTTTTAATTGAGATGTAAGGTTAAATATTTTTGACCCTTTATCTGTCCATACTCCTGCAGATAAACCATAAGGGGTATTATTTGCTTTTGTTATTACCTCATCTACCGTTCTAAAGGTTTGAATGGCTAGTACAGGGCCAAATATTTCTTCTTGTGCAATTCTATTGGATTGTGCAACATTTGTAAATAACGTTGGTTTACACCAATATCCTTTTTTAGGTAGTGTGCATTTAGGTTGGTAAATAGCAGCCCCTTCTGCTTTCCCTATTTTAATATATTCATTAATTACATCCAGTTGTTTTTTGGAGTTAATCGCCCCTATATCCGTATTCTTATCCATTGGGTCTCCAACATACAAAGATTCCATTCTGTCTTTTAGTTTTCGAAGAACAACATCATAAACGGATTCCTGAACAAACAATCGAGAACCGGCACAACAAACATGCCCTTGGTTAAAATAAATGCCATTAATAATGCCTTCAACCGCTTGGTCTATTGGAGCATCTTCAAAAATAATGTTAGCGGCTTTACCGCCTAACTCCATTGTAGATTTTTTGTTGGTTCCGGCAATAGATTTCATGATAATTTTCCCAACCCCTGTTGATCCCGTAAATGCAACTTTGGCAACATCCTTATGGTCTACCATCATCGCTCCTGTTTTACCATAACCTGTCACAATGTTTACCACACCATCTGGTAGTCCAGCTTCTTGAATTACTTCAGCTAATTTTAACGCAGTTAACGAAGTAGTTTCAGCAGGCTTTAATACAACCGTATTTCCAGCCGCTAGCGCAGGAGCAATTTTCCAAGCTATCATCAACATTGGAAAATTCCAAGGTGTTATTTGCGCTGCTACGCCTAATGACTTTGGTTGTCTATTTGGGAAAGCATATTCTAACTTATTTGCCCAACCAGCATAATAGAAAAAATGCGCAGCTGCCAATGGAATATCAATATCGCGTGATTCACGAATAACTTTGCCGCTATCTAAAGATTCTATTACTGAGAACTCACGCGCCTTCTCTTGGATTAATCTGGCAATTCGATAAATGTACTTCCCTCTTTCTTTTCCAGATAATTTTGACCAGACTGTATCATATGCCTTTTTTGCTGCTTTAACCGCTGCATCCACATCCGCTTTCCCTGCTTCTGCTACATCCGCAATCTTCTCCTCCGTTGCAGGATTTATTGTTGCAAAGTATTTTCCTGATTTTGGTTTTACCCATTTCCCTCCAATAAATAAGTCGTACTTTTTTTTCAATTTAATATGACCTATACTTTCTGGAGCTGGGTCCAAATTCCAATCAGAGCTGTAATCTATTTTATTCTTCATTCTAGTTTTTTAATCTTTAGAGAAATAATCTTTCGATTGGTAATTTCCTGATTCTTGTTTCATTATTTGCATTAAAACATCATTTGCTAAGCTACTTGCTCCAAAACGGAACCATTCGTTACTTAACCATTTTCCACCTAACGTTTCTTTTACCATTAATAAATATTGTAAAGCCAGTTTCGAATTGGATATTCCCCCCGCTGGTTTCATTCCAATCATTTTACCGGTTTCGTAGTAATAATCTTTTATTGCTTCCAACATAACCAAGGTTACGGGCAAAGTTGCAGCTGGACTTATTTTACCGGTAGACGTTTTAATAAAATCAGCTCCGGCATCCATTGCAATATCACTTGCTCTTCTCACTTTATCAAAAGTGCCAAGCTCTCCTGTTTCTAAAATGACTTTTAACCTTGCTTTTCCACATGCTTCTTTGATTGCGGCAATTTCATCGTGCACAAAATTGTATTCCCCACTATGAAATTTTCCACGACTAATGACCATATCAACTTCGTGTGCGCCATTATCTAAGGCAATTTTAGTGTCCAACAATTTTATTTCTAAACTAGATTGACCGCTTGGGAAAGCTGTGGCCACAGATGCAACTTTAACCCCTGAACCTTTTACTTCCTGTACTGCTGTTTTTACAAAATTTGGATACACACAAACCGCAGCAGTAGTTGGTAACCCAAGGAATGAATCATGCAGGTGTTGCGCCTTATAGCATAGTTGTTTAATTTTAAACTCTGTATCCGCTCCTTCCAGAGTTGTTAAGTCAATCATATTAAGTGCCATATACAAGCCTTTTCTTTTGGCTCTGTTTTTAACACTTCTTTTGGTAATTCTATCAACTCGATCTTGGATGCCGACTTGGTCGACTCTTGGCGATAACCTGTAATCTTTTTCTGTCATTATTTACTTTCGATTTAAAGACCAAACTTACGAATTTCATTTTAGAATATGGTTAATTGACCCATTATAGGTCAATTCCATTATAAAAGTAATGGGATTTTCGCTTATTGTGTTTGATTTTTAAGTTACTTTGCACTTTCATTTAACCGTCTATGAAAGAGGAAGGTAATAATATCCACGCAGTCTTTGAGAAACTCCTTAAGAGAGCAGACAAAGAAGCTTTGCTAAACCAGCATAGCAAAGTAATCTGGCTCACGGGTCTTTCTGGTTCTGGAAAAACATCTATAGCTGCTTGGTTGGAGAAAAAGCTGAATGATGAAGGGTATTTAACTCAGGTATTAGATGGAGACAATGTAAGAGCGGGAATAAATAATAATTTAGCCTTTACAGAAGAAGATCGCCTAGAGAATATTAGAAGAATTTCGGAGGTTTCTAAGTTGTTTTTAAATTGTGGAATCATTACAATAAACAGTTTTGTGAGTCCAACCGAAGCTATTAGAGACTTAGCAAAAGAAATAATAGGTGAAGATGACTTTTTGGAAGTTTACATAAGCACTTCTTTGGAAGAATGTGAAAAAAGAGACGTGAAAGGTCTTTACAAAAAAGCGCGAAAGGGAGAAATTCCAAACTTCACTGGAATCAGCGCACCTTTTGAAGCACCAAAAAATCCGGACCTAATAATTGAAACAGAAAAAAACACAATTGAACAAAGCGGCGAAATCTTATATCGCTTTGTAATAAATAAAATAAGCTATTAAATGGGTTCATATAACTTAACACACTTAAAAGAATTAGAGTCTGAGGCAATTTTTGTAATTAGAGAAGTTGTCGCGCAGTTTGAAAATCCTGTATTACTCTTTTCAGGAGGAAAGGACTCGATCGTTTGTTACCACTTAGCAAGAAAAGCATTCTATCCTGCTAAAGTTCCATTTCCATTAATGCATGTTGATACAGGGCATAACTTTCCGGAAACCATTGAATTTAGAGACAAGTTAATTGAAGAAACAGGAGCTCGATTAATTGTTGGATCCGTTCAACAATCAATTGACGAAGGAAAATCTACTGAAGAAAAAGGAATTAATGCTAGTCGAAATAAATTGCAAACAGTTACACTTTTAGACGCAATAGAAGCGAATAAATTTGACTGTGCCATGGGTGGAGCAAGAAGGGATGAAGAAAAAGCGAGAGCCAAAGAACGTTTCTTCTCGCATCGAGATGATTTTGGTCAATGGGACCCAAAAAATCAACGTCCGGAATTATGGAATACATTTAACGGAAAGAAAAACATGGGAGAACACTTTCGAGTTTTTCCAATTAGTAACTGGACCGAAATGGACATTTGGCAATATATTCTTGCTGAAAAAATTGACATTCCTTCTATTTATTTTTCGCACACAAGAGATTGCTTTGTTAGAGATGGTGTGATAATGGGGAAAACAGATTTCGTTGAAACAAAAGATACGGAAGAAGTTCAACCCATGGTTGTTCGATTTAGAACAATTGGAGATGCTACCTGTACAGGAGCAGTTGCTTCTACTGCAGCTACATTAGAAGAAATAATTGAAGAAGTGGCTTCTACTAGAGTAACAGAAAGAGGTGGAAGGTCTGACGACAAAAGATCTGAAGCGGCAATGGAAGACAGAAAAAAAAGAAGGGTATTTTTAATAAAAAAGTACAACGTTTACTGTATAAAGTATTAAGCAAAAAGTATTCTTCTTAATACATTGTACTTTTTACAATAAAGAAAATGGAAAAATCATATTTAAACATGGACCTCCTGAGGTTCACGACTGCGGGAAGTGTTGATGACGGGAAGAGCACGTTGATTGGTAGACTGCTATACGATAGTAAATCTATTTTTGAAGATCAAATGGAAGCTATCCAACTAGTCAGTGATCGAAAGGGAGAGGAGCACGTTAACTTAGCTTTGCTTACTGATGGACTTCGAGACGAAAGAGAGCAAGGAATTACTATAGATGTTGCTTACAGATACTTTGCAACACCGCAAAGAAAATTCATTATTGCCGATACTCCTGGACACATTCAGTACACAAGAAATATGGTTACTGGAGCTTCTACAGCTAATTTGGCTATCATTCTAATTGATGCCCGACATGGAATTGTTGAGCAAACAAAAAGACACTCTTTTATTGCTTCATTATTAGGCATACCGCACATTGTTTATTGCATTAACAAAATGGACCTTGTTGACTATAGTCAAGACGTTTACAACAAACTAGTGAATGATTTAGAAGCCTTTAGTGCAAAGCTCGAAACCAAAGACGTTCGGTTTATTCCAATTAGTGCTTTAAAAGGAGATAATGTAGTTCACCGATCTGAAAAGATGGACTGGTTTGAAGGGGCAACGTTAATGCACACTTTGGAAACTGTGCATATTGCTTCTGACCATAACCACATTGATTGCAGATTCCCAATTCAAAATGTAATTCGCCCGCAAACTGCCGAACACCATGACTATAGAGGATACGCTGGAAGAATTGCGGGTGGTGTATTTAAAAAAGGAGACGCTGTAATGGTACTTCCTTCTGGTTTTACCTCTAAAATAAAATCTATTGATACGTTTGATGGCGAAATTGATGAAGCATTTGCTCCGATGTCAGTTACAATGACGCTTGAAGATGACATTGATATTAGTAGAGGAGACATGATTGTTAGAGAAAATAACAAACCTGAAGTTTCTCAAGATATTGAAGCAATGATCTGTTGGATGGGCGACAGCCCTCTAAAAGAAAAAGGCAAATATGCCCTTAAGCATACTTCTAAAGATGCACGTTGCATGGTAAAAGAAATAAAGTATAAAGTTGATATAAATACCCTTCATAGAAATGAAGCGGACAAAGTTATTGCTAGCAATGATATTGCTAGAATTACTTTACGCACCACTTCTCCATTATTTATTGACCAATACAGTAGAAACAGAAACACGGGTAGTTTAATTTTAATTGACGAAGCAACCAACAATACTGTTGGCGCAGGAATGATTATATAATCCAAAACATTGAATTTATTAACAAGTAATATCGGTAGATTAAGATTAATTGGGTTTCTGGAAGGCGTCTCATTCTTATTGCTAATGGGAGTTGCAATGCCGCTAAAATACATTTGGGAAATCCCGGAAGCAACTATTGCAATTGGGTATGCGCATGGTTTTTTATTTATCGCATACTGCATCTTAGTAATCCCCGCAAAAATTGATTTGAAGTGGAATTTAAAAATTACCTTTTTAGTTTTAATAGCGTCTCTTTTGCCTTTTGGAACTTTTGTAGCAGATTTTAAATTGTTTAAAAAGGCTTACAGTACTTTTTTGACTAAGCGGAGAAGGTAATTCATTCTAAAAACATCAAGTAATCATTAACCACAGGAGATTCTTCACTTCAAGCCAATAATCTTCTTACGGGTTATAAATAGATTTTTTTCTCAATCATTTCAAGATAGTCTATATATGCCTTGAGCATTGCAGGATCCAGTTTAATAGTCTCAGGAAAAGAGTCTAAATTAATTACTGTAGCAACATCATTATCTATATTAGATGCAATTAGTAAGTATTTACCATAAATATGGTAGAAAAACAGTAGCCAAGTTACAACTTCAGTAACTTTTTTTCTTCTGCTTCATAAACAGATATGGTTGCGGCAACCACTGATATAATTGCAATAAATCCAGCTAATAATGGACCAATCCAAGGAATCATAATTACCCCAGTAAAAACTGCTCCATTAGCAATTACTAGGCCTTTGTTGTTTCTCATAAAACGTATACTCTCCATCAATTTAAGTTGTTTTCGCTCACAAGTGTAGTCAATAAATGAAAATCCATAATAGTATGATCCAATGATAAATATAAAGAATGGAGAGAGCCATCCAACAACAGGGATTAACGAAAAAGCAAACAGCAGTAGCATAAATAAGAGTTGAAGTATTATATTTCGGGATGCAATAACTACGCCTCTAATCACATTTTTAGCAAAAATAGTTGCGTTAAACGGATCTTTTTTCCCACTTAAAATTTGTGATGTACGATCTGATAAGTAAGCAAGTAAAGGAGATAAAATAATTAGCATGGTTGCGCCACCAATAAAATGTAAAATAATCCATGAGACAAGTTTTATAATGATGTAGAAAAACCACCACAGAATTGCACCAACTGTTTCATAATACACCCCGCCTTTATCCAAACCTAAGAGCTCCATGCACCAGTTAGTAACTTCTTCTGTTAAAAACCCAGCAATACTCATTGTCACCACAAATAATAAAATATTGACGACAAAAGGAACCACATAAAACCCTGACAACTTATTGGCATTAATAAATTTAGCAGCTTTGCCATATGCAGAAAATCCTATTTTAATTTGCTTAAACATAAATTTAGAACGACGAAAATATGGAATTATTACAGCTTTAATTAATTAAATGGATTGGCGAATCGAATATGTTAGCAGCAAAGGCGCCGAATTCACAATCTTTTTTCAGGACAAGTCAATGCTTGAGAATAACAATGCCCTCTCATTTCTGAGAAGGCTCTTTGTACCGAAGGTGGGAATCGAACCCACACGTCGTAAGACACACGAGTTTGAGTCGTGCGCGTCTACCAGTTCCGCCACTTCGGCAAGTGAAAATTGAAAATCAACCGCTATAGTTAACTCTCAAAGTGAGCGCAAATTTACAGATTGTTTTTGGTTGAGCAAATAATAACTTCAAAATACTTTCGCTTGGGTTTTTTATAAATATAAATTTGGCTTATTTTCGCAGTCCGTTTTTAACAAGGTATGAAAAACAGAGTCAAAATATTCGCATGTTCAGCATCTACCGAGATTGCTGAAAACATCGCTGCAGCTTACGGTCAATCACTTGGCGACGTTGAGCTGCAGAAATTTAGCGATGGTGAATTTACTTCCGTTTATAACGAAACTGTAAGAGGATGCGATGTTTTTATTATACAATCTACTTGTCCGCCTTCTGATAATTTGATGGAATTACTTTTAATGGTTGATGCAGCGAAAAGAGCTTCAGCCAAAAAAATTAATGTTGTTATTCCTTATTTTGGATGGGCACGTCAAGACAGAAAAGACCAGCCAAGAGTTGCAATTGGAGCGAAACTAATGGCAAATCTATTGGAGGCTGCTGGTGTAGACCGTGTAATGACAATGGACTTACATGCAGATCAGATTCAAGGGTTTTTTGAGGTTCCAGTAGACCACTTGTATGCATCTAGTGTTTTTGCCCCGCATTTAAAGGCAATGAATTTACCTGATTTAATAATAGCAGCTCCAGATGCTGGAGGATCTAAAAGGGCAAATGCTTATGCTAAATTTTTAAATGTAGATCTAGCACTTTGTTACAAGCAAAGAAAAAAAGCAAACGAGATAGCTTCAATGACCATTATAGGAGAGGTGAAGGGGAAAGATGTGGTCATCATTGATGATATGGTTGATACAGCAGGGACACTTTGTAAATCTGCTGAACAGTTTATGGAACATGGGGCTAAAAGTGTAAGAGCTATTTGTACGCATGCTATATTATCTGGACCAGCTTATGAAAGAATTGAAGCGTCAGTATTAGAAGAGTTAATAGTTACCAATACGATTCCAGCAAAAAGGAAAAGTGATAAAATAAAAGTATTAAGCGTCGCGGACATGTTTGCCGACGTAATTAAAAAAACGATTTCTTTTGAATCCATAAGCGATCATTTTGTATTTGCAAATCAATAAATAAATATATAATTATGAAAACAGTATCATTGAGCGGTTCTAGTAGAGAGAACGTAGGGAAAAAAGATGCTACTCTTCTTAGAAGAGAAGGTAAGGTTCCATCTGTATTATACGGAGGAAAAGAACAAGTTCATTTTCACGTTTCTGAAAATGACGCAAAAAAAATAATCTTTACGCCGAATGTATATGTCATTGAGCTAGAGATTAAAGGAAATAAAGTTAACGCAATTGTTAAAGATGTTCAGATACATCCCGTAACAGACAGAGTTATTCATGTTGATTTTTTAGAGATTAAGGATGGGGCTGCTGTGAAAATAAAAATCCCTGTTAAAACGACTGGTTTTTCTATTGGGGTTAGAAATGGAGGAAAATTGAGCCAAAACTTTCGATCTTTATTGGTTGAAGGAAAGGTTTCAGACTTACCAGATGCAATTGAAGTTGACATTACCAATGTTAGAATTGGCCACAAAATAAGAGTTTCGGAGATGAATATTACTGGACTTCGATTTTTAGATCCTGCTGATGCAGTTGTTCTTGGCGTAGCAATGTCAAGAGGTGCATCAGAAGAAGAAGAAGAAGAAGAAGAAGGTGAAGAAGGTGCTGAAGGAGAAGAGGGTGCTGAAGGAGAAAAAGCAGAAGCAGCAGAATAAAATAATAAATTATGAAATATCTAATCGTTGGATTGGGTAATCCGGGTGATCAATATAAAAACACCCGACATAATATAGGATTTACAATATTGGACGCATTAGCTAATGCGTCCAATATTTGTTTTGAGCCAGATCGTTTAGCGGATAAAGCTGTTCTAAAATTTAAAGGCAGAACGCTTATTTTGATTAAACCGACCACCTTTATGAACTTAAGTGGCAAGGCAGTTAACTACTGGATTCAAAAAGAAAAAATTGACCCTAATAACTTATTAGTTATCACCGACGACATTGCATTACCGTTTGGTAAAATAAGAATTAAAGCGAAAGGTAGTGATGGCGGGCACAACGGGTTAAAAGATATTCAGCTAGTATTAAACTCGAGTAAATACGGTCGCCTTCGGTTTGGCGTAGGAAGTGAATTCAACCCAGGAAACCAAGTCAACTACGTCCTTGGTAAATGGTCAGAAGAAGAGCAACAGGATCTTAAAGAAAGGGGTGAAACAATTGGAAATGCAATCAAGTCATTTGCAACAATTGGCCTGGACAGAACTATGAACGAATTCAACAATAAGTAAGGATTACTTCTGAGAAACTAAAAATAAGGTAACGATGAAGTCATCTTGAACTTAGTGCGACTTATTACAAAAGGTATTCCAACGGATTAACCTTCTTTTTATTCTCAATTATTTCAAAATGAAGGTGTGGTCCTGTGGCATTTCCTGTGGTTCCAATTTTACCAATAACTTTCCCTTTGCAAATAACGTCGCCTCTTTTTACTGAGAAAGTAGATAAATGAGCGTAAAGAGTTACCAAACCATTTTCGTGCACTATTTTAATTGTATTTCCATAGCCCTTACTACTCTTTTTTACTTCTACTACGTTTCCGTCAAAAGCTGCATATACGGAATTGCCATGTTTAGCGCGAATATCTATCCCTGCATGAAACTTTTTCATATTCGTATTCGGATGAATTCGGTAACCATATAAACTTCCAATTGTTCCCTTTTCAACAGGCATTTTAGCACAATCATCTTGGGCAAACGCTAGATTAGCTAATAGTAAAATTGTAAGGACAGACAAAATTTTAATTGTACGCATAGCAAGTAGTTTATCGCTTATTTTAAAATTGAAAACATGCACAACTTAAGTGAAATCTAGCAGTGTGTTTAAATGTTCTTTGCATCCAACATTTTATGGGTTTTAAAACCTTCTTTCGAAATGATTTATACGCTATTTTATACTTGTGAGAAATACTTCCTGAAGAAGAATTACCCGTTTTAATTCTAAAGTCTTCCAATCTTTTAGGGCTAACTTTTTTTACCTTTTCTTGCTTTGCGTGATTTATATTCAAATTAATGGAAGGCACATTTATGTTTCTCATGTTAATTTGTATCGATGGATTATTAATATAATTTCCAATATTATTAGGCAGGCTTACATGCTGTTGTATAGCAATATTATTCTCTTCGTTCTGAGAAGAAAATGCAACTGTATATCCAATAAGTAGTATCGAAAGAATTGATTTCATAATTTTTAGTTTAGTAATTGATAGGACAAATCTATTTTGAAAAAAACTGTAATAAAATGACGAATGAGTAAACGAACCATCTCAGTTAGTAAGCAAACCGAGTGGCTTTGTGGGTTAGCCTTATTGGCGTACTTCCCCTATGCTAATTGATGTAAGCCATTTTTATGTTCGCTTTTTTGATTGTATGTTTGTTCTAATCACAAAGCCTATTTATTGAAAAAATCAATTTACATAGCAGCTAGTTTTATTCTATGCGCCTTACAAATGTTTTCACAGCAGTCAGATACTGTTGCTATTTCTATTAGTAAAAGAGCAAATACTGACGCAAAAATATTTGCTTGGATAAATGCCGCAAATACGATTTCTCAAGAGGCGCCAAAGCGTGCCTTTAATTATGTGCAGAACGCTATTGAGTTAGCGCTTATCCTAGAGAATAAAAGAGGAGAGGCTTATTGCTACAATACTTTAGGAGCACTTAACTATAGCATCAGCAGATATGACGCCTCTATTAAGAGCTACGAAAAAGCACTTCTATTATTCAATGGGCTTGAGAATGAAAAAGGCTATTACAATTCAATGAAATATATTGGAGCTGCTTATGAGGCTAACTCTAAATTGAAAAAAGCGGAGACCTTTTATGAGCAGTTTCAGGCGCTAGCTATTGAGAAAAAAAATAAAGACGACGAAATATATGCTATCAACGCATTGGGAAGGCTTTACTATCGACAGGAAGATTATGCGCAAAGCAAAGTGGCTTACGACACCATACTAGCGCTTGAGCAAACAAGAAATAATCCACAAGGGATAATTGACGCATCGAACAACCTTGGAAATGTTTATGAAGCCATTGACGATTCTTCTGGAGCTTTTGAAATGTATAACCAATCGTTACAACTGGCCAACGATATTGGAGATGAAGATGGTGTGAATTCTTATTATTCTAATTCGAATAAATTTTATAGTAAACGAGGTAATACTAAGCAACAAATACAAGTGCAACAAGAGGCTATCGAGTTTAATACCTCTAACGGAAATAAAAAAGCTTTAACCGACAACTATAATAGTATAGCTGCTTTAAGCTTAAAAGACGAAAAACCACAAGAGGCGATTGAATATCTTAAGCAAAATATTGTTTTAATGGATGAACTTGGGACATTAGAAGCTAAGGAGGAAGCCCTAGGTTTAATAACAACAGCCTATGAGCAAATTGGAGATTATGAAAGTGCCCTTAAAAGTTATCAGAAATTAGTGAAAATTCAAGAAGCCAATACAAAGGAAAAGAATAAACACATTCAATTGGCAAGCACTTTGTCGAATGAATTGGATGAAAAAGATAAAAGAATTGAATTGCTTCAAACTAATATTGAACTAAGTAAGGATAATATGTTTTTACTTGAGAACAAAAAAGGGGAAGAATTAAAAAAACAAAGAATTGTAATTTATGCCCTTGCTGGCGGATTTTTAGTTCTACTATTAGCGGCACTTTTAATTATCCGCAGTAACCGTGAAAAAAGAAAAGCCAATGCAATGCTGGAGCTTAAGTCTTTGCGAGCACAAATGAACCCACACTTTATCTTTAATTCTTTAAATTCTGTAAACAGCTTTATTTCTAAAAATGACGATAGAAGTGCAAACAAATATTTGTCTCAGTTTAGCCGTTTGATGCGAATGGTTCTTGAAAACTCCAAGCATGATTTTGTGTCATTAGACAGTGAAATTGAAATTTTAAAGTTGTATTTGGAATTAGAACACTTACGTTTTCAAGATAAGTTTGATTATGATTTTACGATTGGAGGAGGCGTTAAAAAGGACGAGATTGAAATACCTCCCATGCTAATTCAGCCCTTTATAGAAAACTCAGTTTGGCATGGTCTCCGGTACTTATAGGAAAAAGGGACGTTATTGGTAAGCGTTCAAAAACAAGAAGGAAAACTGCTTTGGATTATAGAAGACAATGGAATTGGCCGTGAGAAAAGCGCAGAACTAAAGACTAAAAACCAGCAAATAGGAAAATCTACGGGGATGAAAAACATTGACGACCGTTTACGGATTCTTAATAAAATGAATAACACGAACATGGAAGTTCGGGTAATGGATTTAAACAATGGGGCAACAGGAACCAAAGTTGAGGTTAGCATCCCTTACCAGCCTATATCTTGAAATACATTAAAATAACCCGTGTAATTCAGCGTCAATTTGGCTAATAATTTTTCCTAGATCTTCTGGATTATTGTGAAACGAGTTTTCATCAATATCAATGATCAGTAATTTCCCGCTATCATAGGTCGAAATCCAAGCTTCGTAGCGCTCGTTTAACCTTTTTAAATAATCTAAACGGATACTCTCTTCGTATTCTCTACCTCTTTTCTGGATGTTGTTAACCAACTTTGGAACACTCGCTCGTAAATAAATTAAAAGATCTGGTGCGGAAATAAATGATTCCATAAGATTGAACAATGAAAAATAATTTTCAAAATCTCTCGTAGACATTAATCCCATTGAATGCAAGTTAGGAGCAAATATATAAGCATCCTCATGTATGGTTCTGTCTTGGATTATCGTGTTTTTGCTCTCTTTAATATCTTGAATTTGCGTAAATCGACTATTTAAATAATATACTTGCAAGTTAAATGACCAGCGCTGCATATCATCATAGAAGTCTAATAAATAAGGATTTTGATCTACATCTTCATAATGTGTATCCCATTTGTAGTGCTTCGATAGTAACTCTGTTAAGGTAGTTTTACCCGCACCAATATTGCCTGCTATTGCTATATGCATTCCACTAAGTTTTAAGAGCACCTAAAGTACAATTATTTCTATACGTTGCTTGTTGATAAGTCTAAAAATTTAGATTATTTTCAATTATTTGGACGAAACACACGTTTCCTTATTTGTTCCCAATAGAATAAATTGCGATTTTGTTTTTCGAGAGAACAATTAAACGGTCTTTTTCTAGCCTTATTTTTTCAAAAGAACTAAAAGGAAGTTGGATTTTTACTTCTTGAAAATCTATTAAACCATAGCCATAATAATTTCCCTCTTTTTGATAGTATATAATGTCATTTTCAACCTGAATTTCAGCTACATTTAATACTGGAACCGTTTTGATGTAAGACCCATATATATCAAAAACTAAAACACCTTGCTTAGAACAGACCATATAAACATGATCTTTATGCTCAAGGATTTGTGATGGATTTAGACTATCCTTTTGAAGAATTTGTTCTAAGTTGCCAGATTCATATATCCGCTCGAACTCTTTATTTACTTTTATTAATTGAAAAAGTTCCTGGTCGTAAATCCAAATTCCATTATCAACTAAACTCGTCGCAATTAATTGTGCCTGATATAAGTCGAGGTCTTCCAAGGAATATGAATTTTGTTGCGCAGATAATGTATTGTCTGTAACTACAATTCGCGCATTTTCTTTAAAAAACAATATTGGACGAAGTGTATTGTTTACATCTAAATAATTTATATTCCCTAGTGTTTTGTTGCTGTAGGTGTATAAGGTGTCTCCAGCATAATTTAACTTAAAGACTTGGTTATTCTCAATTAAATAAATTTTATTTAGATGATCCGTTGTAAAGTCTTTAGTCGATGTTGAGAACTCATTAAGCAATTCAAATTTTATTTGCCCGTTACCGGAAATAACAATTCCAAAAACAAATACGAGTATGGAAAACTTCAACTTCATTTAATCAGCTCCAATATTTCATCAACAATTTTACGATCATTTGAAAGCCTTGGGATTTTATTCTGTCCTCCGGCTTTTCCTTTGCTTTTTAACCATGCATAAAACGTTCCTTTTTCTACTTTTTGTATAACCGGAGGGCGTAAAGTTAAGCTATTTGATCTTTTGGCTTCGTAATCACTATTTATTGATTTTAATGCCGTGTCTAAAACCTTTGCGAAGTAATCTAAGTTTTCGGGTTCATCTTCAAACTCAATTATCCATTGATGCCCTCCAGTGGTCGATTTATCCATATAGATAGGGCAAGCAGTGTATTCCTTTACTTGTGCATTTGCTTTTTCACATGCTATTCTTATTGCTTTTTCAGCATTGTCGATTATCATTTCTTCGCCAAAAGCATTGATATAATTTTTGGTTCTCCCAGAAACCTTAAATCGATAAGGTTTAAGCGATGTGAAGATTATTGTATCCCCTATAACATAGCGCCATAACCCAGCATTTGTGGAGATGACTATAGCGTAGTTGACATCAAGCTCAACATCTTCAATGTTAATTACTGTTGGCGAATCTTTTTCAAATTCATCCATAGGTATGAATTCATAAAAAATTCCATAGTCCAACATCAGAAGCATATCATCTGCAACAACTCGATCTTGAATTCCAAAACACCCTTCACTAGCATTATAAGTTTGGACATAATTCATGTCGCTTTTTTGAATTATCGCTTTAAACTGTTCTTCATAGGGCTCAAAACTAACTCCTCCGTGCATATATAGCTCAAGGTTTGGCCAAATATCTAAAATGTTATCTGTATTGTTTTTTTCAAGTATTTTTTTCAAGAGAACCAAGGTCCACGAAGGAATACCTGCAAGAATATGAACATCCTCTTTAACGGTAGATTCAGCCATTTTTTCCAATTTTTCCTCCCATTCTTCCATTAGTGTAATTTCCTTTTTTGGCGTCCTTCTGAGTTCACACCACCAAGGCAAATTTTTAACAATTATTGCCGATAGATCACCAAAATATGACTTGTTGTTGATGTAGTTTATTTGAGCACTTCCCCCAAGAATAAGGTGTTTTCCATTGAATAATTTTGTTTTGGGATGACTTGAATAATACAAAGCCAAAAGGTCTTTTCCGCCTTGATAGTGGCTATCTGTAAGTGCTTCTTTTGAAACAGGAATAAACTTACTTTTATCCCCGGAAGTTCCGGAGGATTTTGCAAACCATTTTATTTCTGTTGGCCACAATAAGTTTTGCTCACCTTGTTTTAATCTATTAACGTAGGGCTTAATATCCTCGTATGATTGAAGAGGAATATTATTCTTAAATTCTTTATAAGAATGAATGGAGTTAAATTTGTGTTGTTTGCCAAATTCCGTATCCTTAGCTGTGGTAATTAATTGTTCAAAGACGTCAAACTGCACGTCAATAGGGTATTGCTTAAATAATTCAATTTGATGAATACGTTTTTTTATCAGCCACGAAAAAATTGAATTGAACGGGACTCCAATTTTCCTTGCCATAAAAAAGAATTATATCCGAAAGGATAATACGATCTATCCGAAGAATACGAATCCGAAAATTGCTAAAATTACAGCCCCAGCATATATGTATCCAACTCCTGCAGTGTCTCCGTGAAAATTACTATCTCCCATTTTTACTTAATTTTAAGCTAAATTAACACTTTCGTATAAAACAATGCATATGTATTTTAAATATTTAATCTTGTTTCTATTCTTTCCCTCCATTACGTATTCACAAACAGGTTGGACTTGGACCGAGCTAAACAGCATGCCGGAAAGAATTTCCAACAATGCAGTTACTCAAGGAGTCGATGGATCTGGAAACGTAAATGTTTATTCCTTCTCGGGAATAGATAGCACCAAACTTTATCCTGGAATTAATCTTAAATCCTATCGGTATAATGTAACAACAACCTTATGGGAAATAATCACGTCACTTCCAGATGGGCAAGGGAAAATAGCTGCCGGTGCCAGCACAGTTAAGAATAAAATCTACATCGTAGGAGGTTATCACGTTAACGCAAATGGAAGCGAAGTTTCTTCTACCAAAGTTCATATTTACGACCCTATAACTAATACTTATTTGCTCGACGGGGCTGACATTCCAGTTCCTATTGATGATCACGTTCAAGCGACTTGGAGAGATAGTTTAATTTATATTATAACAGGCTGGAGCAACAACAACAATGTCCCAGATGTACAAATTTACGACCCCGCAAATGACAATTGGCTAGTTGGAACGGCTACTCCTAACATAACTCAATACAAAATGTTCGGAGCTTCCGGAGTAATAATTGGAGATACCATTTACTACAATGGGGGAGTTACTTCAGGATTTAGCTTTAATGCAACTTCTTATTTAAGAATGGGGGTGATTGACCCAATTGACCCTACGGTTATAACTTGGAGTCAACTACAAGATAATCCTGGAGGAAATGGATATAGAATGGCTGCGGCTAAGTACAATAATCGTTGTTTCTGGATAGGAGGTTCAGGTACTGCATATAATTATGATGGGATAGCATATAATGGCTCGGGAGGAGTTGAACCACATTCTCGAATTCTTACTTATCAAAAGGATTGGAACATGTGGTTTGAAGGCCTAGGCTCTCCATACGGAATAATGGACTTAAGAGGAATCGCGCAAATTACGCCAACGTCATGGATTATTTGTGGGGGCATGGAAACAGGACAAGCTGTTACAAATCGGGCTTTTTTATTAGAGTTTGATCCACAAGTAGGGGGTGTTGGAAACCACCTAACAGAAAGTATTTTGTTTTACCCAAATCCAGCATCAGATTACATTTCGCTAGACGGGGAATACAAAAACACTACTTACAAAGTATTTTCCACAACTGGAGGAATGGTGCTAAAAGGGGTTTTAACGAATAATACAATTGAAATTTCAGCGTTATCAAATGGATTCTATCAACTAGAATTGTCAGGCAGTAAAAAAGTAACGAAGGGAGGGTTTGTAGTTTTCCATTAGCCTACTATTCAATCACAATATCAAAAGGCATTCTAGCTTGAATTCCTTTTGTAGATATTATTTTATCCATTGATTGAATGAATGTCTCTAATTTTAATCTTAAAGATGTTTCAACACTAACTTCTTCATCTCCCAAAGATTCCATTAATTCAAGTAGTTTGTTCTCTTTTTGTTCGGGGTAAACCCCTAATTTAATATCGTCAGCGCTGATATTAGCCTGTTGAGCCGCATAAGCAACTGCAGCATCTATCCCTCCTAATTCGTCAACCAATCCAATTCTTAAGGCATCTGTTCCTGACCAAACTCTCCCTTGCCCAATACTATCAACATCAGCTTGTTCTAGCCCCTCTCTTCCGTCAGCAACTTTTTGCGTAAAATCATTGTAAATATCATCTACTCCTAATTGAATTAAGTGCTTTTCTTCATCTGTTAATGCCTTATTTAAGGACAATACCGAATGGTGGTTTGTTTGCGCTCTGTCAAACGTAATTCCAAAGTTCTTTTTTAATGCAGGCCCAATATTTGGAATTATACCAAAAACGCCAATAGAACCAGTAATTGTATTAGGTTGCGCATAAATTTTTTCTGCTGCACAAGCTATGTAATAACCTCCTGAAGCAGCTACATCACCCATGGAAACAATAATTGGTTTTACTTTTTGCGTTAATACTACTTCTCTCCAAATAACATCAGAAGCGAGTGCGCTTCCTCCCGGAGAATTAACTCTTAAAACAACCGCTTTTATTTCATCATCTTCTCTCGCTTCGCGTATCGCTCCTGCAATTGTTTCTGAACCAATAGTTGCAGCGTTTCCTTTACCACTTTCAATTCCTCCTACAGCATAAACTACAGCAATATTGCTGTTTTTGTTTTTCCGGTCGTAACTCTTTGCTTTTTTCGAGGCATACTTTTTAAATGAAACCAAGTTTAAATCCTCCCCTGTTTTTGTTCCCGACTCTTCTTTTAGCATTGCTAAAAGCTCATCCTCATAAATTAATTCATCTACAAGTTTATAGTCTAAGGCTGTTTTAGAAGAACGCACATACATCGAATCTGCAATTTCGTTTAACATATTTGCACTCACTCCTGTTTTTTCGTTAACCCCAATTAGCATTTGATTCCAAAGAGCGTTTATATATGTCATCGTTTGCTCTCTATTTGCAACACTCATGCTGTCATACATTAATGGTTCTACCGCACTCTTAAATTTATTATTGCTTCCTCTTATTATTTGGACATCAACACCTAATTTATCAATTGCTCCTTTTAAAAACATTAATTCTGCTCCCAATCCTTTAAACTCCATCATTCCTGCAGGAAACAAAAGAACCTTATCTGCAGCAGTAGAAAGGTAATATGCTTTTTGTGAGTAAAGCTCACTATAGGCGTAAACAAACTTTCCAGAAGATTTAAAATCAATTATTGCATCTCTAATTTCCTCCGTTGTCGCCATTCCGGCTGAAAGGTTTGTAATGTTTAAGAAAATCCCTTTTATTTTGTCGTCTGATTTTGCCGCGTCTAATCCAATTTTAATTTCTCTCAATCCAAATCCTTGATCTAAAGAGAAAGAAGTTTTGTTAAATTCTGCATAAGAAACTTCACTAATCTTAGTATCCAATTTCATATGTAACACAGCATTCTCTTTTACAATAAAGGGGGTTGTCTCTGTCAATCCTGAAATAGCTCCTCCGATGCCCACCAAAAGTAAAACAATTAAAGTCCCTCCTATTAAAAATATTGCTAAAGATGCTGACCAAAACGACCTCCAAAATGGTTTCATAATTTTTTGTTTTTATTAAATATTCCCGTTTTTTTTGGGATGTAACTGTAAAGTTACACGGACAAGGGTATTCTACAATTTTATCTACACCAATGGCAAATTAATATTACCAACGGATAGATCTTGCTTTCAATTTATCTTCCATCTTCTTTGAAGTGTGAATAACTATCTTAGATAGTAGATAAGGAAATTGAAATTTGGAGTATTATAAATTTACTTTTGTAGTATGAAACAAGCCGTTTTGCTTTTAGGTAGTAATATCGATAATCGAATAGAGTTATTAGCAAATGCGAGTTCCTTGATCATTGAGCAAATTGGCTCTCTCGTTGCGACTTCATCCATTTATGAATCTGACCCTTGGGGATACGATTCTAACAACCCTTTTTTAAATCAAGCATTACTTATTAAAACAAAAATTAGCCCTGAAAAAGTGTTGGAAATCTGTCTTTCAATAGAAGCTCAGTTGGGAAGAACAAGAAATGAGAATGGAACTTACGCGGACAGAAATATTGATATTGATATTTTACTTTTTGAAGAGTTGATTATCTCTAATGAAACTTTAGAAATCCCTCACCCAAGAATGCATCAAAGAAGGTTTTGTATGGAGCCTTTAGTCGAAATCGCTCCCAACTGGATTGTGCCAACATTCCAAAAAACAACACGTCAGATTTTGGCAACGTGTCCAGATCTTTCTAAAACTTCTATCTTAAATGCTTAAATACAATCATATAGCCATCGAAGGAAATATTGGTGCTGGAAAGACTACATTATCCAATTTTCTGGCAGAGAAATTTAATGGCGACCTCTTGTTGGAAGAGTTTGAAGAAAATGAATTTCTTAAGGATTTTTACGATGATAACAGTTATGCCCTGCATGCTGAAGTGCAATTTGTACTGGACAGAAGTAAACAATTATTTCAATTTCATTCGCAACCGCATAATTTAATTTTTTCAGATTATTACCCATTAAAAAGTTTGATATTTTCAAAAATGAACTTGAGCACCAAAGAGTTTGATCTTATTAATGAATTAATAGACTCCCTTTATAAAAAAGTGCCAAAACCAGATATCCTTTTGTTTTTAAACAGGCCTCTTGACGAATTACAAAAAAATATTATTTCACGAGGAAGGCTGTACGAGAAAGAAATCTCTCCTGACTACTTATTTACTTTAAGTAAAGCCTATGAAAATTTCTTGCAAAGAATAAATGACATCCCAATATTATATATCAACGCAAACGAAATAAACCTTGAAAAACCTGACTGGTTAGAGCAATCATTTAGAGAATTACTCTCGTGCCAGCACTCTAAGGGAATTAAACGAATAAACTTAATGAAATAGAGGGGGTTGAATAATACACAGAACATAAGAGCTATAATCCTGATATTAAAAATAGTAACTAGTGTTATTCGCTTTAAACTCCACTGTTTTTGGTTAATGATGTCATTCATCCTTTTATAACTAAAAAAACTTACTTATACTTGCACGATATATAGAAAATGAAAACAAAAGTTTTAAATACAATAACAATGAAAAAAAGCACACTTAAAAACATCGCTCTTACCTCTATAGTTTCTACAGGGTTACTATTGGGAAGTTGTGACTTAATAAAAGATATCAATTATCAAGTAAAAGAAAATCCTTTGGAAATGCACAGTGATGAGGTTGATTTACAAATCAAAGCGACTTTTGTAGAAAAAGGATTAAACGCAAAGGCAATTGTAGAAGTAACGCCTACTTTCATTTGTAAAGACGGAACCGAACTTCCTTTTGAAATGGTTGTGTACCAAGGAACAAAAGCTGCGGGAAATGGATCTGTTATTCCTAAAGAAGGAACAACGGTTGTCTATAACTCTACCCTACCTTACAATCCATGTATGGAAGAAGGAGAGTTAGTTGTTAAACTTGTTGTGAAAAAAGGTAAGAAAGGAACAGTTAAAGAAGAAATGACTACTGAAAAAATTGCTGATGGTACAATTATCACTCCGTATCTTTTGGAGTTTGACGATAAAGTAATTATGGCAAATGACAAATTTGTAAGAACGACTGAAGAAAGTATTAATGCAGTAATTAATTACAACAAGGGAAAATTCAATTTAAATGGTGCTGAATTAAAAGACCAAGACATTAAAGACTTTGAAATATTTGCTACAGATGCTGCAATCAATATTCGTAGAGAAATGAAAAACGTTAACGTTATGTCTTACGCTTCTCCTGAAGGAGAGGTTGACAAAAACGCAAATTTAGCGGGTGATCGTGCTGCTTCTGCCTCTGCATATGTTTCTAAATTGATGACGAAGTTAAAGTTTACTCCAGGAATGGAAGAAGGATTTATTTCTAAAACCCCTAAAGGTGAAGATTGGGATGGTTTCAATGCTGAAGTTCAAAAAACAACTCATGAAGACAAAGATCTTATTTTAAGAGTTCTTGAAATGACTCAAGACCCTAACAAAAGAGAGCAGGACATTCGTAACATGGCTAAGACTTATAAATTCTTAGAAAAAGATGTTTTACCACAGCTTAGAAGATCTGTTATTACTTTAACTTATGATCAAATTGGATGGAGTGACGAAGAGTTAACTGCTCTTACTACAACTAATCCTGATACATTAACTGTTGAAGAAGTGCTTTTTGCTGCTACATTAACAGAAGATTTAAATGAGAAACTAAGAATTTATAAAATCGCTGAGAAAAACTTTGTTGGAGATTATAGAGGGGTTAACAATGTAGGGTACGTATTGTTCTTACAAAGTGATCTTGATGCTGCTGGTGCGCAATTTGAAAAAGCAAATGGAATTGAGTCTAACTCGATCTCAACAAATAACATCGGTGCAGTTGTACATGTAAAAGGAGGAAACGATAAAGCAGTGCGCGAGAAAGCTTTAGAATTGTTTACAGAAGCAGGAACTGCAAACGAGACTAAGTACAACATGGGCTTATTACAAATACAAGCAGGTGAGTATGCAGAAGCTTTGGCTAACATGGATGGGTACAAAACGTTAAATATTGCTATTGCAATGATTGTTTCTGGAGATGCTGCTGGAGCGTTAGAAGTAATTGATGCTACTGACAACAATGACTCAGCATTAGCTTATTACTTAAAGGCAATTGTTGGTGCAAGAACAAATAATTCTGACTTAGTATTTAGCAACTTAAAAACAGCAATTGAAAAAGATGCTGCTTTTAAAACAAAAGCTTCTAAAGATAGAGAGTTTGTGAAATACTTCTTAAATGCTGACTTCAAAGCAATGGTTGATTAATTGAAATAATCAGTAATTAAAAAATTAAAAGCCCACCGAAATATTTCAGTGGGCTTTTTTATTAAATCAAATCCCTAAAAACAAAGATCATGAAAACACTCTTAATAACTTGTATTTTAGCTTCAATGCTAATGGTATCATGCGGCGGCGGTGATAGCTTAACCGCTGAATTAAATAATTTAGCAAACGAATTAGAAACAAATAACAAAGGATTAGAAGGAAGTATAGAAGAAACAGTAGTAGAAGCTACAATTCCCTCTGAAATATATGAATCTGAAGATGGAAGGTTTAAAGTTAACTTTCTAGGGGCTACTCCCGAGGTAAGCCAGGAAGTAATTCCTACTGAGCTTGGAAATATCGAAATTACCATGTTTTTGTATGAAAAAAGTATGACGGAAGCTTATATTATAGGATATAACGATTACCCATCAGCAATTGTTGAAGCTGGATCTACTGCAGAAATGTTGGCAGGAGGAAAAGAAGGTGTTGCAAACAGCATGGGGGTTACTCAATTCGACTTAGAAGAAGAAGTAAATTTAGATGGTAACTCTGGGTTGCACTTTAAAGGAATCGCAGGGACATTGCACATCGAATACCAAATGTATTTAGTAGAAAACAGATTGTACCAAATTGGTGTTGTTAGAGACGGAAGTTACGTTACGCCAGATAGAGTAGACACATTCTTTGGTACTTTTGAACTCACTGATTAGTTCAGCTAATCATTCGGGAAATAGAAAAAATGAGATTGAGAAAATTCATGCGTGCAATCTAGTCAATAAATAACTTGTGACTTTTTCTTTGCCCTTCAATAGTAATGTTTACAAAATAAACACCGCTAGCAAGCTCATCTGTATTGACAAGGTCCATTCTGCCGCTGGAAATAGCATACTCCTTTGAAAGAATCACCTTCCCATTGACATCCACTAGCGTAACCTCAGCGTTAGAATGGTCTTCTAAATCAAAATCAACTACCACTTTTCCGTTGTTTACAAAAGCGTTGGTATTTTCTTCCAATTGCATATCAATAATTGACAAAGGACCGTTCATTACAACCGCATTTTTACTTGTTACTTCTGTACATTGACCAATGTTTTCATTGTCTGCTGATAGCATTACTTGATAAATTCCTGGAGCAGTATAAATATGCGTAGGGTTTTCGTCTATACTAGTGTTTCCGTCACCAAAGTCCCAAGCAGAGTTAGCTGATGATGACAGGTTGTTAACTTCTAATAAACCTCCTTGGCTAAGATATACGGTGTCTTCTACCAAATCAAAGTTGGCAATTACTTGTGCGGGTTCGATAACCGATATGGATAAGTTTCCTATTGAACAACTTCCTACATGATTTGTTGCTACTTCGTAGTTTCCAGCAGGAACATTTGTAAATTCAATAGAATCGTTTGTCGCAGCACCGCTAAAAACAACGTTTCCTGCTCCGTCTAACAACTCAAACATAGATCCTGTAATTCCTGAACCGTCAATAGTAACTAGGCCGTCTGTTGTCTCAAAACAAGTTAAATCAACAACCTGGGTGTTAAAGTCTTTAACTATATGTATTATAAAGCGAGCTTGTGTTGTTGTATCGCTAGTAGCATAGGTATAAGAAGTATCCACTCTTAAATCAACTGTGTTTCCTGTATGCAAATCTTCCAGCGTCATACAAGCCCCTAACATAAAGTCGGTAGGAATATCAAAGTTTAATGTGTAATCTCCTTGCGCAATTGTTCCTGCTTTTGCAACCAACGGAATTGAAACACTCACTGAAGGAATTTTGTTAAAACAAACATCATAACCATCCGGTGTAACCATATACAAACTAGGAGCCTTATCTGGATCTAGTGTTGTAAACTTTTGCACATCTATATCCACATCATAATTTATCGTGTAATTACTTCCTTCAATTAAAACTGCAGCATCACCAAAGGTATTTATATTTCCAGCTAATCCAATACGCATTAAATTCGTCGATGAAGACTTGTAAAATGGTTGGTCGGTTGTATTCTTGTCTGCTTCCGTAATCGCTAAAGCTGTTAAACCTGTAGAACGAACCCAAAACCCTTGTGTATGCGGTATAAATTGCGTCGCAGCAACTAAACCAGCGTTAACACCACCATCATAGTAATCGTAATTAGATAAGCCATCGTTATATACAAAATAGCCATCAATAAGCGTCCCTAATCCTCCGCCATGAATTGATTCCCAATCGATCGTACATGGGTATGGGTTTGCTATTAAATTCCACCCAGCTTGGTTTCCAGCAAAAGAACCATCGTATTCCAATGGAATATTTACAGCACCCGTATTGGGAGCTCCAGTAACATCTAAGTTGTAAGTAACTGCATCCGTATAGATATGAAACGCTTTATAATCATTCGATGCTCCAACCGATTGACTAGTAGCAGTGGCTTTAGTAAAGCCATTGTTCATTACACCATTTGCAGCTCCTTCATCATACCAATAGGTATTATGCCACCCAAACGTTTCGAAATCTGCACCCGTAAAAGATCCTACTCCATCTCCTGTGTAAATAATATTATCATCCTGCCAAGAAGCTAATGTAGTTCCAGAAACCGGTGACCCAAGAGAAACAAACGACTGCATTGTTTTAGCAATTCGCCTTTGAACAGTTAAATCTCCTGCGAAAGTGGCGCCATCTGTGTTGTCCATTTGGCCCGTACTAGTAGCATCAGAAATCAGCGTTACTAAGCCGCCTGAAGTAAATGTCCCTTGGTCCAAGTCTAAAATCCCATGAATACTTTGTGCTCCGCTCGAAATAGTAACACCACCAGGTGATTTATTTACAGTTAATTCATACCAATTTGTAGCACCCGTTATAGTGCTTAATGCTGACCCGTCAAATGTAACGTTGTCTCCAGAAAAATACGTATAGGTCCCGGTGTTATTCCAGCTGCCTGCTATATTGATATTAAACCCCGAAGAGGTAAAAGTACCGCTATTCGTAAAATCTCCAGAGATATCAAGTGACCCTGACTGGCCATTATAACTTCCCGCATTCGTAATATCTCCATTAATCACAGTTCCCGAGCCCCCATCGTTAAACACACCGCCAACTGAATTTGTTAAATTACCTGTTAGTGTAAGAGCTCCCGAACCCACGTAAGTTCCCGCATTCGTAATATCTCCATTAATCACAGTTCCAGCGCCTCCATCGTTAAACACACCGCCAAGCGAATTCGTTAAAACACCTGTAAGGTTCATTGTTCCAGCGCCATTATAAGTTCCCGCATTCGTAATGTCTCCGGTAAACACATTGCTAAATCCCCCGTCACTAAAAACCCCTCCAGCCGAAATGGTTAAATTACCCGTTACATTGGTTGATAATAACCCAGACACTAGAGTTGCATTATCAGTATTAGAAACCTGTATATCAGAATATATTAAATCAGTAGGGTCATCAAATTGAATTGTTTGAGCAGCTGTACCATTATAATTGAAAGTACTTACTCCAGAAGTTGACCCCATATCAATAATTCCATCTGAAGTTGCAATCCCTGTTATGGCACCTCCTAGGTTCAATGTGTTGCCCGTTCCAGTTGAGGCAGAGAGTTGAATATCAGTGTCAACACCAAAAGAAGACATTGTTAAATCATTGGTAATCGTTAATGTACCACCATCGTTAATATTAAATCTTACATTTCCATTTGCTTTAGTTGTAGTCAGGTCTAATGATGAACATGAAACAGTTCCACCACCAGCAATATCAAATGTTACTGTCCTTACACCAGGGGTAATCTTTCCATTGGCCGTAATTGTTATTTCATTACCTGTTAAACTAATGCCTACATCAACCGTTAAGGTTGGCTCCGGAGTACCTGTAGATTCATACACTAAAGTTCCATAAGCAGCATTAGCCGTGACATTAACACTTTTACCAGCAATTGTAACGTCATCATCTCCATCTGGTATGCCATCAACATCAGCGCCAGAATCCAAGCTCCAGGTAAGTGCATTATTCCAATCTCCTCCATTACAACTGAATGTACCTTGACCAAAAAAGAACGAAGTAGAGCCAATAAAAAGTAAAAGTAAAAAATGCTTCATAAGTCAATAAATTAATCCTATAAGATGTAAATATATCTATATTAACGCAGATTAAGAAAAAATGGTTGCTTGTTTATACAAAGTAGAGAATTATTTTTTCCAAACGTTGTAGTTTGATTTCCAAACGATTTGATTTTAGCACAGGGGGTTACTCATTCTTTCTCCACAGGAAAAAAATAACGCAAATCTATAGTAATGTAATTTCCGTTTAGGAATGCGGCAAATTCAGAGAAAGTGGCGGGTTGATATTCGTATTTTATTTTGGTTTCTGTAATTGGTGAAAGTGGAGTTACTAGAGACGCCCCTAAATAAAAATTTCCTTTTTCTTCAGTCCTATATTCAAACCCAATATTGGCCAAATAACTCAGCCCAATTATTCTTCCTCTTAACGATAACTGTTCTAACAATAAATTCTCTCCAAAACTAATTACATGAGAAGGATATGCGTTTAAACCTATGCCACTTGAAACATTCATATATAAGTTTCTGGATAATTGGACATACACCAAAGCCTGCAGCGGGATTTCATAGTTTACAAAACCAAAATCCAATTGGTCGTTAAGTGTACCTATTTTAGAAGTAGCTGCTATAGCATAATTTCTTCTTACATAGTTAATCCCTGTCTCGAATGAAATTAGGTTCGTAATGTTGTGGCGAATAACCATCCCCATACTGTAACCAAGCTTTTGTTTGATTTCAATATTTACAATCGAATCACTTAAATTAACAGGGCCTGCATTGAAATAGCTAACAGGAACAATCGGTTTAAATTGAAGTCCAAAACTCGTCAATCCTTTTTGAGCTATGCTAACATTGCCAAGTAGAAATATGGTTAGAAATGTGAGGATTCTCATAAATGGATCAGTGCGCTTGAATTGATTACAAACATAAGAAAGATTAAACTTCAAAAATCAAATAATTATTGTCGGCACACATTTTATACTGCGGCGGTATAAATGTATTGTTTAAGGGTTATCTCAACTGTCCTTAACCCTTAGTTTTTGACCAACGGAAAGTCTCGTTTTTCTGGTTATTTCATTCATTTGACATAATTTCTCGGTAGTAATTCCATATCTTTTCGCTACTTTAGAAGGGTATTCACCTCTTTTTACCGTGTGAAACTCTGTTCCAATTGGAAAAGCAATGTAGGAGTGTTTCATTTTTTTAAGAACTAGCGTATCTGCATGAACCTCTTTATTTTTAAATGATACAATATGCGCTGGATTTATTGGCAGTCCTTTAAATCGCATTTCTAAATGTAAATGTGTTCCTGTAGCGTTCCCTGTTTGCCCTCCATGACCTAATAGCGCACCTGCTTTTACTACTTGACCTTCCTTTACTGCTGTTTTAGACATATGAGCATAAAGCGTTTCTAGTCCATTATTGTGTCTAACGACAACCACTTTACCATAATCGGAATAGGTTCTTGCCATTCTTATTTTACCAGGAAACATGCAGTAAATGGAGTCCCAGTGATGTAATTCTAGGTCTACACCATTATGGGCCCTGCCATCTCTCCAGCCGAAAGGAGATGTTACCCAGCCAAAATAGCGGCGAAGTGTTTTAACGCCAATTGGATGGTGATATTCGTCCTTATTTTCTTTTAGCAACAGCACTTCAATAGAGTCATTTTTAGAAATAGACCCTGGATAATCCCAAGCTACCCTACTATTCCACCTATTATAATAGGCGTGAGCAGGATAAAAAGACGAGTCCCTATTAACAAACGAATATGTCGGAGACGTCTCTAATTCTTTAGGATGTAACACTACATATAAGTTTAATGGATTTAATAAATTATAAGGAATTGTATCCAATTGAAATAAAGAATCAATCATCGCGTAAATTGATGCTGTGGAAATATCTTTTATGGTTTTATAAAAGTTTATTTCCTGTATTAGTTCTTTCGGAGCAAAATCGTCTTTAAGAATCGAGTCTAAAAGTTTATCAAATTCTACTATAGAAAGTTCTTGTGCAGATGCAAACAAAAAATCCTGACCATAAGCTACAGCTGCTGATGCCGTGTCCTTTTCATGCGTTTTATCCTTGTCTCCCGTTAGCTCAACTCTATCTTTGAATGTAGAAAAAGAATAGCTTACTAGAATTAAAAAGGCTATTAAAACTGTCTTTGCGCTCACTTTAAATATTTATTTGAAGTTCGTATTACGGCAACTATAAAAAAAGGTTTTATCTTTTTAAGAAAAAGCCTACAAGAGCCAAGGCTAATGCAGATATACCCAATAAAACAACAAACCACCTAAACACTGAATTGGAAATAAACGGTTTTCTGAATTTGCCGATTGCCAAATAGTTTAACGCTGTAACCTCGTCAATATCGTTTTTTCGAATGGCGAACAAATACATGGTCTTGCCATGGGCTAATTCTTCATCAGACTCAAACTGAATGTTTTTTTCTAACAATAACTCTTCAAAATATAAAGCCTGCTCTTTTGTTTTAAAATCATACACCTTGTACATTTCATTTGTAGGATGGTCATGAGAATTAGTGATGTTCATTCTCCTCTCAATTTCTTCAAAGTCTTTCATAATTTAACTTTCTACCCATTCAGTTACGTATTCAATTGGCTTTCGTTGTCCTTTTGGCCAACTCACTTCAGGATATCCAATATAGAAGAACCCAAGACATTTGTCTTGATCATCGATTTGTAAAAACGCATTGGTTTTTTGCGAGTAAATTAACTTTGAAGTAGACCAAAAACCTCCTATACCATAAGCAGTGCAAGTTAGGTGCATATTCTGAATTGCACATGCTACCGCTTCAATTTCTTCAATCTCTAAAATTTTTAACTTTTCGTCACGTTTCATGCAAACCGCAATTACAGCCGAAGCTTTTAAAGGTCTTTCTTTGAGTTTCTTAAATTTCAGCTCTTTGAAGTCGACTCCTTTATTTAACTCTTGATACAAATTACTTTGAAACTCACTCAATCTATTTAGACCAACCTCCATAAACACCTTAAACCTCCATGGCTGCGTGTTTCCATGAGTAGGTGCCCAAATAGCGTTATTTAACATATCCTCTATAACTTCCTTATGTACTTTTCTAGAACTATACATTTCTGGGTAAATAGTCCTTCTATTTTTAATCACTTCAGTGATTTCGCTTAGATTGTATTTCATGGCAATAAAAATCTTTATCTTACAAAATTAATATCTTTACCGAAGAATGAAAGTAAATATCTCTGCAGTGATTATTACATTTAATGAAGAGAAGAACATTGAAAGATGTATTCTGTCATTAAAAAGTGTAGTTGATGAAATTGTTGTTGTTGATTCTTTTTCTAAAGACAAAACCAAAGAAATCTGTTTAGCCCATGACGTTGTGTTTATTGAACATGCGTTTAAAGGTCATATTGAACAAAAAAACTGGGCGTACACGCAAGCCAAAAATAACCATGTTCTGTCTCTGGATGCGGATGAAGCATTATCTGAGGAATTGAAAAAAAGTATCCTCGCTGTTAAAAATAATTGGAAAAAAGATGGTTACGCGTTTAATCGTTTAACCAGTTATTGTGGTAAATGGATCAAGCACTGTGGGTGGTATCCAGACATAAAATTGAGACTTTGGGATAGGAGAAAAGGAACTTGGAAGGGAGTAAACCCGCACGATTGTTTTGAAATGGAAAAAGGAATAAAGTCCATTCATTTAACCGGTGATTTATTGCACTATAGCTATTACACAATCGAAGAACACATAAAGCAGATTAACTATTTTACAGATATTGCTGCAAAAGCATATGCGCTAAAAGGAGCGAAACCAAGTTTATTCAAGGTCTTTGCGAGCGCGAAATTTATGTTTTTCAAAACATACTTTTTAAAACTTGGAATATTAGATGGTTATTATGGATGGATTATCAGTAAAAATTCTGCTCACGCAACGTTCCTAAAATATTCTAAAATACGAGAACTTCAAAAGGAAAAATAAATGGCGCGAATATTTTTGGATACGGAAAAACTGAAAAGTCCTAATAGTGGATTAGGCCAGTTTTGCGCCCATCTTGGAACTGCGGTTGAAAAAACCGCAAAAGAAGAAATCGGGTTTTATTTGGACCAGGCTCATCTCCCTTTTTTTGAAACTAAAAACACTGTTATTTGGAAAAGAAGCCATCAATATTTGGGAGTTCCAGTTAAAGCCGACTTATGGCACAGCATGCACCAGGAGGCTAAATATTTCCCGAAAGATAAAGCAACAAAAATTTTATTAACCATCCATGATTTGAATTTTCTTGATAAATATACAGGCGCTAAAAGAGAAAGAAAGTTAAAGAATCTTCAAAAACTAGTATGTAAAGCGAGTGGTATTGCATACATATCAGAGTTTACCAGAAAAATTGCCGAACAACACCTAGAGCTAACAGATGTCTTGCAAAAAGTTATTTACAATGGTGTTTCTGTTTCAGATGCAAATCCAATAAAACCTGAATTTGTTGAGGACGGTAAAGGTTTTATTTTTTCAATCGGAATTATTGGGGAAAAGAAAAACTTTCATGTGCTTATTGAAGCGATGAAAAATCTTCCAGATTTAAATCTCTATTTATGTGGAAACGCAACCTCAAAGTATGCAAATAAAATAAGAACTTTAATTACTCAACATAATCTGGAAAAAAGAGTCTTTCTTCCGGGAGAAATTTCTGAGGCTGAAAAAAATTGGATGTTTGAAAATTGCAAGGCGTTTGTTTTCCCATCATTGAACGAGGGTTTTGGATTACCTGTTGTTGAGGCCATGCATTTTGGAAAACCTCTCGTTATTTCCAAACTCACTTCTCTACCTGAAATTGGAGGAAAAGAAGCTACTTATCTGGATAATTTTTTACCCGTAGAAATAGCCAATAAAATCGAATTTGCAATAAAGAATAATACACTAGAGCAGCAAAAAGCGCTTAAGAATAGAGCCTCTTTTTTCAGTTGGCAAAAAGCCGCTGAACAATACTTAGAAATGTATTCCGATTTGCTAAGAAAAACGAGTGATTAAATATTGAGAAAGCCTATTGCCTACCAGATTGCATCTGGATAGCGATTGGTTAAATATTGTAAGTCCGTTAAGATATACCCCATAAAATCTGTGTGCCCGCCATTTTTCCCATAAACCAAGGAATGTTTTACGTGCTCTGGTTTGGTCACTGTAGCTTCACTTAATGTGTCATCCACCTCTTTTATCCAGCTTTTTTCAACTTTCTTTAAATCAACTGCAACTGCTTCTTCGATAAGGCTTTTGTGAATAGCATCCATGTCGAAAAGTTCGTCTGTATACTTCCATAATTCATTCACAGCATACTGTATTTTATTGTGGCTTTCTTCCGTTCCATCGCCAAGGCGTAACATCCATTTTCGACTTCTTTTTAAGTGGTAGTTCACTTCTTTAATTGATTTAGCTGCAACAGCTGCAATTGTAGGATCGGAACTGTTTTTTAATGCCGTAAATAAATGATAGTTATATACGTCCATAAAAAATTGTCGAACGGTTATAAATGCAAAGTCCTCGTTAGGATACTCAACCAAATGAAAATTTAAGTATTCACTTTCATCGCGTTTATAAGCAATATCGTCAGCTGTAACGCCTTCTCCTTTTATTTCAGCGGCATATTTAAAAAGACTTTCTGCTTGCCCAATTAGATCTAAACCTACATTCGTTATAGAAAGGTCTTCCTCTAGAAAAGGTCCATGACTTACATATTCGCCTAAACGATAACTCAATATAAAACTCGTGTCTGCCAATCGTACGCAGAATTTGTACAAATTACTCTCCATAATTAAATATGTTTAGAGCCTTCAGGCATGTTGTAAAACGTAGGGTGACGATAAATTTTATCATCTGCAGGCTCGAAGTATGACTCTTCATCCCCAGACTTAACAGAAACAATTTCTTCCGCTTTTACAAGCCAAAGTCCAGTACCTTCATTTCTTCTTGTGTATAAATCTCTAGCATTCTCGATAGCCATTTCTTTATCGTAAGCGTGCAGGCTACCAACATGTTTGTAAGGTTTACCAGGTTTTGACTGAACAAACACTTCCCAAATAGGGCCTTGATTATCTGTACTCATTGTGTCTAATTTTTTTAAGCTAATTTTAACTGCTGTTCTTTCTTCTCGTTGTATGCTATGGCAGCTTCTCTGACCCACTGGCCATTATCATGAGCGGCAGCATGTTGTTTTATTCTTTGCGTATTACATGGGCCATTTCCTTTTATGACATTCCAAAATTCATCCCAATCAATGTCAGAGGTTTCATACGATCCATTTTCTAGCAACTTATAGTTAGCATCCGGAATTTTTAATCCTATTAATTCAGCTTGCGGAATTGTTTTATCAATAAACTGCTGGCGTAAATCATCGTTGGTTTCCCTTTTAATTTTCCACTTCATTGCATTCGAACTACGAGGAGAATCACCGTCATGAGGACCAAACATCATTAATGAAGGCCACCACCATCTTTCAAATGCTTCCTGTGCCATTTTTTTCTGCTCGGCAGTACCTTCCATTAAGGTAGCCATAATCTCATATCCTTGTCGTTGGTGAAAACTCTCTTCTTTACATATTCTGACCATTGCTCTAGAATAAGGTCCGTAAGAAGTCCTTTGTAGCGAAACCTGATTAACTATCGCTGCACCGTCAACAAGCCAGCCAATTGCCCCCATATCCGCCCATGTTGGCGAAGGATAGTTAAAGACACTTGCATATTTTGCTTTCCCTTGATGTAGCCATTGGATTAGCTGCTCTCTAGTAACTCCTAAAGTTTCTGTAGCACAATATAAATAGAGTCCATGGCCTCCTTCGTCTTGAACCTTTGCCATAAGGATTTTTCTCGCTCTCAAACTAGGAGAACGCGTTATCCAATTACCTTCAGGCTGCATTCCAATAACTTCTGAATGAGCATGCTGAGACATTTGTCGAATTAAGTGTTGACGGTATTCCTCCGGCATCCAATCTTTCGGTTCAATTTTAATTTCAGCATCAATTTTAGCTTGAAACACTTCTAGGTTTTTCGAATTTTCCATATTACTTCCGTTTAAACTTCTGTTAATATTTTATATGTTTCGAGGTTTGTAATTCCCCAATTTTCTTTTTCTTCTTCACTCCAAAGGTCGGGATAAAAAATTCTTTTTTGGTACTTTGGCAACATATACTTTGTCCAGTCACTTCCGCCTGTTGCTGCCCCAGCACCAATATACTTTGCTGCAGCTCTATAATGAGACATCACCCATTTAACGTTTACAGTATGATCATAATGCCTCATTGTGTTCACTAAGTCTAAGTTATTTCTAACAGATTCTGGAAGGGACTTGAATTTCATTGAGATGTTTGTTGTATTGTAATCTTTCATGAAATCTATAAAATCGCCCATATATTTCTTCTCAAACTTGTCTAATAACGTTGATTTTTGACCTGTATTGTAATTTTTTCCAGCGGCCTGCCAATACAAATGTTCATAAGCATGTTCAAAAGGGGTATTTCTATCAATTGTAGAGCGAAACCTTATATCAATCAAGTTTATAAGCTCTGTAGAAGCAAATTCAATCATCCTGTATTGCGCACTCTGAAAACCACTAGCTGGAGCAAGTGTATTTCGGAACTTCATATATTGATCCTTATCCATTCCATCTCCCATAATATCAAATGAAGAGGATAACATATCAAAATATCTACTAATTCGCATTAGGTGCTTAGTAAATAACTCAGCATTTAGAGATTCATACTTCGCTATTTGCTCAATTTCCAGTAGAATCATTTTAAATAATAATTCATTTACTTGATGGTACATAATAAAGATCATTTCGTCTGGAAGCGTTGTTCTTTGTGTTTGTAACCCCAACAAGGCATCTGTTTGAATATAATCCCAATATACCATTGGCTTACTATAAAGCAAGCCTTCAAGCATCGTGTCTACAGGGATTCCTAATTCCTCATATTTTTCATCTATTTTTTTTAATATCTCTTCCCTTTCCATAGCAATTGATCTTAAAGAGTTCCTCTTTTTGCCTGCTCTCTTTCGATTGATTCAAACAGTGCTTTAAAGTTCCCTGCTCCAAATCCTTTAGCCCCCATTCTTTGAATTACCTCAAAAAACAAAGTCGGTCTATCTTCCACAGGTTTGGTGAAAATTTGTAATAAATACCCTTCTTCGTCAGCATCTATCATAATTCCAAGACTCCTTAAAACTTTTAAATCTTCCTGCAATTCATGGTTGTATTCTTCTAGCCTTCCAGGAGCAGCTTTATAATATTCTTCGGGAGGAGTAGATAAAAACTCTATTCCTCTTGCCCTTAGCTCCGTTACTGTTTTAATTATGTCATCGGTAGCCACAGCAATATGCTGCACCCCAGGGCCTTCATAATAATCTAAATATTCTTCAATTTGCGAGCGTTTTTTCCCTTCTGCAGGTTCATTTATAGGAAATTTTATTCGTCCATTACCATTACTCATTACCTTACTCATTAAGGCTGAATATTCCGTGTGTATTTGTTTGTCATCAAAGGAAAGAAAATTTACAAATCCCATAACATCCTCATACCATTTCACCCATGTATTCATCTCATTCCAACCAACGTTTCCTACCATATGATCCACAAACTTTAGCCCCACTGGACTTGGATTATAATCCGATTCCCATTTTTCGTAACCCGGTAAAAATACCCCATTGTAGTTTTTTCGCTCAACGAACATGTGAACCGTTTCTCCATATGTATAAATTCCAGCTCTAACGACTTCACCATGCTCATCTTTTTCGACCGTTGGCTCCATAAAAGATTTTGCTCCACGTTTGGTTGTTTCTTCCCAGGATTTCTTTGCATCCTCTACCCATAATGCTACAACCTTTACTCCATCTCCATGCTTAGCGAGATGCTGATTAATAGGTGAGCTTGAATTTAATGGCGTAGTCAATACAATTCTGATTTTATCCTGTTTTAAAACATATGAAGCATATTCCTTACATCCTGTTTCTAAACCTTTGTAGGCTGCAGACTGATATCCGAAAGCTGTTTTATAATAATGGGCCGCTTGCTTGGCGTTTCCTACGTAGAACTCGATGTAATCCGTTCCTAACAAAGGAAGGAAATCCTTCGCATCTTTAAATATCTTTTCTAATCCGTAATTTACATTCTTAATCTCTGACATAATTTTTATTTTTTAATCAATCATCCATGATTTGTAATAATCATCAACTTGCAAATTCATTGCCGCTTCTGTTATCATTAATGGAGAAAATGGGTCTATCATTACAGCCAGTTCTCCTGTTTCTTTTTTTCCAACACTTCTTTCAATTGCTCCAGGGTGAGGCCCGTGTGGTATCCCTCCCGGGTGCAAGGTCAATTGTCCTTTTTCAATATTATTTCGACTCATAAAATCTCCATCTACATAATACAACAATTCCTCCGAATCAATATTGCTATGGTGATAGGGAGACGGTACCGATTTGGGATGGTAATCATACATTCGTGGCACAAAAGAACAAACTACAAAACCCGCAGCTTCCCATGTCTGATGGATCGGAGGAGGCATATGAATACGACCTGTAATTGGTTCAAAATCATGTATCGAAAATGCATATGGATAATTAAACCCATCCCACCCAACAACATCAAATGGATGGTTTTCATGGGTATACTCCCAAAGAACATCTTGTTTTTTAGAAAGTACCTTAAACTGTCCTTTTTCGTCGTGTGTTTTCAACTCTTTTGGGAGCCTAATATCTCTTTCACAAAAAGGAGAATGCTCTAATAATTGACCGTAATTATTTCTATACCTTTTCGGTGTTGTAATGGCGCTTGCGGATTCGATAAAGAGGATTCTGTTATCCTTCGTGTCAAAATCAATTTGATAAGTAGTTCCTTTTGGAATAATCAAATAGTCCCCGTATTTAAAATCAATGTTCCCATACATTGTACGCAGTTTGCCTGACCCAATATGAATAAATAGCATTTCGTCTGAATCGCTATTTCTGTAGAAATAATCCTTTGAAAATGATTTTGGTGCGGCTAACCCAATTTTCAAATCATTATTAACAAAAAGTATTTTCCGGCTTTCAATATAATCGTCAATTTGCGGTAGTGAAAACCCCTTAAAGCTGAGTGCTTTCATGTTTTTTTCAATCCCAATTTTTGCGGTTAGGTCTTTAACTTTGCGCACTTCGCTCACCACTGTTGGAGGATGAACATGGTAAATTAAAGAGGACATCCCAACAAAACCAGCTGTCCCAAAAAGTTCTTCTTGATAAAGACCTCCTTCAGGCTTTTCAAATGTAGTGTGTCTTTTAGGAGGGATTGCCCCCAAAGAATGATATCTTGACATGTATAATTTTAAATAAAAGTGAACAATAATCTACTAAAGTAGATTTAGAATAATGGAAGGGTAAAGAAAAAATAAATCACTCAGGATTCCTTTTGAGTTGTAGTTTTTTCTTGAAAATGTATCTAGTTGCTAAGTACATATTGCTTACTCTTTTTCTTTTGGTTGTATAAAGATACGAAATACTTATTACAATTTCATAACCAAAATCAAATTGAATAATAAATATTCTCGAGAAGAGTGTTTTATGGTTAGGGTATAACTGAGGTTATATGTGTGTTTTCAGTTGTTAAGGTTGATGACGCTTCTTTTTTCATTTAGTAATTTGCTCCATTCTTTATTATACCCATGCACCTCTTTGGTTTCCTTGTTGTTTTTGTCAACTAGCTTATAGCCAGAATTCGCCCAGTTGAAAATACCTCCATAGAGGTTAAAAACATTATTAAACCCCATTTTTTGTATCCTTTCTCCAATTTTTTCACTTCTGTAGCCGATAGAGCAGTAGATATATATCGTGTCCGTTTTTTGGATTAAACTTACCGATTTGCTATCAAAATTATCGAAACCAATGTATTGAGATTTTGGAAGGTGGCTAACGTCATATTCTTTTTCCTCGCGCGCATCTAATATAGTTACATTCGGACTATTGATAGCTCTGTACAATTCTTTTGAATAAGCTAATGGAACTGTTCCGGAAATATACTTTTCACATTCCGTATCAAAGCCACTTGGATTTTGGGCAGTAATTGAAGTACCTCCAATTGATAAAATAGTAAATAGCAGAATAACCTTCATGCACTAAGGAAATTAATAAAATAAGAAGAGATTATCTGGAGTCAGCTAGAATGATGCCTTAACCCTTCTAATAGTTTTCCGTCTTCTATGCCTTTTTGCAGTATAGATTTTTCTATAAACAGAAACCATTGCAATCATATATCCATCTTTGTCTGTAGCGTCTCCTCTTATCTGGCCGGCAAATGTTTGCGCTAGGAATGATTCTGACCCATGCACATCTCCATCTTCGGGCCCATGCGTAGCGTACCCGATAATTGCAGGGTCGGCAAAATAAGCAGCTGTAGTACCGTAATTTTCTGCTATAACATTATTCTGAAAGTAAACCCCACTAACATCGTCTATATAATCAGTGAATGTAAATCGGTACTTTAGCTCAACCTTCAGGCCCCAATCCCTATTCATCGGTATTTTTACTCCAGCCCCAATTGGCACGACAACACTTACCCTTGAATATTGTTTAGGCCCCTCCACCACACCCAAAAAAGGGTGGTTATAGGTTATTCCTTGACCTTCAGTGTGTAGAGGTCTTAACGCCGTCATTTCTCCATTTTCATCTCGTGATTTAGGGTTAAAGGCAACAGCTCCGATCCCAATGACTCCATAAATTCCTATTCCCGAGGACTTTAGACCCAGCCTTCTTCCAGTAGAGCTTCTTAGATTGTAAATATTCCCGCGGCGTTCCTTTTTGACTTGAAACTCCAAAACCACAGACGCCTCCCAAATATGAGATTGAAAATTCAAATTTCTATTGTTCCTAGATGGCTCTTTCGTTAGTTTATCGTCTGCAGAAAGTTTGCCATAAGTAATATTTGATCTTAGGCCAACCTTTCTGCTTAAATAAAACAAGTTATTGAACGAAGCTGCAAAATTAGTTTTAGTTGGCTCTAGATCGTAAATGAAATCTGAACCTACCCTATCTCTTCCTCCCAAATCTCCAAGAAAATTAGAAGCTCCAAGACCTCCGCTCCATTCAATACGATGTTTTTTCCATACTCCACGATTATAAAACCCTTGACTATATGCATCGCCAATGAGAATTAGACTGATAAAAACTGTTATGTATTTTGATGCTTTCATGTTGTACTATACCTTGCAAATATAAAGGAAACATTGTAAAAACGAAACTTTTTCAAAAAAGTTGCTTTTTTTTATATCTAGAGGAATCAAGAATGATCTGACAAAATAGCTAGAAACACTCTGCCTTATAGCTATTTAAGTGTTTGATTTGCTAAATGCCAAAGAACGACTCCGTGGCTAATTGAAACATTTAAAGAGTGTTTAGTCCCAAATTGGGGTATTTCGATACTCTTTTTTGATAGATTGATAACATTTTGACCTACTCCGTCAACTTCATTACCAAATACAAGCGCTATTTTATCGAAATTATAAATAAATTCTTGCAAATAGATTGAGTTTTCAGTTTGTTCGATGGCATAAATTAAAAACTCCTTTTCTTTCAACCTATCCAATGCTTGCTCAGTAGTTTCAAAATACTCCCATTCAACCGATTCTGTAGCGCCCAATGCCGTTTTTTGAATCTCTCGGTGAGGAGGTTGAGCTGTTATTCCACATAGGTAAACTGCCTCAATATTAAAGGCGTCCGACGTTCTAAAAAAAGAGCCAACATTGTTTAAGCTCCTGATGTTGTCTAAAACAACAATAATTGGGAGCTTTTTTTGATCTTTAAATTCCTGAACCGAGACTCGGTTCAGTTCATCTAATTTTAACTTTCTGTTCATAACTATTAATAAGAACACTAAGGATTCATTGGCAAATTTACGCTTCAATTTTTATTTTGCGCTAACAACCACTAAAATAAATAAAATTGGCAAAAGCAGTCGAAAAAGAAACAAAGATAACTCCTTTGATGAAGCAATACAATCAGATTAAGGGAAAGTATCCCGATGCGTTGCTGTTGTTTCGTGTTGGAGATTTTTATGAAACTTTTGGGAAAGACGCAATTGTAGCTTCAAAAATATTGGGCATTGTTTTGACTGCTAGAAATAATGGGGGGTCAAAATTAGAATTGGCTGGTTTCCCACACCATTCTTTAGATACCTATTTGCCAAAATTGGTAAGAGCGGGAAAGCGTGTTGCCATATGTGACCAATTGGAAGACCCGAAAAAAACAAAAAAAATTGTCAAAAGAGGTGTTACGGAGTTGGTAACTCCTGGCGTGGCCTTTAATGACCAAGTTTTAGAGCATAAGAAAAACAACTTTTTAGCAACTGTTCATTTCGATAAAAAGGAGGCAGGGGTTTCTTTTTTAGATGTAAGCACGGGCGAATTTATGGTTGCTCAAGGCTCCTTTGAATACATAGATAAATTACTCCAAGGATTTGCTCCAAGTGAAGTTCTCTTTCAAAAAAACAAAGACAAAATTTTTCAAAATAATTTTGGGGGTAGTTTTCATACATTCAAATTGGAAGACTGGGTGTTTATGCGAGATTTTGGGGAAGAGAAGTTATTAAAACACTTTGGCACAAACTCTTTAAAGGGTTTTGGTATTGAAAATTTAACTATTGGAATAATTGCAGCAGGAGCGGCATTACACTACTTATCTGACACGCAACACAATAGAATTGCCCACATAACCAAAATTTCTCGTATAGAAGAAAACAGTCATGTTTGGTTAGACAGGTTTACCATTCGAAACTTGGAACTAATTTATTCTAATAATGACAATGCAATAACTCTCTCAGACGTTTTAGATCATACTGTTTCTCCAATGGGTGGGCGCTTATTAAAAAGGTGGATTGTATTGCCGCTAAAAGATGAAGCGCCAATACAGGAAAGACTCGACGTAGTTGAAAGCTTTGTTAATAATACCCTTACCGCAGACAGCCTTCATGGTCAATTAAGTAAAATTGGAGATTTAGAAAGGCTAATTTCAAAAGTTGCTGCTGCTAGAATATCGCCACGAGAAGTTGTTTACTTAAAACAAGCATTGTATGCTTTAGAGCCAATCAAGCAATTATGCGAAAAATCAGAAAATGATGCTTTGCAAAAAATTGGCGACCAGATAAACTTATGCCAAATAATTAGAGATAAAATAGAAAAAGAGATTGACGATGAAGCTCCTGTTTTAGTAAGCAAAGGAAATGTAATTAAAACAGGCATCAATAAAGAACTAGATGACTTACGCAGTATTTCTCATTCAGGTAAAGATTACCTTCTTCAAATGCAGGAACGCTTGATGCAGGAAACAGGCATTGCAAAATTAAAAATTGCATTCAATAATGTTTTTGGCTATTATATTGAAGTTCGGCACATGCATAAAGATAAAGTACCTGAAGAGTGGGTGCGTAAACAAACACTCACGCAAGCAGAACGGTATATTACAGAAGAATTAAAAGAATACGAGACAAAAATTCTGGGGGCTGAAGAGAAAATTCATGAACTTGAATCCACTCTTTTTGAAGCAATGATATTTGCTTTATCAGACTATATCCAGCCAATTCAACACAATGCAGGTTTGTTAGCTCGTCTAGATTGTTTATTGTCTTTTTCGAAAATTGCTGTAAAGTATAACTATACTAGGCCCGCAATTAACGATTCGCATGAATTAGACATAAAAGAAGGTCGGCATCCGGTTATTGAACAAAACCTGCCGTTGGGAGAGGCATATATTTCTAATGATGTTTATTTAGACAACGAAATCCAACAAATTATAATGATTACTGGGCCTAACATGAGTGGTAAGTCTGCTTTATTAAGGCAAACAGCTTTAATTGTTTTAATGGCGCAAATGGGGTGCTATGTTCCTGCCAAAAGCGCTTCAATCGGACTAGTTGATAAAATCTTTACTCGAGTTGGAGCAAGCGACAATATCTCTAGTGGTGAATCTACTTTTATGGTAGAGATGAATGAGACAGCAAGTATCTTAAATAACTTATCTGATAGAAGTTTAATTCTTTTGGATGAAATTGGAAGAGGAACAAGCACGTATGATGGGATTTCTATTGCTTGGGCAATTGCAGAATATATTCATCAAAATAAAGAAGGAAAAGCAAAAACTTTATTTGCAACGCATTACCATGAGCTAAATGAAATGGCAAGTGCGTTTAAGCGAATAAAAAACTTTAACGTTTCTGTAAAGGAGCTGCAAAAGAAAATCCTCTTTTTGCGGAAATTAGTTCCAGGTGGAAGCGAGCACAGTTTTGGAATACATGTTGCGAAGATTGCGGGAATGCCTACCAAAGTAATTACCCGAGCGAATTTAATTTTAAAAAAGTTGGAGAAGTCACATTCCGCAGAAGAATTACAAGGAAAGGCAAAAGAGCTTTCAGATGAAGCAGGAATGCAGCTTAGCTTTTTTCAATTGGACGACCCTGTTTTGAATAGCATTAAAGAAGAGTTGTTGAGCATTGACATTAACACATTAACTCCAGTAGAAGCATTGATGAAGCTGAACGAGATTAAAAAATTAGTAGGAGGTACATAATAAAAAAGCATCTCGTTAAAGATGCTTTTTTTGGTTGAGCGGGTGAAGGGATTCAAACCCTCGACCCCCACCTTGGCAAGGTGGTGCTCTAATCACTGAGCTACACCCGCTTTTAAAGTGCGTGCAAATATAAGAACGCTTTTAGAATTACAAAGCTAATTATTGTGTTTTTAAAAAATCTACCTAACATAACCCAACTTGAATCGTTAGGTTTAAAACCTTTCTTTTCATTTTGCAGAAAGAATTAAGTTTCTATATTTGCAGCCGCTAAAGGAAAAACGATTCCAATTTTAGTTTGAAATAATTGCAATACTTTGGTGAGACGTCCTTATGATGTTTGAGTTCGATTCTCTTTATTAGCACGCCAAACCACAAGTCTTAACATCCGTTAAGACATATTGTGAGAATCCCATTCTGATGCCGATTTATCGGAATCATCAGAATGTGGATGATGCTCGAGTGGTGGAATTGGTAGACACGCAAGACTTAAAATCTTGTGTCCTTTGGGACGTGCGGGTTCAAGTCCCGCCTCGAGTACTAAAAGCCCTCCAGAATTTCTGGGGGCTTTTTGCTTTTTTAGGAAAAGTAAAAAACTAGCGTTCTAACGCAAAGCCTCCTGTCAATTTGACAACCTCATCATCAAAACGACAATTTAGAGTATAGGTGTATGTTCCATTTTCAGCAATTGTTCCTTTATTAGTCTTCTCATCCCACATGAAATCCGGATTATTCGTTTGATAAATTTCATTCCCTAATTGGTCGTGTATTGTAAATGTTAAGTTTTCAGGCTGACAACTGAATTGTGCTTGCAGTGGATATTTATCGGATAGTTCCGTGATTCTTGCATTGCATAATTCTTGAGAAAAGGTTCTTCCAGAAAAAAGTAGAACGAATAGAAAAAAAGTAGTTTTCATAATAATAGTTTTCTAAGTAAACGAAATTTGAAGCTTATTATTATAACCGAATCAACGAACCCGTTAACGAAAAATCACCTAATCATTTGGTTCGACAATACAATCATCTCCTGTACAACATTAAATGCATTAATTTGCTGACATTCAGTAGTTAAGCCCTTTTTTTGTTTGTGACTATAACGCAATTACAACGTTTTTTATGACGTCAAGTACTTATATCGTTATTGTTAGGCTTCATTGTTTTTGTCTTCTATCAATTTATCGTAGTATTGCAGCGTCTATCCAATAAACTGGAATGGCAAGTTGCAAAACGTTTTTAGGTGGGCTTCCACCCCTTAATTACAAAAGAAACCCCAAGCATTTATGTTTGGGGTTTTTATTTATTTTTGACCCTCATTTGATTATTCCACCTCATCTCCATTTCAACTCCCTTTGTATAAAGGCAATAAAACAGGTCTATTAGCAAACAATAAACTTTATATGTTGCAACATATAAAGTTTATGCGTAAGTTTGTTGTAAATAACGAAAACATAAATTTATGAGTAAGCCAAAAATAGCACAGAAATCACCGTTTGTAATGGAAGTTACACCCGGTAAATACGCATGGTGTTCTTGCGGAGAAAGCAACAACCAACCCTATTGTGATGGATCACATAAGGGGACAGAATTCACCCCAAACATAGAAGAAGTAACTGAAACAAAAACGGTTGCCTGGTGTGGTTGTAAGAATTCAGCAAACGGAGCGTTTTGCGATGGTTCTCACACAAAACTATAATGAATTGATTACTTTTTTTTAGATGAAAATCGAAGACGAAATACAGAGTCAGTTTCGAAACGAGCAGCATAAGGCCATGGTAAATTTACAGTTTACCCAACTAGCTATTGCAAATAAATTAGGAGAGGTGTTTAAAAAGTCTAACATTTCAGCGCAGCAGTACAATGTTTTAAGAATTCTGCGTGGGCAATATCCAAATTCCGCTTCTATTGGGTTAATTAAGGAGCGAATGTTAGATAAAAATTCAGATGTAAGTAGAATAATTGATCGGCTAAAACGAAAAAATCTTCTTGCACGTAAAGAATGTAAATTAGACCGAAGACAAAAGGATGTTACCATTAGCAATGAGGGATTAAAACTACTTGAAACACTGGATGAAGATTTATCGGGCATGGAAAAAGTGATAGGAGGTATCTCGAAAGAAGACACGGTTAAACTGAATTCTATTCTGGATAAAATAAGACAAAGTCTTTAGTGAGACAATATTTACTACCTTTAACCGTCTATTAAAACAGATATCATGATATTATTAGCAGCGCTTTCTACAGAAGGCAGAAATAAAGAAATAAAAGAAAGGTTCGAAAAAGAACGCGGAAAACTATTTGGGTTTATTCGTAAAAGAGTAAACACTGAGCTAGATGCAGAAGATATTTTACAAGATGTTTTTTTTCAATTTATTTCTTTTTACCGTGATTTAGAAAAAATAGAAAAAACTTCTTCATGGTTATTTACGGTTGCTAAAAACAAAATTACAGATCTGTACCGGAAGAAAAAAAACGTCAACTTTTCTGAATTAAATAAAGAAGACGAAAGCGGGAATAGTTTTGAAGATAATTATTCTGATTACGGCGATACCCCAGACACTATATTTTCAAAAGGGCAGTTTTGGGAAAGGCTAAATGAAGTTCTAAATGAACTCCCTAAAGATCAAAAAGATGTCTTTATGTCTCATGAAATGGACGGAAACTCTTTTAAAGATATCTCCAAACGAACAGGTCTTCCAATAAATACGCTTATTTCCAAAAAGCGCTATGCTGTTGTTGCCTTACGTAAAAAATTAGGCGGAGTTCATAACGACATTATATCATTCTAATCAAACAATTTTCTTAATTCATAGATAGTTTTTTCTCTTTTGACGAACATATAGGAAACTTTTTGCCAGTAAAACGTTTCCCATGTGTAAATTGTGTTTACTTTTGCACGATGACGCAAGATAAAAGAAAAGAGCTTGAGCTTATTGGCTCAGTTGCTCAGCTTTTTATGAGGCTAGGAATCAAAAGCCTTACCATGGACGAAATTGCTCGTCAATTGGGAGTTTCAAAAAAAACACTCTATAAATACGCTTCTGACAAGAAGGAATTGGTAACAAAAGCGGTCCAGTTAGCAATAGATGAAGAAGAATGTGTGTTATCAGAAATGCATATAGCAGAAGGGAGTGCCATTGATAAAATTTTTGCAATCAACACAATGATTAGTGAGAAATTACAAAGCATTCAACCTGCGGTAATTTTCGATCTCCAAAAATACTATCCTGAGGCTTGGGCAATAATGGAGGAGCATAAATGTGTCTTTATTCATAATCAGGTTAAAGAAAACCTTGAAGAAGGAATAAAAGAAGGTTTGTATAGAAAAAACATGAACCCCGAGCTAGTTACAAGAATTTATGTAACGCTAATAAATTCAATCTTCGATTCCTCTCTATACTCATTAAGTTCTCATTCTTTCAAAGAGATGCATACAGAAGTTGTTCGGTATCATCTAAGGGGAATTACGAATGAAAAAGGAGTTGTGTATATGCAAGAATTGTTTAACAATACGAATTCAGATATAATATGAGAACTTTAATAATAGCAATGGCCTTGCTAAATGTCTATAGTACAATTGGGCAAGAATCTTATAGCTTAAAACAAGCTAAACAGTATGCAATTCAGAACAGCACCCAGGTGAAAAACTCCTTGATGGATGTTGAAATCGCACAACAGAAAATTAAAGAAACAACAGCAACAGGATTGCCGCAAATATCGGGTACGGTGGCTTTTCAAAATTTTCTAGACGTTCCTACTTCTCTTATACCAGCTAGCTCGTTTGACCCAGCAGCTCCAGTTGATTTGTTAATACCCGTAAAATTTGGCACGGATTTCAATTTGAACGGGACATTACAAGTTTCGCAATTAATATTTAGTGGAAACTACTTGGTTGCGTTGCAAGCATCTAAAACATACAAAGCCATATCAATTCAAATGGTAGAAAAATCCGAACTAGAGATTAAAGCGGCGGTGTCTGAAGCATATTTCACCGTTGTGGTTTTACAAGCGAACAGTGAAGCCATGGACTCTAGCTTAATTATAATTAAACATATATATAACGACACTAAAATTTTAATTAATGAGAAAGTCTTGGAACCAAGCGCTTCACTCCAATTAGAGCTATCTATAATGGAGCTTGAAAATGGCTTAAAGCAGGTAAACGATCAAATTATAGTTGCAAAAAAGCTGCTAAAATTCCAAATGGGGATTGAAATCAATACAGAAATTAGACTAGCCGATGATTTAACCACACTCTCTAGCGGACTAGAAGGGGAGATTGCTTCTACTATCAATGTAGCTGAAAATATTGATTACAAAATGTTACAAACCCAACTTAAGGTTAATGAGCTTTTAGTTAAGAATAAAAAAGCAGACTATTTACCAACTTTAGCTGGATTCTTTTCACATCAACAAGTTGCAATGGGGAATGAATTTAACTTCTTTGGGCCTGATGGAAGTTGGTACCCAACAACTATCTGGGGTTTAAATTTATCCATTCCCATTTTTAGCGGTGGTCAAGGACCATCAAGATTGAAACAAGCCAAAATTGAGACATTAAAAACGCAAAATAGAATCAAACAGCTAGACGAAGGCCTTCAGTTACAAACTGCTCAAGCTACAACTGCTTATAACAATTCTTTAGATTCGCAAAAAACAAGAGAGAGAGCTGTTGAAATTGCGAACGAAGTCTTGCGAACGACTGAAGTAAAATTCAAAGAAAAAGTAGTGTCAGGAATGGAATTAACCCAGGCACAAAGTCAGGTAATACAGTCCAAAACCAACTTAATCAATGCCAAATATGAAGTGCTAAAAGCAAAATTGGCAATCGACAAATTAGTTAACAAATTATAGAATTCTAAACCTTAGTTATAATGAAAAAGTATATAGTAATCCTTACAATTTTATCAGCCTCCTTGTTCCAAAGTTGCGGCGAACCTGCAGAAGGTATGGAAAAATTAAAAGAAGAAAGAAAGACAATTGTAACCGAATTATCAACTATCCAAACACGCTTAGATGAGTTGGATGAACAAATTGCAGAGCTCGACACAACTGCAATTGAGGAGGTAAAAAAAGTATCTGCAATAACAATTAATGAAGAAGTATTTGAACATTATTTCGAGATTCAAGGTTCCGTAAAAGCCGATAAAAATGTAATTGTAGTACCCGAAGTTGGAGGCTTAATCAGCGAAATCAGCGTTCATGAAGGAGAGCAAATTTTAAAGGGAAGTATTATTGCTAGAATTAATTCCGATGTAGTTTCCTCTAACATGAAGGAGCTAGAAGAGCAGCGAGACCTTGCTAAATATATGTATGACAAACAACAGACTTTGTATGATAAAGGGGTAGGGACAGAATTGGCATTAAAACAAACTGAAGGTCAATTTAGAACATTAGAACAAACGATTAAATCACTTCAAACACAACAAGGTAAATTTGTTGTTAGGGCTCCGTTTGACGGCTACGTGGAACAAGTATTCCCTGTTCAAGGAGAAATGGCTGGCCCTGCATCTCCAATTATTCGTTTAATTGCATTAGATAAAATGAGTGTGAAAGCAGACATCTCTGAATCTTATTTGAGAGGAATTAATATGAATAGCGCTGCGCAGTTGAGGTTTCCTTCTTTAGGCCTAGATCCAATTATTGGCTTAAAATTAAAGCGAATTGGAAAGTTTGTAAACCCTGTTAATAGAACAATTACTGTAGAAATAGATGTCCCTAACAAAGCAGAAGGTATAGTGCCGAACCTAATGTCCGTGCTTAGAATTAGAGATTATGTTGATTCAACTGCTTTAGCTGTACCAACAAGCGTAATTCGTAAAGATATAGAAATCCCTAGCGTGTATATAATTAAGAATGGAAAAGCGATTAGAACAGAAGTTGTTCTTGGAAGAAGTTCTGGAGACTATACAGTAATCGAATCCGGTATTTCTAATGGAGATAAACTAGTTGAAAAAGGATTAAGAGGGTTGAAAAAGGATATTGAAGAAATAAAAGTAGATTAAGCAACTCTGCAAATTGAACAGTATGGAAAAGAATAAATCCGTTGGGACCAAATTCAAGGAATTCGCGCTTTCAACATTAGCCGTTAATAATAGAAAAACTGTATACCTAGTTTTGGCAATATTACTAATCGGTGGAATTAGCTCATATCAAAATATGTCGAGAGAGGCATTCCCTGAAATTCAAATTCCTGAAATTTATGTGAACGTTCCTTACCCAGGGAATTCTCCAGAAATTGTGAGAGATAAAATTATCAAGCCACTCGAAAAAGAATTAAATACAATCGCGGGAATTGATGAGATTAAATCTACAGCAATGCAAGATTTTGGAATAATCAACATCAAATTTGATTTTAGTGTTTCGCCAGATGATGCAAAAGACCTAGTAGAAGAAGCTTATAATGATGCTAAAACAGATAAGCGATTTGCCAAAGATCTTCCGTTTCCTCCCACCATTGCGCAAATGGACATAACTAATATGCCTATTATTAACTTGAATTTATCGGGGGATTTTCCAGTGCAATACCTCAACAATAAAGCAGAATACTTGGAGGATTTAATTGAGGCTATTCCTGAAATTAGTGGAATTGAAATTCGAGGTGTACAAGACAGAAAACTAAAAATAGAGGTAAATAAATTTAAAGCAGAAGCAGCAAAAGTAAGTTTTCAAGACATTGAAACAGCTATCCAAAATGATAATTTAATGATGGGTGCAGGAAATATGAGCATTGACGGAATCGACCATTTTGTTGTCATCGATGGTAAACTAAACTCTATAGACAAGTTAAAGCAGCTAGTTGTAAAGCATGAAGATAATGATGATGTTTTTCTCCATGAGGTTGCCGATATAAGTTTCGGAGATACAGACACCACAAGTTTTGCCCGTCAGAGCGACAACCCAGTTGTAATGATAGACATAAAAAAGCGATCAGGATCCAACGTAATTAATGCGATTGATAAAGTGAAGAAAGTTATTGAAGAGGCTACAGAAGACGGTGTTTTAGATGGCATTAATTACACCTATACGAATGACCAATCTAATCAAATTCGATCACAAGTAAGTAATCTAGAAAACTCCATCATATTCGGTGTTATTCTGGTTGTTGCTGTATTATTATTCTTCTTAGGTTTAAGAAACGCCTTATTTGTTGGGATTGCCATTCCATTATCTATGTTTATGTCGTTCATGTTGTTGCATAATTTTGGCGTGACACTAAATATCATGGTTCTCTTTTCTTTGGTGCTTGCCCTCGGCATGCTTGTCGATAATGGCATTGTGGTGGTTGAAAACATCTATCGTTTGATGGACGAGGAGGGGATGGATAGTTTTGATGCCGCCAAAAAAGGTGTAGGGGAGGTTGCTTGGCCAATTATCGCTTCTACGGCAACTACCTTAGCAGTGTTTATTCCGTTGGCATTATGGCCAGGAATAATGGGAGAATTTATGCAGTACCTGCCTATTACTTTAATGATAGTACTCGGCTCATCCTTGTTTATTGCACTAGTTGTTAACCCTGTTCTTACAGCGGTTTTAATGAAAACGAATGAGGCGCCCGGCAGTCATAAGAAAACATGGATGGCGTTTGGAGTCTTTCTTTTATTGGGGCTATTCTCTTATGGTAGCTCTGTTGGAATAGGTAATTTGTTTATTGTATTTGGCTTACTGGTAATTTTGAATAGATATATTTTGCTGCCGGCTACAATTAAGTTTCAAAATGGATTTTTACCGAAGCTTGAAACGTTTTATAAGAATTTTTTGACCTCAATCATGAAAGGAAAAAGATCGCTGTACATCTTTATTGGAACTTTCGGGCTGTTAATAATGTCGTTTGTTTTGATGGGGTTATTTCCTCCAAAAGTGTTGTTTTTCCCAGACAACGAACCTAACTATTTAAACATTTATGTAGAGCACCCTGCCGGAACAGGCATTTCAGTTACCAACCAAACAACAAAAGATGTCAAAGATGTAATTGATGCTGTTTTAGATAAAGAAAGGACTGTAGGTAACAAAACTCTTTCTTATAATGACGTATTTGATACAGAAAAAACCCTTTTAGCGGATGGCACAAAAGAGGTTGATACAATTCGTTTCATTGAATCCATAATTGAGCAAGTTGGGAAAGGAACAAGCGACCCTATGGAGGGGCCTTCTTTTGGAGAAACTCCGCATAAAGCAAGAATAACCGTTTCTTTTTCAGAATTTTCGCACCGTAAAGGTTTAAGTACAGGTGATGTAATGATGGCTATTGAAGATTCGCTTAGAACCTGGCCTTATGCTGATGTTAAAATTATTGTTGGGAAAGAACCAAATGGGCCTCCACAAGCCCCACCCGTTAATTTAGAAATTACAGGAAGTGATAATTATCGTGACTTAGTAATTGCAGCAGAGAAGGTACAGGCATTTTTAAACGATCAACATATTGAGGGGGCTCCCCTCTTATCTGTAGATGTTAAATTGAATAAAGCTGAAATTAACATTCAATTAGACCGAGAATATTTAAGAACCAACGGAATGAGCACAGGTCAAATAGCGAACACCATCAGGACTGCACTTTTTGGAAAAGATGTTTCCACCTATGAATACGAAGATGATTCTTATGACTTAAATGTGCGTTTGGGAAGAGAGTTTAGAGGCGGAATAGACGACCTTTTAGACCAGAAGATAATGTTTATGAATAATAAAGGCCAAAAGTTAAACATCCCCATAAGATCTGTTGTAAAGGACGTAAAAGTCAACTACACAAACAGTTCTATCAAACGACTAGATTTAGTAAATGTTGTAACTGTTTTTTCAGGAGTAGAACAAGGAGCGAATGCAAACGAAGTAGTGGATGCGTTTAAGTCTAAAATGAAAGAGTTTGAAAAAACAGAAGAATGGAAAGAATTGGCTGAAAATGGAATAGAATACACTTTCACAGGTCAAATGGAAGAACAAGCAAAGGAGATGGCTTTTTTGAGCAAGGCGCTATTAATCGCTGTTTTTTTAATCCTCTTAATTATTGTAACGCAATTTAATTCCTTTTCCACACCGACAATCATTCTTTTGTCTGTGGTTTTAAGTTTGGTGGGAGTATTTATGGGAATTGTAATTGCGCAAGATGATTTCATTATAATAATGACCATGATTGGAATTATTTCATTGGCGGGAATCGTTGTGAATAATGCAATTGTATTGGTTGACTACACAAATTTACTTCGTAAACGAAAAAGGGATGAATTAGGCCTAACAGAAACTGTTCAACTACCAGTGGAGGAAATAAAAAATGCAATTATTCTAGGAGGGAAAACAAGGTTAAGACCGGTGTTATTGACAGCCATTACAACGATTTTAGGTCTTCTTCCAATGGCTACTGGAATGAACATCGATTTTTTCTCCTTGTTTTCAGAGTTTGATCCTAAAATATTCTTTGGGGGAGACAATGCAGTGTTCTTTGGTCCAATGAGCTGGACAATTATCTATGGTTTAACGTTTGCAACGTTTTTAACACTGGTTGTAGTTCCTTCGATGTATTACCTACTTTACAGATTAAAGGTTTGGATGTATCGGGTTTTTAAATGGGAATTGAAAAGTAATATATAGAGACTTTCCAGAGCGTTTTAAATACATTTAAAGTAGTCAAATGGCTCCATACAATCGTTACACTGATAGAGTGATTTGCATGCGGTTGATCCAAATTGACTGATCATTTTAGAGCTTGTAGACTTACATTGTGGGCAAGTTACAGATTTTCTATCGTCTACTAATAACGCGTTTTTGTCTGTCGTTTTTTGCTCAGGTGGAGCAATTCCATAGTCTTGTAACTTCTTTTTTGCTTCTTCACTCAACCAGTCGGTTGTCCAAGGTGGGTCGTAAGTTGTTACAATAGAAACTTTATCATAGCCATGTTTGTTTAAAGTTGTTACGATGTCGGCTTCAAACTGATTCATTGCCGGGCAACCGGAATAGGTTGGCGTAATGGTAACGATTATTTGATTGTTGATTTCATCAATTTTTCGAACAATCCCTAAATCGTGTATGGTCAATACCGGGATCTCTGGATCAGGAATTTCTTCAAGTAAGTTCCATATTTTGTCTGTCGTGCTCATTAAATCAATAATAATCTTTTTCAAAGGTATTAATTAGAAAAAGAACTTGAAATGACTTTTGTCAAGAATTAACTAACTCTGTTAATTTGTTTAAAACTAATGTTCAATGTTTTTTCTAGAAATCGAAGTTGCTTCATATCGTAAGACGTAACTAAACTTAATGAAACCCCTTCCTTGCCTGCTCGAGCAGTTCTTCCACTTCGGTGTGTGTAATACTCATCTTTATCCGGAAGTTGGTAATGAACTACATAAGACAATCCTTCTATATCTATTCCTCTAGCAGCTAGATCTGTAGCAACAAGTAATTGTAAAGTTCCTTTTTTAAAGGCGCGCATTACTTTGTCCCGTTCTATTTGCCTCAAATCGCCGTGAATAGCATCCGTAGCGATGTTTTTTGCGATTAATTGTTTCGCTAATTTTTGAGTAACGGCCTTTGTTCTACAAAACACTAACCCTCTGTTTTCTCCTTCTGATTTTAAAAACTGTAATAAAACATGCAGTTTTTCTGCTTCATCACAAATAAGATATTGATGATGAATTTTACTATTTACTACGTTTTTTGCATTTATCTCAATTCGATGAGCGTCTGAAGACATGTGCTCGTTTACAATTTGTCTAATTCCCTGCGGAATGGTGGCTGAAAAAAGCCATTTACTTTCTACATTATCTAAAAAGCCCAATATCTCGTCAAGTTCAGACTTAAACCCCATGCTAAGCATTTCATCAGCTTCATCCAAAATAACTGTTTTTACATTTTGTAAATCAATTGCCTTTCTTTTTACTAAATCTATCAATCTTCCGGGTGTAGCAACTACAATATGTGTTGGTCTTCTTAGCGCTACTATTTGCTTTTCAATGTAAGCACCTCCATAAACAGCTTCGGTAAATATTTTGTCAGTGTACTTTGTAAATCGAAACAGCTGTTTGGCAACTTGCTGTCCTAATTCTCTTGTTGGGCAAAGAATAAGCCCTTGGATTACATCTTTTTTTGGGTCAATTTTATGAAGCAAGGGTAGGCCATAAGCTGCCGTTTTTCCTGTTCCAGTTTGGGCTTGTGCAACGATATCCGTTTTACCTTTTAACAACAATGGTATAGCTTCTTGTTGAACTTGTGTGGGCTTAACAATGTTTAATTCATTTAACCCTTTAATAAAACCTTCCTTTATACCAAGTTTTTTAAAATCTTCCAAAACAGTAATTTTTAATGATAGAGGGCAAAAGTACTTATTAATCGCACGGAAATACTATGAAATAAGTCGATTTTGTTTTATATCCGTTTTTATAATATTACTTTTGCAAAAAAAAATAAAATGAGCGATACAAATCACAAAGTAATTTCAATAGAGTATAACCTATTTAAAGACACTGCTGAAGGCGAACAAATTGAGACCACAGTAGGAAAAGATCCATTGGTTTTTTTATCTGGAAAAGGAATGATGCTTCCTGATTTTGAAATTAACGTTGTTCCCTTGAATACAGGAGACACTTTCTCTTTTGGAATTGCCTCTGACAAAGCCTATGGGCCAAGATCAGAAGAGGCTATTATTGAATTACCACAAGACATGTTTATGCAAGAAGGTAAATTGGTAGAAGAAGTAAAAGTGGACAATGTACTTCCATTGGAAGACCAAAATGGACAAGTTCACCCAGCAAAAGTAAAGTCTATTAACGAAACAACAGTAACTGTTGATGTAAATCACCCGCTAGCTGGGCAAAACCTACATTTTACTGGAAGTGTTCTTGAGGTAAGAGAAGCAACTGCTGAAGAGTTAGAACATGGTCACGTTCATGGTCCTGGAGGTCACGAACACTAGAAATTACATTAAAAAACACAAAAGCCTCTTCGACCAATTATTGGTTTAGAAGAGGCTTTTTTTATACCTTAAGGC
>Ga0209309_10000083_pt1 | contig 130405 bp, 107 predicted proteins | sample COGITO_mtgs_1204_2_FD_184807 | JGI IMG/M metagenome (GOLD analysis project Ga0209309, IMG submission 184807) | Pelagic marine microbial communities from North Sea - COGITO_mtgs_120412 (SPAdes) (version 2) | ecosystem: Environmental > Aquatic > Marine > Epipelagic ... | reverse complement strand
CATTCGAACCCATAAATGCGAATGTATAGATTTTTTCGCAGCACTAAAGTTCTGCAATAAATTGCAGGGTTTTACACCCTAGTCTGAGACCAATAAAAACGCCGATCCATAGATCGACGTTTTGAATTGTATTTTGAGTTGTTCCTAGACGTACATCACGATGGGGTTCTCAATATAGGATTTAAAGGTTTGAAGGAATGCTGCTCCAGTGGCTCCATCTACCGTACGGTGATCGCAAGCTAATGTAATCTTCATCACATTACCTATAACTATTTGTCCATTCTTAACTACGGGTTGCTCCACAATCGCACCTACAGACATGATGGCCGAGTTGGGTTGATTAATGATGGAGGTAAACTCTGTAATCCCGAACATACCCAGGTTAGAAATAGTGAAGGTACTTCCTTCCATTTCTTTAGGCTGTAGTTTTTTATCGCGGGCTTTACCGGCTAGTTCTCTCACCTTAGCTCCTATTTGTTGCATGCTCATCTGGTCTGCAAAAGGCAATACAGGAACCAATAGACCGTCATCTACGGCAACAGCTACTCCTATATGAATGTGTTTGGCAATTTTAGTAGCAGCGTCCGTCCAAGTAGTGTTTACTCTAGGATGTTTGCGCAATGCCATAGCCGCTGCTTTGATCACCATATCATTGAAACTCACCTTAGTATCTGGCAACTCATTGATGGCCTGACGGCTGGCAATGGCATTATCCATATCTAGATCTAATCCTAGATAGTAGTGAGGTGCCGTAAATTTAGATTGCCCCAAACGTTTGGCAATGGTCTTGCGCATCTGTGAATTGGGGACTTCTTCCCAGGTCTCCGTGCCAACGGCTTCAAAGGACGCTTGTGAACTCGCTCCTGTGGCGCCTGGCTTGAAGTTTTCAATATCTTTTTTAGTCACGCGACCATTCTCGCCAGTACCGGTGACATTACCTAGATCAATGCCTTTATCAGCGGCCATTTTTTTTGCAAGTGGAGATGCAAAGATCCGGTCGCCAGAGTTGTTGGTTCTGGAAGAAGATTCATTCGAACTTTCTTGAGGGCCATCATAGGCGGGTACTGAAGCTTGTTTCTCTTCAGCTTCGCTGTCTTTAGATTTAGTTTTCTCTTTAGACGTTTCTTCCTTTTTAGTGTCTTTTTTGTCCGTTTTCTTGGACGAACCCCCTTTCATATCAATCCCAGAAACATCAGTCCCAGCTGGACCTATAATAGCAAGTAGGGAATCAACCGCGGCCGTTTCACCTTCTTGGATCCCAATTTTAAGAAGCACTCCTTTATGGAACGATTCAAATTCCATGGTGGCTTTGTCGGTCTCAATCTCCGCAAGAATATCCCCTTCTTCTACTTCATCACCTACCTTTTTCATCCAGGAAGCTACCGTTCCTTCTTCCATGGTATCGCTCAATCGCGGCATGTTTATGATCTCTATTCCCTCTGGTAAATCATCAGTAGAATCCTGATTTGAAGATTCGTCATCATCAGCATCTGAATCATCTGCTTTTTGAGAATGTTCCTCGTCGTCATCGTCATCGTCAGCAGCATCAGACTTCTTTTCTTTTTTACCAGTTTCCTTATCACTAGATCCAGCGTTTTTGATCAAATCTGAAATATCCTCTCCTTCTTCCCCTATTATGGCAAGCAATTGGTCTACTGGTGCGGTTTCCCCTTCCTGTAAGCCTATGTGTAATAGCGTACCTGAATGAAATGATTCAAACTCCATTGTAGCTTTATCAGTCTCGATCTCTGCAAGGATGTCCCCTTCTTCTACTTTATCTCCTACTTTTTTCAACCACGCTGCAACCACACCTTCTTCCATGGTGTCGCTCAATCGTGGCATGTTGATTACTTCTGCCATTGATTATAGTTTTGAAGGTAAAAATGGATAGTCTTCCTGTTCGTAAACCGCATCATACATGAGGCTTTTTTCAGGATATGGAGATTCCTCCGCAAACTTCTCGCATTCTGCCACACGCTCCTTAACGCGTTTATTTATTTTTTTTATATCCTCTTCAGACACACCTTCCTGATCCAGCAATCGCTGTTTTACCTGAGTGATGGGGTCTACTTTTTGATATTCTGCTACCTCGTCCTTAGTACGGTACTTTTGAGCATCACTCATGGAGTGACCTCTATAACGGTAGGTCTTCAATTCCAGGAATGTTGGGCCACCGCCAGAACGTGCTCTTTCTATAGCTTCTGACATCGCTTCCGCTACTTTTTCTGGATCCATCGCATCCACAGGGCCACAGGGCATTTCATACCCCAGTCCCAATTTCCAAATATCGGTATGGTTTGCGGTTCTTGCCACACTAGTTCCCATGGCATATCCATTATTTTCTACACAAAAAACAACAGGTAAATTCCATAACATGGCGAGGTTGAATGTTTCATGCAAAGATCCCTGCCGCGCTGCTCCATCACCAAAAAAGGTCAAGGTGACCGCATCCCGATCGTGGTATTTGTCGCCAAAAGCGATTCCAGCACCCAATGGAATTTGTCCACCAACGATACCGTGACCGCCGTAGAAATTAAATTCTTTTGAAAATATATGCATGGATCCACCCAGTCCTTGTGAGGTTCCCGTGGCTTTTCCATACAGCTCTGCCATCACCCTTTTGGGATCTACTCCCATTCCTATAGGTTGCACGTGGTTGCGGTAGGCAGTAATCATTTTATCTTTTCCCAACTCCATGGCGTGAAGGGAACCGGCAAGAATTGCTTCTTGTCCATTATATAAATGAAGGAATCCTCGAACTTTCTGCTGAATGTAGACCTGCGCCAGCTTGTCTTCAAACTTTCTCCAGAAGAGCATCTCTTCATACCAATTCAGTAAAACTTCTTTAGTTACTTTTTTCATGTAGGGTGTTGTTTATTTCGCTTTCGCGAAAGCGAACCCATCGCAATTCCATTAATTACCATGGCCACGGTTCTAAAGTGGAAAACAAAAATAGTTGAAAAAGGGGTAAAGAAAAACCAATTTTAGGGTTAAATCCGTACGAAATGGTTAAAGATAGTTCCTGTCAAAAATCAAGGGCAACAAGTCGCCCAGCGAGTTTGATCGCGCTACTTTCCCGGTGGCTCCCATAAAGAATATCTCAATAGGCTTTGACTGGCGGGACTCATACTCTGCAATGGACTGACGACAGGCACCGCAAGGCGGTACGGGCTTATCAAAACTATCGTTTATAGGACTGGCGATGATCGCCATTTTGAGAACGGCTACTCCAGGGTGGTTTGCTCCAGCCGCAAAAATAGCCACACGTTCTGCACACAATCCTGAGGGATAGGCGGCATTCTCCTGATTATTGCCGTATACCACAATGCCGTTTTCCAAAAGCAGGGCGCAGCCTACGGTAAATTTTGAATAAGGGGCATAGGCATTTGAACGGGCTGTTGCTGCTTCCTGCATCAACTGCTGGTCTGCTGTTTCCAGCTCTTCTAGGCCATCGAATACATCGATGGTCGTATGGATTTGTATCTGTTTGATAATCTAGTATTCTATGTATTCATCCCCAAAATTGAAGGTCAACCCAAAACGTAAGGTTCCTTCTAGCGGTGATTGAACGCGGCTTGTGGAGAATAAGTAGGACAAATCTATGTTTATTTCTGAAAACTTAAAACCGGCTCCAAGAGAAAGGAACTTACGCCCTCCTTTATCATCTGCTTCGTTAAAATATCCAGTGCGAAGTGCAAAACTTTCATCATAGGTATACTCTGCTCCCACTGCCCAGGTTACTTCCCTCAACTCTTCCGCACCGCCACCCGGCGCATCGCTGAAAGATTGAAAGATTCCTGAAAAGAAATTGACGTCATCATCCTGACCTTCCAGTATTTCCCTAGGTGTTCCATTATTGTTTGCATCTCCCACTTCCCTAACTGGGGGTGTGGGAACGAGAAGTTTATTGAACTCTGCACTAAAGCCCACCTTACTAAAGCCGTCATTTAAGTTAATGTCCAGTCCTCCACCGATGCCTAAGTTCGTAGGTAGAAAATTTTCCTGACCGCCTTGATCATAGGAAACTTTAGGTCCTATGTTAGATACATTGAATCCTCCACGGTAACGCCCATACATATCGCCTATAGGAACCTCTTGGCTTTGATAATATCCAGAAACCCCAACGCTAAAAGAACTTGCCGCGCTGGCATCTGCATTTTGAGATTGTATTCTTAAATCGCTGCGCAGGTACCGTCCTGTTACTGCCATGGAGAATTCATCTGACAATTTAAGGGAATAGGAGCCGTCAAGAACAAATTCATTAGGATTCTCCTCAGTTCCAGTCTCCCCATCTTCAGTAATGAAAATCGTTCCTAATCCAAAATACCGCAAACTGGTAGCAAAAGCACTTTGCTCATTGATTCTATTCGCATACACTAATTGAGCAATACCTATATCATTGACCAGCTGTCCTAGGTAAGGAGTATAAGCTAGTCCGACTGCCTGCTCCCGCAGCATAAAGGAATATTTTGCAGGATTCCACTGTTGACTCCAGGCATCTGGACTAGTCCCTACACCCATATCTCCCATACCAGCAGCTCTAGGATCGCCAGCAATGCGTAAAAAGGGCAATGCAGTCGTTATGACTCTTGAATCCTGTGCAACTGAAGGTACAAGGCCTACAAAGAACAAGATAAGGGTTAAGGCACTTAATAAAACTCTTTTCATGAATTTGGTTTAATGGTCTTCAAATATATAGTAATCGAGAGTGATTACAGGATGACTAGTTTTTCAATTTTACTAGCCACTTCATTAGCTAACGTACTTTTTACGGTAATCTTATAAACGTAAACGCCTTTTCCCAATCGCTGCCCGAAATCATCCAGGCCATCCCAAGTAATTTCTCTGGAAGTGAACCCTGTTGTGGTTACTAGTTGGTTGGTGGTCCAGACCACTTTGCCAGTTACTGTCATGACTTGGACCTGAACCTCCAAAGGCTCAAAGGGACGATTGTGGTTGAACCAAAATTCCGTATAGGTAGAAAACGGGTTGGGATAATTCAGGACGCGGGTCAATTCTATGCCATCGCCGGCGGCTACCACAAATTGTATCTCCTGTGTCGAGCTATTGTTGTAGGTGTCCCATGATTTTACCGTCAAGGTATGTAGACCTGGTGCGATATCCCGTAAAGGAAAATATACTTTCCCTTTAGTAAAATCATCAACATCTGCCTCATAATAATCGTTGAGAATATAAGGGTTGGTCTCATCCCCATCAATGATCCCAATAATATCATGACCTATTCCACTGGCGGTATTGATACCACTCATGTCCTCCAAAAAGGCCAAAATAAAAGGATTGGAATCTGTAATTCCACCTGAAACGAAATTCCTATCGTTCATAAAAAGTTCGATCTCTGGACCCAGATCGTCTTGTGGCGCATCGCGATTGATACCACCTATATTGACCTCCTGTGAATACCCGTTTTGATCCTCCTTGATATTGGTACGTTTTGCATAAAAGGAGATGCGGCCACGGCCTATGGGAACCTGGGTATCCCTAGGCATGATGAAGGAAACATTGAATCTTCCATCCTCTACCGTCGCCTGACCTCTAAACAGCACCTCACCCTGTTGCTTAAAATCAAGTATTTCCAAACTGCCATTTACCATGGTCCCATCGTTGGCCAGGGTTTGACGCTGTAATTCTTTATCAAAAACGGTGATAGAGACCTCTCCATTGTAATCACTAATCAAGTTTCCAGATATTGTTTGTACCTCACCTTGCAAATTCACCTTATCTAAAGCTCGTAGGGGTGCATTGTTGCTGTTTACCGGTTGTTCATTAACTTGGGTCAGGACCACCCTTCTAGAGGGGAATGCTAGCTTCAATGCAGGATCTCCAATAAAGGTAACTACCCTACGCGTGCCCCTAGAGGCGAGCGATGGATCTGTTTTGGCCAGGCGTAAGGCCTCTGCCATGGAGATAGGTTCTACATTGTTGAAGGCAAATAAATATTCATCCAGGGCGTTGTTTAGGATGACGCCCACATCAATAAATATCAATCTATTAGTGGCTACTAGCGCTATAGCCCCACCTTGTGGGTTCAAATAAGTCAACTCTCCCCCACTTACCCGCAAGGGGTTATCGTAGCGTGTAAATTCACAGGTAACGGCGATAAAAAGAGGCAACGTATTGGGATTTTTAAGGTTGCTCACTAAGTTTTGTGTCACTACAATCTCCCTTGCCAGTACATCCTCATTTCCATGACCAAAATAATTGATCACTAACGATCCTTGTTCAAAAGCATTCTTGATGTCGTCGACCGCGTCTGGATAGCGCGCTCCACCTGCACTACTGACTTCCTTGTAACTGTCCAATAAGATTTTACGCACGTTGTAGTCTGGCCTGTTTCTAAAAATCTCATCCCCCAGTTGGTTAACGCTTTTTTGCAGGATAGCGTCACTAGGCACATCAACATCATCGCCTATAAGTGTAATGTTGTTTCTCCATTTATCAAATGCCGGTTGGGCGGTGTAGCTTTCCACTTTATCAACCATCTCCCTCGCCTCCGTTGGTGAACTTACGATCATTCTACCTACTGCGATATCCATCAAGTTGTTGGTAGCGACATTACCTTCTTCTGGATCCATATAGGTGTAATAATCGTCTGTTACATAAGAAGACACTAGGGATGTACTATTAGCAGATAAAAAGGATGGCAGGATGTTATCCTGGATTGCGATGCGGTCTTTATAATCATAGCTGGCATCTCCAAACAGATTTAAATACCTCACCCGCCTGGAAGGGTCAGAGGCATTATCATATACATACTTCACAAAATTACGTATGGCCCCAATGTCCTGTTTTCCTTCAGAAAACTCCGCATAGATTTGCTCTACAGGAACGACCTTGACATTTAAATTACTTTCTCGTACGTGATAATTAGCAAGTCTCTGGGCCTGACTTTGTAAAAACTGCGGTGTGATGATCAGATAATCAATGTCTTTGAAACTTCCAGCGCGGTCGTTGAAAATTGTTCCCTTTAGATTCTGGTTGGCGATCCTGGAATTAGGCACCCTAGACGGTGTGTAATAATCTGCCGGGTCAATGGCAACAAACTTGCGAGGCGTTCCCAGCGCGCTGGAAAACGTAAAATTTGCTGCTGCTGTAGGGTTTTGAATCTTGGTGACATTAAACCTATCTGTGACTTCCCATACTTCCAGGATGGCTGTGGCATTGGAAATTTGGTACTGACCTACACCAGATCTAGTAGCAGCCTCTGGCACCCTAAAAGTAAATTGCTCACCCGTACCCGTTAGGGATTCAAAAGCGTCGATCCAGATATAATCCAGATAAGCATTTGCACCAGGATTCCCGCGATTGTCATAGGTAAGCGTCACCTTTGTGGAATTGCCCGACAGGTTGACATTGTTGTTGACGATGACGGCACGCCTCGCGACAGAGTTGGGATCTGTCACCAGTCCAGCAAAGGTGGATGATCCCAGGGTCTGCCCCCCTATGGAATAACTCATCGAGCTGTCTGTATCACTCACGGCACCTGTGGTGATGCGTACCGTAGCAGGCCTGGAAGCCACAAGATTCTTGAATTCAAAGTCAAACGTCTGCTCTGGCTCTATTTGAAAACGTTCCCCATACCAGATGCGGCCTATCAAACCTATGTTGCGCTCATCCACCTCATAATGCTTCGTACTCAAATAGTAATCAAAAGTCACACTGGGCGTACCTGTAGGAGCTATTTGAGGCAAAATGCGCTTCCCAATACCTCCTCCTACATTGATGTAGTAGTAAGAATCGTCCGTATAAGGATTGATAAAGCTATCATTTTCCGCTACATACTCTGTGTCTGTAGCCACTCCATAAAAAAGAATTTGATCGCCATTGTCAAAACGGCCATCCTGTTCACCGGTTACGGTGATGGCAACTTCTGCTGGGTCGTAGAAACGATTTTCCTGATTTATTAAAGGCAAGGAGGTACCGCCCTGACCATAGACCCTAATGGTTCTAGGGTCCAAAGCACCCACATCGATTCCCAAGTCACTCAAAAAATTACGGTTGATGCGTTGTGCTCCTGTTTTGGTCACCTTAAATCGATACCAGTCTCCTGTTGCCAGTAAGGAATTCCCAAAAGGAACATTTTTAGCCTGTAAGGTTGCTGCCGCTTCGGTGTAACTAACCGTAAAAGAAGTGACTCTGCGGTATTGGTTTCCATCCTTATAGATAGGGTTCAACCTCAACTGGATATATTTTCGCTTTCGCGAAAGCGCATTTTTCAAAGTCATTTCAACAGCATCAGCAACACTGCTTTTGTCCAGTTGGAACAACTCTGACGGACTCACTATTTCTGTCTTTAAATTGGATAATCGTGCCGATAATGGATCAATACTACCATTGGTCGATAAATTGAGGGAAAATATTATCCGATCCTCCTCAAAAACAAAACCCTCTTCAAAATAGGGCAACTTGATATTTTTCTCTCCAATGCTGTGAGTGGTGGGTTCCTCCCATTTTATAGAAATGGATTGGGATTGACCTACTGCAACAGCGCATGAAATAAGGAAAAGAAATGATAGATATAGCCTCATTGATGACTTAACGTATTGATTGATTAGATAGTATGTAGGCTACTTTTAAAAAAAACAGAGGGGTTGTAAAATAAAGGAGTACCATGAGCGTTTTACTTTTTTAACGATAGTTGCCTCCTAATAATAACTATTTACAGTTTTGTAAAGAGCGAAGTTATTATATTGCAACACCATTTTCAAATCAATATAGTAAATGAAAAATTACTCTGTCTCTTATATTGCCCTTGCCACAATAGCCTCTGTGCTCTTAATAAGTTGTGGTGGCGGTAATGATTACACAAACACCTCTCGCGGTACGGGATGGGATGTTACCGGTAAAAATGGTTTTGAACTGAATACAAACTATAAGGATCAGGATGCTGCTCCAGGATTGGTATTTGTAGAAGGTGGAACCTATACTATGGGACGTGTAAAGGATGACCCCATGCACGATTGGAACAACACTCCTAACCAGCAGCACGTGCAGTCTTTTTATATTGATGAGACTGAAGTGACTAATGGAATGTACCTAGAGATGCTGGACTGGCTTAAAGGTGTTTTCCCTCCAGAAGTTGCGGAATACCGCAACATCTACAATGGCGCCGTTCCAGATACTTTGGTATGGAGAAACCGTTTAGGTTATAACGAAGAAATGACTAAGAATTACTTGCGCTTCCCTTCTTATGCAAACTACCCTGTAGTGGGTGTTTCATGGATACAGGCCGTAGAATTCTGTAACTGGAGAACAGATCGTGTCAATGAGCTTATTCTTGCAGATCAAGGAATTACGGACAGAGATCAACTGGGAAAAAGAAATGCAAGCGAGCTTTTCAATACCGATACTTATTTAAATGCACCAACCCTTGCGTATGGCGGTAATGATGAAATTACCCGTGGCGGTAAAAGATCAGCGCAAATAGAAAAGCAAGCCGAAAAGAAAGCTACAAAATTAGATAGGGAAACAGAAGGTCTTTATATTACTCGTGAACAGGGAATCCTATTACCAGCTGCTTACCGCTTGCCTACTGAGGCAGAATGGGAATATGCGGCGCTAGGACTAGGAAGCTTAAGAGAGTACAACTCTTATCGAGGACGTAAAAAATATCCTTGGGACGGTCAGTATACCCGCAGTGGGAGCCGCAAGAATCGTGGAGACCACCTCGCTAACTTCAAACAAGGAGATGGAGATTATGGTGGAATCGCAGGATGGAGTGATGATGGAGCAGACATTACTGCACCCATCAAATCTTATGAGCCTAATGACTTTGGTGTTTATGACATGGCCGGTAACGTTTCTGAATGGGTGGCTGATGTTTACAGACCTATAGTGGACGATGAATTCAATGACTTCAACTACTACCGCGGTAACGTGTATACTAAAAACATGATAGGCCCAGATGGTCAAGTCGCCGTAGTTTCCCCTGACGATATTAAATACGACACCTTGAGCAATGGGAAGTTGATCGCTAGATCCATACCTGGAGAGATCAAACAAGTCGCCGTAGATGACGAGGAAACTTATTTGAGAACCAATTTTGACCGCAGTGACAACCGCAATTTCCGTGATGGTGATGCACAGTCTTCTAAATATTACCGCACAGGTGATGAGATGGATCCCAATCAAAGAATGTACGATTCACCTCAACATGAAGTAACTGTAGGCGTAGACGGGAAATTCGATAGGCAATACGACAAATCCAATACCAGAAGTACGTTGATCGATAACGAAGTACGTGTGATCAAAGGAGGCTCCTGGAGAGATAGAGCATACTGGTTAGACCCTGCAACTCGCAGATTCTACCCACAAGATATGGCTAAGGATGATTTAGGATTTCGTTGTGCGATGTCTCGTGTAGGCTCTAAATCAAAAAAATCAAAAAGTCCTCGCAATTAATCGAGGATCGTGACAAAATCCCAAGCCGGACATTTAAAAATGTTCGGCTTTTTTTATTCCATTCATTAGTAGAAAACAATGGAAAATAAATTTAAAATTCAAGGGCCAACCGAGCTCCCTTTTAACCTAGAGAGTTGCTAATCAAAGTAAATACATGAGCTTGTACCCTACCGATCTCGCCGTTAAGGAAGTTGATATACAACAAACTATCTGGTGGTATTGGGACATGAAGGTTCAGGAATCGTAGAGAAGATCAGTAAAAGTATCCCACATTCAAAAAAGAGGAATCTTGTGGTACTTGTCGCTGGTGTCTAGAAGGGAATCGTGATATGACCTAGATATTAATCCACTCCATTTCCTTCAAAAACAGCCCTTGCTCTATTGATAAAACTAAATAAGCAAGTGCGGTTCCCATTCGACAAACCGGTCACTCCCTCAAAATTTAAAAACATCAACCAGATGGTAGAAGACATAGAAACCGGTAAAGTAATCAAGCCCATTTTGAAATTATAGGGTACAACAGTTTCACGCTTCCATAGACTGGTTTAAATTTATACCATGAACATAGAAAATTTGTATGCTGCCTTTAAAGCCAGCAAGGGAATAAGCACGGACACAAGGACCTTAAAGTCAGGAGAACTGTTTTTTGCATTGTCGGGAGAGCATTTTGACGGTAATGTTTATGTGGAAAACGCTTTCGCGAAAGGGGCTTTCCATGTAGTCTGTAGCCATACAGAACGGGAATCTTTAAAGAATGTGACCATCGTACCCGATGTATTGAAAACCCTTCAAGAGCTTGCCTCCTATCATAGAAATTTGCTCGACCTTCCCATAGTCGCCCTAACTGGTAGCAACGGCAAGACCACCACCAAGGAATTAATTGTAAGCGTTCTCTCCCAGGAATTCAACGTCAAGGGAACGAAAGGCAACCTAAATAATCACATAGGAGTGCCACTTACCCTTCTCTCCTTTACCCAAGACACTCAAATAGGCGTGGTAGAAATGGGTGCAAATCACATGGGTGAGATTGCGATGCTTGCCAGCATCACGCGACCTAATTATGGATTGATCACCAACTTTGGTAAGGCGCACCTGGAAGGTTTTGGGAGTTTAGAAGGGGTCAAAAAAGGAAAAAGCGAACTCTATGAATTCCTAAAGTCTACAAACGGCAAGGCCATTGTTTTAGCAATGGATGAGGAACAAATGTCCAGAACCAGGGATCTCAATAGACGAGTGACCCCCAACGTTCAACTTAAATCTTCACAACCCATTGAATTGCAATTAGAGCATCTGCTCATTAAAACACAATTGACCGGTAGTTATAATTTTAACAATATGGCGCTGGCAGCAGCTGTAGGACTTGAATTTGGATTAAGTATAGAAACTATCGGTAAGGGGTTGAGCAGCTACTACCCAGAAAACAATAGGTCTCAACTTATTTCAAAAGGCAATGCTACCCTTATCATGGACGCCTACAATGCAAATCCCACCAGCATGCGAGCTGCTTTAGAAAGTCTTTCGCAGTGTGAAGGCGTCAAAGTTGCTATACTGGGAGATATGTTTGAAATGGGCTCCTACGCGTCTGTAGAGCATCAGGAAATCGCTTCTTTGGCAGAAAATCTGAAAATTGACCATATATTTTTGATTGGAGAACATTTTTATCAAACTAAAACAGACGCTGCACACTTGTACAAAGATTTTGCATCTTTTAAGGAGAGTTGTCCGGTTTCCAGTGATTTAGAAGCTAGAATTCTCATCAAAGGATCCCGCGGCATGGCTTTAGAGCGGGTTCTGGAGTTCATTTAGACAGTTTACTTTCGCGAAAGCGAAATAAAAACCACATTTTCCTTTTGCCAAATAATTATTTATGTAAATTTGCCACCGCTTTAGAGCAAATGGTACCTTAGCTCAGTTGGTAGAGCAATGGACTGAAAATCCATGTGTCCCTGGTTCGATTCCTGGAGGTACCACAACAAACCCGATCGCGTTGATTGGGTTTTTTGTTACTTGAACTTTATGTTCAATTCATCGTGGGATTAGCTCAGTTGGTTTAGAGCGCTGCCTTGACAGGGCAGAGGTCACTGGTTCGAATCCAGTATTCCACACGATATACACTATATGATACTGGCAGTAGACATAGGTAATACCGCCATCAAGCTCGCTGTAGTTGATGATGTTACTGTTTACGACCTAGTTCGTACCACCCCACAGGACTTTATACAGCATGTTCACGGGATTCGTTCCAACTATCCAGACCTTCAAAATGCCTGTGTTTGCCAGGTAGGTAACATAGATATTAAACTATTGCATGCTTTGGAAGGTCTATTGAAAGTAACTTATATCAACCCCCATACACTTTTGCCTTTTACCAACAAATATCAATCGGCTACTTTAGGCAATGACCGCAAGGCATTGGTTGCTGGCGCCATTGCTTCAGACCATCAAGGCAAGAACATATTAGTCATCGATGCCGGCACTTGCGTTACCTATGATTTTATAGATGCAGATCTCAACTACTGGGGTGGCGCTATATCGCCAGGTTTACGCCTTAGATATGAATCACTTCATAATTTTACGGCACAATTGCCGTTGTTACAACCAGAAGCTGTAGATCAAATTCTAGGAAACTCAACGATTCAGTCCATACATAGCGGTGTGGTGAATGGTCTAAGTCTGGAGATCAAGGGCATGATCAAGAAATACACTAAAAAGTATGAAAACCTTCACGTAATTATAACAGGTGGAGATGCAGATTTGTTGCTAAAGCAATTGAAAAACCGTTACTTTGCCTCGCCTTTTTTGATGCTGTATGGCATCCATAACCTTTACAAGATTAATTCATGACAAGAAGTATATTAACCGTGTTGTTCCTACTTACACTAATGGGCAGCTGGGCACAATCGCGTACTTCCTCGCCCTATTCCTTTTTTGGTCTGGGACAGCAAACGTTTAGAGGCACCATAGAGAATCGCAGTATGGCTGGGATTAGAACCTATAGCGATAGCATTCACTTAAATTTACAGAATCCTGCTTCCTACGGAAAACTGCAATTAACTACCTATGCTTTAGGACTGAACCATACAGAAACTTTTGCAAGTACTGAAAATGGAAATGATGAATACGATGCCACTTCCCTGCAATATGTAAGCATTGGTATTCCCATAGGGTCACCCGCAGGTTCTAAAACTGCCTTTGGTTTTGGTTTGATTCCATTCCAATCAGTTGGATATACGATCGGGAACTTGTCTGCAGAGCGCTACAGCCGTTTTACAGGAGAAGGATCGTTGAACCGTGCCTATTTTAGCTTAGGCCATCAGTTGACCTCTAACATTAGTCTAGGTGGTGAGTTCAGGTACAACTTTGGTGAAGAAGTCAATTCTTCTAGCATTGCGTTTAGAGAGGTTCAATACGGTACCAATGAGCAGAATGAAACCGACTTGAGCGGTATCTCCTTTAATTTTGCCGTGAATTACGACAAGGTACTGGCTAATGGAAACCAATTCAACGCTTCCATCGTGTATCAGCCAGAAACAGACATCACCGCTAGAAATGTGCGTCGATTGAGCACTTTTGTGCTGGCATCAGATCTTAGCGAGGGCATTGTCAATACTCGCGAGAGCGATGAAATGAAACAGGGCTTGAAATTACCGCAAGAGTTTACCGCAGGGATAGGATATGGAAAATCCTTGAAATGGAATCTTGCGGCAGAATATTCCTTGCGAGGCTCCAGTTCTTCTTCCTCCAGGTCGTTTGCACCAGACAACAGTGAGTTTACTGATGCTGCGTCGTACCGTGTTGGAGGATTTTATATCCCTAATTACAATAGCATATCAAGTTACTGGGATCGAGTGGTATACCGCGGCGGGTTGCGCTATGAAGAGAGCGGCTTAAGGCTCAATGGAGAAGACATTAATGAGTTTGGCATATCTTTTGGATTAGGATTGCCTGTAGGAGTGGGCGGTTCGTTTTCCAATGCAAACCTAGGATTTGAATACGGACAGCGAGGTACTAAAAATGCGGGATTGATCAAAGAAGACTTTTTCAGCATTTCCATAGGACTTTCATTAAATGACCGCTGGTTCCAAAAAAGACGATACAATTAACACCTCCATTAATAAACACTGAAAAGAAAATATTATGAAAAAGAAAAGCCTCTTTTTAGCAGCAGTAACCGTTTTGAGTTTCGCTTTCGCGAAAGCGCAAAACCAGAACGATTGTAATATCATGCTGCAATTATTTGCTGACAATGCAAAAAATAAAATGTATGATGAAGCCTACAAGCAATTGGATCCTTTAATACAGAATTGTCCAGATGCAAGTGCAGCTATTTACCAATATGGAGAACGCATCTATGAACACCGTTTGAACAAAAATATTGAAACGGAAGCAGAAAATGCCAAAGGACTGATTGCCATGTTGCAAGGACAAATTGACCGATTCCCAGACAAGGTGAATGTCAGTAAAAAGCAGACTGAAATTGCACGAACCATGTATAAGTACAACATTGGGACTGAGGATGAGCAATTCATCATGTTTAAGACCTCTTTCCAGTCTGACAAGGAAAACTTTACAGATCCTAATGCGATGATCACTTACTTTAAGCTTGCAGAGCAACGCTATGAAGCTGGAAAGATCAACTTACAAGAGTTCTTTGACCTTTATGACGAGCTGGTTCTTCAAATTGAAAAAGTACAGGATGAAAGAGGTAAAGTGCTTACGGGTCTTATGGACAAGGAAGCTGCAGGAACTTTAACAGATGAGGATAAAGCGCAAATGGAAGCCCAAGAAACCAATATCAAAAACTATGGTATTGTTATGGGTAATGTCAATGCTACGCTAGGAGCACTTGCAGATTGTGATAAATTAATCCCATTGTATGAGGCAGAGTTCGAGAACAAGAAGACGGACGAGAACTGGTTGTCTAATGTATTGAGAAGACTACAGGTTAAGGAATGTACGGACGCTCCATTGTACATTACTTCAGTAAAGGCCCTACATGAATTGAGACCTAGTGGAAGAACGGCTTATGGCCTGGGTAACATCGCTAGCACAAATGCTGAGAAACTTAAGTACTGGAATCAAGCCATAGAGCTAGGTGTGGACAATGAGTTGGATTCTAAAATCCACTATCGAAAAGCAATGCTGTTGAAAGATCAAGGTCAGTATTCAAGTGCCAAAAAAGAGTTTCTTCTATCCAATGCCGCAAAGCCCTCTTTTGGATTGCCATTCCTTCAAATTGCTAACATGATCGCCAGCAGCGCAAACAGCTGTGGAGACACTGTGTTTGAAAAGAGAGCGGTAAACTGGATAGCTGCTCGATATGCTAACAAAGCTGCAGCGGTAGACCCGTCAATTAGAGGCAATGCAGCGGCAGCAGCAAAGAGCTATAACGGTCGTGCGCCACAGTCCACGGATATATTTATGGCAGAAGAAAAATACAAGTCTGGCAAGACGATTACCTTCAATTGTTGGATAGGAGAATCGGTAAGAATTCCATAATACATGTCTATTCGCAACCTTATAAAAACAACGATCACGGCACTTGCCGTGATCTGTTTTTTAGCATGTACTGATAATCTCAAGGAGATTGCCAAAATGAATGCGGTGTCCAATCAGCCTACAAGTGAGGTGGAACAACTGTTGCTCAAATATACAGACAGCAGCATGCTTAAAGTGACCCTACAAGGTCCTGTTATGCTTGACTATTCCAATGATCCTTTTCCTTACAGAGAATTCCCAAAGGGAGTCAAGGTAGAAGTTTATGAATCCCACAGCGATACCACTAAAAAAACAACCATTACTGCTAACTATGCCGTGATCTTCAACGAGACTGACTTAGTGGACCTGAAGGGAGATGTGAAAATCGTGGGGTCTGACGGCAGTACCTTTTATGGAGATCAGTTATATTGGGATCAAAAGGCAAAGTGGATCTTTACCGACAATCCCTTTAGAACCAACTTAAAAAATAACAACAGGACCTCTGGTAAAATCCTGGATTCCAACGAGAAATTAACGGACGCACTAGTGCGTGGTGCTAGCGATGAGTTCTATATAAAACCAAAAGATGAGTAAGTTTTTTAGATATTTTGAATACGCCTATCTGGTGTTTGCAGTACTTTTTATTGCCACTGGAATCTATGAATGGAACGAGTCTCCACAGCGATCTTATTTGTTGTTCGGCATGTCGGTCTTAGCCACGTTTATGTTTTTCTTCAAGAGGCGTTTTCGTCGTAGATTTGAAGAGCGCAACAAGAAATAATGTTCGAACAGATTCTTATTATTATTAGCATGCTCATCCTGAGCGCATTTTTCTCAGGTATGGAGATCGCTTACGTGTCCTCTAACAAAATTCATATTGAACTCGAAAAAAGGCAACAGGATTTTGTGGGTCGCGTGTTGCGCAACCTGACCGTACAGCCTTCTAAGTTTATTATTACCATGTTGATAGGAAACAGCGTTACCCTAGTCATCTATGGTTTTGCTATGGGCGACCTGCTCACACATCAGCTTTCTACCTTCTACCCGGCATTGACTGATAATGGCTTCCAACTGTTATTGCTTCAAACCGTGATTTCCACCTTAGTCATCTTATTGACGGCCGAATTTTTGCCCAAGGTTTTTTTCCAGATATATGCCAATGAATTGCTCAAGTTCTTTGCCATCCCAGCCTACATGTTCTACCTCTTATTTTGGGGGATTTCCTGGTTTTGCATCCAGTTATCTGACTTTGTGCTTAAAACATTCTTCAAATCAAACGGTGATGAAATCCAGCTGTCCTTCTCAAAACTAGAATTAGGGAACTATATCACAGAGCAAATGGAAAGCGCTCAAGAACAAGAAGGAGTAGATAGCGAGATCCAGATTTTCCAGAACGCTCTGGATTTTGGCGGCCTCAAAGCACGGGAGGTTATGGTTCCAAGGACAGAGATGATATCCGTTCAAGAAGCCACAGATATCAAAGACCTCAATAAGAAGTTTGTGAGTACGGGCCTAAGCAAAATTTTGACCCATAAGGAAACCATTGATGACATTACCGGCTACGTGCACAGCTTTGACCTCTTTAAAGCCCCTGAAACCATAAGCGACATACGTCGTGAGGTTCTCAATGTACCAGAAACTATGCTGGTAAAGGATGTTTTAAGCCTGTTGATCAAGAGGCACAAAAGCATCGCAATCGTCCTTGATGAATATGGAGGTACTTCCGGATTGATCACTGTAGAGGACATTGTGGAAGAATTGTTTGGTGAGATTGAAGATGAGCACGACTCTGATCAATTGATCGAGACACAACTTAGTGAGAAGTCCTTCAAATTAAGTGCGCGATTGGAAGTGGACTATATCAATGAGCGCTTCAAGTTAGACCTTCCTGAGAATGAACAATACGAAACGGTTGGAGGATTGATCGTTCATGAAACAGAGAATATCCCAGATGAAATGGAAGAGGTCATTATTGACAGGTATAGTTTCAAAATCTTAGAAAAGTCAAACAACAAGATCGATCTAGTAGAGCTCACCATCCTTGATGAAGAGTAGGCTTAGGCCATTCTTTACTCCACTTTGCTCCTGTATTTTGATGGGCTCGATACAAATTTCGCTTTCGCGAAAGCGAACTCAACACACCACCCTTGCAACCCAGTATATCCAACAAACGGAATAGTGAAAACACAGGCTGCATGAATTCTGCTACTTTCAAATTGAAAATGAAACAAGTAGCGCAGGAAACCAGTTTCGGGTATTCTAAAACATTCACAAGATAAAACACTCAACCTGCTGCACACAATCAAGTGACACAAGATAGAACAGCTCACCGATTCCCTTAGTTTGCGCTTCCATAATTAAGGGGAAAACACTATTTTCGCCACCGTTAAAATTTAAATATTAGAGAATGGCCATTTTAGGTAAAATCAGGTCTCAGGGCTTGTTCTTGATCATCATTATTGCACTGGCGCTTTTTGCGTTTATCATAGGTGATTTGATACGTCAGGGAAGTTTCAGTAGTGAAGATCAAAATGTAGTAGGCTACGTGGGCGATACAGAATTAAGTCGCCAAGAATTCAGCAATCAAGTAGAGGCTACCATGAACCAGCGTGCGGGTATGACTACCGTCCAGGCAGCTAATGTAGTATGGGATCAACAAGTACGCGATGCGGTACTGCGAGAGCAAATCAACGCTGCGGGCCTTAAAGTAACTGACGAACAAATTTCTGATTATCTAAAGGCTGCCTACTCTAGGTTTCCTCAGTTTCAGGATGAAAACGGTCAGTTTTCCAACACTTTATTTGCACAATATGTCAATCAAGCAGCCACCCAAAATCCACAGGGATGGCAACAAGATCTTGACAATGCTGGAAACCAAGTGCGCCAGCAACTTCTTTTTACCCTACTTAAAAGTGGTGTGATAGGAACAACAGCAGATGGTGAATTTGCCTACAGACTTGAAAATGACAAACGGGATTTCCAGTTTGTAACTATTCCCTACGCATCTATTCCTGATGAGGAAGTGGAAGTTTCAAAAGCGGACATCAAGTCCTATATCGAGGATCATGAAAAGCAGTTTCAGGCAGATGCCAGCAGAGACATTCAATATGTATTGTTTTCAGACAAAGCTTCTGAAAAAGACTCCAAGGCACTGGATGCTGAAATGAACCTATTGATCTCTGGAAAAGAAAATCAATACAACGAGACCACCAAGCAAACAGAAACCACTCCTGGTTTGAGTACTACTCAAAACACAGAAGCTTTTGTAAATGCAAACTCTGACCTTCCCTATACCGGCCGCTACACGATGGTCTCTAAGTTGAGCCCAGCGCAACGCACCCTGGCCACCATAGAAGTTGGTTCCATTTATGGTCCTTACAAGGATGGTGAATACTCAAAAATCACTAAGATTGAAGAAAAGAAAACATTGAACGATAGTGTCGATAACAGACACATTCTAATTCCTTTCGCGGGTGCCACTAGAGCTGGGTCTGATGTCACTATGGACAAAGAGGCTGCTAAAAAGTTAGCCGATAGTATTGCTGCTACCATTGGACAGAGCAAGGACAACTATGACGCTAGGTTCAAATACTACCAAGAAAATGTGCCACAGATTTTGGCTCAAGAAATTGGTTGGGTAGTGTACTCTGGAAATGCGGCACAGTTTGCACCAGGATATACCAAATTCTTATATGACAATAATGAAGGTACCGTTGGGGTGGCAGAAAGTAGTTTTGGTTACCATGTGATCAGAATTGATGAAACAGGAGGCGCCGGCGAAGCTTTAAAGTTAGCTACCATTGCTAAAAAAATTGTTTCTTCTAAAGAAACCAGCAAACAACTCTACACACAAACCCAGAAATTCCAGCAAGCAGCTGAAAAAGGAGACTTTGAAGGACTGGCAAAGCAAAATGAAGTGGAAGTAGTACCGGTAAGAAACCTTAAGGTACTGGATGAAAACCTGCCTGGAATCAGCAGCAACCGTGCTATCGTTCAATGGGCGTTTGACAAGGATCGCGAAATAGGCGATGTAGAACGTTTTGAAACACCTGAAGGTTATGTGATCGCACAAGTAACTAAAGTAAGCGAGAAAGGATTGATGAGCGTTGAAGAGGCAAGTGCAACTGTAACACCGCTATTAAGAAAAAAGAAAAAAGCGGAAATGATCAAAGCTAAGATCAAGGCCAACGACATCAACACGATCGCTACCAATCAAAACGTACAGGTTCAAACCGCAAATTCCATGAACAGACTATCTCCTGTGATCGCAGGTGTAGGTCAAGAGCCTAAAGTGGTAGGAACCGCTTTTGGGTTGAAGGAAGGGCAAACCTCTAAACCTGTTGTAGGAGAGAATGGGGTGTTTGTAATCAAGGTAACTGCTATCGATAATGCTCCAGAATTGGACAACTATAACAACGATGCAAAACTGGTCGCGCAACGTACGGCAAACCAGTCCACCTCTGCCCTAGTAGAGGCCCTTAAAAAAGCGACGGAAATTGAAGATAGAAGAGCCAGTTTCTACTAATAGTAACCCTCTTTATACACGAAGCCTTCTCCTTAAATTGAGAAGGCTTTTTTTGTGGGTTGGATTTGAACACATACACTTCATTCAGGAATAGACGCTTCGAGATATTCTAGAAATATAGAAGGCAGCGAAGCCGTCCTGCGACGGCTTGACTATTGTAGTCTAAGCTTGTTGATTCAAGTTCATTTATAGAAAAGGCGATAAATTTAAGTGCACCTTTCCTATTTTAAGGAAAGGTGGCTAAGAATCTATAGCGACTATGACAGATAGATTGAAATCAGAATAATACTCAGGAAGGCGGCTCCTTCAACAACGCCAATCAACGCAAGGAAAAGTTCACCTTTCCTTATGTTTAAAAAATTGAATTTAGACTCCAGTTGAAAAAATTTATGAAATCGCACATCAACTTAATATTCTAAGATAAGACGGGAAATAGGTGTCTGGTCTATAAAAGCTGAGAACTAAACAAACGAGTAAATTTTCATTAAACTAATACAACTTCATCCCACCTAAGGATCTGGTCGTAACCCTTGCCCTTAAAATAATCCATAGCGGCAGCAGTTCCAGTAGCGAGTATATAATCACCACCCCAGCCTCCTAGGGATTTAATGGCACCGCCATATTCTGGAAACAAACGCTCTTTGATGGGCTTCACTCCTATCAAATCGCCTATGATATGTTCGTGTTGAGAGATCACCTTTTCAAAAGCTTCTAGGTCCTCCTCTGTCTCGAGGAATTTTTTGGGCATCTCATTGAGAATATCTCGATTTTCATCGGTTAGATGTTGTGGGTTGAAACTGGCGATAGATTCCCGACTGTCCTGTTTCTGGTTGAGATAGATAAAGAATAAGTTCTCTGTAAAGGATGGTCTATAGCTAATAGGTTTCACCAGCGGCTTCCCATCATTGTAATTATAGATGATGGCAGAGGTTGCTTTTGCACACGCGATATCATACCCACTACCGCCAAAACATTCCAACTGCAATTTATAAGGGTCACAATCCAACCACGCTGCCACCATTGAAATCAAGGTAGAACTAGTGCCCATGCCCGATTTATGATCAAAATCCAACCGAGTCACTGCTTGAAAACCGCTAGAGAAATTTTCATTTCCGGTCAAATGCAATGCGGTTCTCAAAATCTCTATCAGTTTGCGGGCAACCTTCGTATCACCTTTAAAGCGTGTATCAGTTACCTTTTCCAATGGGATCGAATCTTCAAACCAGATCGTTCCATCTGCATTGTAACTCGTCCATTGGATAACCGGTGTTGCTAACGGCACGATCTCCAGCCGTTGGTCTAGTTTCAAAGGGATCGCTAGCGCATCTACCTGATCCAGCACGGCATATTCTCCTGTCAACAGGAACTTCCCGTGGGCGGAAAAGCTGGCGTGATTCACTTCAAACAATGCGGATTCAGCAACCATTAGCGTAATTTTTGAAGGGATTCCCTGAGCGCAGAAAAGCTGGGTGTTTTATCAGAAAACTCCGTCCGCAGGGAATTCTTTTCCGCCGTAGTGGCGCCTATTTGTTCGAGCATGTTGGTCAGGTGCATTTTCATGTGACCGGACTGGATGCCAGTCGTTACTAGGGAATGCAGGGCGGCAAAGTTTTGTGCAAGCCCACAGACGGCGACCATGGACATTAGTTCTTGAGCATTGGGGTTGTCCATGATTTGAAGGGACAGTTTTGCAAGTGGGTGCAACGAGGTCAACCCACCTACCGTTCCCAGTGCCAGTGGAAAATCGGCTTCAAAAGTGAATATCCCATCGACTACACTGGCTCTAGTCAAGCTGCGGTACTGGCCGTCGCGGGCGGCATAGGCATGGACACCAGCTTCTACTGCCCTAAAGTCGTTGCCCGTGGCAAGAACCACGGCATCAATACCGTTCATGATTCCTTTGTTATGCGTCACGGCCCTTAATGGTTCCACGATGGCGATATCTACTGCCTGCACAAATTTGCGGGCAAACTGGGACGCAGTAACTCCATTGATAGTTCCCAAATCAGCTACTGGGCAGGAAACCTGTACGTTGACCACACATTCTGGGACGTAGTTGCTTAAAATGGACATGATTACTTCTGGTGGGGCGATGGAAAAGCCTTGGTACTGCAGGGCTTTTTCAGTGAATGTGGTGGCCAGTTGCTCCAGTACCGTGTTGATAAAGTTAGCGCCCATGGCATCGCGCGTGTCAAAGGTGGCGTGCAATTGATAGTAGCCGCGCAAGGCTTCGGTTTTGTCCACGAGCCGCAATTCCTGTAGGCCGCCGCCCCTGGATTTCATGCTGGCGTTGATGTGCTCTATGGAGGAGAGTAAGTCCGCTTTCGCGAAAGCGTAAAAAGCTTCCATCTCACTGCGCAATCCTGCATAGGTAATATGAACCTGACCAGACTTGGTCGTGCCCTTGATGCTGGTTTTGAAACCTCCTCGCTTGAGCCAAAATTTTGCCGCTTTGCTCGCCGCAGCCACAACACTGCTCTCCTCGATCACCATTGGGATGGTTTTGAGACCGCCGTTGATCAGAAAATTGGGAGCCAGTCCCAAGGGCAAATAAAAATTAGTAATCGAGTTTTCACTAAATCCATCGTGCAGTTCCTGCAGCTCATCGTCTGTATTCCAATACTGGAGCATGATATCTCTGGCGTCTGCATGATCCTTAAGTTGATGGCTCGCGAGCCAGTCGATTTTCTCAGATTTAGTAAGTTTTGAAAAACCTTGGATGGGTTGGTTCATAATAAAGGGTAAAGTGGTAAAGATACAATGCATAATCCTAAGCGATGGTGCAGGATAATGAAGCAAAACAGCCGTTTTTTGGTATATTTTTAGTAAAATTGATGTCTGTCTAAAATTTAGTTGGAACCTAACGAAATTCTTACCCTTTCATGATCAAATATTGCCTATTGATTCTGGCTTTTATTACTGCCAGTACCAGTGCCATCGCGCAAAAAAACATCACTGTAGAAGACATTTATAACGGCGCCTTTTCAACGGAGGGTTTGCAGTCGCTCAATTCCTTGAACAATGGTGAGGAATACCTAGTACTCAACCGCAATGCAGACCGTTCCCAATCTGTCGATAAATACAGCTATTTGACCGGCAAGAAAGTGGCCACATTAGTTTCCAGTACCGATATTGAGCTGCCCATTCGCAATTATGAACTGAGCGATGATGAGCAGTTGATGATGATCACCTCCCAGCGTATTCCTATTTTTAGAAGGTCTTCTAATAGCATGGTTCATGTCTACAATTTAAAAACCAAAGAACTTACAGCGGTCAGTGACCAACTCGTTCGCAGCGCTTCCTTCTCGCCTGATGGTAAAAAAGTAGCCTACGTTCTAGACAACAATATTTATTACAAGAATCTAGCAACCGGTAATACAGTCCAAGTTACCACTGATGGCGTGATCAACAAATTGATCAACGGTGTTACCGACTGGGTGTATGAGGAAGAGTTCTCCCTAGTGCAAGCCTACCAATGGAGCCCTAACAGCGAGCAGATTGCCTTCATCTCTTTTGATGAGACCGAAGTTCCAGAATTCTCCATGGATGTTTATGGGAATGAGTTGTACCAAAAACCTTATGTGTTCAAATACCCTAAAGCTGGAGAGAAGAACAGTGTGGTGGGATTGAATTTGTACGATTTAAATAGCAACACTCGCAAGGAAGTGGACCTTAATCGCAATGCTGAGTTCTATATCGCCCGCATTAATTACTCGCCCAATGGCAAACTGGCCGTGCAGGTATTGAACCGATACCAAAACGAATTGGACTTCTACTACGTGAATCCAGATGGCAATGCTGCCATAGCTTTTACTGAGAAGGACGGTGCTTATGTAGATGTAACCGACGACCTTACCTTTTTAGAAGACGGTAGTTTTCTATGGACCAGTGAAAAAGACAACTGGAGACACATCTATTTGTACGATGCTGATGGCAAAAAATCAAAACAAATTACCACTGGAAATTGGGACGTCACCTCCTATTACGGGTATGATGCTCAATCAAAGCGCATCTATTATCAAAGCACCGAGGATGGAAGCATCAACCGCGGGATTTATTCCATATCGCTCAAGGCGAAAGACAAGAAGAAACTATCCACCCAGTTAGGATCCAACAGTGCGGATTTCAGCAAGAATTTTACATATTACATCAACACCTATTCCAGTGCTACCACGCCACCGGTATATACTTTGAATAAGGCCAAAGACGGGAAGCAAGTGCGTGAAATAGTCAACAATAATGAATTGTTGGACAAGCTAAACGATTATCAACTATCGCCTAAGGAATTTTCTACCCTTAATGTGAATGGCAATGATTTGAACATGTATATGATCAAGCCATTGGAATTTGACCAAAGCAAGGAATATCCCGTATTGATGTTTCAGTACAGCGGTCCTGGTTCACAATCTGTGTCTAACAGCTGGTATGGATCTAATGACTACTGGCACAGCATGCTGGCAAACGACGGCTATATCGTGGTTTGTGTAGACCCCAGAGGAACTGGCTTCAAGGGAGCCGATTTTAAGAAAGTCACCCAACGCGAATTAGGAAAATATGAAGTAGAAGATCAAATACAAGCGGCTCGCCAGTTGGGCGCCATGCCTTATGTAGATGCCGACCGCATAGGAATCTGGGGATGGAGCTATGGAGGTTTTATGAGTTCCAATTGTATTTTAAAAGGCAACGAGGTATTCAGCACCGCCATCGCTGTCGCTCCAGTTACCAACTGGAGGTTTTATGACTCGATCTATACAGAGCGGTACATGGTAACGCCACAAGAAAACCCGACAGGTTATGATGAAAACAGCCCTATTAATTATGTAGATCAATTAAAAGGAAACTATTTACTGGTGCACGGTAGCGCTGACGATAATGTACACGTTCAAAATACCATGCTCATGATTGAAGCCCTGGTACAAGCTAACAAGCAATTTGACTGGGCGATCTACCCTGATAAAAATCATGGCATTTATGGCGGCAACACCCGCATACATTTATACAATAAGATGACTAATTTCATCAAGGAAAACCTTTAATATTCACCCTTACAACTAATTACTATGGAATATAAATTCGGCGGTTCGCTGACAAACCAAAGAACGGTCTTAGGTCATCCTTCAGGATTGTTCATCCTATTCTTTACTGAAATGTGGGAACGTTTCTCCTATTATGGAATGCGCGCCCTTCTAGTTCTTTTTCTGATAGCAAATCTGACAGGTGAAAATTCTGGATGGGGCTGGGAACGGGCCGATGCCACGTTGTTATACGGTTGGTATATAGGTCTGGTTTATCTAACACCAGTAATTGGCGGATATATTGCAGATAAATTTACCGGTTATAGAAAAGCCATTGTGATAGGAGCCTTTGTAATGACCTTAGGTCATGCAGCTATGGCTATGGAGCTGTTTGCTGATTATTTTTTCTATGTAGGACTTGTCTTATTGATATTGGGTAACGGTATGTTTAAGCCCAATATTTCCTCTATAGTAGGTCAACTTTATAAAAATCAAGGAAAGGAAAAAGATGCTGGCTACACCATATTCTATATGGGAATCAATGCTGGTGCATTTTTAGGAATTTTATTGTGTGGCTACATAGGAGAGCAAATAGGATGGCACTACGGCTTTGGTCTAGCTGGGGTATTTATGTTTTTTGGTATGCTACAATTCCATTTTGGTCAGAAGATCTTTGGTAAGATCGGACTTTCACCAAAGGATTCTACAGATTATGTAGATGCAGACGCTGATAATCCTGCTGACATGACAATCAATGCCTCAGCACAGGAACAAGAAAAACAAAAAATGGAAGTTCAGGAAGCTGAAGAGCCCGCTCCAGCAGTGGTGAAAGATCGACTGCTTGTGATCAGCATCTTTGCCCTTTTTACAATTTTCTTTTGGTGGGCGTTTGAGCAGGCTGGGGGTTCCATGACTATTTTTGCAAGCGACTATACAGATAGAGCTTTAGAAGGCGATGCGGCTTTGACTTTCAAGATCGTCAATACAATCATCACAGTCGTTCCATTAGCAGTTATCACTCTTGTTTTGCTATTGCTTTTTAAGCAAACCTTTAAAAAATATGCTTTATCTAATCTATTTCTAGGTACGAGTTTTGTGATTATTTGGGCGATCGTTATTTGGATGTTGGTTCGCGAGTTTAAATCTGATTCTACTGAGGTTGCCGCTTCATGGTTCTCCGTACTCAACTCATTATTCATTATCATATTTGCGCCTCTGTTTTCTAAGATTTGGCAAAGTCGTTTCAATCCATCAGGACCTGTGAAATTTGCCTTGGGATTGATTCTGGTAGGCATTGGTTTTGCGGCGTTGGCCTATGGATCACTATCGATCCCGCAAGGAGCTCAATTTGCGTCTGTCAGTATGATATGGTTGATCTTAGCATTTCTTTTCCATACGTTAGGTGAGCTTTGTGTGTCTCCTGTAGGACTTTCTTATGTTAGTAAGCTGGCACCAGTGCGTCTTGTAGGTTTGATGTTTGGGGTTTGGTTTATTGCGAACTTTCTTGCCGGCGTTATAGGAGGCTGGACTGCAGGTTATATGGATCCTATCCTGGAAGATTATGGATTAGCTACTTTCTTCATGATATTCACATTGATCCCAATTGCGGCTGGTCTCATTATGCTAGCGATTAGCAAATGGGTTATCAGAAAGATGCACGGCATACGATAAGAAGCCCTTATTCAATTATTACTCAAAACGCACCACTATGGTGCGTTTTTTGTTTTCTTAGAGTATAACTTCGCAGCATGAAACGATTTCTTATTCTTATTTGTTTGGTCTTTACCACCGTTGCAAGTGCGCAGGTGAATTGGATGACTATGAATGAGGCATTGGCAGCACAGAAAAAGGAGCCTCGCAAGATCTTGTTCAAGACCTACACAAAGACCTGCCCTAATTGTAAATGGATGGATAAGTACGCTTTCGCGAAAGCGGACATCGCACAATTCATAAACTCAAATTATTATCCCGTAGCCTTTGATGCAGAAGGCAAGGAATCCATCACCTACAAAGGAAAAACCTACGGCAATCAGCAATACCTGAAATTTCCCGGCGCTCAACACGATTTTGCCGAGGCGATGAATATTTTTGAATACCCAACGCTTATTTTCTTTGACGAAAAGGCAAATGTGATCCAGCCTATTCCCGGAAAACTAGATGCTAAAAAGTTGGAAATCTACATCACCATGCTGGTCGACGACACCTACAAATCGATAAGGACGGGCAAGGATTGGGCAGATTATCAAGCGAGTTTTAACTATAAGCTACAGGATTAATAGCCCAGTAAATCTACGGCGCCGTGTTCATAGGTATTGATGAATTCTACATTCCTTTGCCTACAGGTCTTTTCCCATCGCCCCACCATGTTCCTGTAGTTTGAACCGTCAGCGATGATCAGCTTAGGTTGCAGGGTAGAAATCAATTTATTCAAGTTGAGTTTTGGGGAATGGGAAAGCAATACCATAGGCGATTCTGCAGTAGACATTGAATAGACCGCACTTTCATCGATAACTACCAGTTCCCGACCCTGAAACCCAACACTGGCTGGCAAACTGTCTACAACCACCTCCTGTTTCAAGAAGATAGAGGTGTTTTTCAAACGATTCAAACTTTCTGTTTTACGGGAGGCGTCCATACTGGGACTATGCATCAACAGTTTTGCCTGCGCTCCATTAGAGACCGCTACGGCACTACCCCTAGATTGATGCAAGATCACAAAAGACGAGGAAGAATCTGCTGCATTAAAGATACCTACCGCCAGCAATCCTATTAGAAAAACAAAAGAGCCATGCAAAAAATAATTAGGACGGTTTACGCGCAGGCGTTCTCTTTTGCTTTTAAGCAGTTGTGGCCTAAGAAAAAGGACGATGCCCAGCAGTATTAAATACCACAAAATCACTTCGATGGGCGTAAGTCGTAAATCAGTCAATACCAAAGAATCAAAGCTACTGATCCAAGCGACCAAGTCTATAATTGCATTAAACGTATAATTAAGTACTTCTCCCAGCCCATCTGTAGGAACCGCAATTTTGAGAAATGCTATGAATGAAATTGAAAGCACTAAAATCAACGGCAGCATAAATAACAAGAGCATATTACCCAATAAAAATAGCAATGGGAATTGATGAAAGTAATAAATGCTGAGCGGCGCCACTCCTATTTGGGCGGCCATTGTAACGGTAAAAATCTGCCAGAGATTGCGCCACAGCCATCCTTTGTATCGCGGCAATAAACTGGCAAATAAGGGCTGTAACAAAACAATAGCCAGTACAGCGGTATAACTAAGTTGAAAACCTACGTGAAATAGCAGTCGGCTATCGATAAAAAGCAACACGAGTGCTGAAATTGTCAAGCTATGAAAAACCGAGCCTTTCCTTTTAAGATTCATCCCTATGGCAATGAAGGAGAACATCATCACGGCACGCATGATGGATGGCGACATTCCAGTAAGCAATGCAAAGCTCCACAGCAGGGCGATGATCAGTATGGTTTGAAATACCATCCCATAGGTTAACCTCAGCATCCATTTAAGGCAGAATTTTAAAATCAATAACAGAATCCCGACGTGCAGGCCGCTCAAGGCTAATATGTGAATAACACCGGCATCCCTAAAGTTTTGACTTATGGTGGGGTCTACATTTTGTCGTTGTCCTAATACCAAAGCCTCGATTAAAGCTCTAGGTTGTTCCTCAAGGTTTGAAACTGATAGGTCGTGAAGCAGTTGGTTCCGCAGTTCTACATACCATGGCAAATTTGCCTGATCTCTAAGAACCTTTAATATCCTAGGTTTATCTACGTACACTTGTCCATAAACATCGATGCTTTCCAGGTATTCCTTGTAATTAAAATCTCCAGGATTGCGCGCATTGCTTGCGTCATTGATATCATCAAATAAAGTCAGGCGATCGCCCACTTTAAAATCAAGGGTATCTGATCTTTTGAACAGCACTAATATCTTTCCGGAAACCGGTACGTCTCCCAATTGTCTTACTTGAGCGTAAAACCGATTGTTATATGTATTGGAACTAAGCTGTTCAGAAAGTTCGAGCACCAAAAGACTGTTCTCACCGGGTACGTTTATCAATTTATAATGGTCCGGAGCAAGACTATTGGATTGAAACTGATAGGAGAAAGCTCCCAATCCTAGAAAAAAGCAAAGGGTCGAACCCGTGAAAATAAATTTTGAATATTCTTTAAAGGGTTGAACCCAAAATGAACATGCGACTAGTAAAAGTGACAGAACAGCAATCCCGAACGAAAACTCCACCGAAAGGTCTAAAAACCGAGCACTCAAAGTCCCACAAGCAAAAGCAGTAAGAATGAGATAGAAAGGGTAATCTGGCCAGCGCATGTTCTAAAGATACCTAAAATAGCCTGCCAGAACTGCGGTATTTTCCTAACCAATAGGGTTCATTTAGTGAAGAAACCGTCACACCTAGAGCAACAGTTGCGTGAACAAATAAAATTTCAGCCGGAGTAACTTCTGTTACCAGTGCCACATGGTTGATTCTTTTGCGATCCCTTCCAGTGGCAAAAAACATAAGATCGCCTTTCTTGACCTCCTTAACATCAATAGGACTTGCCTTTTGGAAAAAGCTCATGCTATTGCGAGGTACTGTCTCGCCTGCCTCAGCAAAAGAAATGTGAAGCAATCCACTACAGTCCATCCCAGAGCGGGTGGAGCCTCCATACTTGTAACGCACGCCTTGATAATCCAGTGCTGTTTTAATTGCAATGTCCAGGGTGGTCATTTCTATGGGTTGAACTTCCACTACAGGTTCCTCATCAAGAGGTTCTGTATCTGGCCGTTCTGTAGTATTTCTAGTGGTATTTCTTCTGGCCTGTTTTATAACTGCAACTTGCTCTTGGTATTCCCTAGCTTCTGCTTTGGTCGTTATTACCTTAGGTTTAGAGCTTCCACACGAACTTAATACTATGGATATTAATAAAATAGCTCCCAGTTTTAAAATGAAGGCTTTAGGACTGTGGGTTTTTCGCTTTTGAACTTCGACTGCGCTCAGCAAAAAGCTCTGCGTCCTTGTGCTCTTTGAGAGCGTACTTTTATTCATCATCCTTATTGGATTGAATGGATTTATAAATAAGTTGTGCCGTTTTTTCACTCGCACCGATGCCGCCTAGTTTCTTTTCCAGACTGTAATAATCTGCAAAAATCTTATTGCGCTGTTCCGGTTCGAGAATGTGCTGGAGTTCCTTCTCTAATTTGCGGGTATTGAAGTCATTTTGTATCAATTCAGTCACCACTGGGCGATCCATAATAAGATTGACCAGCGATATGTAATCCAGTTTAATAATGCGCTTAGCGATGTGATAAGATATCGTACTACCCTTATAACAAACTACTTGAGGCACTTTAAAAAGCCCTGTTTCCAGAGTCGCCGTTCCAGACGTCACTAATGCGGCGTGGGAAAGACTGAGCAAATCGTAGGTGCGGTTCATAATCAAATGAACGCTCTTCTTCTTCAAAAAAGTATCGTAGAATGGTTTTTCTTGTCCTGGAGCACCAGCGATCACAAATTGGTACTCAGGAAATTGATCCACCATTTGCAACATCACATTCATCATGCTTTTTATTTCCTGTTTGCGACTGCCTGGTAATAAGGCAATAATGGGACGATCATCAAGGTGGTAGTCGCTTAGAAATTTTTTATAGGCTACCTTTTTCCTTTGATTGATGGCGTCAATGAGTGGGTGGCCTACAAAATGAACTGGAAATTGGTGTTTTTGCTCATAAAACTCTTTTTCAAAGGGCAAAATCACGTACATCTCATCGACATCGCGTTTGATGGACTTGATTCGGTTTTCTTTCCAGGCCCATATTTGAGGTGAAATATAATAGTGATTGCGGTATCCTTTGATTCGTGCCCATTTCATGATTCTGAAATTGAAGCCCGGATAGTCGATGTAAATAATGACGTCTGGCTGGAACTTCTCAACGTCTTTCTTACAATCATTGATGTTGCGCAGGATGGTTCTAAGATTGCCCAGCACTTCCACAAAGCCCATAAAAGCAAGATCGCGGTAGTGACGCACCAGTGCTCCTCCTTCCTCCTTCATGAGATCGCCTCCCCAAAATCTAAAAGTTGCTTCTCCATCCTGCTGCTTCAATTCTCGCATCAAGAGGGAACCATGTAAATCTCCGCTTGCTTCTCCAGCTATTAAATAATACTTCATGCTTTAAAATTCAAAATATAAAACAGCAAATGCGGCAAGCAAGGTAGCCATAATCACGCCTCGCGCTTCATACACCTGTAGTGGTTTTTGAAACTTCCCTATCCTGCGGGTCAGGAAAAAGAAGAATAATAGCAGGTTAAGCACAGCTCCCAACCCGATTAACCCTCCTAAAAAACCCTGCTCCACTCCTTTCTCAATCACAAACTCAAAGCTGTGATCACTGAAAAAATAGATGTACAAAAAAGTGCCTATAGCATTTGCAAGAATTCCCAATAAAAAACCTTTTAAGATCTTAGCTTTCAAATTCCCAGCTATTTAATTCCTTGATATAATGGTGTGCCGTAAGGTCAAACTGTGTAGGGACTATCGATATGTAATTGTGCTCTAGTGCCCATTCATCGGTATCCTCACCTTTGTCATCATTTACAAATTTTCCAGTCAACCAATAATAGTCTTTCCCGTAAGGATTGGTTCTTTTATCAAATTCTTCTTCCCAATAAGCATTGGCTTGACGGCAAATCTTTATTCCCTTGAGTTCTTCAGCAGTGGCTTTTGGAATATTGACGTTAAGCAACACGCCTTTGGCCATTCCTTTTTCCAGCACTTGTTCGATGATGTTTTTGACGTAGGGTCTAGCGGGTTCAAAGTCTGCATCTGCATCATAATCACATAAAGAAAACCCTATGGCTGGAATTCCCTCAATACCAGCTTCCATTGCGGCGCTCATGGTACCGCTATAAATCACATTGATAGCGCTGTTGCTCCCGTGATTGATCCCACTAACGCATAAATCGGGTTTACGTTCCAAAATTTCATGACTCGCCATTTTTACACAATCGACAGGCGTCCCACTGGTCGTGTATTCTTTGTGGTCGTATTCATGCATGGTAAACTCCTTGACATACAACGTATCGTTAATGGTAATTGCGTGTCCCATGGCGCTTTGCGGCTTGTCTGGTGCCACTACAACTACCTCTCCTAGTTGAGAAGCAATATTGATTAGGGTTCGAATTCCTTTGGCAGTAATACCATCGTCGTTAGTTACTAGAATTAACGGTCGTTTTTTCTCTTTCATAGCTTCCTTAAGGTGGTTAAAATTAAGTAAATTAGCCGTGATGTGATCGTATATAGGCCTACTTTCATTTTTTAGAGTGTGGCACGATTTTTACGACTGAAGAAAGAGACAAATGAAAACCCTTATGAATTTTCTAAAAAACAATATTGCAATAGCGGTAATAGCCCTTCTAGCAGCCACTGCGAGTTGTAGTTTTACTAATAGTGCTATAGATCCAGGTGATAAAGAGAAAGAACAGCTGCTTGTCGAGTTAATTCGTCACGTGCTGGAAAGAAACCATTATTCCCCTGCTGATTTGACAGACCAATTCTCTCAGGACGTATTTAAAAACTTTGTGTATGAGTTGGATCCTGCAAAAAGATACTTTCTTGCGAGCGATTACGAGGATTTCCAGACCTTCGAATTTTTAATCGACGATCAAATTAGAGATGGTCGTGTGGATTTCTTCAATATTGTTTACGAAAGGCTCCTAAAACGAGAAAAGGAATCTGAGAAGATCTTTGCAGAGGTGATCAAAGAACCCTTTGACTTTGATCAAGAAGAAGAAATTAATCAAGACTTTAAAAGCATTCCTTACGCAGAAAACCGCAAGGAACTTAAAGACCATTGGAGAAAGCTATTGAAACTCTCCACTATTGGGATCTACAATGGCAAGCTAGAAGCGCAAAATGATCAAGACAGTAGCGCTGATGATGAAGATGGAACACCAAAAGAAGTGATCAAGAAAAAAAGCCTTGCAGAGCTTGAAAAAGAATCCCGAATGGAAGTGAAAAAATCCATGGAGGAGAATTTTGACCTGAGTGATGACGTAGAGCGCTTAGACTACTTCTCACTTTTCTTGAACAATATTACCACACACTTTGATCCACATACCAATTATTTTGCTCCACAGAGCAAAGATAGATTTGATACTGCCCTAAGTGGAACTTTAGAAGGAATAGGGGCGCGTCTCCAAAAAAAGATGGATAATATTGAGATCATGGAAATCATCTCTGGAGGACCCGCATGGACGAGTGGTAAATTGGAAAATGGAGATCAAATACTTCGTGTGGCACAAGATAAAGACTCTATTGCCACAAGCATTGTAGGCATGCGCATCAGTGATGCGGTTGACTTGATCAAAGGTCCAAAAGGTACGAAGGTGACACTGACTCTTAAAAAAGTAGATGGAAGCATCAAAGAGGTTACCCTAGTAAGGGATGTGGTGTTGATCGAAGAGACTTTTGCTAAAACGGCCCTGATACAGGACGATAATATCAATTATGGAGTGATCAATTTGCCTAAGTTCTATTTTGATACAGAGAATGCAGATGGTCGTGCAGCTGGCAATGACGTGGCTAACGAGGTGAAGAAATTAAAAGAAGAAGGAATGCAAGGTCTTATCATTGACCTACGTAACAATGGCGGTGGATCACTTAGAGAAGTGATTGAAATGGCTGGTTTGTTTATAGAAGATGGTCCTATTGTACAAGTAGGTGCAAAGAACAACCGCACTCAAACCTTGAATGATGATGATGGTGGGCAAATCCTTTGGGAAGGCCCATTGGTTATTTTAGTCAATGAATTAAGCGCTAGTGCTTCAGAAATTTTAGCTGCCGCATTACAGGATTACGATCGTGCTGTTGTAATTGGTAGCAAACAAACCTTCGGAAAAGGTACTGTTCAGAATTTTGAACCTCTTAATCGATACATCCGCAACTCTGATGAAATAGGTGATTTGGGAGCTCTCAAACTCACCACACAAAAATTCTACAGAGTAAATGGTGGTAGTACCCAACTGGAAGGCGTCAAAAGTGATGTAGTGGCTCCAGACCGTTATGCCTATATCGAAATAGGGGAGCGTGATGAAGAATTTCCATTGCCTTATGATGAGATCCCTCCAGCGAGTTATAAAAAGTTTGATGGATATTCTAACCTGAAGGAAGCCATCAAAGCTTCCCAATCAAGAATTGACCAAAACGAGTACTTCCAATTAATTGACAAGAATGCGAAATGGCTTTCTGAGCAACGCGAGCAATACATCATTCCTTTGTCGATCAAATCCTACCAGGCCAGACTTGAGAAATTAGACGAGGAAACCAATCAATTCAAGAAACTGGAAGAGTATAAAAATGGATTAAAAGTAAATTCATTAAAAGGTGAGATTGTCTTGATGAAACAAGATTCTAGCCTCGCTGATAAGCGCAAACGCTGGCACTCGAGCATCAATGAAGATATGTATATTGAAGAAGCTGTAAATGTTCTTAAAGAATTGAAGACCAACAGCATCAATAGAAACAACAGGATGTCACTTAAAAACTAGCGATGCCCTCAAACGCATCTTTAGGAAAGCTCACGCTCCAAAAACTTCGCAAGAGTTTCTGGGGCGTTTTGAGTTTCTGCCTGATAGCATTTTTTATATGGATTGCCTTATTTGCTTATGTGCTCGCCCCAGACAGCAGCCAGTATGCAAACCAAATGCATATTTCCATACACTCGCAGCCCCCAGGATTCGAGGTTGACATGATTACATTACCCGCATCAAGTACTGATGAAAGCGGTTTTTGGGATTGGTGGAGCGGTACTGCTACTGCTGGAAACGAGATTCCTTTTGCAGGTTTGAAAAAAGAACAGGGCAGCATTCTCTATCGGCCGTATGATGTAGATAACCAGGTGCTCCCGTATCAGAAACTGGACTTCAAAGATGCAGGAAACCTGGAGTTATCTCGCTTTCGCGAAAGCTACACTACCCATAAAACCTTTTTACTGGGAACTGATAAATATGGTCGCGACCTGTTGAGTCGGATTATGGTGGGCGCTCGAGTAAGTATCAGCATAGGATTTGTAGCCGTATTGATTTCCCTTTTGATAGGAATACCCTTAGGCGCAATCGCAGGATATTATGGTGGTAAAACCGATGCCGCCATTATGTGGTTGATCAATGTCACCTGGTCGATCCCCACATTATTGATGGTCATTGCCATAAGTATCGCCTTAGGAAAGGGATTCTTAACAGTATTTATTGCCGTAGGGTTGACTATGTGGGTAGAAATTGCCCGGGTGGTACGTGGACAGATGATCGTCGCCAAAGAATATCCGTACGTCACCGCCGCCAGAGCTTTGGGGTTTAATGACCTTAGGATTATTTCTAGACACATTCTCCCTAATATTCTAGCGCCGGTAATCGTCATTAGTGCGGCTAACTTTGCTGCTGCGATCTTGATCGAGGCTGGCTTGAGCTTTTTAGGGCTGGGAGCCCAACCGCCCATCCCATCTTGGGGAGGAATGATCAAGGACCATTACCAGTATATTATTCTGGATAAGGCCTATCTAGCCATTGTCCCTGGGATTGCGATTATGCTATTGGTTATGGCATTCATGCTGTTGGGAAATGCGTTGCGTGATGCTCTGGATGTGAAAACGAATTGATTAAAAGTGTGATTTGCACAATGATCACTAGAGTCCTTTTAATCGCATTGACCCTAGCATACGAACATCAAAACCAGGACATCGTTGACAACAGTATTGCAGCAGCAGAGCGATTAAAGACTTTTCTGAAACCGTTTTTCTACCAAAGTTGAGAAATCGAACCCTCGCTATTTTCAGAGTGTTGAAATCGCAGTGACGAGAGCTATTCGCTGGTGTTGAAACTCAATTAGAAGCCTAAGCAGACTTAAACTCCTGGCAGGCATTTAATGCTGATAACTCATTCTATGGGCGTCTAGCTTTACAAATATGAACAGCAATACCGTAAAGCCCCACAGTCCACTACCTCCATAACTCATGAAGGGTAAAGGAATCCCTACCGTAGGTAACAGACCCAAAACCATTCCCACATTCACAAAAAAGTGTACGAATAAAATACCGGCAACTCCATAGCCGTAGATTCTTGCAAATTGGTTGCGCTGACGCTCTGCCATGATGACCAGCCTATAAATAAGCACCATAAACAGGATTACAACCGTTCCTGCTCCCAGTAAACCAAATTCCTCCCCTATTGCCGAAAATATAAAGTCCGTATGTTGCTCAGGTACAAATCCGCCCTGTGTCTGTGTTCCCTTAAGAAGTCCTTTACCCGCAAACCCACCACTACCTATGGCAATCTCGCTCTGGATGATGTTATACTCCACACCCTGGCTGTCGTTCAATCGCCCCAAAACGATATTGATACGGTTTCTGTGCCGTTCCTGAAACACGTTTTCAAAAATAAAATCAGTAGCAAACCCAAAAGCTATACATGCAATCAAGGCGGTAATGAACCAGGAAACTTGAGGTTTTGACGTGCGCCTCTTTTTATATCGCTTTCGCGAAAGCGCAAACAGTACAGCAATCAGCACCAGGCTTATCACCGCTATCCACCACGGGCCTATCAATAGCGAGCCAATGAATAATGCCAAAGCGATGACCCCCAGCATCAAAAACCAAAGCGACAGGCCTTCCCTGTGCAGTGCAAAAAAGAACGCTCCATAAACTAGGGCACTTCCCGGGTCTGGCTGCGGCAGGATCAATGCTGCTGGAAGCAGGATGATACCGCCGGCAATCAATAAATGTTTGATATCCTTAACGTTGATGTCCAGCTGACTTAAATATTTAGCCAAGGCTAGCGCTGTAGCAAATTTAGCAAATTCACTGGGCTGCAGACTCATGGAACCTATAGGATACCAAGAGGTTGCACCAGAAATCTCTTTTCCGAAAACATATAAACCCGCAAGCGAGAGCAAGGAAACCACGTAGATCACACCTGCGAATTGTTCAAAAAATTTTACTTCAATGGCAAAAATCAAAACGATCAAGGCTACAGACAACACGATCCAGAGGAACTGTTTCCCATATACTTCATCAAAATCAAAGATGGAACCGTGTATTTCTACGGGAGCGGAACTGTAAATACTGATCCAACCTATGACTACCAGAGCAAGGTAGATAAGGATGATGCTTACATCAAATTTAGGTTTGTCCCCTATGGCACTGTCGAGCACTAGTATTTAATTTCTGAATATGAATTATCGATGGTCACCTTAGGTCCCTTAACAGGAACTGGAGGACCATTAATTTGAAAAGGCTTGCCGCTATAAGGTTTTTCGTACTCCTCTTCTAGCGTGTGGTTGAGCACCCATTCTTCAAGATCTGTTCTTGTGATTTCTCCCTTCAAATGTTTTTCAATCATTAGAGAAGCAATCTTGGCAGCATATCTGGATCCCCAGTACCCGTTTTCTATGAATACGGCGATCGCAATTTTTGGGTTATCCTTAGGCGCAAAAGCGATGAAAACGCTATGATCCGTGAGTTGAGTGGTTACCCCATCAATTTTGGCAAAATTCTCTGCCGTTCCAGTTTTACCGCACACCTCAATTCCAGGGATTTGAACGCTAGAAGCGGTTCCTGTTTTATACACTTGATTCATCCCTTCAATTACGGGATCGAAATTTTTTGCGTCAATGGTCGTAAATCGCTTGGTGGTAAATTTGTCATCTTTTATAGCCACACCATTCTGTTCTTTTATTATGTGTGGTGTGTACCAGTATCCTCTATTTGCTATGGCAGCAGTCATGTTAGCTAACTGTATAGGTGTGGCCACTACTTCACCTTGACCTATGCTGTTGGATATGGTTGTGGTTGCATACCAGTTTCCATCAGGGTATACCCGATCGTAATACTCACTATCTGGCACACGACCTGGCCGGCCCACCGGCAAATCAATTCCCAGGAACCCTCCAAGCCCAAAGGATGTCACGTGCTTATTCCAGGCATCCATACCTAGATGGCTATTCATGCGATTTTCAATAATTTTTCTATAAACTTGAGCAAAATAGGCATTACAGGACTCGGCAATACCTCGTTCCATCGAGAGTGGACTGCTGTGGCTGTGGCAGCCTAATGGCTTTCTTCCACCATAATTATAACCATGGTTGCAATAAAAACGATCCTCCGTAGTAATGACATTTTCCTGTAGTCCTATCAATGCGCCCAGTACTTTAAAAGGGGATCCAGGAGCGTATTCTGCCTGGAGCGCACGGTTGTAGGTAGGTTTTGTTTTTGTATCGCGTATGAGCTCATTGATGTTTTTAGAGCGATCGCGCCCCATGGTAATGCTGGGATCATAGAATGGTGCAGATATCAAGCTCAATATTTCCCCTGTAGAGGGCTCAATCGCTACGATACCGCCACGCTTATTTTGCATGAGTTGCTGTCCGTATTCTTGTAATTTACTATCCAGGGTGATGGTAAGGTTAGCACCTGCTTTTGGGATGGAGTCAAATTTACCATTTTGATAGGATGCAATAGGCCGTCCAAAATTGTCTCTCAAAAAGCGCTTTACCCCTTTTTTGCCTCGCAATTCGGTTTCATACTGAGCTTCAATTCCACTTTTACCTATCAGGTCTCCCATTTCATAGGAATCGTCCACATCAATCACGCCTTGGTTCACTTCACGTATGTAACCTAAAACGTTGGCGCTGTGACCTACTAAATATTTTCTGAGGGACCTGCGTTGTGTATAGAAACCAGGGAATTTTCGCAATTTCTCCTGCAATGGCGCGTACTCCATTTGCGTCAACTGCGGCATGACAACACTAGGTTTACGCCAAGACCAGTTTTTTGCTTTCTCTATTTGCTTGATCAAATCTGCTTTTTCCATTCGAAGGAGTCCGCATAATTCCAGCGTATCGAATACCTCAACTTCCCTAGGAACCACCATGATGTCATATGCTGTCTGGTTAGCCACCATCAGTTCTCCATTGCGGTCATAGATGAATCCACGTTCAGGATAGTCAAATACAGTTTTTACTGCATTCAATTCTGACTTTAGCTTAAGCTCATCGTTGAAAATCTGTAAATACACCAATCTACCCATAAATACGAGTCCTGAAAGGCTTACAAAAAAGAAAAGCAGTAGTTTTTTCATATTAAGATCGTCTGGGCTTAATTAAAAGTATAATGGTCATAGATACTAAGATAGTTGCTAATCCTACAGACAACGTCATCTTTAAAAGCTGAAATAGTTGAGAACTATTAAATATCACAAGACTATAAAACATCAGGTGGTGAATAACAATACACAGCAATAACAGTAAAAAGATTCTATCGATACCTGTAGTGAGTACCTTAATGTTTTTCATCTTATAACTCTCGCCGTACACCAGTTTCAATAGATACGGCCTTACAAAGGTCAATGTCACAGATGCCGCAGCATGAGCTCCACCAGTATCTTGAAAGGTGTCCATAACTAGTCCCAATAAAAATGCCAAAATCAAAAATAACAACCGGTTATTCTCAAATGGATATAAAAAAATAAATAACACGTAGATCATTGGGTTGATATATCCCAAAAAATGGATCTGATCCATTAAAAAGATCTGAAGCACCAACAACCCAAAGAAACGGAACGTTATTTTTAATACGTCGTTATTCATTGATTTGTAGTGTGTCTATAATCTGAATAGCCTCCTTATCCCGATTCTTTATTACATATACATAGCCCAAATCTGTCATATTATTCAATAACCGTACTTGAATATCATATCTAGAACCATTATCTACAAGAACAACGTTTTCTACCACACCAATCTCTATGTCTGGAGGAAATGTCGTGGATTGATACCCAGTAATAATGGTATCTCCTTTTGAAACAATAGCGCGCCTTGGAACATCAATCAAATTCATTATATATGGATCACTGCCGTCCCAGGTCAAAGACCCTATAGTTGAAGTTCCTTTTATTTGTGCGTTTAAGGACATTTCAGAATTCAATATGGAAATCACTCTTGAGTAATCTGCAGACGTGACATCGATGATTCCTACAAGACCATTACTGGTAATGACTCCCATATCTGGCTCAATATCTTGATTGCTACCTATATCTAACGTGATGAAATTATCCAACTTATCGTAACCATTTTTAATTACTCGAGCAGGTATCACTTTATAGGGAAGACTATCAGAGAAAATGAGAGTCGTCTCACTTCCCAACAAGGTGTCACCTAAGGCTAGAAGACGCATGCGCAATCGTGCATTTTCAGAACTTAGATATTCGTTTTGTTGATCCAGATCAAAGTATTCGTAAAATGTATTGCGCTTTTCTAAGAGGGCTCCCGTTACATTCCCTGTGGAATGAATAAACATAGTCCTTTGGTATTCATGCGATTGTATCGTGAAAACCAGTGCAACAGAAAACAAGATAAGGTACAACAGCAAATTTCTGTACTTGATCAGAAAATTGATGATATGTTGCATTCTCTATTACTTATTAGCTGCTAATACACTTTTGTATTTCTCTAGGTTTTTAAGAGTCAATCCCGTACCTCGTACTACGGCTCTTAAAGGGTCTTCAGCGATATACACGGGAAGATCTGTTTTTTGGGAAAGACGCTTGTCCAATCCACGAAGCATGGACCCACCACCTGCGAGATAGATACCTGTATTGTAGATATCAGCTGCCAACTCTGGCGGCGTTTGAGAAAGTGTTTCCATCACCGCATCTTCTACACGTAATATAGATTTGTCCAAAGCCTTTGCGATTTCACGATATCCTATTTTCACCTCCTTAGGCTTTCCTGTCAACAAGTCACGTCCTTGAACGTTCATCTCTTCGGGTGGAACCTCTAGATCCTCCGTGGCGGCTCCTATTTGTATCTTGATTTTCTCTGCAGTACGTTCTCCTACATAGAGGTTATGCTGGGTACGCATGTAGTAAACAATATCATTGGTAAATACATCACCTGCAATCTTAACCGATTTGTCACAGACAATACCTCCTAAAGCAATCACAGCAATTTCCGTAGTTCCACCACCTATGTCAATGATCATGTTTCCTTTAGGTTGCATGATATCAATACCAATCCCTATGGCAGCAGCCATAGGCTCATGAATCAGATATACTTCCTTACCATTCACACGCTCTGCACTATCGCGTACCGCTCTCATCTCCACCTCAGTAATTCCAGATGGAATACAGATCACCATGCGCAGGGATGGCGTAAAAAACTTTTTTTTCAGTGCAGGGATTTCACGTATAAACATGGAAATCATCTTCTCACTCGCGTCAAAGTCTGCAATAACTCCATCCTTCAATGGACGTATCGTCTTGATGTTTTCATGGGTTTTCCCCTGCATCATCGCAGCTTCCTTACCCACAGCGATGATCTTACCAGTCGTTCGATCCCTGGCAACAATAGAGGGACTGTCCACCACAACTTTGCCGTTGTGGACAATTAGTGTATTTGCCGTACCTAAATCGATGGCAATATCTTCAGTGAGGAAATCAAAAAATCCCATAAAAATGGAGTGGAAAAATTAGTTGTTAGGGTCTTGCAAAACTATAACAATTCTAGTGTTTAAAGTGTCTTGTACCCGTAAAAACCATGGTTATATCATTTTTATTGCAATAGTCTATGGAAAGTTGATCCTTTATCGATCCTCCAGGCTGGATCACTGCTTTGATTCCCGCGTTATCAGCGATTTCCACACAATCTGGAAAAGGAAAAAAAGCGTCACTGGCCATCACTGCTCCATCCAATTCAAAATTGAAGGATTGTGCCTTATGAATGGCTTGATTCAACGCATCTACTCTGGAGGTTTGCCCTGTACCACTGGCACAAAGCTGCTTGCCTTTAGCTAAAACAATCGTGTTGGACTTTGTATGTTTACAAATCTTAGATGCAAATAATAAGTCCTCTACTTGTTCAGCGGTAGGTCTTTTATCGGTAGCATCCTTGAAATTCTCTTTGGAATCGGTTTTCAAGTTGGCATCCTGGACCAAGTAACCGTTTAACGATGCTCGTACTTCCTTTTTGTTGGTATCTCGCTTTCGCGAAAGCGAACCTTCAACAAGTTCCAGCATGATTCGGTTTTTCTTTCCTTTAAGAATCTCCATGGCTTCATTACTAAAAGATGGAGCGATCACCACCTCGCAGAATAAATCGTGAATTTTTTGGGCAGTCGGTACATCGATTTGTGTATTTGAAATCAAGATCCCACCAAATGCAGAAACCGGATCTCCCGCCAATGCGTCCACATAAGCTTGATGGATCGTGTCTCTTTGCGCCACACCACAAGCATTATTGTGTTTGAAAATGGCAAACGTAGGCATATCATCTGCGAATTCGCTCATCAGGTTTACCGCGGCATCCACGTCTAGGAGGTTATTATAAGACAACTCTTTGCCGTGATGTTTAATGAACATTTCTTCAAAGTTTCCAAAGAACCACCCTCGCTGATGAGGGTTTTCTCCATAACGCAACGGCATGACGTGCTGCTCGCTTACTTTCAACGATTTTTCAAGATCATCGCCTGCAAAGTAATTGTAGATAGCGCTATCGTAATGGGAGGAAACATCAAATGCGGTAGTAGCAAAACTCTTACGTTGTTCCAGGGTCGTGGTTCCATTACCGGATTCCAAGACCTCTAACAATTTACAGTAATCCTTCATGGTTGCCACACAAAGCGTATCCTTATAGTTTTTAGCAGCCGCTCGAATTAGTGAAATACCACCTATATCAATTTTTTCAATGATGTCTTGTTCACCGGCACCACTGGCAACTGTATCCTCAAACGGATATAGATCTACAATGACCACATCAATTTGCGGGATATCGTATTCTTCCAGTTGTTGTGGATCTGTATCATGATCGCGACGGTTAAGAATCCCTCCAAAAATTTTAGGGTGAAGGGTCTTGACCCGACCCCCTAGTATGGATGGATATGAAGTTACCTCTTCCACAGGAACCACAGGTATGCCTAAATCTTTGATGAACTTCTCCGTCCCACCGGTAGAATAGATGGTGATTCCCAAATCGTTCATTTTTTGAACGATGGGTTCCAGCCCATCTTTATGGAATACGGAAATTAAGGCGCTTTGTGCTTTGATTTGGCTCATGATAAATTACAGGATTAGTATCGAAAGCTGCAAAAATAAGGCAATGCGTCTATAAACATACCGTTTGAATTTACAAGGTTGAATGGCTTTTGCACCATTGATCAACAATAAGCTTCAATTACGTACTCTTAAATGAAAATCCTGTTCCTGGAACGAGAAGTTATCCGGCTGCTAATTGAGATATAAGATGCCTACTTCAAAAAATAGGGTGAAGTCCTGCGTTCCACTTACAAACTAATGTGCCTAATGGGTGCCTTGTATTAATTTTCTATTTCATTTGTAACATTCTTTAGTTCACCTTGTCTAACCATTAATAGATCAATCTAATTTTAAACCCAGTACCTATGCTAATTTATCTTAGAGTTCTTAAGGAGAGTTTCTTCTTTGCACTCAATGCATTGCGTACCAATTTATTAAGAACCTTTCTTTCCCTATTGGGAGTAACTATTGGGATTTTTGCGATTATAGGCGTACTAGCTGCGATTGATTCTCTAGAAAATGAGATTAAAGACGGGTTAAGTTCTTTAGACATCTCTACTATATACGTGCTTAATAGGTCCTTTGGCCCTACAGAATTAGAGCCGTATCAATTCCAGAATTTCCCCAACGTAAGCTATGAAGAGTACCTGATGCTCAAGCGCAGTTTACCAGATCTGGATGCCATCACCTATACATTCTTCACGGCTCCTGAAAATATCAAATTCCAGGATAAAAGTGTTGCAGGTGTTGGGATTCAACCCCATACCAGTGATTTCTACGATCTCGAAAATTTAAAATTGACGGAAGGCAGATTCTTCAATGAATCAGAAGATGTGAGTGGTTCCCCAGTAGTTGTCTTGGGTTATGAAATCGCTCAAAGCCTGTTTGACGGTATAGACCCTATAGGCAAACGCGTACGCTTGTATGGAAATAAGTTTACGGTTATAGGAGTAATTGAAAAAGAAGGCGCTGGCGCCTTTGGCCCGAGCAAGGACGAATCTGCTTTCATTCCTGTCAATTTTATACGCCGTATTTATAGCGATACCAATAAAAATACGACAACGGCATTGATCATGAAACCAAAACCAGGATCTGACCTTGATGAGTTCATGGCTACTGTAGAGCAACGGCTGCGCAGTTCTAGAGGTTTGAAAGGCGACGATTTGAGTACGTTCTTTATCAATCCATTGAAAGGGTTTGCTGATTTCTTAGATCAAGTAACCGGTGTGATGACTTTGATAGGAGTGATTATTTCAGGGTTTTCTATGTTAGTGGGTGGTTTTGGTATTGCAAACATCATGTTTGTAAGCGTGAAGGAACGAACCAACTTGATAGGGATTCAAAAGTCCCTAGGTGCTAAAAGCCGATTTATCCTTTCCCAATTTCTATTTGAATCTGTGATACTCGCCATTTTCGGTGGTTTGTTTGGTTTATTGTTTGTGTGGCTTGCTACATTAGGAGCCAACCTATTTGTAGAAGATTTTGAATTTATTCTTTCTCTAAAAAACATTGTGCTAGGCACCAGTATTTCTGCCATAATAGGCCTCATTGCTGGTATTGTGCCTGCATTTGTCGCAGCCCGACTGGATCCGGTAGAGGCGATACGAACTGGAATGTAAATCGCCCAGAAGAGTCGCAGATTCCTCCTTATTGGATTAAAAATGAGCACTAGATTCCATCTGCTAACCTTTATATTTGTCTGAAATATCCAGACTCCTTGGAAAATCAATTTATACTACATACACCTGTTAGTGATAAAGAACAACTTATCGCTTCCTGGCAGGCTCCTTCCAATATTGCACTAGTCAAATACTGGGGAAAGCATGGTGTTCAATTACCAGCAAATCCTTCCATCAGTTTTACCCTTAATGGTTGTAAAACGATTACAAAAGTGACGGCGACAAAAGCAAACGACCACAGCTTTGAAGTGCTTTTAGACCAGGTTTCTAAACCTTCTTTTGCACCTAAGATCGCTTCCTATTTTAAGCGCATTGCCAGGTATTCGCCATGGATCAACAGCTATCAGTTTACTATTGAGACCAGCAACACCTTCCCACACAGCAGCGGTATTGCCAGCAGTGCGAGTAGTATGGCCGCACTTTCCAGTTGCCTTATGGACATGGAAGGTCAATTGACCGGAAAGCCTGTTGATGTTCATAAAACAAGCTTCCTGGCTCGACTGGGCTCTGGTAGCGCTTGCAGGAGCATTGATGGAAAACTAGTAGTGTGGGGCGAGCACAAAGACACTCAAGGAAGTTCTGATCTCTATGGGGTAGACGTGAGCGAGAAGCTACACCCTATTTTTCAGGATTTTCAGGATACCATCTTGTTGGTAGACAAGGGCGAGAAGACCGTAAGCTCTACGGTAGGCCATGAGCTTATGAACGGACACGCTTTCGCGAAAGCGAGATTCCATCAAGCTCACAACAATCTAACAGCCATTAAGGAATGCCTCTATACCGGCGACCTAGAAGGGTTCATAAAAATCACCGAAAGTGAGGCCCTGACCTTGCATTCCATGATGATGACGTCACACCCCTATTTTATCCTCATGAAACCGAACACTTTATCGATTATTGAGGAACTATGGAAGTACCGAAAGGAAACCGGCGTTCCCGTTTGCTTCACACTTGACGCGGGTGCTAACGTGCATATGCTCTATCCAGCAGCCCACAAGGAGGCAGTTGAGCATTTGATTAAGAGTAAATTAGCGGTATATTGTCAAAATGAACAGTATATTTGTGACGTTATAGGCAGTGGCGCCACAACAGTCTAGACCATACCTCTATGAAAGGACCATTATTTTATTCAAAGATTCTTCTTTTTGGAGAATACGGTATCATCAAGGATTCCAAAGGACTTTCTATTCCCTATAATTTTTATAAAGGTGCGCTAAAGATCGCTGATCAACCTGATCAAAAGTCATTGGCGTCCAATCGCAGCCTAGCCCGTCTCGCAGATCATATAGAGGATTTAACGATTGACGACATCGATTTCCCATCCTTTGATATTGCCTCTATGAGAGCAGATATTGATGCGGGAATGTATTTTGACTCCAGCATCCCCCAGGGTTATGGTGTGGGAAGTAGTGGAGCGCTGGTAGCCTCTATTTATGACAAATACGCTACGAATAAAATCACTGTTCTTGAAAATTTGACTCGGGAGAAATTATTGGTGCTGAAGCATATCTTTGGAAAAATGGAGAGTTTTTTCCATGGCAAAAGCTCAGGCCTGGATCCTTTGAACAGCTATTTAAGCTTACCTATTTTGATCAATAGTCAGGAGGACATTGAACCTGCGGGCATTCCATCGCAATTGGCAACTGGAAACGGAGCTGTCTTTTTGCTCGATTCTGGAATGGTAGGTGAAACAGCTCCTATGGTAAATATCTTTATGGAAAGTATGAAGAAAGAAGGCTTCCGCAAGATGTTGAAAGAGCAGTTTGTGAAATACACAGACTTGTGTGTAGAAGATTTCTTGAGCGGTAATGTCAAGGGGCTTTTTGGAAACGTCAAAAAACTTTCTGGAACGGTACTCGATAATTTCAAGCCTATGATTCCTGCCCAGTTTCACGACCTGTGGAAGAAAGGCTTAGATTCTGGTGACTATTACCTGAAACTTTGTGGATCTGGTGGTGGTGGTTATATTCTAGGATTCACAGAAGACTTAGATCGCGCAGAAAAGGCATTAGAAGGTTATAAACTGGAAGTGGTTTACAACTTCTAGCAGATTAATAGGATATAAAAAAAAGCTCCAAAACATATGTTTTGGAGCTTTTTTCGTTTTTGCCGTCCATCAATTGAGTCGTATAGGCTCGCCAAATCCCAATTCTTTCATCTTCTTTAACTGGGTCTCTGCATCTCCTACAATAAGGTAAAACATTCGATCCGGTCTGATGTATTCTTTAGCCAATTCCTTGATTTTATCCACGGTCATCTGCTCCACGGTTTTTTGCTCCTGTAACGCATAATCCACTGGTTGATTGTAAGTGTCGATGATGCTGAGCATCCCTAACTTCGCTTGAGCCGTTTCAAAGCTCAATGCCTTAGACTTGATCAAAAAACTCTTGGTGACTTCTAGATCTTCCTGGTTAAAGGAATCTCCATAATTCTGTAATATATTTTTAATCAAATCTGTTGATTCATAGGTTACGTTAGATCGAACTCCGCTGGAAACTACGAACGGCCCGACTATCTTAGAACCAGAAAAACCAGATCTAATACCGTAAGTATACCCTTTACCTTCCCGCAACTCTTGAGTCAACTGTGAGGCAAAGCCTCCACCTCCTAAACGGTAGTTCATCACTTGAGCAGGGTAATAATCCTCATTGGAATAAGCCAATGCAGGATACCCAAACCGCAATACCGATTGCTTTGCTCCTGGAACATCATAGAAATATACCTTAGAACCTTCTACTTTAGGTATGGCAGAAATTTCCCGCATCTCAACCTTCTTTTTCTTCCAGTTCTTTTCGAGGTCGCTTAGTGATTCTTTTACCTCTTTTTTACTGACAGCTCCTACCACCCGGTAACTGGTTAAGTTAGGTGCCAGGAACTTGTTGTAGTAGTTTTTCAAATCTTGAATTTGAATATCCTCCGTCGACTTCATAGTCCCTAAATTGTTTTGAGCAAGTATATGGTCCTTACCATAAACCAGTTTTGAAAACTCATTAGAGGCAATGGAATTAGGGTCAGACTGTTGCTGTATCAATTGGCTTTGTACGCTTTGCTTGAGCAGACTGAATTCTGTCTCATCCCAGCGTGGTTCTAGTATAATTTCAGTGATCAAGGATATCAACTCTTCATAATTGCGTTTGAGAACCGTGGCATTCAAACTGATATTTTGATCGCTGGAAGAAATATAGATAGAGGCTCCTATATGATCTATGGCCTGTTCCAGTTGTTCTGTGTTTTTGGTCTTGGTTCCTTTAAGAAGCATTCTGGACAGTAAGTTGGACACGCCTGTTTTTTCTTTGTCCTCCAGCATCAGTCCTCCCTTAATTTCTAGTTCTATAGAGACTAAAGGCACCTCATCATTGGTTATTCCAAAAACTTTTAGATCATTAGATAGTTGGTCTCTCCATACTTCTGGAATGTGGAGTTCCAGGGTCTTACCATAATCTGGTTCTATGGTTCTATCAAAACTCGACGGTGTACGGTCGTAGGTTGCTACAACGTTAGGATCCACATCTGCATCCACGTCATTTTCTATTTTTTCTTCTACAATTTCTGCTAATTCAGAGCCTGTAAGAGCAAGACCTGCTTGTCCCTTAGGCACAAAACTGGTGGCTATGTAGTTTTTATTTTTAATGTATCTGTTGTAAACGTCCATAACATCAGCGGTGGTTACCTGCTGTATCTTTTGGAGGTCTTTGTTGATGTAATCAGCGCCCCCTGCAAACATTTCATATTGTGCCAGTTGGAACCCTTTACCAAGAACGCTGGAAAGGCCTCTATAGAAATTAGTTTCTTGTTGTGCTTTGATTCGATCTAGATCTGCTGCGGAAATTCCTTCTCTCTCAAATTTTTCAAGTCCTATATATAACGCTTGTTGCACTTTATTGAGATCCACACCATCGTAAGCTCTCATACTGATTTGTATCTTACCTGCCAGCTCTGCATTTTGATCGCTCATGGAAACCCTGCTTACCAATTTTAAGCTATCTACCAATACCTGATTTAAAGGTGCTCCCTTGCCTGAAGTCAAATAGGAGGACAATACCCCCAACGCATAAGAATCCTTATCATATACAGGAACCCCTGGCCACACCATGGTCAATTGTGGCAATGCAGCAAAGTTGTCTTCGTAAAACAACTTTTTAGTTTCGGTTAAAACGACGGGTTGCTTTTGTAGGTCTACTACCGGTGCGCCTGAAGGTATTTCACCAAAATATTTTTGAACCCAAGACCTGGCTTGCTCCTTATCAAAGTCACCCGCTATAGTCAGCACTGTATTTCTAGGCGTGTACCATTTGCGATAAAACTCGCGCACGTCTTCTACCGTAGCATTTTGTAGGTCTTCCAACGACCCTATGACTTGCCAATTATAAGGGTGTTCTGGAGGATATAGGTTCTTGTCAATTACATATCCCTCATGTCCATAGGGCCGGTTGTCTACCCCCTGGCGTTTTTCATTCTTGACCACCTGTTTTTCCTTTGCTAGAACAGGTTCAGTCACCGTGTTTATGAAATAGCCCAATTTATCTGCCTCTGCCCAGATCATTTTTTCCAGCGCATCACTTGGAACCGTTTGGAAATAATTGGTTCGATCTCTGGTTGTAGAGCCATTTGCTCCAGAGCCGCCTATTCGAGCGCTCATGGCATCTAACCCCCCTTTTCCTAAGTTTTCAGACTCTAGAAACAACAAGTGCTCAAACAAATGTGCAAAACCAGTGCGTCCTTCCTTCTCTCTTGCAGATCCTACATGGGCCGTCAACGCGACGCCCACCACTGGGTCTGAATGATCCTCGTGCAGCAATACGGTCAGGCCATTGTCCAATTGGTAGCGTTCCACCTCTATCTGGAAAGAGGAGGCAGCATCCTGTGCCAACAGGTCCACACTCAATAATGTGAGCAGCACTAGAAGGCTGTTTCTTAAAAATGGAATCATGTTTCTAAATTTATTTTCGCATAAAGTTACGCTTTCCTTCTAAAGTTGGATAAAAAAATTAGCTGGAGCTAGGAAGCTTTATTGTGTTTGTTATTGGTGTTGATTTCGCTTTCGCGAAAGCGAACAAACCTACCTATCAAGAACCTATATACTAGCTAATTGATGCGATAAAGCGTAAAGTTCTCGGTAGCATGAATGGGAACGAGAGCCACTGATTTGCTCACCAATAGTGAGCGAAGTTTATCCTTATCGTAAGAGTAACTTTCCATATTGCTAATCAAACCATATTGAGCATACAAGGCCGGCACCTGAAGAGCGGTGTAATAGGTATCTGTAAATTGATCTATATAAGTTACCCTATCCCTTGTCAATGCCATGGTAGGATAAAAAATAGAGTTGTCTGTTAATATGGTAGCATCCTTGTCTAATTCTGTATTGATGTAGCCCGCCATATCTCTAAAAGACTCGAGGGTAGGGTCTTGACGGTTTTCCATGACTAAGCTATTCATACCGGCTTCTGACGCATCCATTGTAATGTTGAAATAATAGACTTCTCCTACCAGTGTTAAGATCGTGAACACGATAACATATACCGGCATCCCTCTATTGGCGAGGTATATTTTACCTAGTCTGGTGTGAATTAAATGTATGCCTCCAGCAATCCCTGCAGCAACAATAATGGTAAATACCTGAAGATTGAAAAAATGACTTCCTTCAAAGCTCTTGTAAAACACCAACCAAAAAGGAACCAAAATCATCGTATACTGAAAAAGAAGGCTTCTTCTTCCCAATAACAAAACACTCAAAAAGAGTGGCGCAAATAGAACTGATCTCTCTAATAAATGAATCAAACTGCGGCTGTCTGAAATTTCAAGAAGGGAGCTGTTATGTATTTGATAAGCGATAAACTCATAATAATTCCAGGTAAAAACAGATATCTCCTCAAAATAAAACCATCTGCCTGTAAACCAGTAATTAATTAATAGATACAATAGAAAGCTTGATAGTGGTGTAAAAATGATTATTAAAAAGGTGGAGGTAAATCTACCTATCAACTTCCTTTGTTGGGAGCTCTTCTGGGTGATCTGAGTAAATATACCTATGTAGGATTTTTTGATCCCTATAGCGTTAAATACGCTGAAGAAAAGAACCAATGGTATCATAAACACGAGTATCCATAGAAAATTATATTCTAAAAACACAAAAGCACTCAAACACAGACTGATCATCACAAAATTATAGGTAGTGAAGTCTCGAGTGTATTTGAAAATAAAATAGAAAAAGAAAAAATACAATATGAGGTACAAATAGGTCGAGGTTCCTGATGCTGCTAGAAAAACCATTACTGGACTGCAAAGAAAATAGGCTGACACCAGGCATGACAGCAACCTGTACTGTAATCCAAATAAGTGAACGACAACAAAGCCCGCAAACACGCCAGTCAATAGCGAGGCTGTGAATATGGGAGCATAGATAGGATCTACCAATGCCAGTGGAATGTTTATCAATTGGGTCAATACTGGATAGGTGAAATAAAAGGCCTCAATGGTATTGACATCTGGCGAGAACAATACCTGCAGCTTATCTGCTATGAACAATCCTTCCAAACTCGCATATCCCTTTAATGCCAACCAATAACTCACGCAACCGTAGTACAAGCTGAAAAATAGGCTGATGACTATAGTGGGTATCAAACGATTCATAGTCCTTATGGTTTATGCGTTTTTGTCAAACCGTGGTTGGTTTTCTCCCAGTAAAATGGTTTTGAAATAAGCTGTAACAACCCCTTGTATGCGGCGATGGAGTGCATCAACCAGTATACTGGATTTGCAATAGCAAACAAGATTAAGCTGTACGACCTCCTTCTAAACACGGCAATCATATTGATATAAATCATGATCAGGTTTCCAGCTAAAAAGTTAAAGATGGATAAAATAATTACCCAGTCCGGGAAAACCAACTTGAATAATTTACGAACACCTGATATGGTTTCTGAGCTCAATATAATCGTACTTGCCTCTGTTGTAAAAAAGAAGTAAAAAAGGAAAAGAAACAGCAATAACGGATATGCCAAGAAAGTGAAAAAGGTACCCCCAATAAAAAATTGGAATCCAAAGAAGCCTCTCCACCCTACTTCAGTAATCAACTTTGTGGGATTGCGCATGTGTATCAAGTAGGTTTGCATGTATCCTTTGATCCATCGAGACCGCTGCCGGATCCAGTTGTAAAATTCATTGTTAGCTTCTTCAAAGGTGGTGGAATCAAGGACAGTCACTTTATAGCCTTTGGCATAAGCTCTAATGCCTAGATCTGCATCCTCAGTCACGTTGAAACCGTCCCAACCTCCCAATTCCATGAGTTTCTCGTATTTAAAATGATTGCTTGTCCCTCCCAATGGAATGGGAATGTTCAAACCATCCAGACCCGTTAACATGTAATCAAACCAATACGAGTATTCCAGTGTAAACATTCGGGTCAGGAAGTTTTCTGTTTTATTAAAATAATTAAGCGCACATTGAATGACCACATAGTTATCTGGTAGCTTGTTGAACAACGCATTTACCATTTTGAGCTGATCACTGTCTGGAATATCCTCTGCATCATAAATGGTCAGGTATTTCCCTTTACTAAAATAGAGTCCATAATTGCAGGCCTTTGGTTTTGTTTTAGGCTGGGCATAAGGAATAATGACAGGGTCAAAAATACAAGAGAACTTCAAGTTCTTTACTGCATTAAAAGTTACCTCATCGTCTGATTCTACCAAAAGCTTAACGTCCAGTTTATCCTTTGGGTAATCTAGACTCTGCAGATTGTAAGCTAGTTTATATATGACCTCAGATTCCTTGAAAACGGGAAGGAGAATGGTATACATAGGAAGGTCTTCATCGTTCACATTTCCCAGCTCTGCTGAAGATATTTTTTTAACAGTTTCAGATTTAGCCCCAACCACGGTCAATATAAATTTAAAGCAGATTGCTAAAAAGAGGAAGACATTAATTATCAGGTTGAACCCTATAATGGTATTGATGGGAAATAAAAACAAGGAGGTCAATAGGCAAAAGCCGAGTATTCCTAACACGATCACTTGTTTTTTAGTAAACGTTTCTAAAGCAGAACTTTTAGGATCCTTTTCATAAAGATCAAATACCGCTTTGTGCAATATTTCGCCACCGTAGGTCATATGCAGGGCCTTAATGATGTCAAGATCCTCCGCAACAAAAGTGACTCCTTGAGTATAGGCGTACATCTCCTGAAATTTATTGATCGCAATAAAGTCAGAAGGATCTGCCACGACCAGGTCTACGGTTCCAGAGCCATTATCAATAGGATAAATGTTATGGTTTATGAGAAAATCAAAATGTTCCTTAGTAACCTCCTGATCGATTTTATCTAGGTTAGAATAATCAAATTCATAAAAAGAACCTAATTTCTTTACCATCAATTCTTTGTAGTGAAGCCTGGGGATAAACCCGTAATTCAGAGCAATTTTTAAGAATGATTTTTCCAGTTTTAAACTGAGTGCTTCCACTTCATCGAAGCTTTCCTCAGACAACAAATTAGATTTTAAAAAGAGATCATTTCTATAAAACTTGATCATATTAATCCAACTTGATTACAGCAAAAGTTTGAAAACCACTGCCTATTCCCGAGTTGCGATTATAAATATCATGGAAGAGTCCTCCATAGATCGTTAAAGCTGGGGAAAATTCATAACCTAAATTAAAAGATGCCTTTATCGTTTGATATTGAGCTACCTGTTGAAGATTGTTCTCAAAAAACCTAGAATTGTCACTAAATGAAAAGATGCCGTCCAACTCTCCTAGCAATAAAAACTGATCAGTAACCCGATAGCCTTGAGAGATCAAAAAACGAATTTGTAATGGGTCTTGTGGAAAAAAATACCTAACACCTACTTCTATCTTATGAAAGTTATTGTATTCACCCAAAAGTCTTGAAGTACCTGCTAAGATTAACCTAGGTTCAATTCCAAACAGTTCATATCCTGCAGATGGTGCTTGATCATTCGTGTAAGCGGGAATGTAACCTATGATGCTTCCCATAATGTAGGTGTCGCCAAAACTTGTGATATTGAACCGAAGCCCTAGTTCTATATCTCCAAAATCCTGATTGGTATTCTTGACAAAATCATCTTCATACGTATTTGTAACATATGGGATGGATCCAAAAAGGTTGAGCTTATCAGATCTGAGCGGCAGGCTGAAATACAGCCTGGGATTGTAGTTATGGAACTTACCATTGTTACTAAAATCTTGTTTGTTACCATTATCATCTCTGAAAGAGGTGGCTTGATAATAACTGAGATAGGGAGAAAGCAAAAGCTCGCCGCTGGCTTGCTGCCAGGGATTGGCTTTTACAGTAGCACTATCTACTTCTTGATTGAGGTGGATCGTATCATTTTGCGCCGTTGCTATTAGGTGAAAAGCAAAAAAAGCAAGTGGTAAACCTATATTTCTAATTCTCATCTACAATATTGCTTTTAGCCTGTTGGGATTTTTGAAAAATATAGATCAGTATCACCATCATCAAAATGAAAATGGCAAACACTAAGAATATACCATACTTACTCCAGTATCCATTGAACCCAATTTCCAGGTCTTCTTGAGACAAGGTATCTTCTTCTTTCATTAAGTCGAAGAAGTAGGATTTGTCTGGATTAGCCAGAATAAGATTTCCCGTATTCTTTATATTTTGACTTTCCATGCCAGTGATCAAATGAGCTAATGTTTGAGGGTTCCCTTTTGGATTATATAAGAACATAACTGAAGTTCCTCCATAATTGAACAGCTGGTTGAAACCTATTTCATTACTATAGGTACCTTGAAAGAAATTAGAGTAATCTTCGTTATGAAAGGTATAGCTCTGGTTATCAATATCTAGATAAGCATTCTCCTCCAGAAATTTTTTGAATGGGGTTAAATCCCTCGTGATTATAATTTTATTATCCTCACTTTCCATATCAAAACTCTCTAGCGAGCTGATTCTCGGGAATGTCAACCTCTGGTTTTTTGAACCCCTAGGATTGAACACATCAATCAGCTCTGCCACTGAAGCTAGCTGAGACTCTGTATCCGTTGGTGATATGTAAAACTTTGTTTCTTTTCTTTGAAAATTTTCCGGGAAATAAAAGAAATTCAAATCTGGGTTGTCATTATAGGAGATCGCCTTGAAATAGGATTGGTGCAGGTCAATTTGAGAATAGAACATTGGAGCATTTGAAACACAAAGACCACCAGCAGGAACATAATATATTTCCACCTTTAGGGTATTGCTTTTTTCCATCGCAAAATTCCCGAGTTCTATCTGACTGCTATAGGTTCCCGTTAGGTTAAGCGCCTCACTGTGTTTAAGAACACCATCCAGATAAAGGTTGACATATGCATCCTCTGTCTCTTGTACTGGTCTGTAATTAAATTTTAAATTTACTTGTAACCTATTCAAATCTCCTCCATAAATAGACCTTGGCAATGCAATATCCTTCGATAGCTTGCCTATTCCCTCCATGATTTCATCTTCAGCACCTAGTTCTTTAAAGGTTACCTCTTCATATTCCCTCAAGCCGGCAGTTCTCAGTAACTCTGGTGGTTGTTCTACAACGATCCTATCCGTGAATGCAGATTTCAATAAGTTTGCGTTAAGCATGGTTCGCGCCGCCTTTTCAAATCCCGCACTATTTTTTCCAGTTACCACCAGGTTTCTTGAGTTGCCATTGGAATTCAAGAGAATCAATCCTTGCTCTTTTCCTAAGGCTGAAAATCTAGGATCTGAAACGAGGGATGACGGTAGCTCACCCCATACTCCCAGTACAATGGCACGGTCTAAATTATCAGGTTTCAAACCTTCTATCTTAGAGATCGTTAATTCCTGATTGAACGTCCTGCTAAAAAAGAATTTAATGTATGCCGCGTGAGCTAGTGTTTTAAAATTTGGTTTTGAAGGAATCAGGATTTTGTTAACGATAGGTAAAAACTCGCTGATATCTGCCGGCAGGATCTTAACTTTCTTTTCTTCATTATAATTTAGTGCAATCTGAGAGCTGGGAAGTCTGTTTACCCAGTAGGCGCCTTCACTGTATATTTCACAAGTTTCGTCGTTTATACTTAAGTCAGTGATGATATCAATCTTAAAAAAACCAGACTTGATATACCTTTTTTCAAGTTTTATATCAAATTCTAAAACACCACGTCCATTGATGGGCGTTGATTTTGTGGCTACTGGCACGTCTCCTATAGCTATCGTGACAAAACTATTTTTAGGATCCAATACTGCAGAAGTTTGCAGTTTTAGAATCAACCGGTTGCCCGTATCCTCAAGTATAAGGGCGTTGATCGGAATAAAATAGGTCGTCCTATTTTGCGATCCATAAATCACGGACTCCTCAGGATATTCAAAATCAGAAAAACTAAAATCCCTCTGGGCATTTGAAACTAGAAAGGCGCCGACTAATAAAAGCAGAAAGCAACTAGTGGAAACATGTATTCTCATAAACAGCACATAATTATGGTTTGGCTTCTTGATTAAGCTTGAATTCTGCCAGAAACTCAAAACCGAGTGATACAGAAGAACTATACCTTAGATATCCCCCCAACAGTTCGATATGATTTTTTGCAATACTTAAGCCCAGACCTTTGGCTTGCTGTATATCTTTAAGTTTGTAGTCGTTAATATTTTTAAAATGGGATTCCATATTTGCCATGGAAATACCAGACTTCTTGTTTAGAATATCGATAATAATAAATTCGTTTTCAATCCTAGTGTTAACGTGAAGAGTGTCGTTATTTTTAGAAAATTTGACGGCATATTTAAATAAATTATAGATAACAATATCTGCCAGGTTCTTATCGGTATAAACCTGATGCCTATTTGCCTGAAGGTCCGTTTTAAGTTTGATATTTTTAGAGGTGAGGATCTCTGCAATTTTTAGTCTGTTCGAATTAATCAAGCCATGTAGATCCACTTGACTTTGAATCAATTCTGAATTTTGAACATCCTCTCTTGCATTGAATAATTTAAATAAACCATCATTCTCTTCAATCGCATCTACTACAGAAGTTTTTATTAGGCCTAAATAATCATCCTGTCCAGCTTCAAAAATATAGCGCTCTTCCATTTCAATTAATTCTACCAGGGACTGTACGCTTCCTAATCTGTTTTTGAGGTCGTGTCTAAATATCTTAGCTTCCTTTTCAAAAGCTTTCAATTGAGCGTTGACTTCATTTAAGGACTTTTCCAGTTGTAGTTTTTCCATTCTCAAACTAACGACTTGCTTCTTCTCTGATAAATCCTCTTGAATGCGATCCTTTAATGAAAGAATTTTAATAGCAGGAAAACTGCTGCTCACAGCACAAACAGCCATACTGGTATACCCCCCTAATAACCATAAAGGTTGTAACTCGATGACTTCTAAAAAATCAAAAACGAGTAATGAAACACACAAAACCATAAATTGGGCTACTGCATCTGATACACGCCATATGGCTATAGTATTAAAACACACAAATGTAACTGAAAGTACCACGAGGTATAATATTTGACCATCAACATTCGTCAAGCTTATGCTTAATAAATAAATCAATATCAACGTACTTAGCGCAATATGCAGGATTATTATAGGTCTTTCCAATACCTTTGAAAGAAAATAATGTGTAAAAACAATAATGAAGATACCTGCCAGTTTGAGCAAGGTTAGCTCTAGGTAGTCATTAGGGACAATTACAAAATCTAAAATGGAAACAAAAACAACGAAGAATACCATTCCCCAGATGAGCTTGTTGGAGGATTCCCACATTTGCTTACCCAACTCTGCAATCAAGCCTTTTTGTGATAGCTTTACCGTACTCATAAATGATTTATACAATTACCTTAAAGGCGAATATAGAATAATAATGCACGTGTGCCTTATTTTAGGGTTTCTTATGACTGTTGCTCCGACATATTCTCAAATCCCTAAAAATATAAGCGTTAATTTGACCGGCCTTCAAAGATCTTGGAAGGATATATCTGAAAAGGAATTTACAAATTTAGAGAATCAAATATTAGAACTGAGTGATCAAGGACACACCCTAGTTCGAATACCAATAGACATCCCGTACCACTTTGATCTCAAAAAAGATTGGTACGAAGGCAAATTTGAAGAACGCATCAATAAATTGATTCATCTAGCCCGTAGAAGTGACATGAAACTGGTATTCTCCTACTTTCACCATGGATTGACTTCTGAAAATTACAAATGGAAAGCTGATGAAATCGCTGGGAATTGGCTCAAGCTACTTCAAAGCACTAGTGGCAATCTGGATCATCTTTATCTAGACATCGTCAATGAGCCTGCCATTCACCCCAACGAGTGGGAAGAGTCAGCCCTACATATCATTACGGCTATAAGACTCTCCTATCCAGATATAAAAATAGTGTGTGGGTCGACCAACTACAGCAGCATCTATGAACTGTCCAGATGGACGCCGCTTCCTTTTGAAAATATCATTTATGCCTTTCATTTTTACGAGCCTTTTATTTTCACCCATCAGGGCACCTTTTGGAGTGGGTCACAAAACGCAACCGTTGGAATACCTTTCCCTTATCCAATGGACGACCCTGATTCCATGCCGGTTATTTCAGACGCTGCACTAGGAACGGATGGAGAGGTAAACCACAGAGATTATAAAGAAACCGGAACATTCCAGGCGATAGAGGATAAAATAAATGAAGTCGCTAGTTGGGCACAAACAAATAATGTAACCCTCTGGTGCACTGAATATGGCGTGACAGAAAATGCAAGTTCGCTTTCGCGAAAGCGATATCTGGGCAAAGTATCGAGCACCCTAGAACTTCATGGAATCCAAGGCTTTATGTGGGAATACGAAGGGAATTTTGGAGTGAAGAAGTTGTTTGAGTTGGAATAAATTCAGGGAACTCTTACCTGTGTAGCTGTTCTCAACAGATGAGCTACCTAAATATTGACCCATTCAAACACAGACTATGGACAACAGGGCTGGTGCTTTTGATTCTAAAAAGCAGCACAAATTTATTTGAATAATTGAGCAAAGCGCCCCATTCAAAATAAATAATAAAGCGATCGATTTAACATCTTGTTAACTGCAATATGATTTACGTTTGTAATAGAATTTAAGTTGAAAAATGCTGTTTTTAAGGTCGCTACTTCTACTGACTTTTATGGGTGCCAATGCTGCAGCATTTGCGTCATCAACAACTTTTAGCATTACAGAACACAGCACATACGAGGGTGTTGAGATTGATTTTAACGACGATACCCATACGGTATTAAATTTCCCAGCTTTAAGATTTGAAAGTTTCCTGCAGGACATCAACAGACCAGCCCCAAAGGTGGTGTATGGTTCAAAGCTGGGTGATAATTTTATAATTGCTGTAGAACAACATCACTTCGGTTTTCAGTTTGTGAAAGATCGCAAAACGGTATACTTAAAACTACCTGGTTTTTTGATCGCATTCCCCTTTCACTCCTTTCCATAAATTTCCAGATTGTAATTAATAGTTGGGAACAGTTTCGGCCCTTCTAGATTCTGCTTGCCTTAAGATGAGGTGAACAAAATTCACGTTTCCGAAAATAATAAGCAAAATCAATTTTAACAATCTTAAATACTATTAATATGGATACTTCATTCGTTATCGTGTGCCTGACTCTCGTAGCACTAGTTTTTATCCCTTACTTCCTGTTCATCGCTGCAGGAAAAAGTGAAAGCAAAAAAATGAAAGCGAAAATTAATCATGTCATCGTCAGTAATAACCTGAACATCAGCACCTCTGAAACCTGGGGTCATAGGTACCTAGGAATCGATACGGTTCAAAGAAAATTGGTGTTCCTTAAAAGCATTGACATAGAAGACCAGCCATCAGAAGACCTAGTTCAACTCCTGGACTTGGACACTATAAAATCTTGCCACATAGCAGAACTGCGAAAACCCATCAAGATAGGAGAAAGAAAAGAGGTTGTTTTGGAAAAATTAGAACTTGAAATTCTTCTAAAAAATGGCACTAACCTAATCCTCCCATTTTATCATATGGATGACGAACAAATGGAGGATTGGGAGCTGCAGAGAATTGAAAAATGGAAAGCTGTCTTAATGGAGCAATCTTCAAAAACTGTGGATCTTAAAAAGGCTGCCTAGCGTCCAATCCATCTGTTTTTCAACAGATGGGTCAAGCAGAAAACTAAGTTGAATGTAAGTTGCTCCAACTGACTAGCCTTTTAAAGTTCTGTTGAATAAATTCCAATGCGGCGGCAACCTCACAGTTATTAGGTATAAAATTGTGGCTCATACAGATACCCTTAAACAGGAATCGTTATAAGACAATTACCCAGTAGAGAGCGTTTAAGAAGATAGAGGAAACAAGACTCCCATTCCAAGAACAAAAACTTAGAAAGACACTATTTCATCCTGAATATTAGGATTCAAAGAGAAAAACCCGTGTAGCGATAACTATTGGTATTTTATCTACCCCTATGTAATCGCTTGAGGTATCACGGTTGCAAGCCTTGAAGCTATTTGCTAAAACCTGGAATTACCATCACTAAATCAAACTAACAATTGAGAACTAAAAAACTTGCCTTGCACTGGAAAATCCTGATAGGAATGACCGCCGGCGTCCTATTCGCTCTTTTTGTATCGCGATTTTCATGGGGATCTGGTTTTATAAAAGATTGGATCAAGCCTTTTGGTACCATCTTTATAAACTCCCTGAAACTCATTGCCGTCCCCCTTATTCTTGCCTCCTTGATCAAAGGAATTTCAGACCTTGGTGATATTACTAAGTTATCTCAAATGGGAACCAGAACGGTAGCTACCTTTATCGGTACCACTTTCGTAGCTGTTACAATTGGGTTGGCGCTTGTCAATGTCATAAGGCCAGGAGAAGGCATTTCTGAAGAGACGCGGCTTAATTTGTTGAGCAGCTATGCACAGGAGGTCACTGGTCGTATTGAACTGGCTAACGAGCAAAAAGAAACAGGGCCGTTACAAGCTCTGGAAGACTTGGTACCTTCCAATATTTTCTCTGCGGCTACCGACAATACTAAAATGCTTCAAGTAATCGTCTTTGCCGTATTCTTTGGAATCAGTCTAATTTTGATTCCGTCAAAGACGGCAAAACCGGTCAAAAAATTCTTTAATTCCTTTAACGAGGTAATTTTGAAAATGATTGACCTGATCATGCTGGCTGCTCCTTATGGTGTTTTTGCTCTGCTTGCCGCATTGGTAGTAGAATCTCCCAGTGCCGATTTGTTTTCAGCCCTTGCTATTTACGCCCTAACTGTTGTTCTAGGCCTCCTGTTGATGCTAGGAGTATACACAGCAATTGTGTGGCTTTCTACCAAAAGGACGCCTCAAGTATTCTTAAAAGCGATTGCGCCTGCCCAGTTACTGGCGTTTTCGACCAGTTCCAGTGCAGCCACCTTACCGGTTACCCTGGAATGTGTGCAAAATAATCTGGAGGTACCAGAAGAAGTAGCCAGTTTCGTTTTACCCATAGGCGCCACCATAAATATGGACGGCACAAGTCTTTACCAGGCGGTGGCAGCTGTTTTTATTGCGCAGGCATTTGGGATGGATTTAAGTATTGGAGCACAGCTCATGATCATTGTTACCGCCACCCTCGCCTCTATAGGATCTGCCGCTGTTCCTGGGGCAGGAATGGTGATGCTTGTAATCGTGCTGGCACAGGCTGGTATTCCAGAAGCAGGACTGGCCCTTATTTTTGCAGTTGATCGTCCGCTGGACATGTGTCGAACGGTGATAAATGTATCTGGAGATGCCGCGGTTTCTGTATGGATTGCAAGATCGGTACGGGAGCGGCAGGTGGCATAATTAAGCCATCTCAATTGTTGAGATATCACGGGCCGAGGCCTGCAAACGGGTTGAATCTTCCTAATTATTGAGCTAAAAAATAGGATGTTGTTAAGTTCGCTTTCGCGAAAGCGAACTCTAGAAAAAGCATCTAGCAACCCAGAACATCAGGATATCCTAAAATTTACCTAGGGAAAAGAAGAAGGTTTTGTCGATCATGATCGCTAAAGTTCAAATATCGAATGTTCCTATTGTCTGGAGTAATTTATATTTTGACATAGAGATCATAATTGACTTACGGTTATTGTAAAAAAGTTCTTTTTTTAAATCAGCTTCTCCAATTACTCAAAAAATGAATGAGTTGTTATGTTAATGATCATCAATATATATTTATGGGCTCTCGCAAAAACCTCTCAACTAATTGAAGATTATTGATTATAAACACTGCATGATTAAATATGACTCAAGCGGTATGTATGGCAAATAATAGCAGCAGTATACCTACCACCTATATCTAAGCAGTTTCCTTGTTTGTTTTCTAGGAGCACCTGTCAGGTTCTCTCTAATTCAAGTCCGACGAAATGTTAATTGCTAATTTAAAATTTAAGTTTATTTAGAATAAGTTTAATATTTGTACCACCCAAATGGCTTAGATTGTTCTCCTTATATACCCTTTCTAAAAAAATATTGTTTGATTCCCAAAATTCACGTCACCAAGACCTATTTACCAGGTTTACAGAAGTATGTTGAGCTCCTATCAGAAGTATGGGAACGTAATTACGTCACCAATAATGGCCCCCTTGCCACTAAATTAGAGCAAAGGTTGGTAGAATATCTTGATGAACCTTATTTTTCCTGGATGTCCAACGGAACCATTGCTTTGCAAATAGCATTGGAAAGCTATAAGCTTGAAGGAAATATTTTAACCACACCTTTTACCTACGTTGCAACTGCAAACAGCATCGTTTGGCAAAAATGCGTACCTATTTTTGTTGATATTGAGGAAGATGGTTTTTCTATTGATCCAGCTAAGCTGGACAATGCAATAACTCCAGATACCTGTGCTATTTTAGCAGTGCACGTGTATGGTTACCCTTGTGATGTAGATGCATTAGCAACTTATTCCGAGAAAATGGGTTTGAAGTTAATTTATGATGCTTCCCATACATTTGGGTGCAAATATCGCGGTCGAGCGCTTGCTGGATATGGCGATCTAGCCACCTTAAGTTTTCACGCGACAAAGGTTTATCACACGATAGAAGGTGGGGGTATTGTTTCTCACAATACTGAACTGGCGACAAAAATCAAATTGTCTACAACCCATGGCCATGCTTTTGAAGAGTATTTACAAGTAGGGATCAATGCTAAAAACTCAGAGCTTCATGCAGGAATAGGCTTGTTAAACCTAGATACATTGGAAGAGGTGATTCTTGGAAGAAAAGGAATTTTTAATCAATATTTAGAAGCTTTTTCAAATACAGGATTATTTATGTTGGATCCTGCAAATTATCAGGATTTTGAATATAATTATGCTTATGCGCCTGTACTTTTCAATTCTGAAGAGGAACTCCTTAATATTATTGAAGAGTTGAATCAACATAACATCTTTCCTAGAAGATATTTTTATCCTGCACTCAATACACTACCTTATCTTAATCCGAATTCTTGTCCTAGATCAGAGTCTGTGGCTAAGCGAATGCTTTGCCTGCCATTATACCATGACCTAGAGCCAGAAAACGTAGACTTAGTAATTTCAGTGGTAAAAAAGTTTGTATCGTGCACCGTATAGCGATAATGCAACCATATACTTTTCCTTATTTGGGATATTTTCAACTCATCCAATCTGTTGATACGTTTGTTTTTTTTGATGACGTACAGTTCATTCGACGTGGTTTTATAAACCGTAATAGTATTTTGATAAATGGAGAGGCACATAGGTTTACCATTCCGTTGGAAAAAGGATCTCGAGATGATTTGATCACAGAGACGCACGTACATAAAAAGATGTTCGGTGTTTGGAGAGAGAAATTTTTGAAATCTCTTGAGTTGAATTATAAGAAAGCTCCTCAGTTTGAGTCCGTTTACGGTTTGATAGAAAATCTTTTGACTGAAGACTTAACAGATATAGCTTCACTGGCTAAAAACTCGATACTATCTGTTTCTAATTATTTGAATCTAGAACGAAATTTTATTGATTCGTCTACTTTAAACTATAATAGGTCAGGGAATGGTGAAGACAAAATATTGGACATATGTGCTTTGCTAAAGGCCTCCACTTACATCAACTCATTTAATGGAATGGACTTGTATGATGATGAAAAATTCAGGAAAAAAGGCGTAGAGTTATTATTTATAAAGCCTGAGCTTGAAGAGTACGATCAGGGCAGCAGTTCTTTTAAAAAGCAGTTGTCCATTATAGATGCCTTGATGTGGATGACTTCGGAAGAAGTTTTAACTCACTTAGACTCTTATTTGATCATTGAAAAATTAAAGAATGAAAGCTAAAAAAATTGTTGTTTTTGGCGAAAGCCAACTTGCCAGTCTTGCCCATTTTTATTTCAAACACGACAGCCCGCACCAGGTGGTTGCCTTTACGGTGGATCAAGTTTATTTAAGGAACAATACATTTGAAGATCTACCTTTGGTAGCTTTTGAGGAAGTTGCTGAAAAATATCCACCTTCCGAATACGCAATGTTTTTACCAATTAGCTTCAAACAGATGAATTATTTGCGACGTCGAAAGTTTGAAGAAGCAAAAAAAATGGGGTACGAGTGTGTTAGTTACGTAAGTACTAAAGCGACTACCTGGCCAGGTTTAAACATTGGAGAAAACTGCTTCATTTTTGAGGATAATACGATTCAACCTTTTACCACTATTGGCGATAATTGCATTCTTTGGAGCGGTAACCACATTGGTCATCATACGATAATAGGAAATCATGTTTTCATCACTAGCCATGTTGTTATAAGCGGCGGTTGTCAAATAGGCGATCATAGTTTTTTTGGAGTAAACGCAACCATACGTGATGAAACTGTAATTGCAGAGGCAACTTTAGTAGGAATGGGAGCAAATATTGTAAAAGATACGGAGGCTTATGCGGTCTATCTAGGCTCTAAACCAACAAAGTATCACAAAAAAAGCGTGGATTTAGACAGTCTATCGCATAAAAGTAAAGGCTAATGGCTTGGATTAAAAAAGGTCTTATTTTCAAAGTAGAGGATCATGATATCCCTTGGGCTAAAAATCATTCATGTGTCCCTACTGCCTTCGTGCTTGATGATAATCGCATACGTATTTATTACGCTCCCAGGAATGATAAAGGCCAAAGCATTCCGACATTTTTTGACGTAAGTGCAGATGATCCTGGTACCATTTTATATGTACATAAGACTCCTATAATGTCCTTAGGAGAACTTGGTACTTTTGACGATGGTGGTAACATGCCTTGTTGTGTTGTGTCTTGTGAAGACCTAATTTACCTTTACTATGTAGGATGGAACCCAGGTGTTTCGGTGGCATATCGCAACGCGATAGGCCTTGCCGTAAGCAGAGATGGAGGAGTGACTTTTGAAAAAATGTTTAAAGGAGCATTAGTGGATCGTAATCGAGAGGAACCGTTTTTTACTGCATCCCCATGGGTGATGCGAGAAAGTAAAGAGCAATGGCATATGTGGTACGCCAGTAGTACAGGTTTTTTGAAAGTTAAAGGAAAGGTGGAACCTCTATATATCATAAAATATGCTCATTCGCGAAATGGAGTAGACTGGGTACGTGAAAATACGACCTGCATAGATCCAAATCATCCTGAAGAAGCCAATGCCCGTGCAACTGTTGTTAAGGAAAAGGAGGTCTATAAAATGTGGTTTGCGTATCGTGGAAGTCAGGATTTTAGGGACGGAAAAGATGCCTACCGCATAGGGTATGCAGAATCAAAAGATGCTATAAACTGGAGGCGACTTGACGAAGCCGCAGGTATAGATTACAGCTCTTCAGGTTGGGACAGTACGATGCAGACCTACCCAAATGTTTGTGAATGCAACGGCAAACGTTATCTCTTTTATAATGGAAATGGTTTTGGCGCTTCAGGAATAGGCTACGCAGTTTGGGAGGATTAATTAAAAATATGAGCATGCAAAAGCAAATAATGTCATTTGATATCAAGGAGTTCCCTTTTCACGAGTTGATATCAAAATTCATCAAAATAGATGAGTTAGATACTCTGAACGCTGCTGAGAACGGCTTCAACAAAACTGACTCTTTTTATAAAAATATGGAGAGTTCACCCGTTTTCATTAAACTGTATTCAGCGCTAGACGGGATTGAGGGAGAGGCATTTTATCAACTATACAATCGTTTTATTAAAGAAGTTATACGACCGCAATTTCCAGAATCCATCTATTTTCAAAGGAAACCTTCTCATCGCATTTTGTTCAGAGATATTGAAGGAGTAGCTCGATTTCACAAGGATAGTGATTATGGTCACGATGAAAGCGAAATTAATTACTGGATACCACAAACAAATGCCTTTGCCACTAATTCTATATGGATAGAAGAAACCAAAGGAAAATCAGATTATGCATGTATTGATCTAGAGCTTGGGGAATATTTGAAATTTCACGGTGCTGTCTTAAGTCATGGTGCAAAAGCCAATATGACTAACAAAACCCGAGTGTCATTTGACTTTAGAGTTATTCCAGCATCTAAATTTAATGAATCAATGGCGCTAAGAGGTGTTGCGGACACCTTAGTGCAATCAAAAAATCCGGTTATGTCTAATGCTAGAAAGTTTGGCTACTGTGAATAAATCATCCAGTTCAATTATGGAGCAACCTTTAGTCAGTGTTTCTATAATTACCTATAATCACAAAAGATTTATTCAAACGGCTTTGGACAGTGTCCTCGCGCAAAAAGCCGATTTCAAGTATGAAATAATCGTGGGTGATGACATTTCAAAAGATGGTACACAAGATATTTTAAGAGAATATCAAGAAATGCTTCCTGATAAAATTCACTTGATTCTACACCCTCGGGATTACGATCGTATTCCAGGAAGAGTGAATAACATAACTAATATCTATGCTTGTCGCGGGAAATACATTGCAATTCTGGATGGGGATTATTCGTAGATAAGTGCCGAAAAACTGCAGAAACAGGTTGATTTTATCGAGAAACCCCCAGACTATACATTGACTTTCCATGATACTATTTTTTAGATATTAGGACGGACGGAAAGTAAAGTTTTCGGATAAGGAAACTGAACTAAGCAGTGAGAATTTAGACTTTACCCAAAAGATATTATTATGAAAGGATTTATCCAAACAAGTTCAATTTTAGAAATCACCTTCTAGTGTAGTTCCCGGATTGGTTCTGAAAAATTTACCACGCTGATTATGCTATTCAGTTATTTGAAAGCAGGTATGGAAAAATTCGCTATTTCCCTTATGTTTGTTTTCTCTCTTCGTAATTTTTATCGAGAGAGTTTTGCTGCTCCTCAAACTCAAACCTTAGAAAAGCGGAAATTATTTTACGATCAATTCAAATTGTTTGAAAGTGAATTTCCCGGATATATAAAGTTTAGATATTTCAGTGTGGAATAGGCTATTGGAAATTGGCATTTGATTCATTTGGAAGCATAAAATTCTTTGCATACATAGCAACTTCTTCAAAATACATTCTATTACATTTCATAACCTCCTTTGCTTCTAGAAAAGCAAAGATTGGAACTTTCAAACATTTGATATTTCCTATCATTGTGAAACAACCATCTACTTGAGAAGCTCCTTAGTAATATCTTGACTAAAATCTTTAGCAATTCGTGCGTATTCATAATTATCGGCTATAAAACGTTGGCCTGCAGCAGCAATTTTTTGTCTTTCTTCTGCTGAATTAAGGTAATATTCAATTTTTTCGAGGCAATCCGACATATCTGTATATGTAGCGAAAATTCCCTTGGGAAAGTGCGTTTCAAAATTGGGCGCCCATCTGGTCAGTAAAAACCCACCAACCCCCATAACTTCAAACATCCGTTGATTGAAGCCAATTCCATTCGCCGTGTCTACATAATCATTTAGGCAAATCCTACTGTCTTTAAATATTTGATACATTTCTAGACCGCTAGAAATACCTTGATATGTTTTAGCTAAGCTAGGAAAATCTAATAAACTACGACCATCCCCACCGTATTCCCACCAATACCCCCACCATTTGAATTCTACTCCTTGAGAAATCATATTTATAAATTCGGTTCTTTTCAAAAAGTTTTGAGTTCCTAATCCTCCTATAAAAGTACAATCATAGAGCTTATTGCGATCTTTTAATTCATCGTTAATTCGTTTATCAAAACCCTGGTCATTAATGATAGTTTTTGTTCCGTGGAGCTCAAAAAAAGTTTTGAAATCTGGTTGATCAGTATAAATAAGATCCCAATCGTTAGGATGCCAAGAACGCGGTAGACGCGCAGAAAGTCTAGCTACTAACAATGAATTATTTCTAAAGCGAGACCAAAATGCTGATGGCATAGGTTGTGAACGAACGAAGATCACATCAGGTTTAAAGTTCGTTATATATTTTTGTATGACTAATTGTTGAAAATAATTATTTAGCCCAAACAATTTTCTAATTAGCAAACCCTTTATTTTCAAGACATATCTTTTATTACCAAGAAGTTCTTTCGCAGCTTTTTGCAAGAACACTGGATCCATTAAAAAAAATTCTTCTGCTTCCCACTCTTTTGATTCGTTCAAATGATAGGTGTAGAAGTCTGAGTAATTTGATCGAAGTGCAATCAGTCTTTCACGATAATCTGAAAGTGATATGATATCCAAATCTGTCCATTCCTTCTGTTTCTCCTTCAAATATTCTGTGGGATGAATAATGTCAAATTTTAATAATTTCTTCATTGTTCAAAGAATAATTTAATACAATTAACGACTTTCTCTAACTGAAAAGTTTGAAGTTCCGCATACATCGGTATGGATAAAATTTCATTTTGAAGCCTTGCCGCAACCGGAAAATCATCATTCGTGTAATCGTAGTTTTTATAACAAGGTTGGAAGGGAAGTGCTGTAGGATAGTGAATTCCCGTTTCAATTTCATGTTTGTTTAAATGGTGTTTTAAACCATCTCTGTCTTTTAACTGTATTACAAATAAGTGCCAACTTAAACGTACTTCATTATTTGCAATAGGTGGAAGCACTAACTCTTTAATTTCTTTTAATCCTTCGATATAATAATTTGCATGGCCATTTTTTTGAGCTATCCATTTTTCCAAATATGGTAGTTTAACAGATAGGACACGAGCTTGAAGGCTGTCTAAACGGCTGTTTCGACCATTGATGAGGTGCTCATGTTTGTTTTTTTGTCCGTGACGTGCAATAAGTTGAATCTTTTGGGACAGCTCTTTGTTGTCCGTGCAAATCCCTCCTCCATCACCATAACAACCAAGATTCTTGCTTGGAAAAAAGCTAAAGCTTCCAGCGGTTCCCCATGTACCAACTTTCTTACCTTCTATAGTCGATCCGTGTGCTTGAGCGCAGTCTTCGATTACCTTAATGCCATGATTGTTTGCAATACGCATTAATTCTGGCATGTCAACCGTATTTCCATAAAGATGAACAGCAATTATTGCACGGGTTTTCGTAGTGATTTTTCTTTCCACGTCGGCTAAATCTAGACATACATTGTCTAAACGTACATCTGCAAATACAGGTTGGGCACCACATGTTACAACTGCCTCGCTGGTAGATATCCAAGTCATTGCAGGAACAATTACCTCATCTCCAGCTCCTATTCCCATAGCTGTCATTATAATCTCTAAACTATCGGTGCCATTTCCACATGCTACAAATTCATCCGAACCTAAATATTCAGCAAATTCAAATTCGAAATTTCTGACGGCCTCTCCGCCTATAAAGGCAGCATTTGTTAAAGTATCGTCAATTACAAAGTCAATTTCCTTTTTCAGCAACTGATATTGGACCTGAAGATCCATTAAGGCGATAGTTGTATTCATAGTATAATGCTGTTTTTATCCAGTTTTCCCTTGATCCCTATTCCTGTTTTTATCTTGAACAAACAACCATCGGGTAGTTGTATCAGAAAGCTCTCAGCGAATACATCTAGCACTTTTAACTCCCCTCGATGGTTGTCTAGACCTTGATTATTAACTAAAGTAACATCAAGAATAGGTATGTACTTTGAATTTTCAGTTCGAAAATATGCAAGATTAGTTTCAGATCGCAGAGCCTTTATTTTTCTGTAAATCAAATCTGTATTATCCCATTGTGATATGCAACTGTCTTCAGGATAGCGCCGCCTTAAATAACTACCCAACTCCTGACTATTTGACTTTACAACTGACTTTTCTTGCTCTAACCACGATATAAAAGTAGGAAACCCCACCTCAAGTTTTTGCATCAAACCTTCTCTAAGTTCTCCAACAGACATGTTTTTATGGATAGCCATATGTTCTTGCCAGTAAATAGCCCCTTTATCAAACTCTTGAGTCATTTTATGTATAGTGATACCATGTTGTTCTTCACCCAAAATCAATGCCCAATGCATAGGGTGCCTGCCTCTATAAAAGGGAAGATAACTGGGATGAACATTGTAACAGTCGTACAATTTTAAAAGGCAAGTAAATTTAAAATTACAAAAACAATTTATTAGGATTTTAAACTTGTGTTTATTTAAAAAATTTAAGAGGCTATCTTCATCAAAAGAAAACTTAAAATCGATATGCTCAGTCTCTCTTAAATATTTTGAAAGCAATTTTTTATCAGGAGTTTTTTGTAAACCGACAAAATCAGGCAATGCACATCCAGCATGTTTAGCTGCCAGAAGCAGCCTTAAGGGGCCGTCATTATTTCCTACAAGTCCATATTTCATGCAAAATATTGATAAAGCTCTTCGCTAATTTCACTTGTTTCCCAAGGTCCCATGCGATCAGATATCACTTTCTGAGTTCTTTCTTGAATATTAGTTTTTATTTGAGCTATGCTGTTTTTCTCCTGATTTGACAATAGTGATTCCAGTTGCCAGTAGGATATAGGGTGCATAACCCCTCCTAAATGATCCTTCCATCTTCTTAAGCCACTATATTGATCTCCGCATCCGCTCAAACCTAAGTCTAGATACTTGAAATTTTTATTGATCAGAACTTGCCGAAGTTCGTAAAAGAGTAAATTATTCGGTTTGTATTCTAGATATTCCTCATTTGAGCATCCAAATTTGTAATATGCTGTAGTTTTATGTTCGAGAATAATCATGCTGCCAATTACCTTTTCTGCATACACTGCTTCTAAGATAAACCCATTTTCTTTAGCTATAAATTGTTCAAAAACCGTTTTGAAAAATAGAAATGGTTGTGGAATACTCTCAAATTTGTCAATTCGCAATCGATGATACAACTCGTAAAATTCATTTAAAGCGTTAACCGTATTACGAACCCGAATGACAACTCCTAATTTTTTCGCCTTTTTAACTCCACGAAGAAAAGATTTATGAAAATAAGGTTTCTCTTCCTGTAATGTGACCATGTGATATACCGCTTTTCTTATAAGTTTCTGAGGGAGCTCCAATTCGCAGGGCGCCGCAGTTTTAATAGTGACTTGATAATCTGGAAACTGATTTTTAGCAAAATCGAAAATGCTTTTAAAATAATTTACTCCTGTACCTCTAAAAGGTAAATAATCTGAGAAGGGGAAGCTTACGAGCTGTTTCCCAAGTTCGTTGTTCAACTTACAAAACGCGGTATGATATAGGTCATATTCATCAACCAGTAAAAGTATTTCAAAACCATAGGTGTCATGAATACTCCTAAGCCAAGACGGGCTTGTGTATAGATGTTGCATGTCTTGAGAGTCAAACCAAGAATTGTCCTTCTCGTCAAGATTAATGAATTTAAACATTTCCATATATTTTCTCTATGGCTTCAATAGACTTTAAACCTTCAGGGCCTTCAACTACCCCTCTTCTATCCTCAATAATTTGACTAATGAGATCATTGATAAGCTTATCATGATTAGAGCTTGTGCCCTTGTAGTGACTATACGTATTGGGCTGATCGTTAAACTCCTCATCCTCTGGCAACGGACAAGCTTGCACATCCCAATGATCTATTTTATTGAGATAGCGCCCGCCTATTTTTATGGTTCCAAGCTCTCCAATAATTGTAATACTACCTTCATAATTCGCATTATAGGCACAAGTAGTCCAATTTAAGGAACCCAATGCGTTATTTTCAAAGCGTAGTGCTGAGACACCTACGTCTTCTATTTCAATATCATGATTGAGAGTATCATACAGTGATTTAGCTTCCGTTATTTCACCGAACCACCAAATTAACAGGTCTAAAAAATGGCTGACTTGAGTATGAAGCGCACCTCCCTCAGAATGTTTGTTTCCTCGCCAAGGGGATTCCTCATAATAACGTTGGTGGCGATTCCATAAAACATTTGTTTGTACCAAAAATATCCTCCCAAGTTTTCCCTCATCTAGAACTCGTTTAACAAATCTAATAGGTTTATTATATCGGTTTTGTTTTACAACCCAAAGGTTTACCTTGTACTTTTCAGCTTCTGCAATCATTTCCCTAGCTGTACCAGAGGTCAGCGCCATAGGTTTCTCCACAAGAATATGCTTTCCTGATCTTGCCGCTTGAATACTCATAGGCGCATGAAGAGCGTGAGGTGTACAAATGCATAAAATATCAAAACTCGCTTCCGTCAACATTTCTTGAAAGTCTGTATATGCTTTTACACTATAACTTTTTTTGAGCTTCGTGATTTTATCTGTATCGACATCGCAAATTGCTACCAACTCAGCATGTTCTTCTTTATCGATAACAGCGACGTGTCTTGTGCCTATATTTCCGCAGCCTACTACGGCAAATTTAAGTTTGTTCATGGTTTAGGCTTTTATTTGATGCTTTTTTAGTAATGTCTCTAATAAAATTCAAATAATCCCCAGCTACCTTTTCCTCGCTCAAAGAACAAATTAACTTATGACTGTTGGTTAAAATTTTAAGCAATTCTGATAGGGGTACATTAAAAATAATATTTTTTAGAGCAAGGGTCAATTCATTAACATTCCGTGGATGAACAAAAAAAGCATCCTTTTTGTTGGTTGCCACTCCATGAATTCCATTATCTATGGCACCAACCACGATATTTCCTTTGGCAAAGGCTTCAAGATAGACCAAGCCCAAGGTTTCGGGCGCACTAACCAAGATAAAAATATCTGAAATCGTTAATATTTTTAAAACCTCCTCTCGGCAAAGCTTACCATGAAATTTTACTTTTGATGAAATGCCTAACTCTTTACTCAGCTCTTCTAGATATCTGCGTTCCTCTCCATCTCCTATAATTTCATAAGTGAAATCAAGCTCCTGCGGAAGTTCTGCAATCGCTCTAAGATTAATATCCACATTTTTTAATTTCATGAGAAAGCAAACACTGACTAATCTTAAAGACCTAGTACCATTTTTCCACTCTTTTAATTTCGATAGATTTTGATCCAAACTTTCAATTTCCTCAGGGTCAATGCCAGAAATAGCCGTAAAGATTTCTATTGGATCATTTTTGAACTTTTGCCTCAACATTTTCTTAAGCAAAGGTGAGCGGGCGACAAGCGCAGATGAAAATTCTTTGTATTTATTTATGAATTCTGCCCATTTCGTATCGTGATATAGATTGATAACATCAGATCTATGGAAGCCCAAAATATAAGGTACCTTAAAATAATCTGCCACTGTGTAAGCCTCTTTAAAAGAAAGCATACTCTCTGCAACTATAACATCTGGGATAAATTTATTTTGAGTAACCCTAGCGATTAGCTTTTTCCGATTATATTTTTCTAGTCCTTCTCCAAATCCAATATTGTTAAGCCACAGCTTAAAAAAAAACAGACTTCTAAATTTGAAGCATCCTATGCTCCTGTCAAATATATATACGCTTTCAATTGGTACATCATCTCTATAATATAAATCCTTTACATAAAAATCCTTCTCGTCTAAAGGAAAGTAATGCAACTTTACCGCTAAAACATTAATTTCATTTTCCTTAATCCAAAATTTTAAAAAATTATGGACAGCAGGGGTCTGCCGGTCTGGCTTTTTGATTTCCTCATCTGGATAAAGACTGGATAGGACAAGGATTTTCATGGTTTGTATCTTTTTTTTGATAATTTGCCCTTTATAATTTTCTTGAAAAGAATAACGATGACCGTCCATGAAATTAAGTAGATGATGATCGTCTGAAGTATTCTGTAATCTAGACTTGTATTTGATAAAATTAAATTTAAAAATGCAAGCGAAATATTACGTTGGTTATAAAAAATGAAGACTCCAAAGAACAAAGAGATTGTAATGAGACTAAAAAGGAAGTATTTAAAATGCATTAACGGTCTGAGCCTCCTAGAAGCTAAGGTGATTTGAAAGCTTTTAACGATTGTTTTCCAAGGAAGAAAAACCGCATATGCGAGGAAAATAGAGGTTATTGTAATATTGAAAATTAAAAACACGCCAGTATGAAACACTACGGCTAGAATAATAAATGTCTGAAAAGCCTTTTTCCAAAATACGGAGAGTAAAAATAGGCATTCAAAGGCTACCGTTAAGTAATCCTGTATCTTCCAGAAATAATAGCTTTCAACGGTATAAAATAAGGGAGCCAAAAAACTCCTGCGGTCCCATACCTCAAAACTGCTAAAAAAATGATGAAGGACCCCTAATTTATCAGGAGAAAGCCAGCCACCTGAGACTTTTGCTATTCCAGCTGTGAAAAAAGCGAAACTTACCGATAATGCTAAAAGAAAAGGAGCTAGGCCCAAAAATTCTTTTTGACCACTTTTTTTGGTGCTATCTAACGCATATTTATTTTCCCATCCTGAAAAAGCCATGATGAAGGCTGTAAGCGGATGAATAATACCGTGATCTATTTTACCCAGACTGGATTCAAAAGCTGCTCCAACGATTAACAATAAAGCGAACGAGATTGCCGCCCACTTAGTTTTATAACCAAAAAATATTAAAACTAATAACAATGCAGGTACCAAGCTAAGCAGATAAAGAATCCACGAAGGAGGCATTCCTGTCGATAAAAATTGAGCGACGTTTAAAACTTGTGGTCTATAAAAGTAGTCAGGAACTTGATTAAGCCAGAAGACGTTAGGATAACCTATAACAAATAAAGAAAAAGCCGCAAAAAGCATCCTAAAAGACGCGAGTGCTTCAAGAGGCAGATTGTATTGATCAAAAATTAAATAATCATATTTATTGATCAATTGATTTTTCAAATTCCTTACCATTTGATTGTCTTAATATGACTAGCGCTGCTGTCAAAAATCTCCTCAGAACGTATAAATCTAAATTGGATTTTTAAAATCACTATACTATCTGCCTCAATATTTGCTATATCATTAATACCCTCTCGCAACCATCTCTCTGTACGAGGGTATGAAGCGTCGCTTTTTTCGAGCGCTTTTTTACGATTATTGAAAACTGTTTCTTTAAGTTTATTTCGAATAGTCTTTGGACCCTTGTCATCCTTAGCCTGAGAATACTTTTTCTCATTCGGAAGCGAAAGGAGCATGCTAAATACAGTGCTCTTAGGAGCACCATCTATAAGTTTTCCATAATCAAACTCAATGGGATTTTTGGTATCTGCGTAAATTAAAAACTTGAAACTAGAAGCTTGTAAAGTATCTTTAAAGGAAGTTTCTTTAAACGGAGGAAGAATAACTGCTGGGTATGGCTCAGAAAAATTCAACATCACTAAAAATTCAAACCCAATTAACAGAAAGAATAAAATGGGGAGCATCCGCATTATATCTTTTCGACTCATATACTCAGACAATTATTTATTCTATAATATATAGAGGTGCAGCTCAACTGAGGACTTCTAGGAGCCATACCTGTAAAATCTATATTTTTAAAACCAAGTCCCAAAAGGTATTCAATTCCTTTTTTATATTCAGGTCTGTTTGAATTGTCCAGAATTATTACCCCATTTTCTGATAAAGATTTAGGCGCATTAAAGCAACAGTTTACCCTGTCCATACCGTCAATAATAATAAGGTCAAAAAGTTCTCCGATTCGATTCGATTTTTTGGAATAATCCCCATTCTCCTCTAATTTTTCATGGAAAATAGTAGCATTTTCAGGAAGGTCTTGCTTGACTTTTTCATACCATTCCCTGTCATGTTCTACTGCATAAATGGTTTTCACCCTGCTTGCATAAAATAAGGTAGAATACCCTGATCCATATTCAAAAATATGGAATCGTTTTTGAAGCCTAGGTTCTAAAAAATGAATGAAGGGAAGAGTCAACCACGGCAATGGAAGACCGTTTTCATCAACAATTTTACCGCTAATAGCACTTTCCAACCAGCCAGATTCCTGCAAATAACTTTTTTCAAAATTATTCTTTCTGAGGTACTCATCATCTTGAAGCCTTATAAGTATCCGCTCCTTTTTATTTAGTGCAATTCTCTTGAGTCGTTCTTTACCGACTCCATTGATTAAAATTTTTTTCACTAAACCTGAAAGTTTTGAATTCATTTTATTTGTTGGGTTTTAATTAAATACTCTTTACACTCAAATTATATTAAAATCGATTAAAACATCACTCTGATTAATAGGAACAGACTGTGCAGATTCATAATACAATCCCTCAATCACTTCAAAATGAAATGCGTTCTGCACCTCATCAGCAACTATTCCATTGTGAGAACATTGAAATGTTCCATAATACTTGCCTTTATTCAAAGGGCCTTTGGGAATCTGAAAAGTAAGTTCGTCATTTAAGCTGTATTGTTTATCTTCTTTTAGCTTTGTGCTTAGCCAGACTACTTTTGCCCCTAAATGGCTATCTATCCTTAAATCGAGTTGTATGTTGTTAAGGTATGTTTTTTTATTTCTGTCAAAGTGGAATTTAAAAAACAGATCTTTTCCTGTCGTAGGCTTCAACCTTTTGCCCAGGACTTCGCCATAAACTTCAATATTATTTATCTGTACAGACCCATCTCCTCTTCGATCTGTTCTTTTTGCCAAAGAATGATGGGAACTATCAGATTCAAGATAAAAGGATATAGCATCGTTTACGTTGCCATCAAAAACACCTGTGCCGTTTTTGAGGACGAGCCCGCGATCACAGAGATGAGTAATAGAGGTCATGTTATGACTAACAAACAGAACTGTTCTACCATGTCCATGACTAACTTCCTTGATTTTACCGATCGCCTTTCTCTGAAAAGCAGCATCGCCAACCGCTAGAACTTCATCAACAATGAGAATTTCAGGTTCTAAGTGTGCAGCAACTGCAAAAGCAAGTCTAACTTTCATTCCAGAAGAATAACGCTTCACGGGAGTGTCAATATAATTCTCAACACCAGAAAAATCAATAATCTCGTCCAACTTTGATTTAATCTCACTCTTGGTCATCCCTAAAATAGCGCCGTTCAAAAAGATATTCTCCCTTCCGGTTAGCTCTTGATGAAAGCCTGTACCTACCTCCAACAGACTTGCAATCCTACCACGAGCCTTAAAAACTCCAGTCGTTGGAGCAGTTACTTGAGATAGTATTTTTAAGAGAGTGGACTTACCCGCACCGTTACTTCCAATAACACCTACAACTTCCCCTTGATTCACTTCAAAATCAATATTCTTAAGTGCCCAGACGTACTCATTGCCATTCTGGATATTCTGGGTGTTTTCTCCGGTCACCTTCAAATAAGGGTCCGGATTTCCTCTTGCTTTATGCCACCATCGATTGAGGTCATGAGAGATGGTTCCAGTACCTACTACTCCCAACCGATATTGCTTACTCAGGTTTTCAACTTTTATGATAATATCGCTCATATTGTATCCATAAATGTTTTTTCTGTTCTGTTGAACACCAGCAAGCCTATAAATAGGAGCACAATGGCACATACCACACTATAAATGAGAGCTAAATAATTGAGCTCTCCAGTTCTAAAAAAGATCGTTCTAAAAGAATCTATTAATGCACTCATAGGATTAGCCAGAATAAATATTCTATATTTTTCAGGCGCACTTGAAAGCGGATAAATGACAGGTGTGGCATACATCGCTAACTGAATTCCGAAAGAAATCAAAAAAGATAGGTCCCTATACTTTGTAGTCAATGATGATATTATCATCCCAAACCCTAAGCTCAAGCCTGCAGCGATAAGCACTAGAAAAGGGAGCATTAAAAGATCATACCCTAAAGGGGGCAATTTTATCTGAAAAGAGTAATAAAATAGAAAGCCAAGAAACAATAGGAATTGGACTCCAAATTTGACTAGGTTTGAGAGAACAGTAGACAAGGGCACGATGACCCTAGGAAAATATACTTTCCCAAAAATATTTTCGTTTTTTTTAAATGCATCAGAAGTAGAGACAACACAATCTGCAAAATAATTCCACACTATAATTCCACTCAAATAAAATAGTATTGGTGGCAAACCATTAGTAGGTAACCTTGCAACATTACCAAAAATTACTGTAAAAATAAGAGTCGTTAAAACTGGTTGAATAATAAACCACAGGGGACCTAAAATAGTTTGCTTATATACAGTCACAAAATCCCTTCTTAAAAACAGGAAAAGCAAGTCGCGATAACGCCAAATTTCTTGAATGTTAAAATTGAACAGTCGTGATTTTGGGGTCACCACCAAAGACCAAGTTTCTGTTTTGCTTTCGCTCATAATTTTCTGAGGATATTGATTCAAAATTAAACATTTCCATTAGCATTTAAGTCGATTGCAAAAGAATATACTAATTATTGAACATACTCTTAAAAGAGGTTTTAATTGCGTTTGAGGATTGACTTGTTCCTCTATTAACTTAAGCTGATACTTGCAATTACTAAATTTTTCTAGCGTTCTTTTCTCAACATTTAACAAACTAAAAGTCGTTTTCGCTTTGAATACCTTATAAATTTTGGTCAAGTTTTTCGGATTATCCTCAAAAGTTGAGTGTGAATTGATATAGAGCAACAATAGTTGTTTAAACATAATAATTTGGATTGATCCTTGATCCGTTTAAACCCTTGAATTTACTTCATAAAAAAGAGCAACTATTTCTGATTACTCTTTGTAGTAGCGGGAACTGGACTCGAACCAGTGACCTTCGGGTTATGACTTTTTTAAAGTCTTCCGAAATTTACTGCGATGCGCAAGTGATAAGATCAAAAGTCCCGTTTACTCATTTTCCATTTTTTCTACTCCGTTCCAGTCGCTCTGAAATCTCAAAAAATATTATATTGTAGGGCTATTAAAATCCCACTCAATAAACAGCAAAAATTTATGACTTACAAACCTTATTACCTGATGACCCTACTGCTGTTTGCTTCCTCTGCTATGTTTTCGCAGCAAAGCGAAAAAAAGGACAGCGTCGCCACCAAAGAACTACCGCTCGAACCTGGACGCCGCATCTCCTTCAACACGGATGAAGGCACCTGGATTTGTCTGGACATCAGCCCAGATGGAAAAACCCTGCTCTTTGATATGATGGGCGATCTCTATAAAATGCCGGCAACCGGTGGTAAGGCCGAGCGCATCACCAGCGGAATGCCCTATGATGTGCACCCGCGGTATAGCCCTGACGGAAAACACGTGGTTTTTATTTCAGACAAGAGCGGCTCAGACAATATCTGGACGATGGAGCTGGAATCCAAAGAGATGAAACAGATCACAGAAGATAAAAAAGACAATTACTTTTCGGCTGTGTGGACACCAGATGGCAATTACATCATAGGGGCTAAAGGCCGCCGCAACATCAAACTGCATATTTACCATAAGGATACCGGCAGCGGTGCTCAGCTCATAAAAAAACCTGAAAATCTTAAAGCCATAGACCCTGCCCTAAGCCCTGACGGCAAGACACTCTATTTCTCCCAGCGCAGCGGCGCCTGGAATTACAATGCACAGTTCCCTCAGTACCAGATAGGCGCCTACGATATGGAAAAAGGCGACATGACTGAGATCACTGCACGTTATGGCTCGGCCTTCACCCCTGTTCCTTCTCCTGATGGCAAATGGCTGGTGTATGGAAGCCGTTTTGAAGATCAGACCGGGCTGGTACGCCGCAACCTCGCTACCGGTGATGAAGAATGGCTGGCTTATCCTGTACAGCGTGACGATCAGGAATCCATAGCTTCTTTAGGAGTGCTGCCTGCCATGGCTTTCACACCGGACAGCAAATTCCTTCTCACTTTTTATGGCGGCAAAATTCATAAGATTTCCATCACCGATAAGACATCCACCGAGATCCCTTTTGAGGTGGATCTTGATTTCCCACTAGGTCCAGAAGTGACTTTCAAATATCCCATCGAGGATAAAGCTCAAAAACAAATCACTCAAATACGTGATGCAGTCCCTTCCCCTGATGGCTCGCAGATCGCCTTTACAGCCCTCAACCGGTTATATGTGATGGATTTTCCCAACGGAACTCCAAAACGACTTACCTCCCATGACTTTACTGAAGCTCATCCGGCCTGGTCACCAGACGGTAAAACGATCGCATTTGTGAGCTGGACTCCTAATGGCGGTGCGGTATATAGCATCAGCACTAACGGCCGCAATCTCAAAATGCTCACCTCCGAGCCTGGAATTTTTACCAATCCAGCGTATTCCTATCAGAGCAACCGCATTGCTTTTACCCGTGGTGATGCACAAGGTTATATGACCTCTACAGGCGGTTTCAGTTCGCGTCACCGGGAGGAACTGGCCTGGATCCCTGCAGCCGGTGGCCCGGTAACTATTATCGAAAAGTCAAAAGGCAGGATCATGCCGCACTTTACAAAAACCGATGACCGTATCTACCTCAACAAGGATGAGGAACTGATCTCTGTTCGTTGGGACGGAACTGACGAGAAATCACACCTTAAGCTAAAAGGAATCACTCCTTACGGCTCCTCAGTGGCAGATGATCACATTTTGCATAAGGATGGCGGCAATATGGCAGAGGAAGATAAGGCCTCAAAACCCTCTGAACTCAAGATCTCTCCGGATGCTAGTATGGCTCTCGCACAGATCAATAATGACATCTACAAAGTAATCATCCCCAGGTTCGGGCAGACGCCGGAGATCTCGGTTGCCAATCCGGATAAAGCCTCTTTCCCTGCAGACAAACTCACCGAAATAGGGGGCGAATTCCCAGCCTGGGGAGGCGACAGCAAAAAAATCCACTGGTCTCTTGGAGCCAGCCATTTCGTTTATGATTTGGAAGAAGCTAAGGTTTTTAAAGACAGTATCGCTTCCGCGAAAAAGCAAAGGGAAGAAAATGCAGAAGAGAATGGTGATAAGGACAAAGCCAAAGAAGAAGAAGAAGAAGAAGACGAAAAGAAAGAAGAGGAAACAACTTTTACCGCTAGTGAAACCAAAGTTAAACTCACCTATGCCCGTGCCATTCCCAGTGGAACAGCCGTGATACGCGGAGCACGCATCATCACCATGAAAGGAGATCAAGTGATCGAAAACGGAGATATCCTAATCGTAAACAACCGGATCAAGTCCCTGGGAGCTGCCGGAACACTCGTAGTTCCGAAAGGCTCCAAGGAGATCGATGCCCGCGGAAAAACTGTTATACCGGGTTATATAGACACCCACGCTCACCTACGCCCCAACTGGCAGATTCATAAAAATCAGGTGTGGATGTACATGGCCAATCTGGCTTATGGGGTGACCACCACAAGGGATCCACAGACCGGGACAACTGACGTACTTACCTACAGCGATATGGTAGAGGCCGGAATGCTTGACGGTCCCAGAGTTTACAGTACAGGACCGGGAGTTGGATACTGGGCCTACAACCTCAAGGATCTGGATCACACCAAACGTGTGTTGAAACAGTACAGCGAATATTATGATACCAAAAGTATCAAGATGTACCTTGTAGGAAACCGACAGATAAGACAATGGGTCATTATGGCCGCAAAAGAGTTGAAATTGATGCCCACCACAGAGGGAGGACTTGATATCAAGCTCAATATGACACAGCTGCAGGATGGCTATCCGGGACATGAGCATTCTTTGCCTATCTATCCCTTATATAAGGATGCCATCAGTACCATCGCCCAGTCTAAAATGGCAGTCACACCTACCCTACTTGTATCTTACGGCGGACCGTGGGCTGAAGAATATTATTATGCTACCGAGCAGCCTTATAAAGACCAGAAACTTCAACGTTTTACGCCTTATGAGGAATTGGCTAAAAAATCCAGAAGACGCGGCGCCTGGTTTATGAAAGAAGAGCACGTTTTTCCACAGCATGCGCAGACTATGAATCAGTTGGTCAAAGAAGGCGGACTTGCAGGCGTGGGAAGTCACGGGCAGTTGCAGGGATTGGGTTACCACTGGGAATTGTGGTCCATACAAAGCGGCGGAATGACCAACCACACCGCTTTAAAGGTCGCTACCATTCTGGGTGCAGAAAGCCTGGGGCTTGATGGTGACCTGGGAAGCATTGAGGCCGGTAAACTGGCTGATCTGGTGATCCTGGAAGCCAACCCGCTGGAGAACATCAGGAACAGCAATACGGTGACCCACGTGATCAAGGATGGAATTATTTATGAGGCAGACAGTCTTGACCAGATACATCCCATGTCAGTCCAAGCGGGACCTTACGAATGGAAAACCAACAAACCCGAAAACCTTCCAGGAACCGGTAAGTAATACCAAGAATAAATAAACCCAAAAAACCCCAGCCGTTTTAGCGGGGTTTTTTTTGATTTTAGAAATGTTTAGTTCTAAAAAATAAGCGTGTTGCATTTATGGGTTGAAGACAGCAGATCAAAATAAGGGCTCAACACAAAAAGTGGTGGAGTAACTAAAAATGAAAGAACTTTGAAATAAAGATTTCGATGCTCTCAGATTCATTACTATCTATTGCTAATTTGTTACTTCCCGAAGTACTGGTAACCTATTTTGATTTAACAAAGCACGAGAGCAAAGCAGAAGAGCTTCACTTTTATTTTACGGAACTAAACAAAGTCCCTGAAGGATATAACGGTGCCAAGCTTCATTCCAAAGGCTTCTTTCCACAAGCCACGGTTCAGGATTTTCCCATACGCGGTAAAAACGTTTTCCTACATATAACGCGACGCAGATGGCTTGATGAAGATACAGGTAAGGCTGTTTCAAGAGATTGGCAATTGGTAGCAAAAGGAACTAGGATGACTAGTGAGTTTGCTACTTTTTTAAAAGAGATCCATCAGTAATAATGCTTCCAGCACATCGGTTGTAGCCAGGTTCTATGGGGTGTGCCCCAGAAGTCTACAGCGGCAATACAAGGAATATTTAAGTGATTTTAAGCCTGGGATCAAAAAGAACACGCTAAAGAGTGGCTCTTGTTTGCCTACAACCTAGGAAGCCACCTATCCCTTGATGAGACAGCTTTTTCCAATGGTGATCTATATACTATACTGACCAATAAAAAAGCAAAAGGAAAGAAGGGAGCTTTGGTGGCCATGGTCAAGGGGACCAAAGCCGAGACCGTTATAGCAATACTACACAAAATCCCTTTAAAACAAAGAAAAAAGGTCAAGGAGATAACCTTGGATATGGCAGGCAATATGGGGCTTATCGTTAAAAAATCATTCCCAAACGCTACTTTAGTCATAGACCGTTTCCACGTGCAAAAACTAGCTTTGGATGCGCTACAGGAGATAAGGATCAAACATAGATGGGAAGCACTCGATAATGAAAATGATGCCATTGAACAGGCTAAAAATAAATCCCTGAAATATATCCCAGAGTCGCTATCTAATGGAGATACCCTAAAACAATTATTGGCCAGGAGCAGATACTTACTTTATAAATCAAGTAGTAAATGGACTGAAAGCCAATTAGAAAGAGCCACAATACTTTTTGCACACTATCCAGATTTAGAAAAGGCATACAAATTATGCGAGAACCTATCCTGGATATTCAACAACACCAAAGACAAAACCTCGGCATTGATACGATTGGCTAAATGGGATGAAAAGGTAAGGCAGGCAGCATTTAGCAGCTGCAATACCATAGCAAGAATAATGTCAATACATTATATGAACATACTCAACTACTTTGATAACCGGAGCACCAACGCTTCGGCAGAATCATTCAATGCAAAAATAAAAGCGTTCAGAGCACAGTTCAGAGGCGTTAGGAGTGTAGATTTTTTCCTGTTTAGGCTAGCAACAATTTTTGCATAATACTAAAATTCCACAAGTTTTGGACTTGATCCAAATTATCGTTAATGGTATACTCCACATTAGTTAAGAAAAGAGCTAAAAAAAGCCCTCACATTTCTGTGAAGGCTTGATTTATTAGTAGCGGGAACTGGACTCGAACCAGTGACCTTCGGGTTATGAGCCCGACGAGCTACCTACTGCTCTATCCCGCGATGTACTTCTTTGTCTTTCTCTTGGCTCTTAACCTTCAAGTAATAAACTTGGCGATAAACAGTTCCCTTTCTCTCGATTGGGATGGCAAATATACACCCTTTTCACAATTCCTGCAAGGAAATAAATCAAATCATGAAGTGGATGCGTTAAACTATTCTCAAATCACAAGAGCTTAGGATTTTATACCACCAACTAACCGTAATTTCAAAATAAAAAATTATGGATGCCAAAGTGAATACCGAAAAGTACCTGCAAAGTATACTTGAGAAAACCTACGACGCAATAAGAGGATACTCTAACGCTGCAGAGGTGACTGAACATGTAGATCTTAAAAGGTGGCTGGCACAACAAGGTACCAAACGCACCAAGTATGCCGCATCCATCGCTGGCGAGATGAAGGGAATGCACGAAACCCCAGAGTTTGACGGTAGCTTTCAAGGCGATGTGCATCGCAGCTGGATGAATATTAAGGCTGCCCTAAGCAGCAATAAGGACGAGTTGATTCTGGAAGAGTGTCTTAGAGGTGAAAAGGCAGCGGTGGATGAGTACAAAACTGTTCTCGAGCATGCCTCTCAATTGCCCCCCACAATTGTCAATTTACTGAAAGTACAAAAAAGCGAAATTCAAACTACCATCGATAAGATAAATAGACTGGAAGATGTAGCCCATCACTTAAACGACTAGACACAATAGCAACCTAAAGAACCAAAGCCACTGTCTCAGTGGCTTTTTTTATTGTCCTATTTCTCGTGCTTCAAATGAAACCAACTCCCCATCTTCAAAGCCTACAGCGATCTCAATGGGGTTGCAGCACACTTCACAATCCTCCACATAGGTTTGTGAATAGGCGGGATCTAACAGCATAGAGATTTGTTGCCAGCAATGTGGACAGGAAAAATAGTGTTCTATCATAACTCGCGATTCATCAGCTCGCCTGCCAGTTGCAACAGCTGTAGCTCTGCAAGTTTGGCGTCATATTTTGCCAGGTTTTGAGTGGTAAGTGCATTGACCAGATTGATTTGTGCCTGACGCAATACTATACTCGAGATCTGACCTAGGCGGTATTGCTCTTCGGACCTATTAAAATTGTTTCGATTCGTTTCCACATTCTGCGTTTGTAGCTGGTAAATAGCTAGTGCATTTTCATAATTACCGCGTGCATTCGCTATATCCCGTTTCACCTGCTTCTCAATCTGCTCTAATCTCAATCGTTCATTTTCCGCCGTGATCTTTGCGTTCTTGAATCCTGTAATGGACCGTCCACCATCAAAGATATTCCAGGTAAGGGTTGCGCCCAGATTAAGAGCATCACTCGTACTGGTTCTGGACGGGAAAAAGGCACTTTCTGGATCTTCCGCCCTATTCCATCCATAATTACCGCTTAGGCCTATTCGAGGCAACAGCAGTGCTTTTGCCGTGTTTATGTCCCATTCACTGATTTGAACATTACTGCGTGCCATCATTAATCGCACGTTATCCTCTACATCATTTAGGTAACTGATAACTTCAAGTTCAGGTATAAGTGTTACTAAGGTATCCACCACAAAGGCTGTCGCATCAATCTCACGATTCATGACCAGGTTGAGATCTCGCTTGGCATTTTCAAGATTTTGGCGGGCATTCAGGACATTGACACTGTCGGTATTGATGTCAACTTGCGCATTGAGCACTTCCAGTTTATTTACCTGACCGTATTCAAACTGGTAGGTGGCACGCTTTTCTCTTCTTTTGGTATTCTCTAAGGTCTGCTGGAAAACGGATAGGTTCTCTGAAAGCCTGGCCACATCATAATAAACGCTCATAAGCTGCAAGGTTGTATTCTCGATCACTTGCCTCACCTCTAGATCTGTCAGGTTATATTGTTCTTTAAGGATCTTATAATTGTAATACCTGCCTAGACCATCAAACAACAGGTATTCTGCCCCTATACTTGCGTTAAAACGCCTCGCTATCCGATCTTTCAAAACTTGAGGTTCTCTAGGTGGCACAAAACCGCCCACGCTGTCTACCGTCGACCCAAATTCGGTACGGCTGTCCGTATTGCTATAGTCAGTTCCTGCAGTACCCGTCACGCTGGGTAGGTACCCACTATTCAATATGTTCTGATTATTATCTGCCACCTCAAGTTGGTTGCGTGTGATCAGAATATCGTAATTATTCTCCAGCATGTTTTGAACTGCCTCATTCTTTCTCAACAAGGTGTTCATTGTCTCTTGTGAGTACGCTTTCGCGAAAGCGAACAAAACTACCACAATCAAACACTTGAGTATCTTATTGTTCATCTGACTTCTCTTCATATTCATTCAATGCCTGCTGTTCCTTTGCGATGCTGGTAACTGAAGTCTTGCTGAATTTATCGCCTGTGCGCAACCAGTGAATCCAGACTTTACTGTTGTTTCCAAAGCTTAAAAATAGCGGTAATAAAAGCAGGGTCAACACGGTCGCGATTCCTATACCATAGGAGATGGATATGGCCATAGGTTTAAGAAATTGCGCCTGCCTACTTTTTTCCAGCAATAAAGGTGCGAGTCCTGCAACGGTAGTCAATGAGGTCAGGAAAATAGCCCTGAAACGACTTTTTCCTGCTTCATACAAGGCCTCGTCAAAATCCATCCCCTCCCGAATCAGGGAATTGAACTTTCCTATAAGTACCAGACCGTCGTTCACCATAATTCCAATTAAGGCAATAATCCCAAGCATGCTCAAAATGTTTACCGGGAACCCATGGATCCAATGGCCCCACGCCACCGCTATAAAACTAAATGGGATCAACAAAATCAACATTATAGGCTGTGTCCCACTGCGGAAGGTGAAGGCGATGACAAAATAGATGATCAACAACACCAGCGGGAATATAAAACTAGCACTGCTGGAAATCTTTTCGGCTTCTCGTGCCTGGCCACTTAGATAATTGGGGGTAATGGTGGGATACTTTTTCTGTAATTCTGGGATGATATTATCCTGGATGTCGGTAAGGATATCTGTAGCGCTCTGGTTGGGATCCTTGAGGTCTGCGCTGACCAGGATTTCACGCCGGCCTTCCAAGTGGTTGATCACTACATCGCCTCGTTCAATCGTATAATCTGCAATGTCGCGCAGCGGCACCCGATCGCCACTAGGCGTCGCAATACGCAGTTCGTCCATGTCCTTGATGCTGTTTCTATTGTCACGCTCATAACGCACCCATACTCTAATCTCATCCTGTCCACGCTGGAAGCGTTGGGCTTCCTGTCCAAAGAAGGCCGCGCGTACCTGACTCATAACCGCACGGGAATTGAGCCCCAAAGCGTAGGCATTGTCGTTCAATTCCAGCTTGATTTCCTTTATTCCTGCTGGATCGTTGTCCTCAATATCCTTCAATAATGGGTTTCTACCTAGAATCTCCTTAAAATCGTCCGTCGCAGCTTTTAATTCACTGATATCATTACTTAACAGGGAAACGGCCACTGGACTGCCTCCAAAATTCCCGCCAGAACCAAAGTTTAAGGTCTCTGCTCCAGGTATTACGCCCACCAGTTCCCGCAACCTGTTGGCCACTATGTTTGAGGTCAGTTCTTCGGGTCGGGTTTCTCCAGGTAATAAGTTGATCGACAGGTTTGCAGACGAGGAAGACGTCTGTGCTTTAATGATGTTTTCAAAAAGCATCGTGGTATCACTATATTCCTCGCCCCCAAGATATTCTTGCGTCAGTTCTTTGTTCACGATTTGAGCCTTATCCTGAATCGATGAAATGATCGAGTCCGTAATGGACTCTGCCGTTCCATTAGGCATTTCCAAGGTTATAGAAACCTCGTCACTGGAAATTTGTGGGAATAGAGTCACTCCTATGATTCCCCCACCTACAGAACCTAGCGTGAGCAATAAAGTGGCAACAAAGAAGGAAAAGGTTAAAAATTGATTTTTTAACGTAAAACGCAATGCTGGTGCGTATGCCTTATCACGCATCCAATTCATCGCTTTATCACCATACTCATTGACGATTCTCATTTTCTGGAAGGCCCTAGCGAGACCTTTCTTAGGGACATCTGACCTGGGCTGCAACGCCTTAGAATGCGCCAGGTGGGCCGGTAATATGATCAATGCCTCCACTAAAGAAACGAGCAAGGTCAATATCACAATTACGGACACCTCGCTAAAAAACTCTCCTATCCTACCGTCTAGAAATAAGAAGGTAGAAAAAGCCAGAATGGTCGTGATGATCGCACTCAAAATAGGAGGAATGACTTCCATAGTACCATCGATAGCCGCTTCTATAGGGTCTTTTCCATCCTCGTAATGCTGGTAGATGTTTTCTGCAATCACGATACCATCATCCACGAGTATACCTATCACGATAATCATCCCGAACAGGGAAAGTACATTGATCGTCACATCAAACTGTCCCGCAAAAATGAACATCCCCAGAAAGGCGATAGGCAATCCAAACGCTACCCAAAAAGCCAATCTTGTATTTAAAAAAACGGATAAAAAAAGCAATACCAGCAACATACCGATGATGGCATTTTCAGTCAGTAAAGCTGTACGTTGGTTTAAGGTAATGGACAAGTCACGAACCACGTTTAACTGCACGTTTGTAGAACGTTGGTTGTATTTTTCGATATACTCCTTGACTTTGTCTGCACTGTCAATCAAGTCTTCTGCATTGGTGCTGGTAACGGTAATGTTTACGGCACGCTCGTCGTTAAAATAAGTGGCATTAGGTGATTCTGAAAAACGGTCGCGTACCGTCGCCACATCTTTAAGAAAAACGGTGGTACCGTCTGGCCTGGTGCGCACTGGAATGTAATTGAGCTCATCCCCATAATACGAACGGCTGTTTGCTCGTATCAGATATTCCTCCACATCCGTTTTGATGTTTCCACCTGTGGTCAAAATATTGGAAGCTGCTACAGCATCTGCCACTTCTTGAAAAGTAATATTATAACCTAATAATGTGTTTTCATTAACGGCAATCTCAATTTCCTCTGCTGGATAGCCCGTAATCTGAATTTGCGAAATTCCATCAATGGCACGCAAATCATTTTCTACATCCCGAGCCAGTTGCTTCAAGGTATTCAAAGGCACGTTTTTACCACTTAAGGCAAACGTTATGGTGGGTCGGGACTCTTCCCTTTTGGCTACTACTAATGGTTCCATTCCTACTGGAAAGGAAGGCACTCGATCCACCGCATTCTTCACTTCCAGCAGCATGAAGTCGATATTGTAGCCTTTTACGATCTCTACGGTAATGCTTCCTGAGTTTTCTCGAGATGCAGAAGTTACCCGGTCAATACCCTCAATACCCTTAAGGTTATCTTCGATTTTAAGTACCACACCTTCTTCAATTTCTTGGGGAGCCGCACCAGGATAAGTCACGTTAATCGTTATAATTTTAGACTCTACTAGTGGAAAAAAAGAAGATTTCAAAGAAAGCACACCAATAATACCAAAAATGGCAAAGGCAGCAATGACCACATTGACCGCCACATGATGTCTTATGAAGTAACTTATAATGGACCTCATTAATCTTCTTTTTGTTCAGTCGAGCTTTGCGCCTTTTCTTTGTCAGCTTTTGCTTGAGCTTCTGTTTTTACCAGCATGCCTTCATAGGCTCCTGATAGGGATTGTGAAACAATTACAGTCCCGTTCTCCAGACCTTTAAGCACCATCGTTTTATCAGAAAAATATACGGGTTGTACCTCTTGTAATTTGAGCTTCCCATCTTCTACAACAAACAATCCGTTTCCATTTTGAAGCAGGTTGCGATTCAGCTCTACCGCATTTGGTATTTGTTGGGCGTCTAGGTTTGCAGTCAAGTACATTCCTTCTTTAAGTTCTGGATCGTTCACCTCAATGACAACTGTAATGGTTTGAGACGCTTGATCGACCTTCCCATTTACCCTGGTCACTTCTCCCTGATAGGTTTTACTGCCCGATATATTCACCAATTTTACCTGCTCTCCTATTTGCAATAGATCTGCAAACTCTGCACTGATGGCCACCTGCATTTCATAACTACCGGTCTGTATATATTCTCCTAATTGCTGTCCGTTCCTAACTAAAGTGCCTTCTGTAACCATAGCATCCGTAAGAACTCCTGCAAAGGGCGCTGTTATGCGGTATTTCCCCAGTCGGTTCTCTAGGTTCTTAATGTTGTAGTAGGTGGTGTAGATATTCCTGCCTGTAATAAAATACTTCTCTTTATCATTGACAGGTTCAGGAAGAGCAGGAGTGTTGCTGTTCATGTTCCACTGGTCAAGATAAGCTTGCCATTGCGGATAGGAGTCTGGATAATCCAACCTCAAGTCTGGCATGATAGCCGTAATTTGATTGTTTAATGTGCTGCGCGAGCTGCGTACTTGAGAATAAAACTCTGTATTATCAATAACAATCAAGGTCTCTCCGGCCCTGTAGACTTGTCCTGTTCTAAAAAGTTTTCCCGTAGGCCTAAAAACTCCGGTAACTTCCGCATACAACTCTACGCGGCGTTTTGCTTGTAGGTTGCCATTGGCCGGGATTACGATAGGTATGGTTGCATTCTGAATGGTATCTACCGTCACGATCTTAATCTCTTTACTGGCTTTTGATTTGGGAGCCGTTTTACTGTCGATGATCAACTTTGCACCAATAGCAGCACCAGCAATGATAACGACGGATAGTATAATGAGAATAATTTTGCGCATATGATAGGTTCTGAAAATGCTGATTGGGTTTTCACAAAACTAGTTTACGACCCTAGCTCAGTTGTTAAGAATATATTAAAGATGTGTGTACAATTAATCGAAACACGCTCTAATTGAGCGTGTCCAACTCTACAGATACGGTTTCCCATTTTTGCATCCACTCATCCAGCTGTTTCTTTTTTGCCTTGTAACGCTCAAAAAATTTAGGATCGGCAGCGGTCTTATCATAATTAGCTGCCAGTTCTGCATCCATTTTTTGTACTTCTCGTTCCAGTTTATTGATCTCCGACTCTGCATTGGAAAGGCGGTTGTTCAAAGATTTGACCTTTTTCTGTTGCTCAAAAGAAGGTTTTGAATCGTCGTTAGTTCGCTTTCGCGAAAGCGAACTCCCTTCTACCACAGTGCTTTTTTCAATTTCTCGCATATCGCGTGCCTTGCGCTGCTCTAGGTAGTAATCTATGTCGCCAATATAGGCATGCAACTTATGATCGCGGAATTCATAGACCAGATCTGTCAATCCCTGCAAAAATTCCCTGTCGTGCGAGACCACAATCAATGTTCCTGCAAATTTGATGAGCGCCTGCTTTAAAACGGTTTTTGACTGAATGTCCAAGTGGTTGGTAGGCTCATCCATGATCAACACGTTGAAGGGCTGCAGCAGCAACTTACACAACGCAAGTCTATTGCGCTCCCCACCGCTCAATACCTTGACCTTTTTCTCCACCTCGTCACCTCTAAAGAGGAACGAACCTAACATGTCGCGCACCTTAACTCTATTGGTATCATCTGCAGAATCGATCATGGTATCCAGTACGGTTTTTTCTCCATCTAGATACTCTGCCTGGTTTTGCGCAAAATATCCTATTTGCACGTTGTGACCTAGATTGACGTCTCCCTTGTAATCGTCGATATCACCCACAATAATCTTTGCCAGGGTGGATTTTCCCATCCCGTTTTGACCCACAAAAGCAAGTCGTGTACCGCGCTCTACCATTAAATCGATGCCACGCAGCACGTTTTTATCAGCATAGGATTTCTGGATCTTATCGATTTCTAAAACAATTTTACCTGGCTGTATGGACTGTGTAAAGTTGATGTTCATGGCCGCATTATCGACCTGATCCACCTCTACTTTATCCATTCTATTGAGCTTCTTGACCAGCGACTGTGCCATGGTGGCTTTACTGGCTTTGGCCTTGAATTTCTCGATCAGCTTCTCTGTGCGTTCGATTTCCTTTTGCTGGTTCTTTGCGGTGGCGGCTTGCTGCTCTCGCAGCTCTGCACGTAGGGCTAGGAACTGTGTGTAGGGTTTTGGATAGTCGTAGATGCGGCCCAGACTGATCTCGATCGTACGGTTGGTCACGTTATCAAGGAACATCTTATCGTGACTAACGATCACAACGGCACCGGGATAGGTTTGTAGGAACTGTTCCAGCCATAAAATGGAATCTATATCCAGGTGGTTGGTAGGCTCATCCAGCAGTAGGATGTCGTGTTTCTCCAGCAATAGTTTGGCAAGCTCGATGCGCATGCGCCATCCACCAGAAAGCTCGTCTGTCAATTTGTTGAATTGTTCTGGTTTGAAGGCCAGTCCTTTTAAGATCTTCTCCGTTTCTCCCTTATACAGGTAACCCCCTATAATTTCGTATTCATGCGTCAGGTCACCTATGCTTTGGATCAAGTCCATGTAGCTATCGCTCTCATAGTCCGTTCTTGTCGCTAGTGCATGGTTGATATCTTCCATCTGGGCTTCTATGGATCTCGCTTTCGCGAAAGCGGTATACGCCTCTTCCAATACCGTCCTTCCCATCTCAAAATCAATATCCTGACGCAGGAAGCCAATGCTTACTTCTTTTTCAATGGCAAGCGAACCTTGATCTGCAGGAATATCGCCTGCAATGACCTTGAGCATGGTGGACTTACCGGCGCCGTTTTTACCGATCAAACCCACGCGGTTGCCCGCATTAAGTCTAAAGGTTATTTCTTCAAAAAGTGGTTCGCCGCCAAAGCTGACGTGCAAATCGTGGATGTTAAGCATAGCAATTTTGTATCTTTGCAAAGATGCGTCTATCCCGATGAACTCTAAAGTTTTCCCATGCTAAAAGGCTCTAAAATATACAGTATTTTCACTGGAACTTGTCCTGTGTGCCATGAGGAATCCATGTACACCAGCTCCAACCTTTACAACCCTAAGAAAACGCAAGAAATGCACGAGCGCTGCTCTAATTGTGGGACGAAGTATAAGATTGAGCCCAGCTTCTTTTACGGCTCTATGTACGTGAGTTATGGGGTGGGAATCGCCATTGCCATGGTCGCTTTTGTGCTGGCTTATTTTGTTTTTGACTGGTCGCGGTGGAACATTTTCTGGTTGATTACTGCCATCTCCATCTTTTCACTCCCGTTAGTCATAAGGTTGTCCCGCAATATTTGGATCAATATCTTTATGGAGTACGATCCAGAAAAAGCTAAAGGTTAATCGCGAAATCTAGCGATATCCATTTCTTCAGGGAGCGGCTCTCCCTTATACATGGCATTAAATAAATAACGAGCCGCCCACGGCGCCACTAGCGACGCTCTACTGCCCATTCCATTGAACACATATACATTTTTTTCATACGGATGACACCCTATAAAGGGACGTCGGTCCATAGTCGTAGGTCGTATACCGCTTTTATGCGCTATGATCTCGTAGGGCAGCGTTAAGAAGGTTTCCAATTTATCCCGTAAGAAGATTTTCGCTTGCGCGGAAGGTGCTTCAGATTCAAAATCCCGGTCGTAAGTCGCTCCTACCCAAAACAAGTCGCCCTGGTAGGGCATTAAAAAAACAGACGATTTGACAATCTGTTTCAATTCAAGTCCAGGGCATTTGATGATCAAAACCTCCCCTTTATTTCCTTGCATGGGCAAATCGTTGAACCATGGGTTTTGATGGATGTGAACCCCTTCGGCAAAAAGAATGTTTTTTGCTTCTATAGAATCATAGGTAATTTTATCTGAGGTGATTTTAAGCCTGTCGTAGTCAAATGACCCGGTTTCAAATTCTTCTCGGTTCTGAAAGTAATTGATCGACTGATTGATGTAGGCTAGGGTATCCAACCAACCTGTATGCCGCACAAGTCCGAAGCCATTTGCGGCTTCAATCCCATGAATAGAGTCATCCACAGGCTGCATTTGCATGAGGTTTTTAAGATCTTCCCTGCCGGACTTCCTTATCCAGGTCGTTCGTTCATTATCGTCATGAAATCGCCTCCATATAGGAACTAAATGAATCAAAATGGAGTCCAGGTAGTTCTCCACTTGGGCATAGAAGGGAAATAGGTGGTTCAATTGCTCTTCAGATTTCCACACCGGGCTAAACCGTTTCAATACTACCGGATTGAAAACTCCTGCCGCCACATGACTGGAAGATGCCTTGCCATCACCTATCCAATGTACGGACTTACCTTCTAAATGCCATTGCCAGGCTAAGGTAGCGCCTGATATCCCGCCTCCAACAATAATCACATCTTTCATAGGCTCAAAAGTAATCACTTAACTCCATAAAAAAAGCCTTGCGATGGCAAGGCTTTATAGGAAGTATTCAAGGTGGATCAATAGTTCCACATATCTAATTCAAAGTTTCTGATGGTTTCTTTCAATCGGTCGGATTCCAGCAACTGCATCATAGAATTATCTGCAATGTAACTTTGGATCTCTCGGTCTCCTTGAACGTTGTCGATCTTGTAGATCGTAGCATTAAAGTGTCTGGAATTCAATAAGTGATCAAAAGTATACGCTCTTGCCGAATTTTTTTCATTGAAAACCTTAGCCTCATGAAGGATATCTCTCAACTCTGGATAAAAGACCCAGAACAATTCTACGCCCTGTGGGTCGTTTAAGAAATTCACGTCTGGAGTTACTGGAGCAATGGCAATCAAACGGTACTTTAATTCTGCCTGACGGCTGTCAAAATACCATACACCGCGTATGTGGTATTCCTTTACCATGTTTGCGTTGACCGTGGTCGTAGTAATATACTCCGCTGGGACACTTCCAGTTTGGTTGTAGATAACAACACCTGCATCAGAGGTATCTACCGTTTTTAGACTTGTTCCAATCTCTGCAAAGTTCTTCTTGGTATTCCCATAGCTGTCTGCATAGAGGTTTACTTTACCTTCTGCTGCTGCCTTAGTAATTACATGGAACAAAGACCTTCTGTTGGCTCCCACAAAGTTCGTATCGACGGGATAGTACAAAGGAAAGTTGATCTTTTCATCCAGGTCAATCCTTTCCCAAGTGTTGCGTTCCCATAAGATATCACGATCCCCTACAAAACCGTAAGCTAACGGCTTGTCGTTATCGTTCATCACTTGTTCTAAGGTTTTCTCACCTACCTCATCAAAAGATTTGGCATTCAGAATATTGTTTTGCGCCTGAGTAATTCCGCTTAGGAACACTACTGCAAAAAAGGCTATCACTTTATTCATGTGTCGTGTATTAATAGGTTAGTCTGTAAGCTCTACAGATACAGGCGTCACCGCTTTCAATCGTACTCCAGGAACGGTAGCCTTGATCTGTGCGATTTGAACGATAGAACCTTGAGGTGCTCTTTGCAGCGCACTTTGAGCCGCAGGACTCATTTTGTTCCCTGAAACTTTGATACCAGGCTGTCCTTGTACTTTTAGAATAAACTCTGTTACCGTAGGCGTCAAGTCAAAGTCAAAGTCTAAGAACGCTGCTGACACAGTGGATATTGCAAGGTTGGACCTGTTCTTGCGCACTCCATCAAATTCGCCACTGATCAATCCTGTGGGATTAGGAAGGTCTTTGATACGGAATTTCTTGGAATCATTTGCCTTAGTACCGTCTGGTAGTGTAGCTGAAACACTAATGTTAACATCAGCGCCGCCTGTAGGTTTCATCATATAACTGGAACCACCACGTCCACTCAACCCTGGTGCACTTGCAGATACTTTACTAGGGTCAACACCAGCAAAGGAAATAGTCATCGGGTTATCAACACCGCGATAAACAACATTCATCTTATCAGCACTAATAGTTGCGGAGTTAGGTCTACCAATCACAGAATATTTCTGCTCGATTGGAATAGTTACGGTCTCGCCATTTTCTACGAACTGCATTTCTCCTTTTATTACTTTATCACCTACTGCTCCTGCTCCAAAATTCAAGAGCACACGGCCATTTTGAATCTGGCTCGCTGGGACTTCAGCACCGTTGATGATTACCTTAGTTGGTTTAACATTGTCGTCATAACGTCCCAACACTACTTCACCCACTACATTTTCTCCATTAAAGAATGCTCCTTTTTCAAGGCTGACGATAGAACGATAATTGTTCATCGATGCAATCTCGATCAATTCGCCCTGCAACAATTGTCCTAGAACATCTGCCTCTGCATTTTTGATCTCGTTTTGCATCTGGGTCAAATTTGCCTTAGAGGCGATCAATGGGAAACCTTCAAAACGATAATTCAAATAATTGATCTTCTCACTGTCCGGATTGCTTCTTACGGATGGAACGTCGCTGGTATCAAATTTAGATTTGATCTCTGCTTTTAGATCATCATATCCTTTCTCAGGCAGGGCAGCAATCATACCGTTGCGGTACGCATCCATTTGCTGGATGAACTCTTTCCCGTCTGGTGAAAGTCCGTCTCCTTGAAAAAACTTAGTGTCTAAAAAATCTGTTTTATCCTGTGTTTGAAAATCATCTTGATTTTTTGGATCTACAGACGCCATCATTTCTGCCTTAACGCCTGCTATATAGGTATCAAACTGATCGCTGATTTCTGTAACTTTTGCAGCAGCCTGTGCTGCCTCTTGATATTGTTTGGGTTGTTCCTGTGCTTTTGCGGCCAATGCTGTAAAAGAGGCTTCATTTCTAACTTCTAGGGTTGCGTTATTCTCTGCAACGCTTTCTTCCATCAGACCAAAAGCAGTCAGAACTTCTTTACTCATGTTTAGGGCTAGCATAGCGATAAAAACCAGATACATTAGGTTAATCATCTTCTGCCTTGGGCCTTGTCCTCCTGCCATAATAGTTTAATTAGTGGTGTTTGTGTGAATTTGTTTGTTACTAATTATCCTTTCATGGCTCCTAGCATGTTCCCGTAAACGCCGTTTAGGCTGCTTAGGTTATTTGCAAGTCCTTCCATTTGATCTTTCAAGCGACCAGCATTTTGTGCTACTTGCTCGTTCACCTCTGCCTGGCGGGCCGTACTTTCTACCTGTACCTTGTAAAGGCTGTTCAATGATTCCATCTGGGCAGCGGCAAGAGCCATTTCCTCAGAGTATTTTTTTGTGGATGACATAGCCTCTGCTGTTGGGGCCATTCCCTTAGCGGCTCCCTCAAAACTACGGATGCTTGTTCCCAAACTTTCCATCAAGGCAGCATCTACTTTAGCGTCCTTCAACATCGCGTCCAATTTCTTAGATAACATTCCTTGTGCCTCTTCTTCCTCAATTAGGGTTGCTTTGTTCGCTTTCGCGGAAGCGATACCACCAGCAAGTTCTGGATAAACGATAGACCAGTCCAGATCATCTTCTACTGGTTCAAAAGCTGCGATGGCAAAAATGATGGCCTCTGCAATAAGACCAACAGCAAGCAAGAGCCCACCGTTTAAAACAATTATTCCTAAATCAACCTCCCAGTGAAGGATTTTGAAAAGTGCGCCGAGGATTACAATAGAGGCTCCCAGACCGTATGCCATTTGAAATAATTTCTTTGTTGTTTTAGATTGTGCCATTAGAAAATGTACTTGATTAATTATTAATTGATAGTTTGATAAATGGTATTTGAAAAATAGAGTTGGCTAGTTGGTAGCTGCATTTAGAGTCACATCAGTACCTACATATGTTTGAACGGTTCTAAAGCCTATATAGCTTCTAGCGCTGTCCTGATATTCATAATCTCTGGTACCTACCTCCAAGAAATAGGAAACATCCTTCCAAGAACCCCCTCGAACGCCTTTACGCATGTTGCCCTCATCATTCACCACTGGGTTCATGGACGACATGAATTCATAGGCACCAGGTTCATAGGAGGAATTCACCCATTCTGAAACGTTACCGGACATATTGTATAAATTATAATCGTTGGGCTCGTAAGATTCTGCTTCTACGGTATATAGTGCTTGATCTGCCGCATAATCACCGCGTAAGGGCTTGAAGTTTGCCATGAAACAACCTCGGTCGTTTTTTGCATAAGGCCCTCCCCAAGGGTAGGTTGCACCTTCTAGGCCACCGCGAGCTGCATATTCCCATTCTGCCTCAGTAGGTAAGCGATAGGCGGGTACATCTTCTAGGTTTTTTTTCTGTCTGCGAACTCCGTTGTGGTACGATGTTCTCCATTGACAAAATGCTTTTGCCTGCGTCCAGTTCACCCCAACCACAGGATAATCGTTGTATGCCGCATGATAATAATAATCATTGTGCATAGGTTCATTGTAACTATAATTAAAGTCCCGTATCCATACGGTCGTGTCTGGATAGACTTTCACTTCCTTTTGACTTATAAAATCCTTTCTTTTAAGGTTAGGATTGCGGGCCGCCTTTTCAATGTCTTGGACGGAATACCTGTAGATCAATTTATCAACGTCAATGGTACGAACCCCATTGTAAGCTTCCTCATACGGGATGTACATCGCGTCATATTCTTCCGCATAATCCACATCAGGGATATCTTCTGTATCCCATATGAGTTCTTGATCCCAGTTCAAATAGCGCCCTTCATAACCTGTTGGGCCTAGACCTGCATAATTATCTAAAACATACTGTTGCCATACGGATGGAGTTCCATTAGCATCCTTAAATGCAAAATCACCTATACCACCACTTCCGGCTGGCAATCCATTTTCATCTGCCCTGATGGCAAGTCTCATTCTAAGCGTAGAATCGCGCACCCACTCTGTAAATTGACGGTATTCAGCATTGGTGATTTCAGTCTCGTCCATGTAAAAAGAGGTCACTGTAACTGTTTTTGCGGGAGCATTTAATGTAGCAGCAATATCATCGCTGGCTTTACCCATAATAAAAGCCCCTCCTGGAACTAATGTCATCCCGTATGGTTTTTCTGGATGCCATTTTTTGCCCTTTACACCTACCAGCTGCCCTCTATCTCCTTTACCACAACTGGCAAGAAAAAAAACAACTGCTACTAGCATAAGTAACTTTTTCATAAATATGTTCCTCTTTGGTTTAAGAATTTTAAAGCCGGTAAACCTATCCAAAAGATTTGATTCCGCCAACTTTTTTCTTTTTGTTTATTAATTATATAATCACTCTTAACCTTGATTATACCTCATTTTTCTGTCGTGCCTTAAGCCAGCGTTCAGGCAATATTTGATTGGTGGCCTGAATGTAGTCGTTTTTGTCACATGGTAATAACGTGTATTGCTTTAGTTTATTATTGACCTGAGAAATAAACGGGAGCTCGATCCACCAACGCTCCGTTCTACTGGACTTAAAGAAGGTAAGTACCTCATCATCAACGGGAACCTGGTACTTCAAAAAGCCTTTGGAAACATCTACCGGATACTCACTACTGCGGTAATTATAGCCTTCCATGAAGTACCAGAGCACTTGTGCCACAGCACTCCACATCAACTCCAAATCACCTGTGGGAACCTCAAAAATTCCAAACGCTTTTAATCGATCACTTATTCCTGAATATCTCGACAATCGACACATTTGAGCAGACTGAAATCCATTCGGATCCCCTTTATCGTAAATTAAATCACTTGATCTTATACTTTTCACGTCCATTCCTACCAGGTCTGCATCTCTCAGAACGGATTCTGCAATGGTGATGTCAGAATCCAATGCACCTAGCCGAATGGCATCAAAATACAATCGATCCAATAAGGCAATTTCATCCTGGGAATTGAAATAGGTTTGGTAACCCAGATTGCTGTAATTAAATAGGTTATAGGGCTCTGTAGCCACCATTTTACCTATGTAACTTCTACTGCTTATAGGCATGTCAATGTTACCCAGATCAAACCTGCTGTCGATATTGACCACATTGATCATAGTTCTATATTCATCAAAAGCCCGGTAAATGGGATACATTAAATCCTGACTGCCCCCTATGAAGATGGGCAATACGTTTTCTTTCAAAAGATGGGCCGTAAGCTCGCGAATCACATAATACGTATCCTCCACCTGATCGCCGGCTGCAATATCCCCCAAATCCACAATACTGGAGTGCCAGTTTCCTGGAAACAATTCATAGAGCTTGGTACGAATACCGTCTAGGCTTTCCACCTGAAAAACCGCACTTGCATCCCGCCGGTTTTCCAATACTGAAATGATGGCAAGATCAACATTTTCTAAACTAGGAAGACCCTCCTGTGCGGTATGCAGCTGGATGGTCTGACCTAATGTTCCTGGCTCTTGAATCCTAGCATGTGCAACCGTCGCATCACTGATAGGTTTGAGGTACTCTAAAATCATTGAAACTTATTTCTTTTTCGCTTTCGCGGAAGTGGTCTTTTTCTTTACTGGCGCCTTCTTTTTAGCGGCCGGTTTCTTTTTGGCCGCTGCTTTTTTCTTGGGCGCTTTTTTGGCGATCATTTCCTTAGCTTCTTCTAAGGTGATCTTTAAAGGATCTATTGTTTTAGCCAGCTCAATTTTCGTTTTGCCTTTAATCACATTGTGTCGTCCCCAACGGGCCTTTTCAATGCGTATTCCTTCCTCCTCCCAATCGACGATCAGTTTATCCTTCTCTTTCTGGATCTTATCCTTGATCAAGGTTTCAATATCCTCGTTGGTCAAATTATCAAAATCATATTTCTTTGTCACCGAGATGAACATGCCTGCCCATTTCACAAAAGGACCAAATCTACCAACACCTTTAGTAACCGGCTGCTCCTCATACATATAGATGGGGGCATCTGCCTTTTCCTTCATGGCAATCAACTCTCCAGCGCGTTCAAAAGTCAATGTCATCGGGTCATCACCATCTTCTAGCGATACAAAGGTCTTCTCATTGAACTTTACATAGGGCCCAAACCTTCCTTGATTAACCTCCACCGGGTGACCGTTATACTCGCCCACCGTCCTAGGTAATTTGAATAAGTCCAAGACTTCTTCCAGGGTAATTGTGTTCAGGGATTGTGAAGGCAATAAACTCGCAAACTGAGGCTTTTCCTCATCTTCTACAGTACCTATCTGCGCCATGGCACCAAATCTTCCCAGTCTAACCGATATAGGTTTACCAGTTTTAGCATCCTTGCCTAAAACCCGTTCACCTACTTCACGCTCTGCATTTTCTGCAACGTCAGTAACGGTAGGATGAAAATCTTTATAGAAATGGCTCATCATGTCTGTCCATTCCTCTTTTCCTTCAGCAATATTATCAAAGGACTCTTCTACTTTAGCGGTAAAGTTATAATCCAGGATATTTTTAAAATGCTCGACCAAGAAATCATTGACCACACGACCTACGTCGGTGGGAACTAATTTTCCCTTGCTGCTTCCTGTGGTTTCAGAAAGTTCTTTCTCCTTGATGACGTCGTTCTTAAGAACCAACTGTACATAAGCACGCTCATCGCCTATGTGCATTCCTTTTTCAACATACTTGCGATTTTGAATCGTGGTTATTGTCGGCGCATAGGTGGACGGTCGACCTATCCCCAATTCTTCCAGCTTCTTCACTAGGGATGCTTCTGTATAACGGTAAGGCGGTCTAGAGAAGCGCTCAGTAGCGGTTATGCCTTTATTGTCTAAGGATTGACCCTTTTTCAAGTCTGGCAAAAGGCCTTCCTGCTCTAGGTCTTCATCATCTGTGCTTTCCAGATATACCTTTAGGAAGCCTTCAAACTTCACGATTTCACCGCTAGCGGTAAAATTCTTGTCGTGTTTATCTGCGGCTATGGTAACATTGGTACGTTCGAGTTTTGCATCACTCATTTGAGAGGCAATGGCACGTTTCCATATCAATTCATACAACCGGGTCTGGTCGCGGTCTGCACCTCCAGAATGCAGGTGAAAATCAGTGGGACGTATGGCCTCGTGGGCCTCTTGTGCTCCTTTTGACTTCCCTTTATAGTTGCGCTCTTTATGGAAGTCTTTTCCATAGGCTTTTTGAATCTCATCCTTAGCACCTGTTTTTGCCTCATTGCTCAAGTTCACACTGTCCGTTCTCATATAGGTAATGAGACCAGCTTCATACAGTCGCTGTGCAAGTTGCATGGTGCGGCTTACATTAAAAGAGAGCTTTCTAGAAGCTTCCTGTTGCAAGGTCGATGTTGTAAATGGTGGTGCGGGCGATTTTGTCGCCGGCTTTTTAGTCAGTTCAGAAACATGATACTTTGCGCCTTTGTTCAAGGCCAGAAAGTCCTCTGCTTCCTTGCGGGAAGAAAGGTTGGATGGTAATTTTGCCTTCAGTGATTTTTTATCTGCCGTAGCAAAATCTGCATCAACGCGGTAAAAATTATCTCCTATAAAGTCCAATATTTCCTGCTCACGCTCTACGATCAAACGCACAGCAACGGATTGAACGCGACCAGCACTCGCGCCGCCTTTAACCTTGCGCCATAGAATAGGCGAGATTTCGTATCCTACAATCCTATCTAGAATTCGTCGGGCTTGTTGAGCGTTTACAAGATCGTAATCGATCGATCGTGGATTATCAATGGCGTTTTGAACGGCACTTTTAGTAATCGCATTAAAGACAATGCGCTTGGTTTTTTCCTTTTTAAGATCCAGCTGCTCGGCAAGATGCCATGCAATCGCTTCACCCTCCCGGTCCTCATCACTAGCGAGCCATACCATATCGGATTCGGCTGCCATTTTTTTGAGTTTCTTGACTAGATCCTTTTTATCGCTGCTGACAATATATTTAGGCTCAAATTTTTTGTCCACATCTACTCCCAACTCCTTTGCGGGCAAGTCTGCAATATGTCCAAAACTGGACGCTACCGTATAATCCTTCCCTAAAAATTTCTCGATAGTCTTCGCCTTAGCAGGCGACTCCACTATAACTAGATTTTTTGCCATTCAACTTCCTGATTTAGGCTGCAAAGGTATAGGATAATTTTGTTTATAATTCAAAATGCTGTTAAACAGCTATTTACACGGCTATTTCAAGGGATAACGATTTAACACGCTGTTAGTTATATAATAAGGACGTGGAGAAAAATTGATCAGGAGCAGGATTGATTTTATTTTTATTTTTATATGGGCGTTCCCTACGGTCAGGCTATCCGTTTCAATCTTTTAAAGCCAAAATCCCATTCTCAAGAAAGCTTTAAAAGGATTTCCACTTCTATCCTTAACGCAAATTGATTTCAGATATAGATATCGCTGAACAAACCTAAAAGTTGCTTTTCCAACTTCCCACCTCCAACCTCCAACCTCCAGCTTCCAGCTTCCAATTTATCGCCTCTTATTTCTTTATCAAAAACCCATTTGGTAACGATAATACTATCGACATTCCGCTTTCGTACCGCATCGAGTGCGGCATAAACTTCATTGTTCCGCTTTCGCGAAAGCGAAACAATGAAAGCGAATTAAAAATCATGCTGCCACTTTGTCACATGAATCCCAAAAAAACTATCTTTGCCACCCCAATATAGATTGCGACGATGGAAAAGATTATTGATGAAAAAATGCAGGGAACAGCGATGAAAGTCGCACCCATGGAGCAAAACAAACGCAAGCTCTTTATAGAAAGTTACGGCTGCCAGATGAACTTTGCCGACAGTGAGGTTGTGGCTTCCATCCTTGCCACCCAGGGATTTAACACCACCCAAAATCTGGAAGAAGCAGACCTGGTGCTGGTAAACACCTGTTCCATACGCGACAAGGCAGAGCAGACGGTGCGCAAGCGACTGGAAAAATACAATGCCGTCAAGGAAAAGCACAATCCCAATATGAAAGTGGGAGTTTTGGGCTGTATGGCAGAGCGATTAAAAGAAAAATTCCTCGATGAGGAAAAAATCGTTGATATGGTCGTGGGACCAGATGCGTACAAGGATCTTCCCAACCTCATTGCAGAAATTGATGAAGGTCGAGACGCAGTTAACGTACTACTTTCCCGCGATGAAACCTATGGTGACGTTGCTCCCGTGCGATTGCATTCCAATGGAGTGACCGCTTTCGTTTCCATTACCCGTGGTTGCGACAACATGTGTACGTTTTGTGTGGTGCCTTTTACCCGTGGTCGTGAGCGTAGCCGTGATCCATATTCCATTATTGAAGAAATTGATGATTTGGCCTCCAGAGGTTTTAGGGAAGTGACGTTGTTGGGTCAAAATGTCGACTCCTATTTATGGTACGGCGGCGGGCTCAAAAAGGATTTTAAAAAAGCCAGCAAAATGGCCAAAGCTACTGCGGTAGACTTCGCCCAACTGCTTCATAAAGTAGCCAATGCTCAGCCGCACATGCGCATACGTTTCTCCACCAGTAATCCTCAGGACATCAGCGATGATGTGTTGCATGCCATGGCTGCACATAGAAATATTTGTGATTACATCCACTTGCCAGTCCAGTCAGGAAGTGACCGCATCCTGAAAGAGATGAACCGTTTGCACACAAGACAGGAATACATGGATCTCATTGATCGCGTAAAAACAATTATTCCAGGTGTTTCCATTTCACAAGATATCATCACCGGTTTCCCAACAGAAACCGAGGAGGATCATCAAGACACCTTGAGTCTAATGCGCTATGTGGGATATGATTTTGGATTTATGTTTGCCTATTCAGAACGTCCAGGAACACTCGCTGCCCGTAAGATGGAAGACGATGTTCCTGACGAGGTTAAACAGCGCAGGCTGGTAGAGATCATCGATACCCAGCAAGAGTCCAGTGCGAAAAGAACCGCTCAAAACCTAAACACCATTGTGGAGGTCTTGATTGAAAAGCCATCAAAAAAATCTGATTTGCAATGGGCTGGAAAAACCTCGCACATGGTGACCACGGTTTTCCCAAAAGAGAATTATAAGGTAGGCGATATGGTTATGGTGCGCATTGATGATTGTACAGGCGCCACTTTGATAGGAGAAGCCATAGGCTATAGTGACATGGAAGGTCCAGTAAGAATAGAAGCATAATGAGTATGGAAACTGTACAATCTGTCAAACAGAGATTTGAACTTATAGGAAACGACCCGACTTTTAACAGGGCCATCGAGAAAGCGCTGCAGGTCGCGCCGACGGATATTTCGGTTCTTGTAACGGGAGAAAGTGGTGTTGGAAAGGAAAGTATCCCGCGCATTATTCATTCCCAATCCTTTAGAAAACACGCTAAATATATTGCAGTCAATTGTGGAGCAATCCCAGAAGGCACGATCGATTCAGAATTATTTGGTCACGAGAAAGGGGCCTTTACAGGCGCTACACAAACCAGAAGTGGTTACTTTGAAGTAGCTGATGGCGGGACGATATTCCTTGATGAAGTAGGTGAGTTGCCATTACCCACCCAAGTGCGCTTACTGCGTGTATTGGAAAATGGAGAATTCCTAAAAGTAGGCTCTTCCCAAACCCAAAAAACAGATGTACGCATTGTGGCGGCCACGAACGTCAACCTCTTTACTGCCATTGAGAAAGGCAAATTTAGAGAAGACCTGTATTACCGTTTAAGCACTGTAGAAATAGACTTACCGCCTTTACGACAGCGTAAGGGCGATATACATTTGTTGTTCCGCAAGTTCGCCTCAGATTTTGCCGGCAAGTATAAAATGCCTACCCTAAAACTAGAAGACCAGGCCATCCAGGTTTTGACCAACTACCGCTGGGGTGGGAACATAAGACAGCTGCGCAATATTGCAGAACAAATCAGTGTTCTTGAAAAAGACCGCAGCATTACCGCTGCAACTTTAAAAAACTACCTTCCAGACACGGGCACCAATCTTCCTGCTCTTGTAGGTACTAAAAAAGCAAGCGACAAGGAGTTTGCAAATGAACGAGAGATCCTATATAAAGTGTTGTTCGATATGAAGAATGATCTGAACGACTTGAAGAAACTAACCAATGAATTGATGAACAGCGGCAGTAATGTTGACGTTCAAGAGAAACAACAAGGGCTCATCAACCGTATATATGGAGACGATGAAAGTGACAACAGCTCCTATGCCTATGAAGATGTCATCGATCAGGCCTATGAAGTGAGCCAAGAAGAGCAAGTTGAAAAACCTTCTGAGCCGGTCCAAAATAAAACAAAGCCAGAACCGGTCAACGACCGTTATGATTTTGCCCAAGAAGTAGAAGAAGAAGAGTCTTTATCTCTAGTGGACAAAGAAATTGAACTGATCAAGAAATCACTGGAACGCCATGAAGGCAAGCGCAAGGCAGCCGCAGATGATCTAGGAATATCAGAACGCACCCTGTACCGTAAAATCAAACAATATGACCTCTAGGATTTTCAGGACCGTCCTTCTTCTTTGCACGATCGCAAGTTTAAGCTCTTGCGGGTTCTACAGCTTGAGCGGTGTTTCTATTCCCGATAATGTAAAAACATTCCAAGTAGACTACTTTGGCTACACAGCTACACAGGTAGAAGTAGGTATTGAGCGCACCTTTACCTTGAAGTTGCAGGATTTGATTCAGGATCAGACCAGTTTGAGTCTAGTGACACAAAACGGAGATTATTTGTACCAAGGAGAAATTACTAGATTTTACATCTCCCCCATCACCGCAACAGCAGACAATCGCGCTTCTCAAAACCGATTGACCATAGACATCAACGTACGTTTCACTAACAATAAGGACGATGAAAAAAGCTATGAGAAGTCCTATAGTTTTTACTATGATTATCCAGCGAACACCCAATTGCAAAATGCAGCATTGGACACGGCTCTAGAAGTCATTTTTGACCAGATCACACAGGAAATCTATAACGATACCTTAACTAACTGGTAGCTATGGTAGACAAGGATCGACTTCATACCATTTTATCAAATCCAGGACAACTGCATGCCGATGACCTGGAGATTTTGAGTACCGTCATCAAGAAATACCCCTACTTTCAAGCAGCACGCAGCGTTTATCTAAAAGGACTTTATAATGCACAAAGTCCTGCTTATAACAAAGAGTTGCAAGTAACCGCTGCACACACTACAGACAGGTCTGTATTGTTTGACTTTATAACTTCTGATGTGTTTATACAAAACAGGATCAGTGAGCAGATCAAGCTTCAAAAGGAACAATTGGAAGACATTGAAGTAGATGCGGAAGAAGTGGCTTTACGGACCACAGATCTTAATGCAGATAAAAACTTCAGTCAGGTGACGGACGAGGACCTTTTTGAAAAAAAGAAAGAACCGGCTGCCGAGCTATTGGACTTTACCAAAAACGAGAAACACAGTTTCCAAGAATGGCTTAAGCTCACTAAGGTCAAGCCTATTGAGAGAACACCATCCATTGAAACCGCTCAAGAACCCAGTACGGGAGATCCAGAACGACTGGAAAAGATGAAACGCATAGATGATTTTCTGGCAGCAAAGCCTAAAATAAAACCACGCAAATCCGGCCCTATAGAAACGCCAAGTGTAGAGTCCATCGATAGCGGGCAACATTTAATGACAGAAACATTAGCGAAAGTTTATCTCGCGCAAAAGAATTACGATAAGGCCATCAAATCCTACCAGATTTTAAAATTGCAACATCCAGAAAAAAGTGGTTTCTTTGCAGACCGAATTCGGGAAATTGAAAATTTACAAAGTAATAGCTAAATGACTACATTTTATATATTTATTGGTCTCATCATTTTTATCGCCTTCCTACTGGTAGTAGTAATCATGGTGCAAAACCCCAAGGGTGGCGGCTTGTCTTCCAGCTTCGGTGGTGGTGGTACCCAACAATTGGGCGGTGTTAAGAAAACAGGAGACTTTCTAGACAAAAGTACCTGGGCACTTTCAACCTTACTGTTAGTATTGATACTAGGCGCCAGTTCATTCCTTATTAAAGAAAATAGAAGCGCCACCATTCAAGTGGCAGATCCCATAGAAATGGAAGCCCCTGCAGCGTCAGATGTTGACAATTCTGTCATTCCGGATAGTGAACAATAGAAAAGACGCACATAACTGACAAAATATCCAGCCCTACCGGCTGGATATTTTATTTTATGATGTTTTGTCAGCTATTGCAACGTGGCATATTTATAGACACTACAATCACATATTAATCAACAAAACGTTTTTTTAAAATGGCATTAAATATTCAACCATTATCAGACAGAGTTCTTATTGAACCTACTGCGGCAGAGCAAAAGACAGCTTCCGGACTTTACATTCCAGATACCGCCAAAGAGAAACCACAACAAGGTAAGGTGGTAGCTGTTGGAAAAGGTAAAAAGGATTATGACATGACCGTAAAGGTGGGTGACACCGTTCTTTATGGAAAGTATAGTGGGACAGAGTTAAAGGTGGAAGGTAACGACTACCTTATGATGAGAGAAGAAGACATTCTTGCAATAGTTTAAGTAGAGAAGTACGCTTTCGCGAAAGCGGAAACTCCACAAAGATTTCCACAACTAACATTTTCATTAATTAAAATCAACATCCGTCGACCTATGGAAAGCGGATTAAATAAGAAGTATTATGGCAAAACATATAAAATTTGATATTGAAGCGAGAGACGGCATTAAACGTGGCGTTGACGCATTAGCAAATGCGGTAAAAGTTACTTTAGGACCTAAAGGTCGTAATGTGATTATCGGCAAATCATTTGGAGCACCAGTGGTGACTAAGGATGGTGTAACCGTTGCAAAAGAAATTGAACTGACTGACGAGCTTGAAAACATGGGCGCGCAGATGGTTAAAGAAGTAGCAAGCAAAACCAACGACCTCGCCGGTGATGGAACAACTACCGCTACCGTACTGGCTCAAGCTATCGTAAAAGAAGGCTTGAAAAACGTAGCCGCAGGAGCAAACCCAATGGATCTTAAAAGAGGTATTGACCAAGCGGTTGAAGCCATCGTAAAAGACCTGGAGAAGCAAGCTAAAAAAGTAGGTGACTCTAGCGAGATGATTAAGCAGGTAGCATCCATCTCTGCTAACAACGATGAAGTGATTGGTGATTTGATCGCTAAGGCTTTCGGTAAAGTTGGGAAAGAAGGTGTCATCACTGTAGAAGAAGCTAAAGGAACAGAAACTTATGTAGATGTTGTAGAAGGAATGCAGTTTGACCGCGGCTTTTTATCTCCCTACTTTGTGACCAACAGCGAGAAAATGACTACTGAACTGGAGAATCCATACATCTTGTTAATCGACAAGAAGATTTCTACCATGAAGGACCTCATGCCTATTCTTGAGCCGGTGGCACAATCAGGTAAACCCTTATTGATCATTGCAGAAGATGTAGATGGTGAAGCACTGGCAACACTTGTGGTAAACAAACTACGTGGCGCATTGAAAATCGCTGCAGTGAAAGCTCCAGGATTTGGCGACCGTAGAAAAGCCATGTTGGAAGACATCGCAATTCTTACTGGTGGTACGGTAATTTCTGAAGAAAGAGGATTTACACTGGAAAACGCAACCATCGACATGTTGGGTACTGCAGAAAAAGTGGACATCAACAAGGACAATACAACCCTAGTAAACGGTGCAGGTTCTAACAAGGCTATCAAGGAACGTGTAGGACAGATCAAGTCTCAAATTGAGAACACGACCTCTGACTATGACAAGGAGAAGCTTCAAGAACGATTGGCTAAGCTAGCTGGTGGAGTTGCCGTACTATATGTAGGTGCTGCGAGCGAAGTAGAAATGAAGGAGAAGAAAGACCGTGTGGATGATGCATTACACGCGACTCGCGCAGCGGTGGAAGAAGGTATCGTTGCTGGTGGTGGCGTTGCTTTGGTTCGTGCCAAATCAGTTTTAGAGAAATTGAAGGCAGCCAACTTTGACCAAGAAACAGGAATCTCCATTGTAGCGAGAGCTATTGAAAGCCCGTTGAGAACTATTGTGGAGAATGCCGGTGGCGAAGGAAGCGTGGTAGTTTCAAAGATTTTGGAATCCAAAGGCAACTATGGATACGATGCTAAAAACGACAAATACGTGGACATGCTCAAGGAAGGAATTATCGATCCTAAGAAAGTAACTCGTGTAGCGTTAGAGAACGCAGCATCAGTTGCAGGAATGATCCTGACTACAGAATGTGCCTTGATCGAAATCAAGGAAGACAATGGCGGCGGCGGTGCTATGGGCGGCGGTATGCCAGGAGGCATGGGCGGGATGATGTAATCCTCGCAGCAGAATATGTGAATAAAAAAATGCCATCTCTTACAAGATGGCATTTTTGGTTTTACACTGTAGAGAGTACTATTCCTTAACAAACTGCTTAATGACTACCTCATGGTCAACAACAAGTCTTAGGAAGTAAACACCAGAATTTAGTTCATTTAGATTAATTCTGTTATCCGTTAATTTCCCTTGAGACACCACTTGACCTAAAGTGTTAAGTACCGTAAATTCACTCACTGGACGGACTGAATTTACATTAAGAAACCCCTTTGCAGGATTAGGAAAAAGTCGGACGAGGTCTTTATCAACAGTCAAAACTCTTTGTTGATCTTCTACAAACTCCATCTTACCATTGGTAAGACAAAATGAGGTGCTTTGTGACGCCCCAAAAGTACCACCAGAAGCGAGCAGGGTGTTAGAAGTCGTATTTGTCAGCGCATACGAGCCGTTTCCATAGGTGCAACACATTCCATCGCCATAGGCATCCCTAACAATTAGGGTATAACAACCATCACTTAGTGTCTTAGAAATATTAATCGTAGAACCAGGGCTATTGCTGCCGTAGTTATTCCCTGATGTTGCAAATTGGTTACTGGAATTTCTAATTTCCCAACTCGTTTCTCCTGGATAGTTATCAAAGGTGATTCTCATGTTTATCGCATAGCTGGTTGGTACCGTTGTCGCTACATTAGTTATTTTCAAGTCGTCAATAGCCATATCCCCTTGCCACGTCGTTCCCGTAATGCCGTTGAACCTGAGTTGAACCTTTTGTCCATTATATACATCAAGATTGATGGTAGAAGTATTCCACTGATTCCCTTGATCACCACTCCTAGACCACACAGTGCTCCAGGATGTACCATCCAGACTTGCCTCAATTGCTAGACTTCCCATGGTCGACGCACCGTACATGTGGTATTTAAAACTAAAACTGGAGCTTCCGGAGCTGGGCAAGTTCACACATGGCCCATAAAGAATCGCCCGTTTCGTACTGTAATTTGGAGAAGAAGACTCCATAAATAAATAACCTGAGCCTGCGGCTGCACTTCCAGGACCGGTCCCACTCGATGGAGTAGCGCCTGATTGACGAGTCCAGTTGAAGTCATCGCTGGTTGCCTGAGTCCAATTTCCTAAACCTGTTTCAAAACTTTCTGCATAAGGCAAACTGCTTATCGTGGTTGAGCATAACGTATTTGAACCACCCGCAGTAAAGCGATCCTCAGCCTGCGGTCCGTTCCAGATTCTAGTGGCAAAAGCTGGGTTATCAATGAATGGATTTCTATTTCCTTGAATACCTTCAATTAAATCATTGCGATTAAGTTCATAGGAACTTACCGGGTCGTCCACATTCCATTGAAGAAATAGGTCAATCATTCCCGCATCGCCACTTACAGTATTGCCTATTCCAACGGTGCTTCCAAGGCACCTATTTCCATAGCGCACGTACATAAACATCATCATACGGGCAACGTCCCCCTTAAATTCATCACCGGGATACCAATATCCTTGAGCGGTAATGGTTGAATTTCCAGATCCTGCTGCAAATTTACGGTTGCTTCTTTTTCCGTTCCAAGTAACATCAGCAGGTCGCAGGTGGTGTATATCAGATCCCGGCCCTGTAGTCCCAAGATCAGGATTTCCTAAAGATTTGGGGAATACATGCTCCCGGTTCCAATCAGTGGTACCGCCGCCATTCCGGTTTTTGTCCCGCGTACGATCATTTGAAGTATCCTGATCTGTGTCGTTGTAACCATAGATAAGTACTACATTATTGGAGTTACTGGGGTCTAGATCCACTTGTTTCATAGCATCCCAGACTCCTGGAGTGTAGCTTAATGTCGCAGATTGGGTGCTTGTGACCTTATTAGCGAGCTCTGTTTTAAGGGACTGTCCCGTAAGGCTCGTATTCACATTATCATAATAGGTGGGTATTTGAGCGATGCCTAGGGCTGCTGAAAAAAATAATAGGATAAGTAATTTTGCTTTCATTTTTTAAGGAGGTTAAGAATTAAGCTGGGGAAGTTACATTTTGTTAAAGCTCAAATGTGTAAACTTTAGGTTACCAAAACCTAAGTTTTTAATGAGTTATTAAGGGTTTATGTATAGCGGAAAGTTTTTACGAAAAAGCAATAACAACTTAATAATTAACTACCATTAACACCTAGTTGTGATATATTTATGCTTTGAACAATATCTTTAAAGCAATAATTAAAAAACATCAGTAAATGAAATCATTAAAATCCCTGATGCTCTTAATCCTCACAGCAACTATGATTGCTGCTTGTGGACCTAAAAAAGGAGCTTCCAAGGCCGGCGCAGGTGCCGATTCTACCGAAAAATCTGCCAAAAAAGGTGAAATGAAGCCTTATTCCAAAGTCATTACCAAGGATGCCAAAAGCGATCCCGGACTGTTTACAATCCACAAGGTAGAAGACAAATACTATTACGAGATCCCAGACAGTCTCTTCAACAGAGAAATGTTGATGGTAACTCGTATTGCAAAAACGGCTACTGGAATAGGTTTTGGTGGGGGTAAAGCGAATACACAAACTTTAAGATGGCAACGTAAGAATGATAATGTTCTATTGAGAGTCGTTTCTCATTCCATCGTTGCTGCAGATTCACTTCCAGTAAGTATCGCAGTAGAGAATTCAAATTTTGAACCTATCCTTTACTCCTTCCCTATTGCAGCTGTAAAAAAGGATAGCGTAAACAACAATGCAGTAATTGACGTGACTAAATTCTTTTCAGAAGATGTAAAGTCTATAGGTTTCCCTCAAAGTCAACGCAGTAACTATAAAATATCTAGACTCGATGACGATAGATCTTATATCGACACCTTAAAGTCTTTTCCTGAAAATATTGAAAGCAGACATGTAAAAACATATTTGGCTAGCGATGCGCCATCAAATGAGGACGTTCAATCTATTTCTGTAGAAATGAGCAACTCTATGATCTTGCTTCCTAAAGTGCCTATGCAACGTCGTTATTATGATCAACGTGTAGGTTGGTTTGCTCGTGGGCAGCAAGATTACGGTCTTGACGCACAAGAAACCAAAACAGTACGTTATCTAGATCGTTGGAGATTAGAGGTTAAAGATGAAGACATGGCTGCTTTCAAAAGAGGCGAACTTGTAGAACCTAAAAAGCAGATTGTCTATTATATAGATCCAGCAACGCCACAGCAATGGAGAAAGTACATTAAGCAAGGTATCAACGACTGGCAAGTTGCTTTTGAAGCTGCTGGTTTCAAAAATGCCATTATTGCAAAAGACGCTCCAACTAAAGAAGAAGATCCAGACTGGAGCCCAGAAGACGTGCGTTATTCTACCGTTCGTTACCTAGCTTCTCCTATACCAAATGCCAATGGCCCTCACGTATCTGACCCACGTTCTGGTGAGATTCTTGAATCCGATATCAACTGGTATCACAATGTAATGACATTATTGCGCAACTGGTTCTTCGTACAGACCGCAGCTATTAATGACAAAGCTCAAGCGACTGAGTTTGATGAAGAGGTAATGGGCAGGTTGATCAGATTTGTAAGCTCGCATGAGGTAGGACATACTTTAGGCCTACCACACAATATGGGAAGTTCTGTAGCCTATTCCGTTGAAGATTTGCGTGACCCGGTGTTTACGTCAAAATATTCTACAGCGCCTAGTATCATGGATTATGCACGTTTCAACTACGTAGCACAACCAGAAGATGGTGATGTGGCTTTAATGCCTAACATTGGACCTTATGATAAGTATTCTATTGCATGGGGTTATAAGCCTATCCCAGGAAAAACAGCTGAACAGGAAAAAGAAATCCTAGATGAATGGATTCTTGAAAAAGCGGGAGATCCAGTTTATCGATTCGGACGTCAGCAATTTGGTGTGATTGACTACACCAGCCAGACGGAAGACCTAGGAGATGATAGTATGAAGGCCTCTATGTACGGTATCATGAACTTGAAGCGTATCGTTCCTAAATTAGGAGAGTGGACTGGAGAAACTGGTGAGAACTATGACGATCTTGAAACGATGTACGGTCAAGTATTAGGTCAGTTCAATCGCTATATGGGTCATGTTGCAGCTAACGTGGGCGGTGTTAAAGAAACCTACAAAGCATACGGTCAGGATGGTGCTGTTTATGAGCACGCTCCTAGAGACAAGCAAGAACGTGCTATGGCCTTCCTTCAAGAGCAATTGTTTGAAACTCCAGAATGGTTGATTGACCAAGAGATTTTTAATAAGATTGAAAGTGACGGTAGTATCGAGCGCATACGTGGTACTCAAGTAAGAGCATTGAATGACATACTAGACTTCGGTCGTATGGCTCGTTTAATGGAAAATGAAGAAGTAAATGGTCGTGAGGCTTATGGCCTTCTTGAGATGATGACAGACTTGCGTAAAGGCTTATTTAGTGAGCTCCCACGTGGTCAGTCCATCGATCGTTATCGCAGAAACCTACAGCGTGCTTATGTAGAACGTCTTGAGTTCATCATGAAAAATGACCAAGGAGCTCGTGGAAGATTCGGTTCTAGTATTGATGTAGCACAAAGTGATATCAGACCTATCGTGAGAGCAGAGTTAGAAACATTACTACGTGATACTAACAGAGCCGCAAATTCTACCGGTGATCGTTTATCAAGAATTCACTTGCGGGACCTTTCAGAACGTATTGACATGATCTTGAATCCGGTCTAGTACATTCCACAACTAATTTAATTATTCAAAACTGCCTTTTTTTCAAAAGGCAGTTTTTTTATTTGGACTAGTTTTATATGTAACTTGCACTCATGAATTTATCCCTTTATTTTGATCCAGGATTAGGCGCCATGATCGCCCAGGCAGCCATTGCAGCTTTCGCAGGATTTATTTTATTCTATAAAACCTGTATCGCCTATGTAAAAGGGTGGTTGGGCATGAATAAAAAGGAGGGAGAAGATTCGTTCGACGAAGCCTATAAAAATGATCAAACTGATGGTTAATGTCTCGATTATCAGCTTCCTATAGAGACCCATCTGGTTTTGTGTTCCATGACGAAGGAACGGTCAAAAGACAGATCAATCCCGTATTTTTCGATCAGTACGACGCGGTAAAGCAATCCGGAATATTTGAAGCTCTTTTTGAAAAAGGCTGGCTGATACCGCATCAAGAAATTCATCGAGACTCTGAAAAAATCATTCTCCTTCCAGAACAGATACCGTTCATCACGTATCCTTACGAGTGGTCGTTTACTCAATATAAACACGCCGCCCAGCTTACTTTGAGGCTGCAGATGTTTCTGTTGAAAAATGGTTTTTCTCTTAAAGATGCCAGCGCCTTTAACATCACTTTTTATCAGGGCAAGGCCGTTTTTATAGATACCTTGAGTATTGAGCACTATACGCCAGGCGATCCCTGGCGAGCACTTCTACAATTCGAGATGCATTTTTTTAGCATCCTATTGCTTTCACAAAAGCATGGAACCCAATATTTGAAGACCTTAGCATCAGAAATTAATGGAAAGGATTTAAAGGAAACTTCTAAATTACTGGGTTTGAAATCCAGATTTCATCCCGTTATCTATCCCAACATTCATCTAATGGCCAAAGGCGATTCCAACAAGTCTCCTAAGACCTCAAAGGAAATTACCCCTAGTCTTTCAAAGGAATCTCAACTCAAAATCCTCAAGGTTTTAGAATCCCACATCTCTAGAATGACCCTTTCTGAAACTACAGAATGGACCGAATATTACAATCAAACTAATTATGACCAAAAAGCCTTTGAGCTTAAAAAGATATTAGTCAATTCCTGGAGCGAAGGAATCAATGCCACTAAAGCTATTGACCTGGGCGGTAACGACGGGACTTTTGCAAGAGAACTTCCCAGCTCTGTGCTTCAGACCCTGGTAAGCGATATCGATCAAGCAGCCATCGACCATTGCTATAAAACCGAATTGAAATCCACAAAAGGCACTAGAATCCTTCCTATGGTATGTGACTTGATGCAGCCATCACCCGCAATAGGTTTTGCAAATATGGAGCGGGAAAGCTTTGTGAAACGCGTTCAAAAATTCCAGCCAGACTTGAGCCTGGCACTAGCGCTCGTTCATCACATCACACTCACGGGCAACGTACCGTTTGAGATGAGTGCCGCTTTTTTCGCAAGCCTCAGCGAGCATTTAATCATAGAATTCCCTGATCGAGAGGACAGCTGGGTTAAATACATCTTAGATAGTAAGAGGGATGCCCGACATTTGTTTGATGGTTATGGAGTTTCCGCTTTCGCGAAAGCGTATTCACAATTCTACCATATTGACAAACAAGAAATCATACCTAGCACCCATAGAACGCTGTTTTTAATGAGGCGTAAATGAAAGACCGCCTGCTGAAATACCTAAAGAGCGACAGGCATTTATGGTGGACGGTTACCCTAATCCCTGGAGCATATTGCATTCTATACTTATACACGAATAACTTTACGCTGATTAATTCCTGGTATCAGTTGATCGCGTGTCTACTGGCTTTTTTAGTATTGCCCATAGTTGAGATATGGATTCTTGACACCATTTTTAAAAAATGGCTACCTAAATGGAGGCCGCATCTGTACTGGAACTATCTGATCATCAACTTTGCGATTATTCTTTCCCTGACGGTGTATCTGGGCTGGCGTTGGAAGGCCTTGATCCTGATCGCAGTACTGACCCTAGCATCTTCTTTCTTTATCGCCAGACACTATAAAAAATTAGTGCTGCTCATAAGCCTAATGACTCTTATAGCTGGCTATCAATTTTTGTATTTCTACATTCAACGAGTAGCCTCACATGAGGATTGGGTTCAAAAGATGGCGTTTGAAGATCTGGAATTCAAAATCAGGCCCAATATATACCTTATTCAGCCAGATGGCTTTGTAGGTAGGCAAGCTGCTTCAAACCCTTATTACAACTTAGAACTTGCTGACTTTTATCAATTTTTAGATTCAGCTGGCTTAAAAACTAATGATCATTACCGCAGTAATTACCCCTCAACACTAACTTCCAACGCGGCTTTGTTCACCGCTCAACATCACTTTTTTGACAACGGCAGCATGGAAAATGAGTTGTTGAATGCGAGAAGTATCATCACCGGCAAGAACCCAGTATTGAATACTTTAAAAAACAATGGGTATACCACGCATTTGATCCTGCAGCATGCATATCTGATCATGAATTTTCCTGATGTAGCCTATGATCAGGTAAATATTAAAAAGAATGAGGTTTCAGTTCCTGTACCGGACTATTATGTAGATAAAGATTTAATGGGAGATTTCTCGAAAGCTTTAAAAACTCAAACCGATGCTCCCCAATTTTATTTTGTAGAATTACTGGAGCCAGGACATATACCAGGTTCTTCTACTCCAGAAGAGGTAGAGAAAGAAGTGGCCAATTATAAGCAAGGTCTCTACAATACCACTGATAAGTTAAAGAAAATGGTAAGCTTGATCAACCGTCAGGATCCATCAGGAATCATCATCCTAGCCGCAGATCATGGAGGCTTCGTAGGTTTGAACAATACCCATGAGGCATTTTCAAAATTGACAGATGACAAAGGCATCAAAGAAAGTATCTACAACAGCTTATTGAGCATCAAAGCACCGACAGATTTTACTCCATACGGCAATAATATCAAAAGCTCCATTGGTCTCTTCCCAAACCTATTCGCATACCTCTCAGACCAGCCCCTGCCACAAGATTCTATTGATAACAGTAGTTATATGTTTATTAAAGAACATGGCACCCGTGGTGTCTACAAATATTTCAATACTGATGGTAAACCGGTTACTGAAAAGATGAAACCTTAGTTCACGTACCTAAATGATAAGATGTCCTTTTGTAATCTGGGCCAAATCAGTCCGGTGCTTTTTCAAACAGTAGATACACCACGACTTTGGGTATACTGATTTTATGGCCAAGACTGTTCTAGCCCGCTATACGTTGCTCTTTTGATTTTGCAAGTAATAGCAGCCAGCCACCAGTATAAAAAGCAATAAGGGATGGATAAGAAATCTTCTGGTATAAAAGAGCGCCATTTTAGCTAGAGCCGTATCCATTTGTAGTAATATAAGAATGGCTGCTGTCAACAGGACAAAGGCAAATAAGTACACCCACAGAGCTGCATTGACGTAAGATCTGGATTTATATAAGAACCAAAGAATCCAAAGGGAGGTAACACTATTTAATAAAAAGCGCAGTGAGTTCGAAAGTACTAATTTTCCCAAGTCCATGTCAGGATACGGTAGCGCTTGAAAATTACTGTGGAAATAATCATTGAGCGGGTCGTAAAATAAATCCAATTGAAAAAAGCGGATTGCGGCCAATAGCCCAGTCAATAGAACCACGAAAAAGGCAGCAAAAATCCTGTGCCGGTTCATGTCGTTTTAGGTTTTCTGATCCAATAGATCCATAGCAGGATCACCCAACCGTAAATAACTGCTGGGAAGGCAATGTCGTGAGCGATCAATTTATATTTTGGCAATTCCTGATAGATGTACCCCAGTCCTATCAATCGCAATAGGTTGACCAGGTAGATGGTTCCAATTCCTATAAGGAGAAATAAGAGGGTTTTTTTCCACGCTTTCGCGAAAGCGATCACAAAAGCAGCAAACAACAACATCACGCTAACGGCATTACAGCCTTCAATCACCCGATACACAATCTGATCGTCAATATACAGCATTACAGAAGGGTTACTGGGAGCATTGTAGATTTGAGCGTCGTAGCCCAACCACTGGAGTCCCCCTTTTGTTTGATGGCTCACCAGTGCCGTTACTGGATCAGGGTAATTAGTTGCAGTATACTCAACCTGTAAATATGCATAATAAGACAAGGTCAACACCATATACAGCACACCAAAAGTGGCCACAAACTTAAAAATAGGGTAATAAGGCTTGAGACTCTTCAATCAAGAATATTTATGACAAATGTAGTATTTTACATCAGGCTGGCTCTTAATTTTGAATCTCAAAGAAAAACCACATGAACCAAGAGCAATTGAAGCCAGAAATTACGACCATCATCAATGGTAAAAATTCACAGCCGCGAGAAAAAATGCAATCGATCTGTGATTTGATCCAAGAAAATCTACCTACCTACAATTGGGCAGGATTTTATATGGCTCATGAAACTGAACCTACCTTGCACTTATGGAGTCAGGCGGGTGAGCCTACAGATCATACGGTAATCCCTTTTGGCAAAGGAATTTGCGGTCAGGTCGCGGTTTCTAATAAAAATTTTGTGGTAGATGACGTCAAGGCTCAAGACAATTACATTGCTTGTAGCATTCACGTGAAAAGTGAAATTGTTGTACCCTTATTTAAAAATGGTAAAAACATCGGACAAATTGATATTGACAGCAATACGGTTGCCGCTTTTAATGAAGCAGATGAGCGTTTCCTGGAATGGGTAAATGAGCAGGTAGCCACCCTATTATAACCTATGCAGAATGTAGTTCTCGGAATATTGTTTTTTCTAGGTGGGGTCATTACGGTTGCCGCACAATCTGTGTATGTCACCAGCACAGGGACTAAATACCACAAAGAATCCTGTTTCCATTTAATGAATAGCAAACGAGCGCTGGATCTTAAAAAAGCAACCTCTTTAGAATACGAAGCTTGCAAGCATTGTAAGCCTATTGGGTATGAAACTGCAACGACACCGACAAATAAACCAAAAATTACTAGTAATAATCCATCAGCAACAGTTCAATGCGCTGGAAAAACCAAAGCTGGTTCGCGATGCAAACGCAAAACAACAAACTCTAGTGGTCGCTGCTACTAGCATTAAAAAGATCTTTTCTGTCTGAAGTTTGGATTACAAATTTGGAATTTGGAATTTGGAATTTTTAAATCTGTATTAAAACTCACTTCCCAAACTCCTCACTACGCACATACTGCTCCCATTTCCATGCAGATTCCAGTGCTTCCTTAAGTGTTGATTGTGCTTTCCAGCCCAGTACATTGTTGGCTTTATCCGTTTGAGCATAGGCGGCAGTAATATCACCGGCACGTCGTTCGACTATTTTATAATTCAATGGTTTTCCGGAAACTTCCTCAAAGGCTTCAACTACTTCCATGACAGTAGAACCTGTTCCCGTTCCTATATTGAAGGTTTCCAGGTTGGTTTCATTTTTACCAGAATTCAATCGTTCTAAGGCGACCACATGAGCGTTGGCAAGGTCTACCACATGAATGTAATCCCGAATAGCGGTCCCATCCCTGGTAGGGTAATCATTCCCAAAAATTGACAACTGCTCCCGCAGCCCAATAGCGGTTTGCGTGATAAAGGGCACTAAATTTTGCGGTGTTCCCAAAGGAAGTTCACCAATTCTTGCCGTTACATGAGAACCTATAGGATTGAAATACCTCAAGGCAATTGCATTGAGATGGGGGGTAACCTTGCATATATCTCGAATAATCTCTTCTCCAACTTTTTTGGAGTTCCCATAAGGGGATTCGGCTGGTTTTACTGGAGCGTTTTCTGAAATAGGCAATTCATCTGCTTGTCCATAAACGGTGCAGGATGAACTGAAAATGAATCGTGATTCTTTGCTGATTAAATTTTGCAGCAAGTAAATCAACGAACTTAGATTATTCTCATAATAATCCAATGGATTATCAACACTTTCACCCACAGCTTTAAAAGCAGCAAAATGAATCACGTTACGGAGGTCTAGATGTTTCTTGAAAAAATCTTGAACGTCCGTTTTGATTCGTAAATCCAGCTTTTTGAAAGTGGGTTTGATTCCGGTAATAGATTCAATCTGATCTAAGACCTTGATAGAGCTGTTCGATAAATCATCCACGATAATTACTTCGTGTCCACGCTCCTGCAATTCCACTACCACATGAGATCCAATAAAACCCAATCCTCCTGTAACCAATACTTTCATAACTTATCTATCTATCCTTTAACAGGTGTAAATCTAGGTATTAAAACAAAAACGGCTGTCTTGTGACGACTGGTTTTTGCATTTTATGACAATCCACTGATCGACGACCGACGCTTGGCCAATCATTTTACGTTTTGTTCGTATATCACAAGAGGCGGGATTAATTCGGACACTTTATGGTACAGCGTAGATAAGAAGTGTAAAGACTCATCCAAAACAACAACGGTTGCCGCATGGCAACCGTTGTATATATATTTAAGTTAGGATTAAAATCCGTTGCATGTTTTTTCATAAGGGTGGACTTAAGTCCACCCTTATGAAGGCTAGTCCGCTAAAAGCCCTCTTGAGATCACGATCTTCTGGATCTCACTCGTCCCCTCATAGATCTGGGTAATCTTTGCATCGCGCATCAATCGCTCCACGTGATATTCTTTTACATATCCATTACCACCGTGAATTTGTACCGCCTCTATGGTGGTATCCATCGCAACTTGAGAAGCAAATAGTTTTGCCATCGCACTGCTCATGTCAATACTGTTGCCTTGATCCTTATCCCAAGCGCTTTTCATCACCAGGTGTCGTGCAGCTGTAATGTTGGTATGCATATCTGCTAGTTTAAAAGCAATTGCCTGGTGGTTACAGATTTCTGTCCCGAAAGCCTTGCGCACTTTACTGTAATCTCTGGCAAGCTCATAGGCACCGCTCGCAATTCCTAAAGCTTGTGCTGCAATTCCTATGCGACCACCAGAAAGGGTTTTCATAGCAAACTTAAAACCGAAGCCGTCGTCCCCTATTCTATTCTCTTTAGGCACTTTCACATCATTGAAAATCAAGGAATGTGTATCACTACCGCGTATTCCCAATTTGTCTTCTTTCACGCCTATCTCAAAACCATCCCAACCTTTCTCTACAATAAAGGCATTGATACCGTGGTGCTTTTTGTCCTTATCGGTTTGGGCAATAACTAGATAAAAGTCAGCGCTATTACCGTTGGTGATCCAGTTTTTGGTCCCATTTAATACGTAATGGTCTCCTTTATCAATAGCGGTAGTTTGTTGTGAGGTGGCATCACTACCCGCTTCTGGCTCTGAAAGGCAAAAAGCTCCTATGGACTCCCCAGTGGTAAGTTTAGTCAGGTATTTTTCTTTTTGAGCCTCATTGGCATAGGTATCCAGTCCCCAGCATACCAACGAGTTGTTCACTGATACAATCACTGATGCGCTCGCATCAATCTTGGAAAGTTCCTCCATTACCAGCACGTAAGAAATGGTATCCATACCGCCGCCGCCGTATTTAGGATCTGCCATCATTCCCAGGAAACCCAGCTCCCCCATTTTTTTGACTTGCTCCTTTGGAAAGTTTTGATGCTTATCGCGTTCAATAACTCCAGGCAACAATTCTGTTCTTGCAAAATCCCTTGCGGCATCTCTAATCATGATATGCTCTTCCGTAAGGCTAAAATCCATCTGTATATTTGTTTTCTATTCTGTCGCCAAATTTACGGCTAAATGACAGTAATTTCAATATCTTCCATTATGAACCATCAGTACTACAACGTCATAGGTGTCATGTCAGGCACATCGCTGGATGGGATTGACCTCGCGCACATAGAATTTATCAAGCGGGACTGCTGGACGTTCACCATTCTAGAAAAGCAATGCATTCCTTATTCTGCCCAGTGGAAAGCAAGATTGCAAGAAGCGGTTGGCTTAAATAAAGAAGCTTTACAGCAATTGAATGTGGAGTACACGGCCCTACTTGCTGCTACATGTAAGGATTTCGTTTCTAAACACAAACTTCAAGATATTCTGGCCATTTGCTCGCATGGGCACACCATCCTGCACCAGCCCGAACAGGGGATCACACTACAGATAGGCAACCTTCCTGACATTGCAAGGCTTACTGTACATCGCGTTGTTTGCGATTTTAGGATTCAAGATGTAAAAATGGGGGGTCAAGGAGCGCCGTTGGTTCCTATAGGGGACCGGCTGTTGTTTCCAGATTTTGACTACTGCCTCAATCTGGGCGGCTTTGCAAACCTGAGCTTTGAGCAAAACGGCCTTCGGGCGGCCTATGATATATGTGCAGTGAATGTGGTGTTGAACCACTATGCCCAGTTATTGAATGCAGATTTTGATGCAGGTGGCGCTTTCGCGAAAGCGGGCTCTCCACAACCACAGCAATTAAAACAGTTGAATGAACTGCCTTATTATTCCCTGCAAGCCCCTAAGTCACTGGGCATCGAGTGGGTAGGTGAAAACGTTTTTCCCATCCTCAAATCCATCGATAAACCCCTTGACGCACTGGCGACCTTTACTGAACACGCAGCGATTCAAATCGCCGCAAATTTAACGGCCGGCTCTAGAGTTTTAGTCACCGGCGGTGGTGCCTACAACGACTTTTTGATCCAGCGATTGAAGCAACATAAAGAATTATCCATCACCATACCAGCCGCGCAGCTGGTAGAATATAAAGAAGCATTGATTTTTGCTTTTTTGGGAATCCTACGATTGCGCAACGAGAACAATTGCCTCGCCAGCGTCACAGGAGCTTCAAGAGATCACTCCAGCGGTGAAATTTACATCCCATAACAAATGTAAAAAATACCTGCAAAGGCCAATGTCTTTTTTATATTTGTCGCACAAGCAAAAATTTAATGAAGGAACTACTCAAGCGCTATGAAAATGCCGATCCAGAAATCGTTTTCCACTGGAATGATCCAGAGACGGATGCAGAAGGATGGACGGTCATCAACAGCCTGCGAGGTGGTGCTGCCGGTGGGGGTACCCGCATGCGTGTAGGTCTCGATCAAAATGAGGTTCTTTCCCTTGCTAAAACCATGGAAATCAAATTCACGGTTTCTGGACCAGCCATAGGCGGTGCAAAGTCAGGAATCAATTTTGACCCACAGGACCCGCGTAAAAAAGGAGTTTTGGAACGCTGGTACAAGGCCGTTTCTCCACTTTTAAAGAGTTATTACGGTACTGGTGGCGATCTCAACGTGGATGAGATCCATGAGGTGATCCCGATAACTGAAGAAAGCGGTGTCTGGCACCCGCAAGAAGGTGTTTTTACGGGCCACTTCAACCCTACCATTGCAGATAAAATCAACCGCATAGGTCAATTGCGTCAAGGAGTGATTAAAGTGATTGAAAACCCGATGTTCTCACCAGACGTTTCTCGCAAATACACGGTGGCAGATATGATTACGGGTTACGGAGTTGCAGAAGCCGCAAGACATTATTACGACATCTACGGCGGCAGCATTAAAGGAAAACGTGCAGTAATTCAAGGATTTGGTAACGTAGGGAGCGCAGCTGCATTTTACCTCTCGCAAGCTGGTGCTAAGATCGTAGGAATCATCGACAGCGCCGGTGGTTTGATCAACGAGGATGGGTTCAGTTTTGAAGAAATCAGAGATTTATTTTTAAATAAAAATGGAAATCAGTTAAAGGCTGACCATCTAATCCCTTTCGCGGAAGCGAACGAAGCCATTTACTCCTTGCAAACCGAAATCTTCGCTCCATGTGCGGCCTCCCGATTAATTAGCAAAAATCAAATTGATCAGTTGATCGACTCTGGACTGGAAGTAATTTCCTGCGGCGCAAACGTTCCTTTTGCTGATACCGAAATATTCTTCGGCCCTATCATGGAGTACACAGACGAGAAAGTCAGTCTCATTCCAGACTTTATATCCAATTGTGGAATGGCTCGAGTTTTTGCCTACTTTATGGAACGCAAAGTCCAGATGACGGATGAGGCGATATTCAATGATACCAGCATGACCATACGCAATGCCATTCAAAATACATTTAATAACAACAGCTCTAAAACGCAAATAAGCAGCACTGCTTTTGAAATTGCACTTAAACAACTTACTTAATGTTCAAATCATTTTTAGGCAATAGCCCTGTCTGGTTCAAAACCACCATGATCACCTTTTTGGTCATGAATACCATCTTATTTTTTATCGTTAGCGGTACTACCATGGGATGGATTTTCATTGCAGAATTTATCTTCTGTCTTGCGATGGCTTTGAAATGTTATCCATTGCAATCTGGGGGACTACTGGCCTTGCAAGTCCTGTTTTTGGGATTGACCCACCCCATGTATAAAATTGACCACGAGACACACAAGGCGGTGCTGGACTCAGATGGTGGTCATGTATTGGGTGGTGTTTATGCAGAGGTTGCTCAAAATCTGGAAGTGATCCTCCTACTGGTTTTTATGGTAGCCGGTATTTATTTCATGAAACCTCTATTGATGTACATTTTTGTAAAAGTTTTTACAAAAATCAAGAGCAAGATTGTACTTTCTTTATTCTTCGTTGGGTTAAGCGCAGTACTTTCTGCATTTCTGGATGCGTTGACGGTAACAGCGGTTTTGATAAGCGTTGGTTTAGGATTCTATAATGTATATCATAAAATACATTCCAGTGATCTGGATCTGGATCACGACAATACACTGGACAGGAAACAATTGAGTGGTGAGACCCTAGAACAATTCCGTTCCTTTTTGAGAAGTTTAGTGATGCACGGTGTCGTGGGAACCGCTTTAGGAGGCGTTTGTACCATCGTGGGAGAACCTCAAAATCTTTTGATAGGTAGTAAAATGAATTGGGATTTTGTTGAATTTTTCCTAGTTATGGCACCTATCACCATACCCGTACTTATAGCGGGAATGTTGACCACTGTATTACTAGAAACCACTAAAACTTTTGGTTTTGGCCAGAAAATGCCTCCGGTAGTACGCGGTATTATTGAAGGATGGATGGAGAAGCGTGATGCAGAGCGCACCCCTAAGGAGAAATATGGACTTATTGTGCAAGGAATCTCTGCGATTCTATTGATTACTGCCCTCGCATTGCATATAGCACCCGTTGGATTTATCGGCCTTGCGCTCATTGTCGTGCAAACGGCATTCATGGGAATCACAGACGAGCACAGTCTAGGAAAGGCGTTTGAAGAGGCATTGCCTTTTACGGGACTTCTAGTGGTATTCTTTGTGATCGTTGCTATGATCCACGATCAGCACCTCTTTGCTCCTATTATAGAATGGGCATTGAATCAGGACCCGGGCAATCAGCCAGCGATTTTCTATCTCGCAAATGGCGTTTTGAGCATGATATCAGACAACGTCTTTGTGGCCACCGTATATATTAATGAGGTAACTGCAGCTTATGAGGCAGGAAAAATCACGCGTGAGACCTATGAGCATCTCGCAATCGCGATCAATACGGGAACAAATTTACCTAGTGTGGCGACCCCTAATGGTCAAGCCGCATTCTTGTTCTTATTAACATCTGCACTGGCACCGGTCATCAACCTATCTTATGGTAGGATGGCGAAAATGGCGTTTCCGTACACGGTTGTGCTGACCTTAGTAGGATTAGCGATGGTAATATATTATCTATAGTATGATTGGAATTTCGCTTTCGCGAAAGCGTTATTTCCTACAATCATAGTGCACGCATTAAACACTAGAATCGTCACAACGGCGTTATAAAAAGAACCAAAGAATTAACCAACACCTGAATGATCCAAGATATAACACCCGAATTGAATTCCCAACAGCCGATTGTTGAGGAAAAAACCCTATCGCTTTACGACCTAGTTGCCAGTGGCGGCACAGCTGGAACGATTATCATAGTGATCTTACTGGTATTACTTGCAGTGGCGCTTTACATCTATTTTGAACGACTCTTTAAGATCAAGGCAAGTTCAAAAATTGACAGCAACTTTATGTTGCAGATCAAGGATCATGTGACCAATGGCCGCATTGATAGTGCAAAAATGTTATGTGCTAAAGAAGGATCGCCAGTCGCTCGATTGACTGAAAAAGGCATAAGTCGCATAGGATCGCCGTTGGAAGACATCAATAGTGCCATTGAAAATGCCGGAAAATTAGAGATCTATAAGTTGGAAAAAAACGTGAGTGTGCTTGCTACCATAGCTGGAGCAGCACCTATGATAGGTTTTTTAGGTACTGTAATTGGTATGGTTCTCGCGTTTCATACCCTTGCGACCAGTGGTGGTCAAGCAGAAATGGGAACCCTGGCTGAAGGTATTTACACAGCAATGACCACTACCGTTGCTGGTTTGATTGTAGGAATCATTGCATATATAGGCTACAATCATCTAGTGGTAAAAACGGATAAAGTGGTACACCAAATGGAAGCCAATGCGGTTGATTTCCTAGACCTGTTAAACGAACCAACTTAATATGAACTTAAGAGGAAGAAATAAGGTAAGCCCAGAGTTCTCGATGTCCTCCATGACGGATATCGTTTTTTTACTGTTGGTGTTTTTCCTGTTGACATCGCCGTCAATAACGCCAGAGGCATTGGACTTGATATTACCGCAAGCAAGTGGTAAAACCTCAAATGTGCAAAATGCTTCGGTAAGCATAACTAAGGAAGGTGCTTTTTACGTGAATGCAAAAGAAGTCAAGATCGAGGAGATGGAGGAAGAATTGAAGCTAGCCATGAAAGATCAGCAAGACCCTACCATTATCCTGCGGGCTGATGGAGAGACTGCGATGAATAGCGCAGTCAAGGTCATGGATATAGCCAATAGAAATAAATACAAACTAATTCTTGCCGTAAAGCCAGAATAAATGAGCTTTTTAGATACAAAAGAGAAAAGAAAATCATTTGCCATATCTGCAACGATCATGGCGAGCTTGTTGTTGTTTTTCATATTTGTAACGATTTTTACAGTTCTTGATCCTCCAGAGGAAAGCGGCATTGCGGTCAACTTTGGAAATACAGAGGTTGGATCTGGCCCAATCGAACCGGCTAAACCTACCAAGGTCACACCAGAAACCTCACCAGAGAAATCTGCAGAAGAAGCCAGTACAGCAGAGAACATCCTTACCCAAGACACAAAAGACAACGTTCCTGTCATCGAATCACAACCAACACCCAAAGAAAATAAACCCACCAAAAAGCCTACGGATAAACCCGTAAAAAAACCGGATCCAAAACCTGATAGTTCTGTACTGGACGCATTGAATAGCGTTACAGGTAGCAAACCAGCAGCTGGAGAAAATAATAGCGGTGAGGGTCCTGGGGATGGGCCAGGCAATAAAGGAAATATCAACGGCGATCCATACGCAAATAGCTATTATGGAGATCCAGGAAACGGGCAAGGCGGGAAGGGCTATGGTCTAAGTGGTCGAGGAAAGATAGGCGGTCGTGGTATAGAACCTGATTGCACAGAGACGGGAACAGTAATCGTTGAGATACAGGTTAACCGCAATGGCAATGTGGTCAATGCCACGCCTGGTAAAAAAGGAACTACAAATAGAGCTTCCTGTCTATTAGAAGCAGCCCGCAAGTCTGCAATGACCTATAAATTTAGTGCGGCATCTGAGGCACGTGACATTCAAATAGGCTTTATTGAAATCATCTTTAAAGTTGGCGAATAGCTTTACATCCTACGAGCAAACAACGGAATGGCTTTTTAAACAGTTGCCTATGTATCAAAACGTAGGTGCAGCGGCATACAAAAAAGATTTAGCCAATTCCCTAGAGCTTGATGAATATCTAGGTCATCCACACCGCAGTTACCGTACAATCCACGTTGCAGGGACAAACGGAAAGGGATCCACTTGTCACATACTCGCAAGCGTATTACAAACTGCTGGATATAAAGTTGGCCTTTATACTTCACCACACTTAAAAGACTTCAGGGAACGCATTAGAATCAATGGTAAGATGATTTCTAAAGAGGAAGTTGTAGAATTTGTCAATAGCCATAAATGGTATCTGGAAGAACATAAACTTTCATTCTTTGAGATGACCGTAGGAATGGCGTTTAATGCTTTCCAAACACACAAGGTTGATATTGCTATTATAGAGACTGGTTTGGGCGGTAGACTCGATTCCACTAACATCATCACTCCTATCCTATCGATAATTACTTCCATTGATAAGGATCACACCGATTTATTGGGTAATACATTACTAGAGATTGCTGGAGAAAAGGCTGGCATCATAAAACGAGCTGTACCAGTATTAATTAACGAGCACAGACCTCGCTTGAGGTCATTTTTTGCAAGTCATGCGCAGTCCAAGAATAGTGTACTCTCATTTTTGAAGGTGAGTGGAAGGCCTAAAGAAGCAAACACCCAATTGGAGAATGAGCTAGTCGTTGTGAAGGCATTCAAGATATTGAAACAAACCGATTTCAAAGTGAATGATCAGGACATTGCTTTGGGAATTCAAAACACTAATTTGAATACTGGGTTTCAAGGTCGTTTTCAAGTGATCAGCGATCAACCTAGAATAATCGTTGATGTTGCACATAATCCAGCCGGAATAAAGCTTCTTTTTAAACGTATAGATCAAGAATCGTTTAATCAGCTGCATATTGTGTTTGGAATGGTCAAAGGTAAATCAATAGCAAAGGTGTTAACATTGCTTCCCACAAACGCCTACTTTTATCTGTGTGAACCCAATTCTGAACGGAAGTTACCGGTAGATGTTCTTGTGAAAGCATTTGATAAATTTAATTACCATAACCAGGATTACCGCACTACGGCAGAAGCTCTTCAAGCAGCTAAAAACAATGCTGGTAAGGAGGACCTGATTCTGGTAACCGGAAGTAACTTTATTGTAGCAGAAATTTTATAAATTATATTTGCAGATATCTAAAACCTGTGTATATTTGCAATCCCTAAATAAGGGCGCTTAGCTCAGTTGGTTCAGAGCACTTGGTTTACACCCAAGGGGTCAGGGGTTCGAATCCCTTAGCGCCCACTCTTTTAAAACCCGATACAATGTATCGGGTTTTTTTATGGGCAATATTTACGAGGTATATCCCTCCTATCCTATCAACATTAACAAGCAGCTTTCCTTGGTACGGTTAGATAATAATCATAGACTCATACCGGCCACAAATTGAACCAAATCATTCTAAAAACGATAAAATTTACAGTAACAGGTACGGTGGATGAGAGAATGCTCAACTGAGCTAACCTATAGACCTAGATATCTACCTTACATTTTATACCCTCTTCCCATTAATTATAGGTATAAGCTAGGTTGACTACCCAGTTGATTAGATCTGTCAGTGGCATTCCTGGTTCAGGATGGGGCTGTACCTGTTTATAGATCAGCACAGAGTAGGTTTCGAGGAGAAAGGGGCTGAAGAGCTGGGATAGGAACAAAAAAATCCCCCAGCCAATAAAGGCTGGGGGATTCAGGTAAAGAAGGCGGCGACATACTCTCCCACAAATAGCAGTACCATCTGCGCAAATGGGCTTAACTTCTCTGTTCGGAAAGGTAAGAGG